>Ga0265293_10011103_pt1 | contig 12372 bp, 11 predicted proteins | sample Munlanlewell138R_FD_192505 | JGI IMG/M metagenome (GOLD analysis project Ga0265293, IMG submission 192505) | Leachate microbial communities from a municipal landfill in Southern Ontario, Canada - Leachate well 138R | ecosystem: Engineered > Solid waste > Landfill > Unclassified | place: Canada... | reverse complement strand
TGATCAGGTCGCCAGCTTTCAAACCGCGCTTGATCAGGTCTGGTGTGACAGCGGCGATCATTAATGGTTTCTCGTTTACGACTGTGCCGAGCACCACCACACCGCTGGTGTATTTTTGCCGGAATTGGTCTGCCAGAGAACGTAGCGCATCGACGTCTACGTTGGGGATGACCGCGCTGAGTAGCGAGACGCCAGAAACCTCCCTGACCTCGTCCATTTTTTGTTTAAATGATAGATTTGCAACTTCAGCGTGCGCCCGTTCCAGTTCGCGCCGGTTTTGTTTAAGTTCCGCTTCGAGAGCTTCTGTTTTGCTTAACGCTTCAGTCGGGCTGGTTTGCAGGAAAGATGCGATCTGGTTAAGCTGATTGATGCGCTCACGAGCGTAATGGTAAGCACCCAAACCGGTGACTGCCTCAATCCGTCGAAGGCCAGCAGCGACCGAAGATTCGGAGAGAATGTAGAACGATCCGATCTGTGCGGTATTATCCACATGCGTGCCTCCACAGAGTTCGTAAGAAACGCGGCCACGTTGGTCCGCGATTTCGATGGTGCGGACCTGGCTGCCGTACTTCTCGCCAAAGAGAGCGGTTGCTCCTTCAGCTTTGGCCTGCTCCAGCGTTTTGATCGTTTTGTGGACCTGATATTCATCGGCTATCAACTGGTTGACCACATCTTCAATTTTAAGCAAGTCAGTTTTTGAGATAGCGTGAGGATAATTGAAGTCGAAACGCATGCGCTCGGGGTCAACCACTGAGCCTGACTGATGCACCTTGTCGCCCAAAACCTGGCGCAACGCTGTATGCAGCAGGTGGGTGCCGGTGTGGTTGCGCATGGTGGCGAGCCGGCGCTCGGCGTCAACCTCGATAATTATCGCATCTCCGCGCCTGGGGTGGCCAAAGATTACTTTTCCATTCAGAACATAGGCATCCGAGGCGGGTTTTGAGGCCTGGTCAATGCGGATTTCCCAACTGCCTTTTGGATTGGAAGAGACAACTCCGGTGTCGGTAATTTGACCGCCACCTTCAACATAAAATATGCTTTCACGCACCATAATCGCGACCGAAGCATTGGGATAGGCCTGTTCTACAGGTTGGTTATCAACGACGATGGAATCCAGAATCGTTTCCTTGCTCAAGGCTCCATAAGGAACGTAGCTGCTTTCTGCTTGGCTGGAATTGACAACCTGACCTTTCAGGTCTTTATTGATTCTCTCACGTTCCTGTTTAAAAACCTCGATGGTGTCCTGATGGATATCATCAAAATAGTGTCCTCGGCTCGACGCCAGACGGTGTTCTTCCATCGCCTCGAAAAAGCCTGCCTCCTCAACCTGCAGACCCGATTCTTCCAGGATATCGCGGGTAATTTCAAGCGGGAAGCCGAGCGTCGCGTAAAGGTCAAAAGCCCGCCTGCCATCCAGGCTGGTCTGTCCATATGTTTTAAGTTCTTCAATGTATTCCTGTAATTGGACAAAACCACTGTCAAGCGTCTCAGCGAAACGTTGTTCTTCAGCCGTAAGTGTGTCTTCAATCAACTCGCGGTTAGCACTTAATTCTGGATAGGCAAGCTGATAATTTTCAATTACCCTGGCGGCGACCTTGGCCATAAAAGGTTCGCTGAGGTTGATATTGCGGGCAAACCTTGCTGCCCGCCGGATGATCATGCGGCAAACATAATTACGACCGACATTCCCCGGGATGACTCCATCCGAAATCAAGAAAGTAGCCGCACGCACGTGGTCAGCAATCACCCGATAGGCGGTTATGTTCGCCTGTCGTTCCTCCGTTGTTTGTCCAGCGAGACGCTGAGTTTCGTCCAGCAGCGGCTTGAGCAGATCTGTCTCATAGTTGCCGTTTACTCCCTGGATGATCGAGACAATGCGCTCAAAACCCATACCGGTGTCGACATGGCGCTTAGGCAAAGGCTGAAATTCTGTGGGGGAGGTGCGGTTATACTGGATGAAAACGTCATTCCAGATCTCAACAATTCGGCCGCAGTCGCCATTGACTTCGCATACATGACCAGGCACATCTTTTAGATTGCAAGCCTCAGGTCCGAAATCATAATGGATTTCGCTGCAGGGTCCACAGGGCCCCGTCTCTGCCATTTCCCAAAAATTGTCTTTTCTGCCGCCCTGGACCAGATTTTCCGGGACGAAGCCAGGCTGCAGCAGCCACACCTGTCGAGATTCCTCATCAGCAGGAAGGTCGCCCTGATCGTCAACAAAGTAGGTTGCGTATAGCCGTCCTGGTTCAAGCCCCCAGACCTTGGTGAGCAGCTCCCAGCTCCAACCGATGGCTTCTTTTTTGTAATAATCACCAAAAGACCAGTTGCCGAGCATTTCAAAGAAGGTGTGATGTGTGTTATCTCGTCCGACGGTATCGAGATCATTGTGTTTGCCAGAGACACGCAGGCATTTTTGGGAATTAACGGCACGGGTGTAGGGGCGGGTTTCGGTGCCCAGGAAGACGTCTTTAAATTGGACCATGCCGGCGTTGGTAAACAGCAGGGTGCTGTCGCCACCCGGAACGAGCGAGGCGCTGGGCACCACTGTGTGCCCACGCTCAGCAAAGAAATTGATAAAAGACTGACGAACCTGGTTTCCGCTTAGATACATAACACTACTCCACTTTAGTCTGATTTAACTTAAAAAATTATACTTGATTCTAACGGGCGAACCCTGCTTGCCTACTTTATCACCCTGACTGTTCGTCTGTGAGGATAAAACTCCCGATCGGACTTCTGTTCGGTTTTGACACATTTAAGTCACATCAGGCTTTTTTTAACCAAATCAGGATACCCACCTAATGTGAACAAGAGAGCCACGATGGTCGTCCGGGCTCTCTTGTTCAATCTAGTTTTCATATGGAAGTTATTTGTTAATCATGGGAAGGAAAAGCTGGGCTTCTCCGCTTCTATAGTAATAGACCCGCAAGTATTCGATTCGGCTTCCGTCCGGGATGTTCAGATTGATATTGAAAATTTGATTTGTGTTTCCAGATTCTGCGAAAATGCATCCACCTGACTGATCTGTAGCCCACTGTACGGTGCTTGCACGGGGCAGCAAAACTGAGCCAGGAATATGGAAATAGCTGAAGGAAGAATCGTAGCCTCCGGCTAGTGGAAGCCTGTATGCAATGCGCATGCCGCATACCTGTAGCGTGTCACCCAATAGAATAGGACGCCAGTTTATCACATAACTTTTGACAGGCATATTAACTATCTCTCCGATATAATCGTTCAATTCAGCACTGTAACCGAAGTTGTGACCAAATTGAAGCCCGATTATGTCATCATAGCCAGATGAACCGTCGTAAGATGTAATCCAGGCATACCCCAATTGTGAGTTATTGATGACCTGATCTTCTATGGAAACGGAGTTTCCTTTTACTTCAGGTATAGAACTGAACGATATCAGTGTACTGAGAAGCAATATCGCGATCAATACCATTACCAGTCTTTTTACAAACATTTTTTTATTTTTCATGGTTCACCTACTTGTCCCAAACAAGCATCATGGCAACCTGTAGGCAACTCTAAGTCCGCAAAGCATCATTGTCGAGCCTGTTTCATTCGGCCGCCAGTTGAGAACATAGGAGTAATTGACGTTATCAACCACATGGTTTACGAAAGTGCTTCCTCTTGAGCCATAACCGGCCGTCTCTTTGGACTGGACTATGCTGACATTTTCTACTCCTCCCATATCGTCATACCGGGTTATCCATGCAGTGGAATTACGTGAGCTCGTGTCATAGTAGGAGAGAGTCAGGTAGTCAATGCGGGCTCCGTGCGGTATATTCAGGTGAAGGTTAAAAATTTGTGATTCATCACCAGAAGTCTTGTAAAGGCATCCGCCACTTCCACCTTCCGCCCAATCCACGGAACTGTCCCGGGGACGCAGGGCTGACCCGGCCACATTGTAATGGTGAAGCCCAGACCAATTAGGTTCAGCATCCATGCCATCTTGGTCCGGGGCGGACTCAGGGATAAATGCGTCCCGGTTGACAGTCTCGTCTTGCCCCTCAGCGCTAGGCATCAAAATTCCTTCTCCTGCTTCAGGGGTGGGTCCGGTATAACCATTATCGTCCGGTTGTAGGTCGGAAGTAGTGCGTTGGGCTTTTTCGACCGGACCGGGAATTACAGTGCCGGGTTCGGTGGACCAGGGCCATTCGATATCCGATGCGATAGCAGCCGCGGTTAGCCCAAATAGCCCAATCATCACGATTATCATCACCCAAGTGAATTTTCTAAATTCAGATTTCATCTTGAACCTCCTTATATAGTCAAAATATCATCTACGAATTTCGTTTCTTAATATATCGGGATAGAAATATGTAGATTCATGTTCATAAACCTCCAGAATTGGCTATATGTAGTTGATAACGAAAACTGCGATTTGTCTACAGAAATCATGAAGTTTGTTGACAGTCGATATGTGTGTGCTCATATGACCGTTCTTAAAAATCACCTAATGTAAAACCATCATACACTGTAAAATGTCGACATTTACTGTTGTACAAAGTTATAGAAATTGTATAATGTTGAATTTGTTAGACCGGTTGCCTGGGAAAGTCTCAAATTTCCCGATCCTTTTTCCGATCATCAGGACTTGTCAGATAATTGACATACTCGCTGTCAAAATAAGCTTATGTAAGGAGGGATGGCGTTTTGCTTGCCCTGGCAGCTTGTACCAGGGTTCGCCACTTCGTCAGTTCTCCAAAGCTAAAATCAATAAAGTCGGAATTCGCTTCTTTCTTCCTCAAACACTTCCGGATCCAAAACATGGGTGGTGGGGACAAAGTTCATGAAACCACGTGTGATGACCAGACTGCTGGTTTTAGCACCGCCAGGGAAGAAGCTGACACCCTCGAGCACTGCTTTTGATGTGGTCATGATCGGTGTGACCGCAGTCGCACAAAAAATCAAGTCGTCTGCAGGAGCAAGGTCATCTTGTGTATAAACATCGTCTAGCCTCACGCCCATGCTGATCAGGCGTTCTTTGTCTTCCTCGTTTTTCCATTTCCAAATGGCCTGCATTTTACCGCCCAATAGTTTTACCGCGGCTGCTGCGATGACACCCTCTGGAGCAGCGCCTATGCCCATCACGGCATGCACGCCAACACCCTTGAAGCAGCTAAACACACAAGGCATCAGGTCTCCATCCAGAATCAACCTCACCCGTGCTCCGGTCGATCGAAGCCTGGAGATAAGCTCAGCGTTTCTGGGCCGATCCAAAACAGTGATGGTCAGCTCGCGATTGTCTCTGCGTTTCAGCGCTTTCGCCAGACGATTGACATTTTCTTCTGGCGCCAGCCGAATATCAACATAATCGGCAGCATCTCTGCCCACACAGAGCTTATCCATATAAGTATCGGAAGCTTGGGTTAGCCCTCCGTGGGGCGCTGCAGCCAGAACGCAGACTGCCCCGGAATTCAAATTGGCAGTGGCGTTGGTGTTTTCCAGAGGGTCAACGGCGATATCTATGTTGAGCGCGCCGTTTCCCAGTTTTTCACCAATAAAGAGCATGGGAGCGTCATCCCGTTCACCTTCTCCAATTTTGATTTCGCTTGAAATTCCAGGCATACGATTGAGAGTAGTTCGCATTGCATCTACCGCTGCCGCGTCAGCCAGGTTTTTATCTCCATGTCCAGCAGCCCTCGCGGCAGCCATGGCCGCGTTTTCCGTTACTTCCAGCAATTGCCAGGAAAGACTTTTGTATAAATCACTTTGATCGCCTCTGTAATTTTCGTCAGTCATTACGCTCCTTTTTTTGGATGAGAATTTCAATGTCAACCGTTAGATTATCGCCTTTTATAGCTTATCCGCAACCACCTTTCCTGACCAACAGTTTGTTAATGTTAATAACCCTGATTATACAATCTGCGCCTGTTTTCAACGAACAGTAATATGAGTATTAAGAGTGATTTATCTCCTCCTAAAACGGAGCTCAGTCCAAACTTGTCGACAAAGCCGATGCGCATTTGAGTGCAGGCGGTTCTGACCTACTCCATCGTCTGTCGATAAGCCAAAGCACGTTGGAGCGTGTTTTGATCGGCATATTCAATGTCGCCACCCACAGGCAGCCCACGAGCCAGACGGCTGACCTTGATGCCCAACGGCGCAATGCGCTGCTGCAGATATTGTGCTGTCGCATCTCCTTCCATTGATGGATTAGTGGCAATGATGACCTCTTTTGTCAGGCCGTTTTTCAACCGTTCGAGCAGAGGGAAGATGTTGATTTGATCCGGTCCGATGCCCTCAATGGGCGAGAGGACGCCCATCAAGACATGGTACTTGCCCTGGTAAGCGCTGGTGCGCTCAATTGCCAGCACATCCAGCGGCTCTTCAACCACGCAGATCGTTTCACTGCTGCGTTCCGCTGAGGCGCAGATCTCGCAGATTTGTTCGCCAGCCAATGTGATGTTGAAGCATTGCTGACAGTTGGAGGTCTCGCTTTGCAAACTTTCGAGCGCCTCTGCCAGTTCCCGCGAGAGCGCTTCAGGCGATTTGAGCAAAAAGAACGCCAGCCGGGAAGCCGTCTTCGGACCGATGCCCGGCAGACGCGAAAACGCGTCAATCAGGTTTTGGACCGGACCGGGGATTGTGCGCATTCTATCTACAAACCTAAGCCCAGCCCACCCAGCATGCTGGTGAAGGGCGCCAGTTTTTCTTCAGAAAGCGTGCGGGAACTGTCCAGAGCTTTGTTTACTGCTGTCAGAACCAGATCTTCCAGCATTTCTGCGTCGGCATCCTCAAGAAGACCCGAATCAATCGTAACGCCTTTGCATACCTGGTTGCCGCTCATCGTGACCGAGACTGCTCCTCCCCCAGCAGTTTCTGTGACGGTTTCGTCAGCGAGTTCTGCCTGTGCCTGTGCCATTTGCTCCTGCATCTTGGCCAGTTGCGCCATCATATTTCCTTGCCCTTTGCTTCCTCCAGACGGGCCGCGATATCCTTTTGCCATAGTTATTCTTCCTTTCCTTCCTGTGTGGGGTCGATCTCAAGCGGTTCTCCACCTAAATTGTTGATAGCAAAATTAATCAGGTCAATCTCACCTTTACCACCTTTGGGGTTCAAATTCACCTTTTGATTGCCAACTGTACAAATCAAATTAATATCCTGCCCATAGACTTTATTCAACATAAAATTGACCAGTTTGCTGGCTTTATCTTCCAGGATCCGATCCCGCAAAAGTTCACTGGAAAAGTTGAGCACAATCGTGTCGCCACTTGCCTGAACTATCTTGCCTGAGTTGACCACCGCAGCCGTCATTCGATTTTTTGAACCCACCGCTCGTTTTACGCGGTTCCACTGCGAAAGCGCGAACTCGAGTGTCAGAGGTGTGCCTGGCACGAAAGTCGGATCCGTATCGATGGTTTCTACCTCTGTCTCAGCGGTTTTTTCCGAGCTTGCATTTTCGGGGGTTCCTTGCGAGCTGTGGTCTGAGGGCGCTTCTTTTAACTTGGAACGCGATCTGGCATAATCATCTTCATCACTCTCAACTGAGGGTTGGGCAGTGATCTGAGGTCGGTAAAGCGAGTCGGCAAATGCCAGCTCAAGGCCGAGACCCGGGTGCCAGTTGGCTTTAAGGTCGGTGGATGCCTCGCTGAAGGCGCTGATAACGGCGACCAGGTGGCTGATTTCGAGTTTTTCCACCTGTTCTTGCATTTTTTCACGTGTTTCGGGAGTTAGTTCGAGATCTTGCCCCGCCTGAAGTTTGATGACCAGCAAGTTCCGCAGATAATCGACCATCTGGCGCGCGTATTGGCGGGGGTCAGTGCCGTTGTCGAGTGCTTTGTGGATAACCTCGAGCCCCGCAGCGCTGTTTTTGGTCAAAATCGCGTCAACCAGTTCAATGACCGATTGGCTGGTGGCGGTACCCAGAACTTCCTGGGCAATGGTTAGCGTGATCTTTTTGGACATCGAAGAAAGTTGATCCACCAGTGAGATCGCATCACGCATTGACCCAGTTGCCTGTCTTGCAATCAAGCTGAGCGCGTCACTTTCGATCTTGATCTTCTCTTTTTTGGTCAGCTCAGTCAGTTTTTTGATAATCACCGGCACTGGAATCCGCCGGAATTCGTGGCGCTGACAGCGCGATAGCACTGTGGCGGGAATTTTGTGGATTTCTGTTGTGCAGAGAATAAAGATAACGTGTGAGGGTGGTTCTTCAAGCGTTTTGAGCAGCGCGTTAAAGGCCGAGGTGCTGAGCATGTGCACTTCGTCGATGATATAAACTTTGAATTTACCTTGTGAAGGGGAAAAGTTGATCTTTTCGCGCAATTCCCGCACATCGTCAACGCTGGTATTAGATGCGGCATCGATTTCGATCAGGTCCATGAAGCGGCCATCATTGACCGCCAGGCAATTTTCGCATTTGTTGCAGGGACGGACGCTCTCATCCGGGTCGAGACAATTGACTGCTTTTGCAAGCAGGCGTGCGCTGGTGGTTTTACCGGTGCCTTTTGGGCCGGCAAAAAGGTAGGCATGGGCAACGCGGTCGTTAGCGATGGCGTTGCGCAAGGTTTGGACAACGTGGTCTTGACCGACTACTTCGTCCCAAAGGGCAGGGCGCCATACTCTGTAAAATGCTTGTGACATAAGTCTCTCTTCAATTTTGTTAAGGAACCTGCCAGGTGGCTTGTTGCTGACCGGATTGATCAATGAGATTAACCTGGCTGCCAGAAGCCCAAAGTGATTGATCTGAGTTCCAGTATAGTTCAATGACTGTGTTTGTGCCGTGCTTGGAGTAAAGCCGTACGGCCCCATTTTTATTAAGTGTAAGCAGCGGAAGGTTATAGGCATCTCCAATGGAAGAAGCTACAGACCAGCCGTTAAGGTTGACACTCGCGTCGCTTTGATTACGGATGAGGATGTACTCGACGTTTAAATCGCCAGCGCCAAATACTCCCTCAATTGCCAGCTGACCGGAAGATGCCGTTTTGGTAGGCTCAGCGGATGGTTTCGCAACCATCTGGGAGGGCACGGCAGCCAGCGTGACAGCTGGAGTAGAGCCTGGCTTGATTTCAGGCAAGGGATTGCGCTGTTGCCAAAACCATAAAACCATCAATATAGTCGCAGCTGAGACAACGATGTTGAGCAGTAGAAAGGGAAAGGTTTTTTTCCAAAACTTCATGATTTTCTGCTGATAATGATAGCATAAAAAGGCATCAAAGGCAGCAGTTGTTGTTGCCTGACAGGCCTGGTGTCACTTTTCCAGGGTGAGGAATTCAATCCCTTACGTTGCCGGCGAATGCCTCATCAGATTAATCTTATGAAATGGCTGGTGCTTCAGCCAAAGCCGTATTCTTCCACTCACCCGGTAAATCAGCCTATTTGACCTCCGAATCATTCAACCTGGTTAGTTCCTCTAGATAGTTGACTTGTAAACCTTAACAAAACGATAACATAACTTTGAACTAATTTTAACTAACTCGGGTTAATATAATAAACGTCCGAGCGAATATTGTTTCTCTCCTTTCAAATTGCCCGGATAGGATCGGATTGTGATAAGACAATTTCTAGATCGAAACTAAAACAGCCGCAGGTGAGGCGGCTGTTTTAGTTTAAGCAACACATAGGTTCCATTATTTCCCAATCTAAACATCCTCAGGGTACAGCCAGATCGAGAAGATTGCCCAGGTCCTCGTGAAAAACATGAGTAGCTAACTGGTCATAAGGAGTTGGATCGCGGTTGATCAGCACCAAATTTTCTCCTCGAAAATACTGCAGTAAGCCGGCCGCGGGATAAACGACCAGCGAAGTACCTCCGACAATCATCAAGTTTGCCCTGCGGATGGCGCTCTGGGCACGGCGCATGACGCCCCCATCCAGCATTTCACCATAAAGAACCACGTCCGGTCTGATCATCCCCTGGCAGGCAGGGCAGCGAGGCACCCCCTGACTCTCCCACACCAGGTCTGCCGGGTAATCACGACCACATTCCATGCAATAAAAACGCTGCATGCTGCCGTGGATTTCGAGCACATTTTTTGACCCGGCTGCCTGATGAAGCCCGTCGATGTTTTGAGTGATGACCGTCGTGTCAGGTTTGAGAGATTCCAGGCGAGCCAGCGCGTTGTGAGCCAGGTTCGGTTTCGCACCTGGATGATTCAAGTTTTCCCGCTTGTAAGTGTAAAACTCCTCAGGATGTTCAAGCATAAACTGATAGCTCAGCATAGTTTCTGGTGAATAATTTGTCTGCCGCTGACGATTATAGAGACCTGTCGCAGAGCGGAAGTCTGGGATCCCTGACGCGGTTGATACCCCTGCGCCACCAAAAAAGACGATGCTATTTGCCTCGTTGATCAGTTTGTTTAAAATTTCAGCTGGTTTCATTTAATTTCCTCCTTATCGGTTGGACATTTCGGGATTTCCCTTATGGATTTCTCCAATGTCAACCGTGCCCATTCGGGTGCCAATTTTGTTGAGCAAGGGCAGCCAGTTAATAAACAACGCTACAGCGATACCAACCAGCGTGGCAACCACTCGCTCGATGGTATAAGATAATGGATCGGTATCGGTGATGCTGAGCATGATCACAAGAAAGACTATCACCGTAATGGCCAGTGCGGCAGGCTTCTTGATCACGAGCATGATCGCCATCAGCGGAAAAGAAAGAGCGCCAATCAAAGCGTAGTATTCAAGGCTGTTCGGTGACAATCCCCAGGCGCTAACCAGGAGAACGGCCAGCAAATAGGAATAAACCCCTGCGACAATCGTGCCAAGTGTTCGGTCAATCGCAGAATTGAGTGTTGATTTCAGGGTAGGCTGCAAGCAAACAACGGTGGCGATGCTGGAATAATAAGGAGAGCTGCTGGCGCGGAAATATTCGATCATCAGGCAGATGATAATCGCCAGAGCGGTTTTTACCACGCGCATACCGGGAGAGTTTTTGATCAGATAGTTGCTGACTTTATGCACCAGACCGTTTGGTCTGGGGTTCGAAAGGTTTTCTTCAATAGGCTTTTCTTCCACAATCTTTTACCTCCGATTGTTTGATTAAGATATACCACAAGCCAGAAAAATGTGTTTCCAACCAGTTCAACAAAGACATCGATTGGTGAGGGATTGGGCCGTCCGAAACGTGGATAGCAAGGCTTGATATAATCAGCCTGAGGTTAATATGGCATATCCACTCGCGCACCCAAAAGTACTGGAGAGAGCCCGTCAGGTCATCGGGCTGAACCCCATTTTTCTGGACACTGAGACGACAGGTGTTGGTCCGTACGACCTGGTTATTGAAGTCGGCATTGTGGACCTGGCCGGCAACATCTTGTTCAGCGGCCTGATTAACCCGGAAAGAGGCATCCCTGAAGATGCCATAAAGATTCACGGCATCACCGATGAAATGGTCAGAGAAGCTCCCACCATGAAAAGCGCCTGGCTTGAAATTGAAGCAATTTTGCGTGATCGAGCTATCGGAATCTATAATGCTGAGTTTGATTTCCGTCTGATGAAACAATCGGTTGAGAATGCGGTCATACCATGGAGCATCCATCGTAACCAAACTTTCTGTGTGATGAATATGTTTGCTGCCTGGTATGGCGAATGGAACCGCAGGGCTAATAATTTCAAGTCTCAAAAACTGGAGTTTGCCGGTAATTTCTGCGGCATAGACCTGCCTAACAACCACCATGCTGTCGACGATGCCAAACTGACCGCAGCCTTGCTGCGCTACCTGGCCGAGTACGAGACGTCCAGCTGAAAAGTTCACTGTTCCGAATTTTCATCAAACAATTTAATATTTTCCTTGAAAACACTGATTAAATCCCTTGTCAAATTTCGACCAGCATGGTAATATGAACGTGTGAACACATATTCATATATCAGAGTGAAATCATGAGATAAGAGTGAAACCATGAGACAAATTACGCGAGGACGATTAGATCTGGAAAGAGCAAGTTTGCTTGCCGAGACTTTTAAAGGTTTGGGTGATGCCACTCGTCTGCGTCTGCTCTCGATTCTGCTGGAGGGCGAGACCTGTGTTTCCGACCTGGCCGAACAGACGGAGACCAACCAGAGTGCGGTTTCTCACCAGTTGCGGGTGCTGCGCAATTTAGGCTTTGTCTCCAACCGGAGAGAAGGCAAGAATATTTACTACCAAATCGATGATGAACATATCGAAGGCTTATTCAACCTTGCCTTAGAGCACAGTTATCATCTGGACAGCAAGGAGTAAGAGTGATGATGGATTCCGATAATTATACGGAAAAACCAGCGTTTGGATCGAATGATCGATCTGAGGATCAGGGCTGCTGCTGCGCTGCAGGCGCCGTAGTCTGTCTTGACTACGACAAACCCAGGAAAAACAAGGCTGGTCTCAGTTTCGCCGGATTCCTGGACTCTTTTTGGAATGCGCCTGAGCTTAAAATT
>Ga0265293_10011096_pt1 | contig 12375 bp, 15 predicted proteins | sample Munlanlewell138R_FD_192505 | JGI IMG/M metagenome (GOLD analysis project Ga0265293, IMG submission 192505) | Leachate microbial communities from a municipal landfill in Southern Ontario, Canada - Leachate well 138R | ecosystem: Engineered > Solid waste > Landfill > Unclassified | place: Canada... | reverse complement strand
AATTAAAAATTATAAAGCCTCAATCACCGCTAGAGTTTCTTGGGCTGCTTTCTCCCAGCTAAATTCACTTACCCTAGTTAAACCTCTATTAGTTAACTCTTTTTGCAAATCTTTATCTTGATAAATTAAAGACATTGCCTTTAACATATCATAACGATCATAAGGATTAAAATAGAAAGCAGCCCTCCCTGCTATTTCACGTAAAACTGGCAAATCAGAAATTAAAGCAGGTGTTTTACAAGCCATCGCCTGTAAAACAGGAATGCCGAAACCTTCATGTAAGGTAGGAAACACGAAAGCTAGAGCCGCACTAAATAAGGCCGGCAAATCTTCTTCCTCCACCCAACCAGGTATAATAACATCTTTATCTAAATTATATTCTTCAATAATATATTTGACCTCATCATAACCAAAACCGGCATTACCAATCAATAATAATTTAGTCTGGCTATCAGGATGTTTTTCTTTAAATAAGGCAAAAGCTTCTACTAAAGCAGAGGTATTTTTCTTTTTTTCTAAACGTCCAACGTAAATAAAAAAAGACTCAGGCACATTATATTTATCTAAAATTTGCTGACGCTCTAAAGAGTTTGGAATAAAACGATAGCACTCTTTATCATAAGCATTATGCACAACATGAATTTTATGAGCAAAACGATGAGAATAAACCGCAATAATCTCATTCTTGGTAAAATCTGAAACCGCAATAATGGCCTGAGCTTTTTTTAAAGCATATTGGGTTGACCAACACAAATAATCTAAGGTATTAGCCTGATAATGCCCTCGGGTAAAGAATTTGATTGCATAATGCAATAACCGCCTAAATACAGGACGACTCAATTTAACATTTTTTTTCTGATAAACATTTTCATCTCTAATAAACGCAATATCATGAATCGTGGTGATAGTTTTTTTAGGGCGAAACAATGGTAATGCATGAGCCGGAACAAATAAGACATCTGGCGATTTAACTAACATCTCTAAAGATAGTCTACCAAGAGTCCAAAAAAAGCGCCAAGGCCAAGCCAAGCGCTTAAAACGTACGTTAGAATATGAAGATACCGCTTCTACCAAATCTGGGGATGCTTCAGCATCAAGATAGAGCAGATATTGATTTTTTTGATCAATTTGTAATAAATGTCTGATAATGTGAAAAGCATACCATTCAGTGCCGGTACGCAAACTTCTATTGGCTCTTGAAGCATCAATACCAATTAACATAATTACTTAGTCGCTAAAATGCTACGTTTATAAGAATCAAGATTATCTAAAGCAATGCCTGTGCCTTTAGCTACGCACAGCAACGCATCATCAGCGATATAGGCGGGCACTCCAGTTGTTCGAGCAACGAGCTGATCGATATTGCGTAACAAAGCACTGCCACCAGATAAAATAATACCCTTATCAATAATATCAGCCGCTAATTCTGGTGGTGTTTTTTGTAAAACTTTTTTGGCGGCGCTAATAATTGCCTCTAATTCATTTTGAATAGCCTCAGTCACATCATCGCTAGAAACGGTGATACTTCTAGGTAGACCAGTCACAATATCGCGCCCTCTAATTTCCATATACAACTTATCCTCCATAAACAAAGCGGAACCAATATTAATTTTTATTTCTTCGGCAGTTCTTTCGCCAATAGCCAGATTATATTTTTTTCTCACATGTTCTAAAATAGCAGCATCAAACTTATTGCCACCTACCCGCACTGAAGTAGAGGCCACCACTCCGCCTAAAGAAATCACTGCCATTTCTGCTGTGCCACCACCAATATCAATAATCATATGACCAGTAGCAGAACCGATGGGGATATCAGCACCAATAGCTGCTGCCACTGGTTCTTTAATAATATAAGCGGCTTTTGCTCCAGCAGCAATCGTCGCTTCAATAACTGCCCTTCTTTCAGTTGAAGAAATACCGGCTGGTACAGCGACCATTACCTCAGGACGAAACAATCTAATACCTCCTAAGGTTTTATTAATAAAATAACGAATCATCGCTTCAGTAGTACGATAGTCAGCAATCGCCCCATCTTTTAAAGGCCTAGCCGCAATAATAGTATCAGGTGTTCTCCCTAACATATCACGTGCTTCGTTACCCACCGCTAAAATTTTATTGTCATCCACTGACACCGCTACAACAGATGGCTCATTAATAACAATGCCCCTTTTTGGCAAATGAACCAAGGTATAAGTTGTGCCTAAATCAATTCCAATGCGCTTAATAAACATAAGATAAAAAAACAAAAAATTACTAATAAATACTTACTTTAATAGCCTTAATATTACTAATAAATAGCAAAAATGTCAAACTAATCAAAATTAATCTAAAGCACTATCTAAATCATCAGCACCTACCGAGTCATCTTGATTAGCAATAATTTTTTTAATTTTTTCAGCAAATTGATAAATATCAAAATCATCTTTCAGAAAATATTGGTCAGCTCCTAAATTTAAACTACGTTGACGACTATCTTCATCACTTAAATCAGTAAAAATGAAAACAGGAATATCGCTTAACTCCGCTTCTTCTTTGATTTTTTTTAAAACTTCAAAACCATCTAATTTAGGTAGAATTAAATCAAGAATAATGTAGTCAGGATCACAATCTACAATAGATTGTAATAATGCATCTAATTCTTCATCACCATCGCTAGTCTCTACTAAAAAATCTTCAGCTTCTAATTGAGCAGATAGACCATACAGAATATCAACGTCATCTTCTACAATAAAAATTTTTTTCTCAGACATATATTTTTATATTATTATTTTATTTCAAAGGTCGCCACCAAGCTTCATTATTTTTATACCACTCCATCGTGGTTTTTAATCCATCTTCTAATTTAATTTCTGGCTCCCAGCCTAAATCTTTTTTAGCTTTGCTAAAATCAATGGCATAGCGCAAATCATGACCTAAGCGATCGCTCACATGTTCGATCATTTCTATTCCCTGATCCATTAACTGCAAAATTAAATGACTCATTTCTAAGTTGTTTTTCTCGCTATTACCTCCCAAACAATAGGTTTCGCCAATTTTGCCTTTTTTAATAATTAACTCAACTCCACGATTATGATCATCAACGTGAATCCAGTCACGCACATTAAGCCCAGAACCATAAAGTGGTAATTTTTTTTGATCAAGCAAATTAGTAATAAATAAGGGAATTAATTTCTCCGGAAATTGATAAGGACCATAATTATTTGAACAATTAGAAATAGTAATTGGCAATTGATAAGTATGGAAATAAGCACGCACTAAATGATCAGAAGCCGCCTTAGAAGCGCTATAAGGAGAGCGAGGGTCGTATGGACTATGCTCATTAAAAGGAGCTGCTTCTAGAGTTAAGGCGCCAAAAACTTCATCTGTAGAAATATGATGAAAACGAATATTACCTAAGCTTCTAGCCGCTTCTAAAAGCACTCTGGTGCCTTCAATATTGGTACGAATAAAATTCGTGCTATCAATAATAGAACGATCAACATGGCTCTCAGCCGCAAAATGAACAACCACATCTACCCCTGTCATCGCTTGATGCACAATTTTCTCATCACTAATATCTCCTTTAATAAAACGATAACGTGAATTATTGGCAAGATCGCTTAAATTTTCTAAATTACCAGCATAAGTTAAGCTATCAAGATTAATGATTTCATCATCTTGATATTTATTGAGCCAATAATGAATAAAATTAGAGCCAATAAAACCAGCTCCGCCAGTCACTAATAATTTCATAAAATAATTTTATTTTTTTAATTCTTGAGACATTAAATTTTCTACAAAATGAAGTAAAGCAGGGATTTTTGATTTTTCATCTGGATGCACCAACAAATCAGCTCTATCCCTTAAAAACCTTTTTACAATTGACAAAGAGTTTAGAGTAGTCAAAGGAAATTTGTTATTAAATAAAGCTAAAGACATGTTTTTATGATCATTATCAGCCTCTCTCAACAATAATTGCTGTAACATTTTTGGTGAATTTTTAAATAATCCTAATGCTTCATTATAAATTTCTGTTCTCAAAATTTTTGCTGACTCACAGACACTCAAATAATCCAAACTATCAATATCGTGCTCATAAAACCCTCTTGCTTTAGGTAAATTGTCTGTGTTGTTTACTGGCACAACAGACTCAAAGGATTCGCCAGAAAAGTTAGGCATAATTTTAGCGCTTTAATTTATTTAATATTTCCTCAGCTTCTCCAGCAGCATATTCTTGTTGCGGCCATCCTTTCAGTCCATCACCGCTCACGCGAGGAATAATATGAAAATGCAAATGAGGAATTTCTTGATTAGCCACTGGATCATTATTAAGACAAACATTATAACCTTCATAATTCGTTTGCTCCTTTAAAACGCCACCTAATTTTTTAACAATTAAAATTAATGCTTGTAAAGTTGTAGGACTGACTTCTTCTAAAGTAGCTACATGCTGCTTAGGAATAACTAAAATATGACCAGGATGAACTGGTTTAATATCTAAAAAAGCCAACACTTTTTCATCTTCATAAACTTTATAAGCGGGAATTTCTCCAGCAACAATTTTACAAAATACACACATATTATTTTAATTAATAATATAAGGACTATTTTCATCTTCTTCCCAACGAATCTCATCAATCTCATCCGTCTTCCCCACCCCTTTATAGAGTTTATCTGGTAAATTAATAGACAGTGCTGGCACATCAGAAATACACTTATAACCATGAACAACCCCTGGTGGCACTAAAACAGCGCAAGGATTATCAACTCCAACCTCTATCTCCATTTTCTCGCCATTACTAGCAGAACCAGATCGCCTGTCCCATAAATAGAGACGAAAATTACCTGGTCCAATAAAGATAAAATAATCACTTTGATAAACATGTTCATGGGGACCACGAACCACTCCTGGTAAAGTTAAGCTCACATAAGACATAGCCGGAGAGCTATCTAATTCATCACGACGATAGATTTCTGTTAACCAGCCTCGATCATCACTAAATTTTTTTAAATTTTTCACTATTACTCCTCTAATCATATAATTAAATTAATTTTCTTAAATCCAATAAACCACTTTGAGCACCAAAATGCGCAATTTTAGCAGCCGTATTTTTCGCTCCCACATAAAGAGCTTTTTGAATATCGCCACCACTGAGATTTAAACCAATAATAAAAGAAGAATTAAAAGCGTCGCCAACACCAGTAATATCAACTCGCTTTTTTTCTTTAAAAATATTTTGATGATAGAAATTTTTACCATCATAAGCATCAGCTCCTTTCTCACCATCAGTAATTAAAACTATTTCTGGGCCCATATTCTTTAAAATTACCAAGAGATTATTGATATCTTCTAGAAAATTAGGATGCTTACCACGATAGGCAGAATGACTTAAAACTAACTCAATGGCCTCATCTTTATTTACGCAGAACACGCTAGTTTTCTTTAAAAACGGTTGCAACGCTTTCAGTCCAGCCTGATATTGACTAAAACCTGGATTCCAAGCAATTTTTGGACCTGATATAGCAAAAATTTGTTTTAAAGTTTGACGCCAAGCTCCAGACAAAGACGCGAGATACAGCCAATCAGCGGATTTTAAAGAGGCTTGCATCTCAACTCCAATTTTTAAATTATTATTTGCTGAACGATTAGTAAAAATGATACGCTCTCCTTTATCAGCCACCAAAATAAAAGACAAACCTGTCTCTTGTTTTTGATCAACTAACATTAATTTTGTATTTACTCCCCGCTGCTTTAAATTACTAATAATCTGTCGACCACTATCGTCCTCACCGACACAAGCCAAGCAAGACACCTTAAAAGCACTTTTAGCAAAATTTACGGCCGCATTAGACGCTCCCCCGCCAAAAAGATTATAGAAATGATCTACCTTAATTTTAGCCCCATATTCAAAGGCTAATAATTTTTGACGTAAAATATCACGATGATTATCAATTAAGACTCCTTCGGTTGTTAAAAAAGTGATATCACGTGTCGCGCCTCCAATAGTAATAATTTTTTTACTCATATACTTATTTTATCTACTTATCATAACATATTATCCCTTACTTAAAAAGAAAGGTTTTAGCTTTTTATTAAGAATAACAATTAAATGAAAGGAAAGAATGAGTAGAATAAGACCAAAGAAGAGACTCCAAGCCAAAGACTCCCAGAAAAATCCTTGCCAGAGAAAAAAAGCCGAATTATTCCCAGACCAATCAAAAATAAAAACAAACAGATGATAAAAAAGACGATCAGTTAAAATACCCAACATGGCTAAAATAATAAAAGAATAGAGTGAGCGATTAGTGAGTATGTTTTCCAGTACTACATAAATAATTAAAGCACTGAAAAACATAGAAAGAGTCGCTGCTCCAAAAGCTTGAAAACTAAAAATATCCACCAAATAGCCCATCGCTAAGGCTAAAAAAAATACCTGCTCTTTAGGGCTAACAAGAAAAGCCAGAATTAAAACTAATAAAAGTAAGTTAAAATTATACCAAGGATAAGGAGTGGAGCTAATAAAAGAAAACTGCAAAATCACTAGTAAAAGCGCTAAAAAGAATAAAAACACCGACTGAGTAACTATTTTAAACATAGGCTCAAGGAATAATAACTGATACCACGGTTAAATTATAAATAGAAGCTAAAGATTCAATACTAACATCCTGCCAAATTTCATTACTTTGTTTATTTACTTGAGTTACCCGACCAACTACTAAACCACGAGGAATATTATCACCAAGACCAGAGGTAATAACGATATCACCTTGATTTATATTTTCTAATTGTGGCACGTAATCTAATTTAATAGTTAGACCAAGATCACCATCAGATAAACCTAAGGTACGATCTGAGTTCAGAATCCCTACGGCTAAATTACAAGCCGGAGCCACTGTTAAACAGGCCCGAGCACTATAATCTTTGCTCTCCACTATTTTGCCAATAATAATTCCTTGTTCATCAACTACCCCTAAACCAGGAATAACGCCATCGGCTACACCTTTATCTAAAATAATATCCTGAACCCTGTCCGTGCCATTAAATAAATTTTGACGCGAAACAATATTAGCACTTAAAGTGCTGTAATCATTATTACTAACAAAATCCAGCTGTTGTCTTAATTTTGTATTCTCTTCCACTAATAGCTCCATTTGTGCCTCATTAACTGTGGCCCTAGCTAATTGTCCCTTAAGCCTTGCCAATTCCCCATTAGCCTCATCTAAAGAATCAAAATCTGAACCACGATCATAAATATTAGTTGATAAACGATGAAAATATTGATTAATCGGACTAGTGGCTCTTAGTAAAACACTTTCTAGCGGTCTTAGTAAACCGATAAAGTGAAAAATAAAAATTAAAAAAATGAGTAATAACCAGAACCAAAATTTTTTTGAATGCAAAAATAATTTCATAATTATTTATCAGGCACCACGTTAGCTAAAGTCACTTTAGTCAACAACTCGGGATCACTAATTAAAATACCAGCTCCGCGAGCCACACAAGTTAAAGGGTCATCAACAATTTTAACAGGAATCTTAGCCGCTACTGAAATAGCCTGATCTAAACCTCTCAGTAAAGAACCACCGCCAGCTAAATAAATGCCTCTCTCATAAATATCAGATACTAACTCTGGAGGGGTAGTTTCTAAAATTGTCTTAATATTGTCAATAATCTTAGTCACTGTTCGACTAATCGCTTCTCGTATCTGCTCATCGTTGACAATAATGGCCTTAGGTAAACCATTAATTAAATCTCGACCACGCACTTCCATTTCTTGTGCTTCTCCAGTGGCAATCGCTGAACCAATGTTTATTTTTATTTCTTCAGCTAATTGCTCACCAATTAAAATATTAAATTCCTCCCTAATATATTCGATAATATTATGATCAAATTCATTACCCGCTAAACGTAAAGATTTCCAAGTAACAACACCACCCAAAGAAATGACGGCAATTTCAGTACTACCACCACCAATATCAACCATCATGGTTGCCGTTGCTTCAGTTACTGGTAAATGTGCTCCAACAGCCGAAGCCATAGCTTCTTCCACTAAATAAACCTTACGCGCACCCGCTGATCGAGCCGCATCTTCCACGGCTTTTTTCTCTACCTCTGTTAAATCAAGAGGAATACCAATGACAACTCGAGGACGTGGGAATAAAGCAAAATGCTCTCTATGCACTTTGGCTAAAAAATACTTCAACATTTTTTCAGTAACTTCAAAATCAAAAATCACACCATCAATCAAAGGCTTAATAGCTTCAATGTGAGCTGGAGTTTTCCCTACCATTTTACGGGCCGCTTCACCAACTTCTAAAATTTCATTTGTTCTTTTATTAATTGCCACTACCGATGGCTCATTAATAACTAAACCCTTGTCACTCATCACGATGAGGGTGTTTTTAGTGCCTAAATCAATACCCAAATCATGACTAAATTTACCAATAATTTTACTTAACATATGAGATTATTTCATTAATATTTACAATCTTAAAATCTTTTTCCTGACGTTTTTTAAATTCAACTCCTCCAGCTTGTAAGGATTTCTCACTGACTACTAAACGATAAGGACAACCAATTAGATCCGCATCAGCAAATTTTTCACCCGCTGAAACATCCCGCTCATCAAATAACACCTCAACACCAGCTTGTTGTAGCTCCTCATAAAGCATTTGCGCTTTTTCGTTCTGCGCTAAAGATAATAAATGAACCCGAAAAGGGGCAACATTAAGCGGCCAAATCAAACCTCGGTCATCATGACAAATTTCTGCAATCATACCCATAATACGGCTCAAGCCAATCCCATAACAACCCATAATCACCGTCTTTTTTTCTCCGTCAGCACTCTGATAATTTAAATTAAAAGGCTCAGAATATTTAGTACCTAATTTAAAAATATTCCCCACTTCCGATGCTTTCATTTCTTTTAAATCACTATTACCACACTGAGGGCAAGTTGATTGTTCACTAATAATTTCTTTGTTAATTGCCAAACGACATTTATCACAAACATAAATCAAATCCTCCCCTGCCTCAGAAATAGTCTGAAATTCATGAGAATATTTAGCAAAAGTACCACCAGAGGCAAAGGTAAGATAAGTTAAATCACCTAAGCCTACTCTTTCAAAAATACGAGTATAAGCGCCAATTACTTGCTCATAATACTGATCTAAATCTTCTTGACTAGCATGAAAAGAATATAAATCCTTCATTAAAAACTCACGCCCCCTAAGCAAACCAGCCTTAGCTCTCTTTTCATTACGAAATTTAGTTTGAATTTGAAACACTGCAAATGGTAATTCCCGATAAGAGTAAATAAATTTTTTGGCTAAAGGCGTTACCACTTCTTCATGGGTAGGATTTAAAGCATATTCTTTCTTGTCAGAAGCCGAAATTTTAAAAAGAATATCAAGCGACTCCCAACGACCAGTCGCCGCCCAATTTTCTTTAGGAGCAAAAGCAGGCATATTAATTTCTTGACCACCTACAGTTTCCATTTCTTCTCGAATAATATCTCTAATCTTGCCCAGCACTCGCCAACCTAAAGGCAAAAAAGAATAGACACCAGCCGCCACTTTATCAATAAAACCAGCCCTTAACAATACTTGTGCATTATAATTCGTTTCATCTTTCGGTATCTCTTTTAAAGTCCGAGTAAATAATTGCGATTGTTTCATATAAATTATTTTAGTCTTTTACTTAATTTTTTTAAGGCCGCTTTCACTCTCTCACCACTATCTGTCAGATTAGCATCTAAGCTCTGTAAAGCCTCTCTAGCTTCTGCTAAGGCGTAGCCTAGTGACATTAAAGCCTCTAACTCATCACTGAAAGTGGAGGGTAAATCTTTAAAAACACTAACTTGACTAGCTAATTTTTTCATAATCTTGCCCTTTAACTCTAAAACTACTCGTTCCGCTGTTTTTTTACCAATACCAGAAACTTTAATTAGCAAACTAGCATCATCTCTGGCTACCGCTTCTTTAATATCTGCCGGTGAAGCTAAGGTAATGACCGCTAAAGCCGATTTGGGACCGACGCCTGAAACTGATAATAATAATTCAAACATATCCAACTCTTCTAAATCTTTAAAAGCATAAAGATCAGAGGCCTCTTCTCGGACTTGATGAGAGATGTAAAATTCTTGAACGGCAGTCACCTTTAAAGACGCCAAAAAAGCTTCAGTGGCAAATAATTTATAACCAACATCATTTACCCCTAATATTAAATAATTATTATTTTTAGCCAAAACTTGGCCCTTAAGATAGGCAATCATATATTATTAGTATAATATATCTTTCACATTTATTAAATCTTGACAAGAAAGCTAATAATAATTAAGAAAATACCCCGAATAACGGGGCATTTGCTTAAAAACGCTTGATTCTAATTAAGCCAGAAATTGGCACCACCTCTATCCCCTGTTTCTCAATCTCATCTAACAATAAATTCATGCCCAAAGAATCAGAAGACATATGTCCGGCAATAATCACATTAATGTGATGTTTTTCTGCTTCTTTACGATGCTCTTCGCTCATATGCATGCCCACAATAGTACCAATGCCATACTGAGCCATTCTTTCATAAATATCTTTGGAACCATTCGTGCCACCAGTAAATTCGGTCACCACTACTTTACCCAAACTTCGCTCAGCACTACCAGCAAAGATTTTCGGTCCGGCTTTTAACTTTAAAGCAGCTGCATATTCTGGAATCTCTAATAAAAATTCCATCAAATCACCGACCGTCTCTAACTCTTCTCCCTTCTCCGCAATGGCGGTAGTAACAAAGTTAGCCGACATATTATCAGCCGGAGTATGTAAACACATGAAATTAAGTTGCAACAACTTCGCAAAATCCACTGATCGCTGATGATTAATCGGACTAACTCCACGATTCACCTCAGAAATACGGGGTTGAATCACTGACTCAGCAATGTTAATTGGCACACCATGTTGTGCTAAAACTTCTGCTTGTAAGTGCATCACGGTTGATAAATCAGCTAAAGCAATTCCTTCGGGATGATGAGCAATTACTAAATCAATATCACCACGTTGCTGCGCAAACATTAATTCTGGAGATTCAATATCAATACCAACTAAAATCTTTTTAATTGGCTTATCATTAGCTAAATTTAAAATACGCGAATCAGAATAAGGATTAGTTAAGCTTTCATCATCAAAAGTCGCTAATTCTTTAGAAGATAATTCCTCTTTCTTTTTTTTATTCTTAAGCAATAAACGACGAACTCTATCTTCGCCTCGCAAATCGTTTTTAATGCCTAAATCAATGGCTAAATTATATATATCTTGTGTATTCATAAATTTAAAATTAAATTACAATTTTAGAGACCACGTAAACGAGCAATACGCTCCCCTACTGGCGGATGTGTCTGCCATAATTTATTAAACCAAGAAGCTTTCTGTTCTTTCGCTTTTAAAGGAGAGATAATATACATGTGAGCCGTCGCCTTATTAATCGTTCTCGTCGGCATGGCTGTATCATTACTAATTTTTTCCAAAGCTCGAGCCAAGCCCTCAGGATAGCGCGTCAAAAGAGCGGCGTCAGCGTCAGCAGCAAATTCTCTTTTGCGAGAAATAGCCAATTGTAATAACTGCGCAAATAGAGGAGCTAATAAAGCAAACAATAAGGCTAAAAGACTAATAGCCAGAGTAATGCGCCCATCCTTACGATCATTATCTCGACTGTGACCACCAAATAAAGACCAGCGCCAGAATAAATCAGACAAAAGAACAATTACGCCCAATAAAGTAGTAGCAATAGTAGCAATTAAGATATCACGATTACCAATATGAGAAAGTTCGTGCGCCACGACCCCTTCTAATTCCACCTTCTCTAATTTACCTAAAATACCACTGGTAAAAGCAATGGCGGCGTGTTTAGGGTTGCGACCAGTAGCAAAAGCATTGGGGGCTGGATCATTGATAATATAAATTTTAGGCACAGGCAGACCAGCGCTAATACATAAATTTTCTACTAAACGATATAATTCTGGTGAATCTATTTTTTTAATTTCTTTGGCCCCAGCTACAGCTAAAACCATTTTGTCGCTATACCAATAACTAGTCCAGCTCATAACAACACTTAAGATAACCGCTATTAATAAAATTTCCGGCATGTCAGTAGCTAAAGAAATGAAATAAGCGGCCACTATAATAAAGATGAAAAACCCGGTCATTAACAACCAGGTTTTTCTTTTATTAACAGCGCTGTAATTATACAAATTAGTCATAATTATTTATCATCTGAGCTTTTTTTAGCAAAACCGTCGAAAGCCTTTAACACCTCAAGAGGAGTCATAAAGACAATGGTATTGGATTGGTCTGAAGAGATATCGTTAATAGACTGTAAAGTACGTAAATGCAATGCCCCTGGAG
>Ga0265293_10011095_pt1 | contig 12376 bp, 13 predicted proteins | sample Munlanlewell138R_FD_192505 | JGI IMG/M metagenome (GOLD analysis project Ga0265293, IMG submission 192505) | Leachate microbial communities from a municipal landfill in Southern Ontario, Canada - Leachate well 138R | ecosystem: Engineered > Solid waste > Landfill > Unclassified | place: Canada... | reverse complement strand
TTAAAACCGAAATGCCCGATTATTTTCAATTGAGTGCCTACCTGCCCGGTCAAATCAGCAGCCAGAGCGAAAAACAAACGGAGCCGGATCTGATTGATAAATTCCTTGATAAACCTGCAGAACATATTCAGATAGATAAAACTGAGGAGGAACAAAGTCCGGAAACAAGCCCGGCTGATGAATATCCGGAATCCTCTTTTACCGAAACCCTGGCCAAAATCTACCTGAAACAGGGGAAATATGAAAAAGCTCTTGAAATATTCAACAAATTGTTATTGAAATATCCGGAAAAAAGTATTTACTTTGCAGACCAAATTCGATTTTTGGATAAATTGATTCATCATTTAAAAAAATAAGCAACATGTACCTGGCCATCACTATTTTAATCTTTATTGTAGCCATAGTTCTCATTCTTATCGTTCTGGTTCAAAACTCCAAAGGAGGCGGTTTGGCTTCGGGTTTTTCCTCTTCCAATCAGGTGATGGGAGTGCGTAAGACGACCGACTTTTTGGAAAAGGCAACCTGGACTCTGGTTGGCATAGTCCTTTTAGGCAGTATTCTTTCGGCAGCATTCATTGATCGCAACTATGGCAACGAAAGGCAGTCAGCTCTTAAAGAACAGGTAGAACAAGCCGTTGAAATGAATCCCAATCTGACAGCTCCGAGTTTTGAGGATGAAGAATAAGTGCCGGCTAATATAACATATATAAAAGGGGCGTCATCCTTAGGCTGGCTCCCTTTTTTGTTTATTTTTGCAGCCTGCAGATATGAAGAAGCTTGTATTTATCCTTTTAACTCTCCTTTTGTTGAACTCCTGTGGCCATCGGGGTTCCAGGCAGTCTGCGCACTTCGGTGAAAAGCCTGATTCCATTATGTCACTGCATTATGCACGTGGTTTCGAAATTGGCTATTTTGATGGCTATACCAGAGTTTTGGTGTATAATCCCTGGGCTGAGAATGAAATCATGGCCCGTTACTATCTTTACAGGGAAGACAGCAGTCTGTTACCCAAAGACGGCTACCATGTCCGTATTCCACTAAGTTCCCTGGCCATAGCTTCCTGTACTCATGTAGCTTTTTTGGATCTGCTTGATGAACTGGATTTACTCCGGGGAGTCTGCAATGCCTCCATGGTCTATAATCCCGTTTTGAGGCAGTCTATCAATGAGGGGCAAGTGGCAGATTTGGGTGATGCCTTCCGCATTAAACGCGAAATTCTCTTGCAAATACGCCCTCAGGCACTAATGGCCAGCGGCTATAATCAATACGACGAGCATTTGCAGGCCATATCCCAAGCCGGTGTTTCTATTCTTTACAACAACGAATGGATGGAGCAAAATTTGCTGGCCAGAGCAGAATGGCTGCGTTTTGTGGCTTGTTTTCTGGATAAAGACAGACTGGCCGATTCGCTTTTCAGGCAGACCGAAGCTAATTACTTGCGCTTAAAAGAATTAGCTTCTTCTGCAGCGGGTTCTGCTCCTGTGGTCATGTCGGGCGATAATTTCAGGGGCAGTTGGTATATGCCGGGAGGCCGGAGTCATCAGGCTCAACTGTTCCGGGATGCAGGAGCCTCTTATTTTTTTGAAAATGACAGCACAACCGGCAGTATTGCCCTTGGTTTTGAACAAGTTGTCCGGGATTTTAATCAAGCTGACATCTGGATAGGGGCCAGCAATGCCACCGATCTGAATGCTTTGTTGGCTATGGATGAGCGCTATGTCTGGTTCAAGTCTGTAAAAAATAAACAGGTTTATTCCTACCAGGGTCGTATGACAGCCGATGGAGCTAACGATTACTGGGAAAGTGCCGTGGTCCGTCCGGATTCATTATTGGCCGACTTTATTAAATTATTTCATCCTGAGCTTCTACCCGGGCATGAATGGATCTATATAAATCAATTGCCATGAAATCCAGGGCTACTGCATTTGTATTTTTAGTTGTTTTGCTTTTGATACTGGCTGTTGCTGATTTATATTGGGGCAGTATTGCTATTCCCTTCAGAGAAATTCTGGCGGCTTTTGATTCCGGGACCAATACAAGCGTACTTGGCGAAATAGTGTTGAATTATCGCTTGCCGAAATTACTCACTGCTATCGTGGCTGGTTCAGCTCTGTCGGTATCTGGGCTTATGATGCAAACCTTATTCCGTAACCCTCTGGCCGGGCCTGATGTCTTGGGAGTGAATGCCGGAGCCAGTTTGGGAGTGGCGTTGTTGACTATGTTTGGTTCTGCTATGGGTGGTTTTGCTTTGGGAATGGGCTCCTGGGGACTGATTGTAGCGGCAATAACAGGAGCCTTGCTGGTCTTGCTGCTGGTGCTTTTTGTCTCTGCCCGTATCCCCGATTTGGTTTCACTGCTCATAGTTGGTATGATGTTCGGCAACATTTCTGCAGCTGTAGTCAGCATGCTGCAAAGCGTAACTAATCCCGATTTGCTAAAAATCTTTGTAGTATGGACTTTTGGCAGTTTAAGTGCTGTTACCTGGTCTATGATGCCGGTTCTGGTGCTGCTGGTATTTATTGGCCTGATAATGGCTTATTTGATGCAGAAAAACATGAATGCCATGTTGTTGGGAGAACGTTACGCCCAGGGCCTTGGAATTCCGCTTAAAGCCATGAGGTTTACCATGATTCTGTCGACGGCTCTTTTAGCGGGCAGTGTTACGGCCTTTGCCGGCCCTATTGCCTTTATTGGTATAACCGTACCTCACATAGCCCGGGGCTTGTTCAAAACCTGGGATCATAAAGTCTTGCTGCCTGCCGTAATGCTTTGTGGTTCTATATTGTTGATAGCCTGCGACCTGATTGCCCAATCAGCCATCTTCAACAACAGCCTGCCTATCAATGCCGTAACTGCTCTGGTCGGCGCTCCCTTGATTATTTGGATTATATTAAAGAACAACAAGTAAGGATATACTCCTCTTTAATAAAATAATCGACGTTAAAGCCTAATTGTTCCGGGAAATAACAGGCACTAAGCCTGCCTTGCTTATTCTGAAGGAAATTTTCGGAAAAAGAATTGGAATTGTCTCCCATTACGGGGTTTTCTCCTTTAAAGTAATTGTCTCCCATTACGGGGTTTTCTCCTTTAAAGTAATTGTCTCCCATTATAGAGCTTTCTCCTTTAAAGTAATTGTCCTCCCTGTTTATTCCGCAGAAATCTACTCGCAAATCCTGCTTAAAATCAAGGCCGGGAATATCCAGTGCTTTGAACATAGCTTCTTTGGCACACCAATGGATGTACAATGCACATAGCTCGGCCCGGGCAGAATGAGTTTGTTTTGAGAGAACTTTGCTGAGTTTGAGTTCTTCTTCCTCGTTCATAAACCGGGATCGGATTCTAAGTATACGATCCGAGTATTCTTCCAGATCTATGCCTACAGAAGCTTGTCCACTTACAATGAATGCAGCATAATTCCTTGAATGACTTATGCTTATATACGTTTCGGGCACAGCCTTGATTATGGGCTTGCCCGAAACAGTATAAACGATGTCTGATGGATTTATTCCCATGGCCTGAGCCAATTTTCGTACGGAAACGAATTCCAGCTTTCTTTGTGCTGCTTTGAATTCCGGAACAGGAAAATCCGGCTGCTCAGTATTGTAGCCTTCCTGTTCTGTGTCCATTTTCCAGACACCATAGCGATAAGTGTCCAAATCTCCTGTATAAACCAGGCTCATGCCAAAAAGTTCAATTAAAACGGAAGATCGTCTGCATCGTCGGCCGGAGTGTTTTGCTCTGATTCAACACGGGGAGCTGATTCCTGTATTGGATTTGCAGCTCCGGGATCAGGCGATCCGCTGTCTGTCTGAGCAGGGCGGTTGTCCTCAGCCTGATTTTGCTGACGACGTCCCAGCAGTTCGATATTTTCGGCTACGACTTCTGTAGTGTAACGGGTCTGGCCGTTTTTGTCTTCCCAGGTACGATAGGTGATTTTACCCTCCACATAAAGCTGAGAACCTTTGTGAATGTATTTTTCGGCCAGTTCGGCCAAGCCTCTCCAGGCCACAACGTTGTGCCATTCTGCCCTTTCGGGAACCACCGTCCCGTTGGCCAGTGTGTAACCTCTTTCCGTAGTAGCCAGTGAAAATCTGGCCACCGAGACACCATTATCCAGATAACGGACATCGGGATCTTTACCGACATTGCCCAGAAGAATAATCTTGTTAATTGACATAATTGTTAGATTTTAAGTGTGTTTTACATTTTCATTTCTTGAACGAATTTTCAATTCGAGTCCAAAAATAACAGTAAAATGCGGTAAAAACAAATGAAAAATTATTATTAAACTAATATTAACGAATAATCCTGTTGGAATTAAAATCAAGTTCATTTAGATGATTTTCAAGGTAAATTTCAGTAAGTCGTGATACCGCCAGTTTATCAATATTGCGTAATTCAAGTTTGGTCCACTCAGGAGGCAGAGTCTTAAGATCTTCAGGAATCAGCACCGTGAAGAAACGGGCTTGAATATGCTGATGAGACAAGATATGATTAAAATTGTGTACTGAGCTGAGTGAAGCCTTATTATTCAAATAATCAGCAGATTCAGATCCATCAGACAGCAACTCTGTCCGGTCAGAGTGTTCAGACCTGTTAGAAAGAAGTTCGGGCAGAGTTGTCATCATTGCCGGCCATTCAAGCAGTGCTGTGGTTTCGAACAAAGGAAATTCCCAGAGATTTTGCCAAATATCTTTGTTTTTGCGCTGTTGCAACCAGGTATGGCGGCCGTCGCTCAGGCAGAGATAGTTGAAGCAACGTTTCTTTCGGATGAGGGAAGGTTTGCGTACAGGCCTTTTATCTACCAGCCCCAGAGAACTGGCAAGACAAAGTTCCCTAAGCGGACAATTTATGCAATCGGGCTGTCCGGGTTTGCACTGCAAGGCACCAAATTCCATCATGGCCTGATTGTGTCGGGCCGGATTCTCTTTGTCGAGCAAAGCCCAGGCAAGTTCATTGAACAGAGTTTCTGCCTGGCTGCTGTAAATGGCCAGATCAACATTAAAAATTCTGGACAGAACACGAATTACATTCCCGTCTACTACCGGATAAGCCTGATCGTAGGAAAAAGAAGCAATGGCTGCCGCCGTATACGGGCCAATGCCTTTTAATCGGAGCAGAGATTTGTAATCCCCGGGAAAGACTCCTTTGTGTACAGAGACTATTTCGGAGGCTGTTTTGTACATGTTGCGGGCACGGCTATAATAACCCAGTCCCTGCCAAAGTTTTAGCACTTCGTCTTCTCCGGCTCGTGCCAGCGAAAAAACATCAGGATAGCTCGAGATGAATCGAAGGTAATAAGAAAGTCCTTGATCTACACGGGTTTGCTGCAGTATTATTTCTGATAGCCAAATTTTGTAAGGATCACGGGTCTGGCGCCAGGGCAAATCCCTTTTATGTTGTTCGTACCAGTCGGCTATGATCAGGCTGATACGTTTTTCGTTTTGTTCAGTATTCATGCTGCAAAGTAAAGAAAAAGCCTGATTATTGGACATAAATCAGCAATAATCAACTCAAAGTGTAAAGAAAACCAAAGTCAGTCCAAAAAATCTTTCTATTGGAAAAGAAAATAGAGATTTTTTTTTTGAAAGATTTTTTTTGTAGAATATAAAGCTATATATTTGCAAGCCAAAAATATAGGAAACTCACGATTTATTCATTGTATAATTTTTAATCCTTATCAAAATGACAAAAGCTGATATCGTTAACGAAATTGCAAAAAGGACCGGCGCAGAAAAGGCTGTTGTTCTTTCAAGCGTTGAAACATTTATGGAAGTAGTCAAGGAATCCCTTGTAAGTGGTGAAAATGTTTATTTGAGAGGCTTTGGCAGCTTTATTATCAAGAAAAGAGCCGAAAAGACAGCCAGAAACATCTCAAAAAATACTACCATCATCATCCCTGCTCACAATATCCCTTCTTTTAAGCCGGCCAAGTCTTTCCTGAGTGAGGTAAAAGAGAAGTAATTTACACTTAAATAAATATATACACCAATGCCTAGCGGAAAAAAAAGAAAAGGACACAAAATGTCCACTCATAAGCGTAAAAAAAGATTGAGAAAAAACAGACATAAGAAGAAATGATTTTCTGAATCTGAATTAACAAAGAGAACAAACTTCAAGCTGCATTCAGTCTTCAAGTTTGTTCTTCTTTTAAATGGCCGGAGTTTAGAATCATCTTCCTTAGATTCCGGTTGTAGGTTTAACAACTAATTATTCTCATAGTAAATAACAAACAAGTGGTAACAGAACTAGTAGTAGATGTTCAATCCAAAGAGATTTCCTATGCTATTATCGAAGATAAAAGTTTAGTAGAGTTTCAGCAGGAAAGCGTGAATCTTTCTTTCTCGGTGGGGGACATTTTTTTGGGCCGTGTGCATAAAGTAATGCCCGGGCTCAATGCTGCTTTTGTAGATGTGGGCTATGAGAAGGATGCATTTTTACATTATTTGGATCTGGGGCCTCAGTTTAATTCACTGAATTCCTTTACCAAACAACAACTTTCGAACAAAAAAAAACAACTCACTTTAAGTAAGTTCAATTTATTACCAGAAATTCCCAAGGACGGACAAATTGCCGAAATATTAAGCCCTGGTCAGGAAATACCGGTTCAGATTGCCAAAGAACCTATTTCGACCAAAGGCCCCAGGCTGACCTCCGAGATTTCGATCGCCGGGCGATTTTTGATTCTGATGCCTTTTTCAGACAAAATATCCATTTCGACAAAGATTAAATCACCCGAAGAAAGATTTCGACTTAAACAATTGCTACAGAGCATAACACCGAAAAATTTCGGAGTGATAGTTCGTACTGTGGCAGAAAACAAAAAAGTAGCAGAACTGGATGCTGAGTTGAAATTATTATTGAAACGTTGGGACGATATTGTACTTAAGCTGCAAAACAAAAGTAAGGCACCTCAATTAATTTTCGAAGAAACCAGCCGTTCGGTGGTAATACTGCGTGACATTCTTAACGCTTCCTTTGAAAATATTTATGTCAATTCCCACGAGGTTTACGAAGAAATAAAAAACTACGTCAAGCTTATTATGCCAGAAAAGGCTGATATAGTCAGTGAATACAAACGCAAGACCCCAATATTTGATTTTTTTGGTATTACCAGGCAAATAAAATCTGGTTTCGGACGAATTGTATCCATCAAAAGCGGTGCTTACCTGATTATTGAGCATACCGAGGCTTTACATGTCATTGACGTAAACAGCGGAAATCGTTCCAGAACCAACAAAGGCCAGGAAGCCAATGCTTTCGAAGTGAATACTGCTGCAGCCGATGAAATTGCCCGTCAACTTCGTTTGAGAGATCTGGGTGGTATCATTGTAGTGGACTTTATTGACATGCTCGAAGGCGAGAACCGCCAGAAATTGTTCGAAAGACTTAAGGACAAAATGTCCACGGACAGAGCAAAGCATAATATACTGCCTTTGAGCAAGTTTTGCCTGATGCAAATTACCCGGCAAAGGGTAAGGCCTCAAACCTTCATTCAAACATCAGAAACCTGTCCAACTTGTTTCGGTAAGGGAGAAATCAGGCCTTCCATTTTGTTCACGGAAATTTTGGAAAACAAGCTAGAGTATCTGATCCGAAAATTGAAATTAAAAAAATGCACCCTCAGAGTCCACCCCTATGTGGCAGCTTATATTGAAAAAGGAGGATTAAGCTCCTTAAAATGGAAATGGCGACGTAAATATGGTTTGGGAATCAGTGTTGTACCTTCCCAGGCTATGACTTTTCTTGAATACGCCTTTTTTGATGGTAAAAATCAGGAAATAGACATGAAAGAAGAATTGGAATTAAAATAATACCTTTTAGTCGCAAAGAAAAAAAACCGGGTTTACAGCCCGGTTTTTTATTGATAGATGCGATTTTGTGTACAAAACTTATTTGTACAATTTCTCTATACGATCGGCGTATTTTTCCTGAATGACGTTTCGTTTAATTTTGAGGGTAGGGGTCAGAATGCCATTTTGCTGATTCCACTCGTCGGCAATTAAATCGAAACGCTTGACTTGTTCGTGAGGAGCAAAAAAGGCATTGAATTTTTTGACTTCCCGCTGAAAAATCGCAATGATGTCCTGGCGTTTAACCAATTCTTCATTCTCCAGCAGCGGCATATTGTGCCGCTTGCAGAAATCCTTCAGATAACCGAAATCAGGTACAATCAAGGCAGTGGCAAATTGCTTGTTCTCGCCCAGTACCACAATGTTTTCGATAAAAGGCGATTTGCTGAACTTATCCTCAAGAAGGAAAGGATTTATGTATTTGCCAAAAGAGGTCTTAAAAATGTGTTTCAACCTGCCGGTAATAACCAATAATCCATCGGAGGTGAATTTGCCGGTGTCACCGGTGTGAAACCAACCCTCTTTATCAATGACTTCAGCCGTCAGATCGGGCGCTTTATAATAACCGAGCATTACGTTGGGTCCCCGGCATATAATTTCATTAGTTTCGGTGATTTTTACTTCTACGCAGGTAAGGGGAGGCCCTACTGTGCCTTCCTCGCGTTGATTCTTCCCTCTGCGGCTTACTGCGATTACGGGAGCCGTTTCGCTTAGTCCGTAACCTTCGAATACCGGCATGTTAATAGCGTTAAAAAAGGCAGACTGGTGCTTTTGTATAGCGGCACCTCCCGAAACAATCAAATCGAAATTACCTCCGATAGCCTGGCGCCATTTGGAATAGATCAGTTTATCGGCAATTTTATGTTGCAGATTATACCACCAACTATTTCCGCTGAGTTTATATTGGTTTGCCAGCTCAAAAGCCCAGTAATACAATCTTTTTTTGAAGCCCTTTTGGGTTTTGCCGGCCAGAAATAATTTATCGTACATTTTTTCTAGTACACGTGGCACTGCCGACATCATGGTGGGTTTAACCTCTTTGATGTTTTCGGCTATAGTGCCAATGTTTTCGGCATAGTATATGGAAATGCCACGGAAATGATATAAATAAACCAACAGGCGTTCGTAGGCATGACAAAGCGGTAAGAAGCTTAGGGCCGTTGTACTCCAGAGAGCGGGAACGTGCTGAATGTCAATAATCTGGCACATTATGTTCTTGTGACTGATCATAACCCCTTTGGGCATACCGGTACTGCCCGAAGTGTAAATAATACTGGCTAAATCATCTTCTTTTATTTCAGCTTTTCGTTTGCTGACTTCTTCGGGATTGGGATTGGCATCTCCCAAAGCACGAAAATCAGCCAGACTGACAGCGTTTTCAGCTTCATGCAGACATATAAATTCTTTGAATAAAGGATTGTCTGCTACCAGAGGTTGAAGTTTGCGTACCAATTCTTTACTGTCCACAAAGACATATTCTACATCGGCGTGTTTTAAGATATACTTGTAATCGCTTTGACTGATAGTAGGATAAATAGGAACTGTAATGGCTCCAATCTGCATAATGGCCATATCAAAAAAGTTCCATTCCGGGCAGTTGTTACTGATAACTCCAATTTTACAACCTGGTTTCACACCTTTGGCAATAAAGGCATAACTTAGGCGATTGACTTCTTTTACATAATCCTGAATGCTGTAACGAACCCATTGGCGGTTGACTTTTCCGGCAAGTGCCACTGCCTGATCGGGGAATTTTTCCGCATAGTTGTCAAGCAGATCAAATAGACGAGTAACTTCCATATATTTCCTCTTTTATTGAAAAATAATGTTTCGAAATATTCGAGCTGCAAAAATAGACATTTAAACCATGTTTACAGAAAAAAGTGGTCAAAAACGAAATAAAGGGACGATTATCGGCTGACTTGTCATGGATTTACCATTCCGAATAAGGTTTTGTTTGCAGACTGGCATTATAATAGTTTGCATTTCCCGTTACTTCAGCTCCCAGCCAGGAAGGTTTCACATAGCTTTCATCCTCGCTGCTCAGTTCCAGTTCTGCCATAATAAGCCCCTTGTTTTTGCCTTCAAACACATCCACTTCGTAACAATGTTTCCCCTGAGGTACAAAGTAGCGGGTTTTTTCTATGGCTTGATATTCGGAGAGTTTAATTAATTCCCGGGCTTCGGTAAGTTTAAGTTCGCGTTCCCATTCGTAGCGGCTCAGGCCCGAAGGCGAACCTTCGCCCTTTATGGTTAAATAGGCTTTTTCTCCGCAAATCCGGATTCGTATACTGCATTTGGGATTGATACTCAAGTAGGCCTGTACTATAGAGACACTGCTTTGTGCAAATTCTTTGAAGGAAGTCTTTACTAAAAATTTTCGCTCGATTTCAATAGACATAATTGTATATATTTTTAACTGCCAAAATTAGAAATTTTACTTTACCTTCGTTCCTGTTTTTCAATTGGATTATTATGAAAACAAAAAACAGCTGGCTTATTATGCTCTTTTTGGTTTGGGGTCTTATGTTGGCCCAGGCCGCAGCTCCTTCTACACCAAAAGCTTTTATCAGGCAGTTCGAAAAGTTTGTCGAAGAAGTGGAAGAATCATATCAGCAATATAGCCTGGAAGAATGGAAACTGACTGAAGAGAAATACCGGGGATTTGTTAAAACACATTATCCAAAATTCAAGGATGAATTCAGTAAAGAACAACTGGAAAAATTTAATTATTTACAAGGGAAATATATCGGATTTCTCACCAAAAGCAAGTTTAAGCAAATAAGGGAACATGCCAAGGAATGGCTGAAATACGCAATAGAATCTTCGGAAGGTTTCTTAGAAGCTTTGTTCGGTAAAGAAAATCCGGAGAAAAAACCGGAGTCAGAAGTGGAAAAAGAAAACAAGCAGGGAGAGAAGATTTAAATTCTGTCCTGCTAAAAGGGCATATCGTTGTTCCCGGCTAAATCCTGAACGGGAGGATATTCTTCGTTACTTCTATTGTCTGCCGAAGAATTTTCCTTGTCTTGAGCGCCGGCTTTTTCAATTTTCCAGGCCTTGACGTCTGTATAATACCTGCCATTGTATTCCCTGCTTTCCAGATCGTAAGAAACTATAACCTCTTCGTGCAGATTGACGGGAAATTGGTCGATGCGGTTTCCTCTCAGACTAATGCATACTATTTTAGGATATTGATCGCCGAATTCCAAAACAAATTCTTGTTTTTTCCATTGTCCGTTGCGTCCTTCGCCGCTTTGGATGGGTAAAATTCTGATAATTTTTCCTTTGATTTCCATGTTCAGGTATAGATACAAATACAAACTCAGTAAATGAACTGATTAATTAGCGGAGGAAGAGGGATTCGAACCCCCGGAACCTCTCGGTTCAACGGTTTTCAAGACCGCCGCAATCGACCACTCTGCCATCCCTCCCTCTTTCGGAATTAAAATTCCGAAAGGTTTTTTATTCGGCCTTCTTTTCGCTGCTTTCTTCGCTTGCGGGCTCTGCAGCCTGTTCTGCTTCAGCTGTGGGCTCAGCAGCCTGTTCTACCTCAGCTGCGGGTACAGTTTCGGAGGCCTCTTCTGCAGCTGTTTCAGCTGTTTCTTCAGCAAGCTCGGCTGCAGCAGCATCAACTTGATCCTGCAGCAATTCAGCTTTCTTTTTGGCGATAGCGTTGGCTTTAGCTTTGTGAACTTCAGCTTCGGCTTCGAGACGTTGTTTGAGTAAAGCTTTTTCGGCTACACTCAGGCTGGATATTTTAGCATTAAGCGCTGCTTCTTTTGCCTTTTTCCAGGCTTCGAATTTCTCTTCGGCAATTTCGGCACTGAATGCGCCTTTTTTAACTCCGCCGTTCAGGTGTTTTTTATACAAAACGCCTTCTCCGGAAAGAATGTTACGTACGGTGTCGGTGGGTTGAGCACCGGTTTCGAGCCAATACAAAGCACGATCGAAGTTCAAATCTATTGTAGCAGGATTGGTGTTCGGGTTGTACGAACCTAATCTCTCAATAAACTTACCATCTCGTGGTGCCCTGCTGTCTGCGGCGACTATGTGGTAAAACGCGTACCCTTTTCGCCCATGTCTTTGCAATCTGATTTTTGTTGCCATTTGGTTTGAATTGAATTAATGTTTTTGCATTAGCGGCCGCAAAGGTAGGCATAATAGTTTATTTATATGCAAAACACCCCTGTATTTTTTTATGCAGATTGTGTTACAATAAACTCCAGGCAACAGTCAATCCGGCCATCACGATGGAAACCATACTCATCAATTTGATAAGTATATTCAGGCTGGGCCCGGAAGTATCTTTGAAGGGATCGCCTACAGTATCGCCCACCACGGTAGCTTTGTGGGCATCACCTCCTTTACCTCCGTAGTTCCCTTCTTCAATGTATTTTTTGGCGTTGTCCCAGGCTCCTCCGGAATTGGCCATAAAAATAGCCATAATAAAGCCTGTACTCAGGCCTCCTACGAGCAAACCCATGACTCCGGTAACTCCGAAAATCACTCCGGTCACAATGGGA
>Ga0265293_10011094_pt1 | contig 12378 bp, 15 predicted proteins | sample Munlanlewell138R_FD_192505 | JGI IMG/M metagenome (GOLD analysis project Ga0265293, IMG submission 192505) | Leachate microbial communities from a municipal landfill in Southern Ontario, Canada - Leachate well 138R | ecosystem: Engineered > Solid waste > Landfill > Unclassified | place: Canada... | reverse complement strand
TGAAAAAATTCAAGAAGTTAATAATGAAGTTATAAAAGACAATAAAAAATTTCAACAAAAACTAAAAGAGCTTATTTTTAAATCTTCAGAAGAAAAACCGACTTTTAAACAAATCATATCAAAAAACATTCGTGATGATAAAAATAGAGTAGAACACACACTCAAAGTTTTAAGCCCTTACACAAGTCAAGACGAATATGAAGCACTTTATCTTTATTGGCTTGGAATAGATTTAGATTCAAGTGAAAGAAAACAAGAGTTATTAGCTATAAAAAAAATTGAAGAAAATTTACAAAAAAGATTAAAAAAAGAAAGTAATACTTCTCAAATAGAACAAGCTTTGATTATTGTTTCAAAATCTATAGTTTCATATGAAAAGAAAAAAGAAGCTTTCTCGATAAACCCTCATTATAATGAAGAGCTAGAGAGTTTAAATCAAGTAAAAAGTATATTAAATAAACTTTCAGCGGAGTTAGGTCGACTAGAGCTTAGAAGAGAATTGATACTTGAAAGTAAAGAGGAACTTGAAAAAGATTTTGCTGATATAGATGCTCAAAAAATTAAAAATTTGTATGATAATGTAAAAAAACTCATTCCAAATATTCAAAAAACTTTTGAACAAACTCTTACTTTTCATAATGATATGGTTAAGGAAAAAATTCGATATATAACGGAAGAACTGCCTAATCTTGAAAGTAAAATTTTAGTTGCAAAAAAAGAAGTTTCTAAATACTTACAACAAGAATTAGAACTCATTGCAAAGCTTAAAAAAGGCAATTTCAATGAGGAGTTGCAGGAAATTATTAGTAATTTAACAAAACTGTACGAACAAAAAGGAAATTTAGAAGAGAAGAAAAGGCTGTGGGAAAGTAGTTTAAAGAATTTAAATGAATCAATTGAAGAGTTGGATAAAATTGATAAAGGGATTCAAAGCCTTGATGAATTAATACAAAAAAGAATTACAAAATTTAATGAATTTTTTTCAGACCTATCATATCGACTTTACGGTGAACACTTTATTTTAAGTTCTCAGCAAAATGAAAAAGGTTTTGAACTAGTTATTGACAGTATTAGCGGAAAACTTGGTACAGGTAAGAAAAAAGGTCAAATTTTTGCATTTGATTTAGCTTATATGCAATTTGCAGATGCTCTTGATATTAAGTGCTTACATTTTGTACTTTTGGATCAAATCGAAAATGTTCATGACAATCAGCTTTCTAGTTTATTACTAGAGATAATTCATAACATTAATGGACAATATATTTTGCCAGTATTGGCAGATAAATTGCCAAGTGAAATTGATGCAAAACAATATGAAATCTTATCACTTTCACAAAATAATAAATTGTTAAAAATTTAATAATTATCTCAAAACTTTATTATAAAGAAGTAATATCTTGAAACACTTCTATTTTAGTTTAAAGTTTAATCTAAAAATTCTGATATATAAAGAAACAGATAATAGCTTAGAAAATATGAGTAATTTTAAACACCAATTCTAAAAATCATTACAATTTGTCATACTTTTTAACAACTAGATTTAAAAATGTTAGTATCAAGAAAAATTCATTGGAGTATAAATGAAAACTATAACATCACATCAAAGTCATCAAACATTTGAAGATATAAAACAGATAGATAGCAATGGAGTGGAATTTTGGTACGCAAGAGCACTTGCAAAGGTGCTTGAATATAGTGATTTTAGAAACTTTATTAAGGTAATTAATAAAGCAAAAGATGCTTGTATAAATAGCGGTTTTGAAGTGGTAGACCATATCGTTGAAGTCAACGAGATGGTTAACATTGGCTCTGGTGCATCAAGAGAGATGGAGTCTTTTGCACTCTCAAGATATGCATGCTATCTTATAGTGCAAAATGCAGACCCCAGCAAGAGAGTTGTAGCCAACGGACAAACCTATTTTGCACTTCAAACAAGAAGAGCAGAACTCCAAGATGATGAAAAGTTTGCACAGTTAAAAGAGGAAGAAAAAAGAGTATTTTTAAGAAATGAGCTAAAAGAACATAACAAACAGCTTGTAGAAGCAGCTTTTAATGCAGGTGTAGCGTCAAATCTTGATTTTGCAATATTCCAAAATCATGGGTACAAAGGTTTGTACGGTGGACTTGATGCTAAAGAGATACATGTAAAAAAAGGACTCAAAAAATCTCAAAAAATTTTAGACCACATGGGAAGCACAGAACTAGCCGCAAATCTATTTCGTGCTACGCAAGCGGAGGAAAAACTCAAACGAGACAATATCAAAGGTAAAGCAAATGCCAATCAAACACACCATGAAGTGGGTAAAAAAATAAGACAAACCATCAAAGAGTTAGGTGGGGAGATGCCAGAAAATTTATCAAGCCCGAAAAAAAACGTGAAAAGTTTAGAAAAAGAGCAGACAAAGTTAGAAAAAAAATGAGTGCTTAAGCATCATTTATCAGATTGTAAAATAATATAGATATAATAAAAAAAATAAAGAGGAGAAATAATAGGCAATGGGTGAAACAATAGCAAAAAATAAAAAAGCCTATTTTGATTACTTTTTAGAAGAGAAGTTTGAGGCGGGCTTGGTTCTTAAAGGCAGTGAGATAAAGGCTATAAGAGCTGGACGTGTAAATCTAAAAGATAGTTTTATACGTTTTGTGCAAGGTGAAGCATTTCTTTTTAATGCTCATATAGGCAGACTGGAGACAACTCACCACTTTTATTCACATGAAGAAAGAGGCAGCAGAAAGCTTCTTTTACATAAAAAACAGATAGCTAAGATGATAAAAGCTGTTGAAAAAGAGGGGTATACGGTAGTTCCGTTGCAACTCTATTTTAACGATAGAAACATTGTAAAAATTCAAATCGCAATCGCAAAAGGCAAGCAGCTGCATGATAAAAGAAATGATCTCAAAGAGAAGGATATGAAGCGTGATATGGAGCGCTCTATGAAGGATTATTGATGAGACTGTTTTTTCTTATTTTGTTTTTTGCTGGTAGTATTTTTGCACTTGATATAAAGATAGCAAACGCAACCGTTTCAAACGGAAAAACCGCTCTTTTGGAGTTTAAAAAAGAGAAAAATATCAGCTATGAAGATATAATAGTCGATAAAAAAAGATATAAAATCTTTAAAAATCCACTTAATGATGAAATGTTTTACGCCCTTATTCCAATAAACTATTATGAAAAACCATCGGATAAAAAAGTAGAAATTTATTATAAGCAAGAGAGTGAGCAAAAAAGCAAATCTCTTCTCTTTCGTGTAGAGGATGCAAACTATGAGAAGGAGACGTTAAGTGTTGATAATTCAAAGGTAGTTTTAAGCAAAAAAGATAAACAAAGAGCCTCCAAAGAGTATGCCGAGGCGATGAAAATATATGAAAGCGTAACAGATAAAAGCTACATGGAGTCTGATTTTATAGTTCCAATGGAGAGTAAAATAACAAGCGGTTTTGGAAAAGCGAGAGTTTACAACGGTTTACTAAAAAGTTACCACGGCGGAACAGATTTTAGAGCAATTACTGGTACCCCTTTGATGGCGAGCAATAGCGGTAAAATAGTTTTGGCAAAAGATAGGTTCTACTCCGGCGGCTCTGTTATTATAGACCATGGGCATGGGATATACTCCTGCTATTTTCATATGAGTAAATTTAACGTCGGGGAGGGTGCTGTGGTAAAAAAAGGCGATATCATAGGGCTTTCGGGCAGCAGTGGCAGAGTTACGGGTCCGCATCTTCATTTTGGCATCAGAGTAGCTGCCCAGCAGGTTGATCCGCTTCAGTTTATTAAGCTGATAAATGAAAATATATTACAAAAGCGTCAATAAAATAAAAGGAGTCGCATAATGACACTATTTCAGATTATAATGCTGGGTGCTTCGGCATTTTTTGCATTTAAAGTTTATGAGCATATTCAACTACTTCAACAAGATCCGCAGCAAGAAAAAGATGAGCGCGCACTATCTTCATTTGATCCTCAAGCGCTCCTTATTAGGGCTGATGAAGCATTTGAGAGTGGCGATATGCAAACTGCACTTTTGCTTTACAAAGAAGCTAACGCAAAAGAGGCTCAGGGTTCTGATTCTTTGTTTAAGATGGGTTATATTTCTCAGCAGCTTAACAACAAAGAAGAAGCGCTCGATTACTATAAAGAGGCTGCCAAAGGAGATGCAAATAATGAGTATATTCAAAACTCTATAGCATCTATTTATAGAGCAAACGAGGAGTTTGTATCGGCTAAGTTGCACCTAAGTGCTTCTTTAAACATTAACGATAGGAATCCTGTAACATACTATAATTATGGAAATCTTTTGGTCGATATGAAGCATCTGGATGAAGCAAAAGAGATGTATAAAAAAGCACTTGAGATAAATCCTGATTTTAAAGAGGCAAAAGAAGAGCTCGAAAAGCTTGACTAGGAGTTAAGATGAAAATATCGCAGATATATGATTTTTTAAATGAGTTATCTCCTTTTGAGCTTCAAGAGAGTTGGGATAATTCAGGTCTGATGCTTGGGGATTTTAATCAAGAGGTTAAAAAGATAGTTCTTAGCATAGATATTGATGAGGCACTCTTAGACTCCATGGAGGAGAATACCCTTTTAATAACGCATCACCCATTAATATTTGGCGGACTTAAACAGTTGGAGTTTAGCAAATATCCTGCAAATCTAATTCAAAAGATGATACAAAAAAATATTTCAAATATCTCCATGCATACAAACTTTGATAAAACACATCTAAACGAGTACGTAGCAACCGAGATTTTGGGCTATAAAATTGCTCAAAAAGATGGGTTTGTGGTATATATAGATATAGATGAGGATTTTGATGTTTTTGCAAAAAAAGTTGCCGCTGTTTTTTCTTTAACACATATAAAATGCGTAAAAAGTTCCCAAAGGGTAAAAAGAGTTGCTCTGACAACCGGTTCTGGATGCTCTTTAATTAAATCTATAAAGGCTGATTGTTTTTTAACCGGAGATATTAAATATCACGATGCTATGGAGGCAAAGAGCATAAATTTGTCTATGATAGATATCGGACATTTTGAGAGTGAACAATTTTTTACAGAGATTTTGTTTAAACATTTGAAAAATTTAGGTTTAGAAGCTATAATTTCATCATCAAAAAACCCTTTTACTTATATTTAAGAAATAGGTACTATTATTTAATCCAAAAGGAGATTAATGAACATCCACCTAAAACAGCTAATTGACTTATCGCAAATTGACAAAGAGATAGATGCTTTTGAGCCACAGATAGAAGAGGCAAACTACAAACTTGAGGCGGCACAAGCAAAGAAGCAGAGTATTGATTCAGATATTGAAAATCTAACACAAGAGATTAAAGATGAGGAAGTTAAAAAGAAAAAAAATGAACTTCATCTTCAAGAGCTTTCTCAAAAATTAGAAGATAACTCTAAAAAAAGCAGTGAAATTAAAACTGAACGTGAGATGAAATCGCTTCAACTTGAAGAGGAAATTGCCAAAGAGCAAGTAACTTTTGCAAACGAAGAGATTGAGAGACTTGAGAGAGTAGTTGCTCTAAAGACAGAACAAATAGATGCTGCAAAAGAGTCTCTAAAAGAGCTTGATGCTAATTTGTCATCTATTCAGGTTGAAGTAAATACAAAATTAGAGGTAATTAACAAATCTCGCCAAGAAGTATTTGTGAAAAAAGAGAAATTGATTTCTGAGATGAATCAAAAAGGTCTTGCGTTTTATCAAAAAATTCGCAGATGGGCTAAAAATATGACGGTAGTGCCGGTAGAAGAGCAGGCGTGCATGGGTTGTCACATGATTATCAATGATAAGGTTTATGCAGACGTTATAAAAGCTGAAGAGATTACAACTTGTCCACACTGTGGACGTATTCTCTACATGGAAGCTCACGAAGAATAGGCTTGAAGCCTTTTACCATTTTATACTTCATCTTAAGCGTAGCGCTCTATTTAGTAGCGTTGCCGCTTTTGATTTATCTCTCTTTTAAACATAAATATAAAGAGTCTATTCCAGCTCGTTTTTTTCTTTTTAAAAATCCAAGATTTAAAAGTAGTGAGGGGATATGGTTTCATGTATGCTCTTTGGGCGAGGCAAGAGCACTCAAACCGATTTTAGAACTTCTAAAAGATCAGGATATAAAGATAACTACGATAACACATACAGGACAAGCGCTAGCTAGAAGGTATGATGCAGAGGTAAGATATCTGCCGTATGAGATGTTTTTGCCCTTTTGGGTAAAAAAGCAGAGAGTGCTTGTAGTGTTAGAGGCAGAATTTTGGTTTATGCTCTTTAGCATCTTAAGAGCAAAAGGTGGCAGAGTAATACTTTTAAATGCCCGAATCTCTGAAAAAAGTGTTGATAAATATCTTCAATTTGCATGGTTTTACAAAAAACTGCTCTCAAACGTTGAGATAATTTATGCACAAAGTCAAGCTGATAAAAATCGTTTTCTAGCCCTGGGTGCGAAAAATATTGAGGTTATCGGAAATATTAAGCTAGCAGCAGAGATAAAAAAGACCAAAGAGTATAAAAAGCCAAAAGACGAACTGATAGTTGCCGGCAGCACCCATGACGGCGAAGAAGAGAGTGTTTTAAAATCATTTGTAGAGTATAAAAAACAGAGCGATGCTAAGCTTGCGGTAGTTCCAAGACATCCAGAGAGATTTGAGGCTGTTTATGAACTTATGAAGAGGTATGCAGAAAAAAATTCTTTGACTTTAAGTCGATTTTCAAAAGACAAAGAGTTTAGCACGGATATGATTTTAGTTGATGCTATGGGCGAATTAAACAATATTTATGCAATCAGCAATATAGCAATACTCGGTGGTGCATTTAGAGATGATGTCGGCGGTCATAATCCTCTTGAACCTGCCCATTTTGGGTGTAAAATAATTACGGGAAAACACTTTTTTCATCAAAAAGAGCTTTTTAAATATGTCTATCATGTTCAGTACGTTGAGAGAGATGAGATTCACAGAGCGCTTATGGCGTGCAGAAATTTACCGCCAAGCATGATTGAAGAGAAGATAGATTTAAAACCTGTAATAGATAGGATAATAAAAAATTAATCTACCCCGCTAGGGGTTAGCTTCAGTGCCTTAGCGGCTAGCGTAAATGGCGAAAGTATACCCTAAAGGGAGACCTATATTTCGACATTGTAAAAAAATTAAGGAAATAAATAAAATGGCACTAGAAAAAGCATATAAACTTTTAGCAGCACAAGAGGGTGTTTCAAACTCTGCCGCAAAGTCGATGATAGACCGCGGTTTAGTTTATGTCGGCAATAAAAAGGTAATGATTGCCCGTGGAGATATAGATGCAAAAACTCACTTTGTGGTTGAAAAAGTAGAGAAAATAAAGCCTATTTTTGAAAATGATGATTTGATTGTTGTAGATAAACCGGCACATGTTAACTCAGATGAGATTGAGAGACAGTTCAAGCCTGCCGTGCTTTTACATAGACTTGACCGTGAAACAAGCGGAGTTTTGATGCTTGTTAAAAATGAAGAGTTTCGTCAAAAAGCTATCGGTGAATTTAAAAAAGATAGAGTTTATAAAGAGTATATTGCCTGGATAGAGGGAATTTTAAGTGAACCTGTTGATATAGACAAGCCTATACTTACCACTAAGAAAAATAATCGCGCGGCATCAAATGTATCAGCAAAGGGAAAACCTGCAAGAACTGAAGTTTTCCCAGATCTAGTTAGTGGAAATAAAACTAAAGTTAAATGTATTATCCATCATGGAAGAACGCATCAGATAAGAACGCATCTAAGATATATAGAGCATCCAATAGTCGGGGATGAGCAGTATGGAGGCAGACGTGCAAAGCGAGTTATGCTTCATGCTTACAAAGTGAGGCTGTTTGATATGGAATTTACAGCGCCAGAACCAAAGACATTTGTCCACTTTGAATAGCCAAAAGAGTTTATGGTATATCTACATCTTAAAATGTAGCGATGATAGTCTCTACACAGGGATTACCACGGATTTAAATAGAAGAGTAGAGGAACATAACAACTCACTAAAAGGCGCTAAATATACACGCTCTAGAAGACCTGTAGAGTTAGTTTATTTTGAGTCATGCAGAGATAAGAGCAGCGCTACTTCAAGAGAGCTGGGAATAAAAAAATTAACAAGAGCAAAAAAGCTCGAACTTATCAGATAATGCGCCTTTTTGTTGATGGTGATGCGTTTCCAAATCTCTTAAAACCAATAATATTTCGTTCAATTAAGAGGTTAAAACTAGAGACTTTTGTTGTATCAAACAAGCATATTACTATTGATAAATCAAAACTAATTACTTACATAATTGTCGAACAAGGCGCTGATGAGGCAGACAACCATATAGTTGATTTGGTTAAAGAGGGGGATTTGGTTATAACGGCTGATATTCCGCTAGCCGATAGAGTAATAAGCAAAGCGGCACATGCTATTGATCACCGCGGGGAACTCTACAGCGTCGATAATATTAAGCAATATTTAGCCATGAGAAATTTAATGGAAAAGATAAGAGAGTGTGGTGAGGTAACAAAAGGTCCAAAGCCGTTTACTCAAAAAGATGCGCACCAATTTGCAAATCAACTTCATAAATTTTTGACTAAGTATTATAAGATATAAAGCAGACTTAAAGTAACTTTCAGCTAAAATTCGCCACTTTTTACATCCAAGAGTATTTTAAAAGAGGAGGGCTAGATGTTTGACACATTAACAGATTCGTTTACCAACGCCATTAGAAAAATTCGTTTTCATGATGATGAAAAAGCCCTCAGTAAGGCTCTCGATGAGCTAAAGAAGTCTCTTTTAAAAGCAGATGTAAACCATAAAGTCGTAAAAGAGCTGATACAAAAAGTTCAGACTATAACCAAGGCCAATGGAATAGGCAAGGATCAGTTTTTAGATGCTCTCAGAAGCACCCTGCATGAACTTTTAGAAGTGGGTGGAAACAGAGGCTTTATTTTTGCCCCAAATCCTCCGACTGTTATCTTAATGACAGGACTTCAAGGTTCAGGAAAAACAACAACAGCAGGAAAACTCGCAAACTACTTAAAAAACAAACAGAAAAAAGTTTTAGTAGTAGCAGCCGATTTGCAGCGTTTAGCAGCAGTTGAGCAGCTTCGTCAAATAACTTCAAGCATAAATGTTGAGTTATACGAAGACGAGAGCACAAAAAATCCCGTAGAAGTTGTAACTGCAGCATTAAAAAAAGCAAACAGCGGCATATATGACGTTGTTCTTATAGATACAGCCGGTCGTTTAGCAATTGACAATGAACTTATGGACGAGCTTGAGGCTGTTAAAAAAGCGGCAAATCCAAGCGAGATTTTTTATGTTGCAGACTCTTTAACAGGACAAGATGCTGTTAAAACTGCTACTACATTTAAAGAAAAGATTGGAATTGACGGTGTAATTCTAAGTAAATATGACGGGGATTCAAAGGGCGGTGTTGCTCTTGGACTCTCCTCTCAGGTTCAAGTTCCTCTTCGCTTTATAGGTAGCGGCGAGAAAATGCAAGATTTGGAGATTTTCTTGCCGGAGCGTGTTATAAACCGTCTTATGGGCTTTGGAGATATAGAGGGATTAGCTGAAAAAACATCATCTGTAATTGATGAAAAACAGGCTAAAAAACTTACTTCAAAGATTAAAAAAGGGCAGTTTAATTTCAATGACTTTTTAGAGCAGATGGAAAGTATGAAAAAGATGGGAAGCATGAAGTCTTTAATGGGTATGATTCCAGGCATGGGAAATATGTCCAAAGCACTTAAGGATTTTGACCTTGAGAGCTCTGGGGAGCTTAAAAATATTAAAGCCATGGTATCTTCAATGACTATGAAAGAGAGAGAAGATCCCGATCTTTTAAACAACTCCCGCAAGCAAAGAATTGCTAGCGGTTGTGGACTAACTCAAGTCGAGATTAATCGCATGATTAAACAGTTTAAAAATGCTGGCAAGATGGCTAAAAAACTCTCAAGTAAGGGTGGCATGAAAGATTTGCAAGCCATGATGGGTCAAATGGGCGGTGCGGGAGCTCTTCGAAGATAGCTGCCGCCTTGTGCGTCTAGAAAGTAAATCTATAGACTTTTAGAAGTTTATAGATTTGCATTCAAAATGCAAAATTTAACATATACAGCAAGTTGAAATATGACTTGCGCAGAGAAGGACAAAACATGGCAACAGTAATTCGCCTAACTAGAATGGGAAGAAAAAAGCAACCTTTTTACCGTATCGCGGTAACAGACTCACGTAAAAGAAGAGATGGTGGCTGGATAGAGTTAATAGGACACCACAATCCGATGGTAGCAGAGAAAACAACAGTTGTTGACAATGAGAGATTAGATTACTGGTTAAGCGTTGGTGCTAAAATGAGTGATCGTGTTAAAAAGATAACAGGTCGTTAAGATGATAGCTGATTTTGTCGCTGGATTTGCAAGACTTATAGCATCATATCCTGATGATATAAGAGTCGAGGTAAAAGAGGGCGATGAAACAACTGAAATTTTGCTCTATGCCAATCAAGCTGATATAGGCAAGCTCATTGGTAAAGAGGGCAAGATGATAGGCGCTATAAAAACCGTCATCTCTGGCTGTAAAGCTAAAGACGGCGTAAGTTACCGCATCAATGTCGAAGCAATCTAGTAACCTACTTCATATCGCTATAATCGGCAAAGCTGTCGGTTTAAGAGGTGATATGAAGCTTCATATTAAGAGTGATTTTCCTGAACAATTTAAAAAAGGCGCTTCTTTTTTTATTAATGAAAAAGAGAGCCTAACTATAAGTGAGATAGATCAAGAAAGATCTCTTGTTAAATTTTTAGGATACTCTTCCCCAGAAGATGCCAAAAAGCTTACAAATAAAAACCTATATACAACGATAGAGCGAACAAGAAGTGAGTGTTATTTAGAAGATGGAGAGCACTTTTGGTTTGATATCCAAGGCTGTAAGGTTATTGAAGATGGTAAAGTTTTAGGTATTGTTCAAGAGGTTGAGAGAATCTCAATTACTAATTATTTAAGTGTAGAAACTGATGAAAAATTAGTAGAAAAAGGTTTGTCAAAAACTTTTTTGATACCTTTTAATAAGCCGTTTACTATTGGGACCGACATAAAAACAAAAGTAATAATCGTTAGTGGTGCTATGGATATTCTAGAAGCCTCATAATGAAATTTACTTTTGTAACTCTTTTTCAAAATATAGTAGAAGGATATTTTGAGGACTCTATTTTAAAAAGAGCTATTGAGAAGAATATTTTATATGTAGAGTATCTAAATCCTAGAGATTTCAGTAGCTCAAAACATAATAAAGTTGATGACACTTCAGTTGGCGGGGGTGCTGGAATGGTTATGAATCCACAACCGCTTTTTGATGCTTTGGATGAATTAAAAGCCAAAGATGAAGATGTTCATCTTGTTTTTTTAACTCCCGTTGCGAAACCTTTTAGACAAAATGATGCTAAAAGATTGGCAAAAAAGACCCATATAGCTTTTGTGAGTGGAAGATATGAGGGAATTGATGAGCGAGTTATAGAGAAGTACGCTGATGAGGTTTTTAGTATCGGCGATTACATATTAACCGGAGGGGAGCTTGCTTCCTTGGTTATTTGTGATGCAGTTTCGAGAAATATAGAGGGTGTTCTTGGCAATAGAGACTCCTTGAGTATCGAGAGCTTTGAGAATGAGCTTTTGGAAGCACCCTCATTCTCAAAGCCACAAAATTATGAAAACTATTGTGTTCCATCAGAATACTTAAAGGGAAATCACAGTAAAATTCGCTCACTAAAATTAGTTCTGTCTGAGTGTAAGACTAAATTCTTCAGACCAGAGCAGCTTTTAAAGCATAGAACAAGGAAATCTTATGAGAAATAAGTACATAGAAAACTTTGAAAAAGCACAAGTATCTGAGAAAAATATTCCAGATTTTCGTGCTGGTGATACTGTTCGTTTAGCAGTAACAATTAAAGAGGGCGACAAATCTCGTATACAAAATTACGAGGGTGTTTGTATTGCAAAAAGAGGTCAAGGTACTGGTAAAACTATTACAGTTCGTAAAATCGGCGCTAACAGTATAGGTATTGAGAGAATATTCCCAATATATAGTGACTCTATTAATGAGATAACAGTAATTCGTCGCGGTCGTGTTCGTCGTGCTAAACTGTTTTACTTACGTGATCTTGCAGGTAAAAAAGCTCGTATTAAAGAACTTAGAAGAAAATAATCTTCTAAGTCCTTACTTCATATATATCCACAATTTAATCCAATATTTTAATATAAAAACTCCATTAACTCTAGCATAACAATAGAGCCAGAAACAGGCTACACACATATACTATAAAATGGCTAGTTAAAAGCTAACTATTTTTAGCAAAAATCTACAAAGCAAAAACTTATCAAAA
>Ga0265293_10011093_pt1 | contig 12379 bp, 13 predicted proteins | sample Munlanlewell138R_FD_192505 | JGI IMG/M metagenome (GOLD analysis project Ga0265293, IMG submission 192505) | Leachate microbial communities from a municipal landfill in Southern Ontario, Canada - Leachate well 138R | ecosystem: Engineered > Solid waste > Landfill > Unclassified | place: Canada... | reverse complement strand
TTATTATACCCAGGCCTTACAGCAAAGTCAAGAGTACTTTGCGCAATTACTTTTGCCTTTTGGAGGTATTTCCACTGGGCATGGAGCAAGATTCTTTAATTTTGCTGTTCCCCGTGCTATAATGAGGCAATACACGTTAGTTTGCACCATCTGGAGGTCATCCTATGACAAAACCTGGCCAAATTCTAACTACCCTGCTTCTGGTTCTTATGCTCGGTGGTACTTGCTTCGCCGCAAGCTACCAGGGACAAGTTCTTGGTGTGGATACTGTCGAGCCCCAACCCTATGGAGATGAGACATGGGAAACACAGATACTCACAATACGCCTTTTGTCAGGTCCCCACGAGAACCAGACCATCCAGATCCTTCATACACTCACCGGTCACCCTTATTATGACCTAGTCGTAAAGAAGGGCGACAGAGTCACTCTGGAAGCGGATCTCAGTGGAGCGGAGCCAGAATATTATCTTTCCGATTTCAGCCGAAAGACACCACTTATCATTATCACAGCCCTATTCGCTTTATCTGTGATCGTCATCGGTGGACGCCAGGGGGTTAAAGCAGTGATCTCCCTCATCGGCATGGGTTTGGTTATTGTGACTATGATCTTACCCCTGGTCCTGCGGGGCTATAACCCCATACTCGTCACAGTCGGTTTGTCTTCTGGCTTGACAGGACTCTTTATCCTTTTTGTGGCTGGGTATAGTAGAAAAACAGCTGCAGCCATATGTGGAACTGTCGGTGGCCTTGTTACAGCAGGCTTTTTGGCCTACCTGGTGGGAAAAGCCAGCCACCTCACGGGACTTTCCTCGAGCGAAGCCCAGATGCTACAATACATGGACCCATCCATTGATTTTCAGGGTCTGCTCTTCTCCGGCATGATTATTGGAGCCTTAGGAGCAATCTTGGACGTTGGCATCAGCATTGCCTCTGCGATGGAACAGATTAAAGAGGCAGACCCAGATACCGACTTTAAGCTACTTTTCTCCCGGGGAATCGCTGTGGGTAGAGACTTAATTGCCACCATGTCTAACACCTTAATCTTAGCCTATGTTGGATCATCCCTACCCTTGCTTCTTCTCTTTCAAGCCAGTCAAAGTAGCTGGAGCGATGTCCTCAACCTGGATATGGTAGCATCTGAGGTCATTAGGGCTATGGCCGGTAGCATCGGCTTAACTCTAGCGATTCCCATCACCGCCTTTGTTTCTGCCCTGCTCTTCATCAATCCTGTGGACAAAAGCAAGGATGTAAGCAACTAGTTCATAAAGTTCAGGGGGAATCTCCGAACCCAAAGGCAGGGTGGCCAGAGTCTCCACCAGCTCATGGTGTTCATAAAAAGGTACCCTGTTCTCCGCCGCGATTTCCAGAATTTTCTCCGCGATCAAGCCTTGCCCCGAAGCGACAACTTCCGGGGCTTGATTTTTCTGGCGATCATAACGTAATGCTACGGCCTTCCGCATCGTCTCGTCCCCTGATTTCCAGTTCTCTGATGGTCCATCCCGCATCCTGTAGTTCTTCCGCTAGCTCCTGAAGAGCTAGCTCAGCCTCATCGAACCCACCTTCGGCCCTGAGGATCACACTTACGTTTCTTCCTGCCACGAGGACCTCGGCTACAACGATACCAAAGGCTGCGGTCGGGATCTGCAGTTCCAAACGAAAACTCTGCTCCTTAGCACCCTCACCCTGCTTATCGGGATTTTCCCGTGTAATTCTTAGCCAACCCGCATACAGATCATCCTTGCGGATAAAGGGTAGAGCAAAGAGATGCTCAGACTGGCCATGATCAGCTTCTCGGTTCAAAAGCTCTTCTACGAAACGTTCTTCCACAAGTAACCGGACAAGTGCCTTAAACAACTTACCCTCCGCTAGCTTATTGCTCCAGCGAGCTCGGTTGTCTAAACTTGGCTCAGCGAAGAGCGCCTGCAGATCAGAAGGCAACTCCTCTCTAGCCTCGGTCAAGATCGGCTCAGCTATGTCGCGCCCTTGAAAACGCTGGACCATAGTTAGCACTTCTGCCCTAAGGGGGAACCTGGCCCTTAGGGCCAAGAAAGCCTCTGCCAACTGGCCCTTTTCAGCCCAGGGCAGTAGGGACCAAATCAAGGGCTCTTGCAGCGGAAATCCCCTCTCCAGAAGGCCCTCTGCAACCAAAATCGCCTCGGGGGTAGGGGGGACATTCATGTCCAATAAAGCCTGCTCCAACTGCATGGATGTTCGAGACGGTTCTATCTCAGGGAGACCTGCCGGCTGGTCCGGGAGCACCCTCAGGGCAATCGTCTCTGGATCCTGTCTGGTGATCTCCACGATCTGGCTTACTGTTACGGAAGCACCTCGCACGGGAAGCTCCACCTCGGTCTCTGCAAGTTCCACCAAGATCGAGGTAGCGTTGACACGCCGGACCACTCCACGCAAGATACCATGTTCTTCTAAAAGCTTGTCAAGAACCTGAACCATATTATTTGGCGGGAGACTAAGCTTGCCCCCTGCTAAATGGATACGCACAGCAATCCCCCCAGGCAATCAGTCTCGAATCAGTCGCAGTACTTGGCGAAGACTCGGACGCTTACCATACATTAGAATTCCAATGTGGTAGATTTTGGCAGAAATCCAAGCTACAATGAGCAACGCTGCAACCAAGAGGACGACCGAGGCAATGACCTCCATCATGGGCGGGTTCCCCAAAACGATACGTGCAAACATCACCATGGGGGAGGTAAAGGGAATCAAAGAGGTCACCACAGCGACCGAACCATTCGGATTGAGGAAAGAAATATAAGCTGCAAAGAAGCCTGCCATAAGCAACATCATAATTACTGTCACGACTTGGCTCACTTCCTCAACCCGTGATACCAAGGCGCCAGCTGCAGCGAAAATAGACGCATAAAAAAAGTAGCCCAAAACGAAGTAGAGACCAAACCACAAAATGGTCGTTAAGGGAATTGTACTGAGTGGTTGTGTTGCCCCGAGGAGCCCTCCGAGAAATCCAGACTTCCCCATGGTATTCATGAGAAGTCCTGTCCCAATCCAGATGAAGAACTGAAAGAGACCTAAAGCGCCCACACCAATGATCTTACCAAGCATGAGCTCAAGGGGCTTCACGGTCGAGACCATGACCTCCATGATGCGTGAACTTTTCTCTTCTGCAACTCCGGAGGCCACCATATTGCCGTACATGATTAAAGCCATGTAAATCATGAACAGTAGGAAGTAGGCTAAGACCATAGCCTGGGTATGGGCTACACTATCAAGTTCCTCACCATCATCACTGAGGGGAGATACCTCCCGCACCCGGAAATCGACTCTACCGAAGAGACTGTTCATATCCTCAGGAGAAAGTCCCAGACGAGTAGCATTGTAGCGGCTCACCGCCATATTCAGGATACTCTCAATCTCATCGTTCAAAATCACATTGCTTGCATCGGTGGTCACCAAAGTGTATAAGGGCCCATCTACAAGTAAAAGACCTGACAAGCCTTCGTCAAGAACGATCTGGTATGCTTCCTGTTCGCTAAAGCCACTGCCAGAGCGTAGCGCGAACCCGTCGCGCGTTTCGCTTACTTCTTGTAGGTAGGGAAGTATGCCTGATTCTCCATCCTGTTCATACACCATTAGATCAATCTGCCCAGGATTCATGCTCTGATTGATACGTTCCATAATAGGAGGAAGGAAAGAAAGGGCGACAAAGACCAAGACCCCGAAGAGCGTTGTCAGAATGTAGGCTGTTCCCTTAACCCGGGACGTAAACTCACGCTTCACCAAGACAGGAATCATGCTCATGCCATCGCACCCACTTTCTCCACAAAAATCTGATCTAGTGATGGTTCCACAAGTTCGAAACGGAGCACTTGCCCCGCCCGCATGGCCTCAGCCAAGACTTCGTTGGGATCGACACCCTCTCCAAGGCGAAACTCCTGATAATCAGAGCGGGAATTTAGCAGTTCAAGATCGGGAATCTTTGCCCAAAAGTCTTCCTTCCCCTCCAAGGAAATCCTCAGAATCTGCCGACCCATAGAACGCTTAATCTTTTTGAGATTGCCATGCAAGAGCAGGCGTCCCTTGTTGATTAAGACAATGTCTTCACAAATCTCCTCTACTTGATCCATGCGGTGACTGGAGAAGATGATGGTCCGTCCCCGTCCGTGAGCATCCAACAAGACATCCTTAAGCAGAGCAGTGTTGACCGGATCTAGGCCACTAAAGGGTTCATCCAAAATCAATAGCTCTGGATCATGGAGCATGGTTCCGATGGTCTGCACTTTTTGCTGGTTGCCCTTGGATAACTCCTCAATACGTTTATGGCGCATATCTCCAAGTCCAAAACGCTCAATCCATCGTTCTGTCTCTAGTTGTGCTTTGCGCCTGTCTAGGCCGTGTATGCGTCCCAAAAATTCGAGATGTTCTGCTAAGCGCATCTTGGGATACAAACCCCGTTCCTCCGGTAGGTATCCAAAGAAGCCCCGTCCCATTTGGCCAAAGGGGAGCCCCTTCCAGGTCACCCTCCCCTCATCGGGTTTGATGATGTCAAGGACGACCCGCATCGTCGTCGTCTTTCCAGCACCATTTGGACCCAAGAAGCCAAACAGGGATCCTTCTTGGACAGTAAAACTCAAATTGTCAACTGCAGTGACATCCCGAAACCGTTTGGTGACTTCGCTTGCTACCAAAGACATGTCGATTCCTCCTAGGAACAAGCCCGAGCTACAACGCGAAACTCTGGCTCGCGATTATAGAAACGGCGGGTTATTGTTCTGGCGACTACAGCCCCTAACAATAAACCCGCTACTCCACCAAGTCCTGCTACTGGATCGCTACCACTAATCAAACGGGTGGCGAGGTAACCAACAAAGAGCGAAGCAAATGGAATACCGTATAAAACGCCTACTGCCTTGACCAAAGGTGCGATTTCGCCGTCTAGAATGACTTCATCACCCACATCATACTTGTTGCGGGGATTCGGCGTGCGCACTAGATAATCCTCCGGGGGACGGTCAGGCGTGATCCTGATACAGCCCTTACAGCTACCGCAGGTACGCGCCGGATCTTGGATCTCCACTATGAGTTCCTTCTCCGTTCTTTCAACAACAACTCCCCTACGACGCATGGGAATCCTCCTTTGCATTAGGAATTTCAAAAACCTCTTGCCTAAAATGACAAACACCTGTATAATAAGAAATGCTTGGAGCCGTGGTGTAGTTGGTTAACACGTCGGCCTGTCACGCCGAAGATCGCGAGTTCGAGTCTCGTCGGTTCCGCCATTTTTCATCAATAGCGACGTAGCATCAACGATGCCACGTCGTTTTTTGATCTTGGCTAGAGACTATGCTTGTCCTGCATTTCTTTGTAGATTCTTCTCCCTGTAGGGCTGGCCGCTAGGCCGCCTAGAGACGTTTCACGCAAGCTCTCAGGTAGGGCTTTGCCAATTTGCTTCATGGCCACGACTGTCTCATCATAGGGGATCACGCCTGGAATCCCTGCAATCGCCATATTGGCCGCTACAATTGCCGTGGTTGCAGCGGTTGCATTCCTGGTCACGCAAGGGACTTCGACCAGGGAAGCCAAGGGGTCGCAGACCAAGCCCAAATGGCTTTGGAGCGCTAATGAAGCCGCGTCAAAGACCTGTTCGGCAGAACCTCCCAACAGATGAACCACTGCCCCTGCGGCCATGGATGAAGCAACACCGCATTCACTCTGGCATCCACCTTCTGCACCGCTAATGGGACCTTGAGCAGCTGAGACAATACCCACACCCCCCATGACTAGAAGGGCTTCCACGATTTCTTCGTCACTACTTCCCAGTTCCTCCGCCACAGCAAGGACGGCACCTGGAACCACTCCGCAGGCTCCCGCCGTAGGACAGGCAACGATCCGGCCCAAACCTGCATTATGCTGACCCACAGCCAAGGAGAAGAGAACCGAGTTTTTTAGAAGTGAACCCCCTAGAACTCGCCCGTCATTGATGGCTTTTTGAAAGAGATGTCCATATCCGGTTATAATGTGCGTTCTTTCTCCTTGATCCTGAATGCCATTCTCAATCGCGGCACGCATGACCGTCAGTGCTTCGTGCATCTGGGCACGGACTTCGTCACACGATGTATTGCTGCGGAAGGCTTCGTACTCGGCAACAACCTGAGCCATATCCTGCCCGCGCCCTGCGCAGAGCTCTAACAACTGATGTGCACTGCCTATATCCATCGAAATCCTCCTAAAAACGCGGTAATGTCCTTACAACGATGACTCCAGCAATCCTTAGCACATGTTGCATGGCCAGATCAGATATCTCATCATCTGTCTCCGCAATGAGTAGTGCATCAGACCCTCGAGTCTTACGACTCACATCCAAAAATGCAATGTTAATCCCATGAATAGCTAATACCTTCGTGATCTCCGCGATCACACCTGGCTCGTCACGATGTCTTGTAACCAGCGTCATGTAAGACCCGTCGACATCAACATCAAAGCCGTTTACTTCAAAGATGTTGATTCGTCCTCCGCCGATAGAAGCTCCTGCGATTTCCAGCTTGTCACCAAGACCCTCTGCCTTGATGCGTACCGAGTTTGGATGCACGTCACCCAAGTCACCCGATGCGAAGCTATACTCCAATCCAGCTTCTTTCGCGATTTCTAAAGCCTCTGGGATACGTTCATCGTCCATGCTCATACCCAATAGTCCTGCTATGAGTGCTACATTGGTGCGATGCCCCCAGTAGGTAGCAGCAAAGGAGCCGTGGAGAATGATCTCCGCCTTCTTAACATCTGTTCCAAGTATCCGCCTAGTAGCAAGACCTAACCGCACTGCTCCCGCCGTATGTGAACTCGATGGTCCAACCATAATTGGCCCCACGACATCAAATAGACCGATTTGTGCCATAGAAAATCATCACCTCAATTCATGATACACTTTTTATCATACACTTTTTCACTTATACTTTCTACAATAGAAAAAGTAAAGTCCTTGGTCAACTTCGTCAACCAAGGACTCTATCCTATGTCTGATCCAAATTTGTTAATTGCTCCCAGAAGATGTCGAGTTCGCAGTCCTCACTCTCACCCTTCCAGTGTAGGCAGCTCTCACAGCTTCGTTCTGCCGTCTCGTCCTCGGCATCATAGGCACTACAGGTTTCACCCACCTGGCGCATTTGCATGAGACTGGGCATATTCACCAGCTCCTTTTCCTCTTTGTACGGGTAGTATGACCATAGTCCGACCAGAGTATGAAAAGGAAAAGGGCCTCCTGAGAGACCCTCGTATTGGAAAACCTTAGTTTGTCAACGCATCCTCAACTGCTTTAAGGACTGCCTGGCTGGTGGCTGTAGCTCCACTTACCGTATCAACTGGTCCTTGAGCTTCGATGATCGCTGGGAGAAGCTCCTTGAAGGCCCCAGCTGCAATAAAGGGAGTTTCGCTGTCTTCTACAACAACGATCTCGGTGATCTTGCCACCACTTACGGTGACGTCAAGTACGAGTTCCCCACCAAAACCTTGGGCAGTGCCGCGATGGGTACCGTCACCGACAGTAATCTCGTACGTCTCTGCAGGTTCGGCTGCTACGGCCACATCGCCCAGTAATGCCTTCTCTACCGCTTCCAGTAGAGCTTTGCTGGTTACGGTCGCACCGCTTACTGTATCGACCGGTCCTTGGGCTTCAACAATGGCCAAGGGTAGATCCTTTAGAGCGTTCCCTGCAATAAAGGGGGTTTCGCTATTCTCCACAACTACAATCTCGCTAATCTTGCCACCACTTACGGTGACGTCAAGTACGAGCTCGCCGCCAAAACCTTTGGCTGTGCCGCGATGCGTGCCGTCCCCTACACTAATCGCATAGGTCTCGGCTTCCGTTCCACCAAGTAGGGCGTTTTCTACGGCCTCCATGAGAGCTTTACTGGTCACAGTCGCACCGCTTACGGTATCTACTGGTCCTTGGGCTTCAACAATGGCCAGAGGCAGATCCTTTAGAGCGTTCCCTGCAATAAAGGGAGTTTCGCTATTTTCCACAACTACAATCTCGGTAATCTTGCCACCACTTACGGTGACGTCAAGTACGAGCTCGCCGCCAAAACCTTTGGCTGTGCCGCGATGCGTGCCGTCCCCTACACTAATCGCATAGGTCTCGGCTTCCGTTCCACCAAGTAAGGCGTTTTCTACGGCTTCCATGAGAGCTTCACTAGTCACTGTTGCACCGCTTACTGTATCGACCGGTCCTTGGGCTTCAACAATGGCCAAAGGCAGATCCTTTAGAGCGTTCCCTGCAATAAAGGGAGTTTCGCTATTTTCCACAACTACAATCTCGGTAATCTTGCCACCACTCACGGTGACGTCAAGTACGAGCTCGCCGCCAAAACCTTTGGCTGTGCCGCGATGCGTACCATCGCCGACGTTGATAACAAAGGCATCTGCAGAAACGCTAGGCTCTTCTGGCACTTCCACGACGACTACGCCGATACCTGTTAGGGCATCTGCAACAGCTTCCATCAGGGCCGTGCTGGTCACCGTCGCTCCGCTTACTACGTCAAGGTCGGCGGTTTGGGCTTCAACAATCTTGGCCGTTAACTCCTCGATCGCGGCGTCTGCTACGAAGGGGGTCTCCTGGTGCGGTCTGACTGCGACCTCGCTGATTTTTCCATCACTGATGGTCACATCTACAATTAGATCACCGCCAAAGCCCTTGGCCATACCGGCATAAACTCCGTCTTCATAGTTACCAGTGGCTTTGTTCAGTGCCTTGCCCACGGCTTCGATCAAGGCATTACTTGTCATGGTTGCGCCACTAACGGCGTCAATGTTGGCACTTTGAGCCTGAACTACGGTAGCAGTCAATTGCTCAAGGGCCGCATCTGCTATAAAGGGTGTCTCTTGGTGCGGTCTGACTGAAACCTCATTGATTTTTCCATCACTGATGGTCACATCTACAACTAGATCACCGCCAAAACCCTTAGCTGTACCAACGTAGGTACCATCCTTCATTCCGCCTGCTTCTGGTATCATAGACCAAGCCGCAACGGATACTAAGAGCAAACCAATGAATAATACCAGACTAACATTTCTCCTCGTGCGCAATGTAAGCACTAGTAAACCCCCTCTTGTTTCTTTTGATCCTAGTTAAAACTCCTGGCCTACCCGATCAGCCCAGAGCGAAATAAACTCTATAAGCTGTTCGCGAGAAGGGCTGTGCATATGGCGAACATAAAAGCCAGATGTTGCCTTGCCCATGGCAAGCGATTCTTCCACCCCCAACTGTAACATTAATCCTAGGCAAAATCCAGCATTAAAGTTGTCCCCAGCTCCGGTCGTTAGGCGCGGTTTCGATGTAAAGGGACCTTCAATGTAATAATACTCGCCATCTACATAGGCACCTGCTTCATAGGTTGGGTGGACGAGCAGACACCAGAGACCTAAGTCTTCACCTAGTGCCCTAACGATTTCCTCTAAACCGGCTTCTTCAACTGGTTTACTGAGCTTCAAACCAAGCACGGTCGCGATCTCGGAAGCCTCTTTGCGGTTGAGACCAAGAATGACGCGGTAATAGGCAGAAAATCGGCTGATCACGTCAAGGGCTTCAGAAATATCCTCTGGACTGCGCTTGCTCGGGTCAGCTAGGTCTACAAAGAAGAAGGGACGATGGCCCGTAGGATGAGGGTTGATGATCTCCAGGAGACCTTCCCAGATCTCATTCATATAGGGAGTCATGGTCCAGTTTACAGTTGCCACCAGATCGGCCCCGCTGAAAATCTTCCGCAGTTCCTCATCACCCACTTCTCTTTGCAGAGTGGCCCAGTTCACATCCCCGAGGGATTCCATCTTACCGAGCATGATCTTCCCATCGTCAAATTCTACAGCATCTGTATGACCTGGCTCAGCAATAGAGAAAACCCTGTTACAGGCATCTGTCAGTTCTGTAAAAACCGGATGGACATTGGGTTTACCCAGTGAACCTATGTAGGACACACTTGTTCCTGCCTTGACCAGGGCATTACCCATGATCGGGCCATTTCCACCAAGTTTCATGGTCTTAGAGACAAACTCAATGTTTGTGCTCAATCCAGCAGCCTTGGAGATCCGTTCTCCAAACTGACGCATTTCAGTCATCCGCGTGTAGGACTCAAAAGATTCGCGGCGATCGACCACTTCTACGATTTCGTCTACAAACCCGTCAAACCCGATGGCTACCGATAAAGGAGCGGGGTCAAGGCTTTGCAGGCGCTTGGATAATTGCTGTAGTTTCGTTTGCATTGATTTCCATTTACCTCCCAAAATAAGCTCTACTTTCAGTTCTCGATTCGGCTTCATTATCCTCCCGAAGGATGCTAGTTCACAAGGAAGATCACCGCATAGCGAGCAAAGAAGTCGTACTGGACCATGGCCTCCAACACCCGCTGGGTATCCTCTGCACTGATATACACGCCAGTCTTGGAAGCATCAGCGACGGCGATAGCCTCAACAACTAGAGGTGCTACATAGGGGTACTCTGAATCAAGGGCAATACGCCCAAGAAGCTCTGAGGTCAGTTGCGACCCATAGCCCACGACACCTTTATCCTGCACCAATTCTTGCCCCGCTAAAACTCCACCATAAAGAAGTTGACCAGATTCACTGTAGATACGCGGGCTCATACCCCTTCGCACATCGAGATGACGTGCATCAACAACCAATCCAGTGTAAAACGTACCCTCTGTGGCGAGCTTTTCGCTCACATGCACAGGACTCATTTCCGGTGCAGCGTAGCTACGCTCTACCTTGAGATCCTTCCAATAATAACGCCCTGCCTGATCGGCGGCAATCACCAGTTCAAAGCGCCCGGGACCTGACGGAGTCTCCACATAGGGTATCTCGATTATTTGCCACGAATTGCCATCGAGGATATGGCGGGACACATGGTGCTGGATCACCTCATTATTGCTCTGGATATGGCATAAGGTCATAGTGACAGCAGTATCTGCTACCTCGGTACGCCAAGCCATGCTGATAGAGTAACTCTTTCCCCCATCCAAGGGAAGATCAAAGCGAAAGTCCTGCCCGGCTCCTAGGGTCAACGCTGTGCCCATGGCCATGACCCCTTGGTTTAGCGTCAAGATTAGTAGTATGAGACATAAGAGTGCACTAACTCGAGCTGGTAGTATGAATCGTTCCATTTGCAAACCTCCATTTGGGGCGTTTTTCCATTCGTGCCTATATCCCCCTGATCTTATACAATAAACTTACCATAAAAGGGGGAGTTTTTCTTGAGTAGAAAATACTGGTTGTTTTTTGGCCTCGTATTGATTACCCTATCCATTACAGGATGTTCGTCCGTTACCCATCAAGGTGGGGGGGTTTCTTGGAATGTAGAACCGCTGTGGCTGACCGATGGTTTTGACTTTCCCGTTGGCGATCCTGATGGCCGAGGATGGGCGATCACGGGCTATGATTTCCTCAGTTGGAGTAATTACAGTAACTCCTACCACCCTGGAGAAGACTGGAATATCCCAGGAGTCGGTAACGGTGACCATGGTGAAGTCGTCTATTCTGTAGCCAATGGAGAAGTCGTTTTTTCTGGTTGGAACACTGCCCTAGGTCATGTAGTCCTGATCAAACATGCGATCTCCGATGAAGATTTCGTCTGGTCCCAATACGCCCACCTCGATGAGCGCTGGGTCTCCAAGGGCCAACGAGTATCCAGACGCCAACCCATTGGTACTGTCGGCAGAGGCCCCAACAATCGCTTTGCCGCTCATCTCCATTTCGAAATGCGCAAGATCGATCTCCCTGCGAATGCCTGGCCCCGTAGCAACGGAACCGCGTGGGACCGCTCGAAGGTAACAGATTATTGGCTGCATCCGACAAGCTTTATAAAACAGAACAGACCATAACAGGGTTTTGTGCTAGAATATAGTCAGTACGAATTGAGGAGGCGCCGCCTATGTTTATTGAGAACTTTCCCCTATCTAAGGTCACGTCCCTTGGAGTGGGTGGACCAGCAGACCTCTTCATCCAACCAAAGTCCGCTGAGGAAGTTGCCAAGACCCAGCGTTTCGCCTTAGAACGGAATTTGCCCTTGACGGTGATCGGTTATGGAACCAATCTTCTGGTTCGGGATGGAGGCATTCGCGGAGTAGTTGTGCAAATTGCTGATTCCTTGGCCTCGGCCCAAGTGAGGGGAACCAGTCTAACTGCCCAAGCAGGGTGTCTTTTAGGTTCCCTGGCTAAGCTAGCCTTGCACCATTCCCTTACAGGTTTGGAGTTTGCAGTGGGTATACCTGGTGGCATAGGTGGTGCGACGTTTATGAACGCAGGGGCCTATGGTGGCGAGATTGGACCCCTCGTTGCGGGCATAGAGTTTGTCCAAGACGGAAAGGTCAAGCGCTGGAAGGGCGAAGAATTCTACTTTGCTTACCGTTCCAGTCGCCTG
>Ga0265293_10011092_pt1 | contig 12380 bp, 11 predicted proteins | sample Munlanlewell138R_FD_192505 | JGI IMG/M metagenome (GOLD analysis project Ga0265293, IMG submission 192505) | Leachate microbial communities from a municipal landfill in Southern Ontario, Canada - Leachate well 138R | ecosystem: Engineered > Solid waste > Landfill > Unclassified | place: Canada... | reverse complement strand
GCGGAACACTGTAGTCGAACGCATGGCATTACTCCTGTAGTTTATGTGGTTTCTTGGATCGATGGAGCGGAAACAGTGAAGCAGTCACACCGCAGACGAGTCGCCGGACGGGAAGCGGATGAGACGCTGCCTGCGATCTCGCAGTCGGATTGTAAATGAAAAAAGGCTCATAACCTAAATGAAAATCGTTTCTAATAGCGCAGAACGGAAAAATCAAAGACAATAGCGCCTGTTTGAGAAGAATTCGGAGCCGTTGCGGGTGGGGCGCCAAAGGCTCGGCCCCGGATCCGATGCTCCGCGCATGGTTGACGGAGACCGGATCCGTGGCGGCGGTCGCGCGGCGCAACGGCGCGTCGGCGCGCTAGAATGTGACAGTTCTTCATCGTATTATCCCGAGAGCGTTTTCGCGTCAGGCTCTCTTTTATCGGCCAACAGGGTTGGCATCGGCATTTACGACTATGGCAGCTTTCAATACCGAGCAAGTTCTGAACGTTCATCACTGGAACGACACGTTGTTTTCTTTCACCACGACACGCGATTCGGCATTGCGTTTTCATAACGGACATTTCGTCATGATAGGCCTCGAGGTGAACGGCAAGCCGCTGATGCGGGCCTACAGCATCGCCAGCGCCAATTACGAAGAAAATCTGGAGTTCCTGAGCATCAAGGTGCCGGACGGCCCCCTGACGTCGAAACTCCAGCATTTGAAGGCGGGCGATCAGATATTGGTCAGCCGCAAGCCCGTCGGAACGCTGATCGTCGACGACCTCAAGCCGGGCAAGCACCTTTATCTGTTCGCCACGGGAACGGGACTGGCTCCCTTCATGAGCATCATCAAGGATCCTGAGGTATACGAGCGCTTCGACAAGATCGTGCTCATGCACGGCGTCCGATTCGTCAGCGAGCTGGCCTATGCGGACTACATCCAGAACGAACTGCCGGCCAACGAGTATTTCGGCGACGTCGTTCGCGAGAAGCTGATCTATTACCCGACGGTGACGCGCGAGCCTTTCCGCAACCAGGGTCGTATTACCGCTCTGGTCGAGTCCGGCAAGCTGTTCGAGGACATAGGCTTGCCACCGCTGAATCCGGAAACCGACAGGGCCATGTTGTGCGGTAGTCCCAGCATGCTTGCCGACATCGGCGCGATGCTGGACGCCCGTGGCTTCGAGATCTCGGACGGAGTCGGCCAGCCGGGCGACTATGTCGTGGAAAGAGCCTTCGTTGAAAAATAGGCCCGGCCTGCTGCGCCGGAAAGCGGGATTTTCGAGGCAAGGGGCTTTTAATTCAGGCTATAGATGTTTACACTTCGATAGTAATTTTCATTGTTATAGAGGCAAGTCATGAGCAAGCAAATCATTCATACGGATAACGCCCCGGCCGCGGTCGGACCGTATTCCCAAGCTGTCGTCGCCAAGTCGGGAAAGACTGTGTACTTGTCCGGCCAGATCGGTCTCGAGCCGGGCACGGGCGAATTGATATCGGAAAATTTCGAAGGGCAGGTACGCCAATCCTTCGCCAACATGCAGGCGGTCATCGAAGAGGCGGGCGGCGCCCTCGACAGCATCGTGAAACTGACCTTGTTCCTCACCGACCTGAGCAAGTTCGCCAGCGCGAACGCCATCATGGCCGACATCATTCCCCAGCCTTTTCCGGCGCGCTCCACCGTCGGCGTGGCCAGCCTGCCCAAAGGCGCTCAATTCGAAGTCGAGGCGATCATCGTCATCTGAATCCGCGCCCGAGGCGTGGATCACGGGCTGTTTCGTGAAAGCTGAATCGGAACCCGCTCCATCCAGTGCCGGCAAGGCCACATCGCTGATCGAGCGCAAGTTCCAGCGTCTGGGCCTGCATGCCCCATCGGACTTCGTCGTTCATCTGCCGCTGCGCTATGAAGACGAGACCAGTATCGTGACCATCGACGGCCTTCGCCCCGGGCAGTCCGCCCAGGTCGAAGGCGAGATACTGAATTGCGACGTGCTGCTGCGGCCGAGGCGCCAGCTGGTGGCCCAGATTCAGGACGATACCGGCGTGCTGGCGCTGCGCTGGCTGCATTTCTATCCCAGCCAGCTCAAGCAATTGGAAGCCGGAAAACGGGTCCGCGTGCGCGGCGAAGTGCGCAGCGGATTCACCGGCCTGGAAATCGTGCATCCCAAGGTAACGCAAGCCGGCGCCGCGCTGGCCCAGGCCTTGACGCCGGTCTATCCCAGCACGGACGGGCTCAATCAAAACAGCTTGCGCAAGGCCATCGAAAGGGCGTTGACGGTCGCCGACTTGTCCGACACGTTGCCGGCCGACATCGTGCGGCGCTACGACCTGATGGCGTTCGCGCCCGCGATACGGTTCCTGCATCATCCGCCGCCGCACGTCACCCAGGATGATTTATTGCAGAAGGCGCACCCCGCCTGGCGGCGCATCAAGTTCGACGAAATACTGGCGCGGCAGCTTTCGCTCGTGGCGGCCAGGCGCGCCCGCCAGGCCCAGCATGCGCACGCCCTGGAAAAAACAGGGGGCATCGTTCAAGCCTTGCGCGAGAACCTGCCGTTTGCCTTGACCTCCGCGCAAAAACGGGTTGTTGCGGAAATCTCGTCCGATTTGCGCAGGACGTTTCCCATGCACCGGCTGCTTCTGGGAGACGTGGGCAGCGGCAAGACCATCGTCGCCGCGTTGGCCGCGGCGCAAGCCATCGCCAACGACAGCCAGGTCGCCATGATGGCGCCTACGGAAATCCTGGCGGAGCAGCACTACCAGAAATTATCGGCCTGGCTGCGGCCCTTGGGAGTGAAACTGGCCTGGCTGGCGGGCAGCCTGGGCGTGAAAGCCAAGCGCACCGCCATCGAGGACATCGCATCGGGGCAGGCCCAATGCATTATCGGCACGCAGGCGCTGATCCAGGAGAAGGTATCCTTTGCGCGGCTGGGCTTGATCATTCTGGATGAGCAGCATCGCTTCGGGGTGGGGCAAAGGCTACTGCTCGGGAAAAAGGGCGAGTCCCACGGGCCGAGGGGTGTCCCCCTGATACCGCATCAGTTGACGATGAGCGCGACGCCGATTCCCAGGACGCTGGCCATGACGTTTTTCGCGGACCTGGACTTGTCGACCATCGACGAGCTGCCGCCCGGGCGCAGCACGGTGATCACCAAGCTGGTCGACGAACAGCGCCGCGAGGAAGTCCTGCATCACGTGACGACCGAGGTGCGGCAGGGGCGTCAGGCCTATTGGGTTTGCCCGTTGGTGGAGGAAAGCGAGGCGCTGCAATTGCAAACCGCGCTGGAGACGTTCGAGCACCTCAAGGCCGTCCTGCCCGACCTGAGGATCGGGCTTGTGCACGGCAAGCTGCCGACCCAGGAAAAGCAGGATTTGATGACCGCGTTCCGGGCAGGGACCATCGATCTGCTGGTGGCGACCACCGTGATCGAAGTGGGTGTGGACGTGCCCAATGCGTCCCTGATGATCATCGAGCATGCTGAGCGCTTCGGCCTGGCGCAACTGCATCAGCTGCGCGGCCGGGTAGGCCGGGGCACCGCCAAATCGGTCTGTGTATTGCTTTATCAATCGCCGCTGTCCTACGTGGCCAGGCAGCGATTGCGCACGATGTACGAAGTCCATGACGGGTTCGAGATAGCCCGCCGGGACCTGGAGATGCGCGGGCCGGGTGAGTTCCTGGGCGTGCGGCAATCGGGCCAGGACCTGCTCAAGTTCGCGGACCTGAACAGCGACGCGCAATTGGTCGAGCAGGCGCAACAGGCGGCTAAGGAAATGGACGCCTCCTACCCGGAGCATACCGGGGCGCATCTGGCGCGCTGGATGCGCAACAAAGAAGATTTCTTGCGCAGCTGACCCTGCGCTCATCGGATTGTTTATCTTTTCAGCTAGAGACATGCCATGACTTTGACCGAATTGAAGTACATCGTCGCCGTTGCCAGGGAGCGCCATTTCGGGCGCGCCGCCGAAGCGTGTTTCGTCAGCCAGCCGACGCTCTCCGTAGCCATTCGCAAGCTGGAGGAAGATCTGGGCGTCGTGCTGTTCGAACGGGGCGGGACGGAAGTGGGCATTACGCCGATAGGCCTACGCGTCGTCGAGCAAGCCCAGCGCGTTCTGGAAGAAACCGCCAATCTGAGAGAGATCGCCCGCCAGGGCCAGGATCCGCTGGCCGGTCCGCTTCGGGTCGGCGTCATCTACACCATCGGCCCTTATTTGCTGCCCAAGCTGGTTCCGGTCCAGATCGCGGCCGCGCCGCAAATGCCCTTGCTGCTGCAGGAAAACTTTACGGTGAGACTGCTCGAGCTATTGCGCCAAGGTGAAATCGACTGCGCCATCGTGGCCTTGCCGCTGCCCGAATCGGGCTTGCTCAGCCTGCCGCTCTATGACGAGCCTTTCATTGCGGCCGTGCCCAAGACGCATCCGCTGGCGGCGCTATCCGAAATCGATGCCGAGGACCTGAAAAACGAAACCATGCTGCTGCTGGGAGCAGGTCACTGCTTTCGGGACCAGGTGCTGGAAGTCTGTCCGGAACTGTCCCGGTTTTCGGCCGCCAGCGACGGCATACAGCGCACCTTCGAAGGATCTTCGCTGGAGACCATACGCCATATGGTCGCGGCCGGCATAGGCGTCACCGTCCTGCCCGCCAGCGCATTATCCATGCCGGGCCTCGAAACGAAGCTGGTCTCCTACGTTCCGTTCAAGCCGCCGGTGCCGGACCGGCGGGTCGTCCTGGTCTGGCGCAAAAGCTTTCCCCGGCCGCAAGCCATCGAGACGCTGGCCCAGGCAATACGCGATTGCGAGCTGCCCGGCGTCAAGTATTTGAAGGAAGAAGTCGCCGTCTCGTAAGGGCCGGCGAAACCGGCGCGCAGTGGCGTCGGGGGACTGGGTTGCCGGGCTGTTACATGGTATTCTGATTCAGTAATCGTCCCTCACGAATATTATGGAGATTCACATGGCGAAAACCCTGAAATCCGGCAACGGCTCGAGCACGACTATTTCCATCGACATCGGCATTTCTGAAAAAGACCGCGCCACCGTCGCCAAAGAGTTGTCCAAGATGCTGGCCGACTCCTACACCTTGTATTTGATGACGCACAATTTCCACTGGAACGTGACGGGCCCCTTGTTCAACACCCTGCATCTCATGTTCATGAATCAGTACACCGAGCAATGGCAGGCGCTGGATTCCATCGCCGAGCGCATTCGCGCCCTCGGCCATTACGCGCCCGGCACGTACGCCGAGTACGCGAAGCTGTCCTCCATCGCCGAGCCCGCGTCGGTGCCCGAGGCCCAGGAAATGATCAAGCTGCTGATGCGCGGCAACGAAGCCGTTGCCAAGACCGCGCGTTCCGCCTTCAAAAAGGCGGACGAGGCCGACGACCAGCCGACCAGCGATCTGCTGACGCAGCGCCTGGACGTCCACGAAAAGAACGCATGGATGCTACGCAGCCTGTTGCAATAGTCCTTTTGTAGTTGAAAGCCGGCATCCGGGTGGAATTACTAGCGAAAACCCGGATATCTCCATCGTTAGAGGGGGAGTGCTTTCGGTGTATGCTTTCAATGCAAATTTAGGAGCTCAAATGAAGATTCGTTTCACACCCATCGCGTCCGCGCTCGGCCTGGCAGCCGGACTCCTGATATCGGCCGGCGCGCATGCCGACACGATAAAAATAGCCATAGCGGGTCCATTCACCGGCGCGTTGACTCAATACGGCGCCATGGTCAAAGAAGGCGTCGATACCGCGGTCGAGCAAATCAACGCGGCAGGCGGGGTCTTGGGCAAACAGCTCCAAGCCGTGACGATCGACGATGGCTGCGAGCCCAAACAGGGGCCCGTCGTCGCCAACCGCGTGGTCAACGACAAGATCAATTACGTGGTCGGCCACGTATGTTCGGGCGCCACGATCGCCGCCACCAACATCTACGACAGCGAAGGCGTCCTGATGGTCACGCCGTCGGCCACGGCGCCCGCGGTCACCGACGGCAAGAACTACCACACCATATTCCGCACCATAGGGCGCGATGACCAGCAGGGCCCGGCCGCCGCCCAGTTCATCATCGAAAAGATCAAGCCCCAGCAGGTCGCCATCCTGCACGACAAGCAGTCCTATGGGCAGGGCATCGCCGCCGCGGTCAGGGCGGACCTGGAAAAAGCCGGCGTCAAGATCGCCTTCTTCGAAGGGATCAACGCGGGCGATAGCGATTACTCGGCTGTCGTCACCAAGCTGAAAAGCTCGGGCGCCGACTTCGTCTACTATGGCGGATACCATCCGGAAATGGGACTCTTGCTGCGGCAGAGCTCGGAGCAAGGCGTCAAGGCCAAGTTCATGGGCCCCGAAGGCGTGGGTAATCCGGATATCAACGCCATTGCCGGCGCGGCGGTCGAGGGCTTGCTCCTGACCTTGCCCGCCGACTTCACCAAAGACGCGTCGAATGCCGCCGTCGTAGAGGCGTTCAAGTCCAAGGGGCGCGATCCAAGCGGCGCGTTCCAGCTGACCGCCTACGCGGCGACCCAGGTCATCGCCGAAGGCATCAAGGGCGCCGGCGCGGACGATCCAGCCAAGGTGGCCGATTACCTCCACGGCGCCGCCATCGACACGCCGATAGGCAAGGTGTCCTGGAACGAGCAAGGCGACTTGAAGGAATTCAAGTTCGACATCTTCACCTGGCATGCTGATGGATCCAAGTCCGTCTACCAGTAAACAGCATTGTGCTTGACTCGGGCCGATAAAACCCTGTAAAGGGTTTTATCGGCCTTCTTCTTCCGGAATACTGCTTCGGCAGTATTTTTCTTTTGCATAAGCAAATCGTACAATGACGCCATCATGGATAAAGAACTCAAAATCGCTTTCATCGGTGGCGGAAACATGTCCGGCGCTTTGGTCAACGGCCTGGTCGGCAAGCGCTGCTCGGCGGCCGACGTGCACATTGTGGATACGCACGAGGGCACGCGTGAAAGCTGGGCCGCCAAAGGCGTCGGCGTCGCCGCCGCGCCCGACGAGGCCCTGGCGGAGCGCCGGGTCTGGATATATGGCGTCAAGCCGCAGGTCATGGCGCAAGCGGTGGCCCGATGCCGTCCCTTTCTACAACCGGATACGCTGGTCATCAGCGTGGCCGCGGGGATCTCCTCGACCACGCTGTCGCGCTGGCTGGGCGCCCCCGGCCAACCTTTCGGCCGCGTGGTCCGGGCCATGCCCAATACGCCGGCCCTGATAGGCGAGGGCGCGACGGCGTTGCTCGCCGCGGAAAGCGTCTCGCAAGCCGACAAGGAGCTTGCCCAGACCATATTCAAGGCGGTCAGCGAAGTCGTCTGGGTCGACAGCGACAAGGAAATCGACATCGTCACCTCGCTTTCCGGAAGCGGCCCGGCCTATGTTTTCCTGTTCCTCGAGGCCTTGATAGACAGCGCCGTATCGCAAGGGCTGGATCCCGCCAAGGCGCGCAAGCTGGCCATGGCCACGGTATCCGGCGCCACCGAGCTGGCGGCCCTGTCGGCCGACTCACTGGCGGTGCTGCGCGAACGCGTCACCTCCAAAGGCGGGACGACCGCTGCCGCGCTGTCCGTATTCGAGCAGGAAGGATTTTCCGGGATCGTTCACGACGCCATGGCCGCGGCCGCGAACCGCGCCCACGAGCTTTCCAGCGATTTCACATGATGCCTCATCATCGCCGCTTGCCCTTTGCGCCCATGACCGCCTTGCCGTTCGCCATTGCGGTGCTGTGCATGGGGACGATCGTCGTAGGCTCCAATATCCTGGTCCAGTATCCCATCAATCTATGGCTGACCTGGGGGGCGCTGTCCTATCCGGTGGCCTTTCTGGTCACCGACCTGATCAATCGGCGCTTCGGCCCGCACGCGGCGCGGCGCGTGGCGTGCATCGGCTTCGTCCTGGCCCTGATCGTGTCCGTATGGGTCGCCACGCCGCGCATCGCGCTCGCCTCGGGGCTGGCTTTTCTCTGCGCGCAGCTGGCTGACATCCACGTGTTCGACCGCCTGCGCCATCAGCGTTGGTGGCGCGCTCCCTTGCTCGGCGGCGTGGCGGGCGCCGTTCTGGATACCTTGGTCTTCTTCAGCGTCGCATTCGCCGGAACCGGCATTAATTGGCTCGCGCTGACGGCCGGCGACCTGGGCGTCAAGCTTCTGGTTAATTTGATAATGTTGGCACCTTTCAGAGCCTTGATGTGGAATTTGGCCCGGCCGGCAGACTACGCGCCTGGCACCGCGCAAGGCAATATGCCGATAAAGAACGTTACATAGGGGCTTATCCGTAGTGACAGGCCTCTGGGAGCTGGTCAGAATAGGCAACCGTCAAACCCGGTAGATAACCACTCTGGCCAGTCCGCAGTCCCGCGCCTCCCACAAGGAAGCGCCTTGCGGCCGGTCCTTACGGAGAAGAAAACGATGAAGTTCATGAAGCGTTTGTCACCAGTTGTTGCGGCCTTGGGTGTTGCCGCATTCAGCGCCAGCGTTTATGCAGCGGATACGATCAAGATCGGCATCCCCCAGCCCATGACCGGCGCCGCCACGCAGTACGGCGATCAGATCCAGGCCGGCGCGCTGACCGCGATCGATGCCATCAACGACGCGGGCGGCGTGAAAGGAAAAAAGCTCGAGGCCTTGTTGATCGATGACGGATGCGAGCCCAAGCAGGCCGTGCCGGCCGCCAACCGGGTCGTCAACTCGGGAGCCAAGTTCGCGGTGGCGCACGCATGCTCCGGCACGACGGTTCCGGCCGTCAATGTCTACGAACAAGAAGGCATCGTGGCCATCACTCCCGGCGCCACGTCGCCGCTCGTCACCGACACCATCAAGCCTCATTTCTTCTTTCGCACGATCGGACGCGACGACCAGCAAGGACCGTTCGCCGCCGCCTACATCACGAAGCACCTGAAGCCCGCTTCCGTGGCGATCCTGCACGACAAGCAAACCTACGGCTCCGGCGTGGCTACGCATGTCCGCGACAACCTGACCAAGGAAAACATCAATATCTCCTTGTACGAAGGCATCAACGTCGGCGACAGCGACTACTCGGCGGTCATTACCAAGCTCAAATCGGCCAAACCGGATCTGATCTACTTCGGCGGCTATCATGCCGAGCTGGGCCTGTTGCTGCGCCAGGCGCGCGAACAGGGCTTGACGACCCAGTTCATGGGTCCCGAAGGCGTGGCCAACGCCGACCTGCTGGCCATCGCAGGGCCCGCCGTCGACGGCTTGCTCGTCACCTTGCCGGCCGACTTCACGAAACTGCCGGCCAATGCTCCCATCATGCAGCACTTCGAAAAATACAAGCGCAGTCCCAACGGCGCCTTTACGTTTCCGGCATATGCCGCGGTGCAGATTCTGGCCGACAGCATCAACGCGGTCGGAGAGGATCCCAGCAAAGTCGCCGATCACATGCACGGCACGGCCTTCGACACGGCTATCGGCAAGGTCGAATACGATGCCAAGGGCGATCTGAAAGAGTTCGAATTCGCCGTGTTCAAATGGGATAAAGACGGCAATATGGAGCAATTGTCTCCTTGATAGCGTAGCCTTGACTCCCATCCGCCACGTCGGACGGGAGTCCTTTCTCTTCCCCATGAGCAGTCCAGGGCGAACGCCTTGTTCGACTGCTCAATTGGATTTCCTGACCTATGTCCGATTTCATCCCCCAATTCATGCAGCAGCTCTTCAACGGGCTGTCGCTGGGCGCCATCTATGCGCTGATAGCCATCGGCTATACGATGGTCTACGGCATCATTGGCATGATTAACTTCGCGCACGGCGAAATCTACATGATCGGCGCCTACGTCGGCCTTGTAACGCTGTCGATCATCGGCGTGGGCAGCGGCCTGCCGATCGCGTTAGTCATCCTGCTGATGCTGATTGTCGCCATGCTGGTAACGGCCGTCTACGGCTATGCCATCGAAAAAGTGGCCTACGCCCCCTTGCGCGGCGGACCGCGTCTCGTGCCGCTGATCTCCGCCATCGGCATGTCGATCTTCCTGCAGAACTGGGTTGCAATCGGGCAGGGCGCGCGCGACATGGCGGTGCCGGCCCTGGTCACTGGCGCGGCGCAGCTGCAGCTTGGCGAATTCACGGTCATGGCACCGTACTCGCGCATCATGATCATTCTGGTGACGGTCGTGCTGATGATCGCGCTGTCCCTGTTCATCAAGTACTCCCGCATCGGCCGCGCTTCCCGGGCATGCTCGCAGGATTTGCGCATGGCGAACCTGCTGGGCATCGACACCAACCGGATCATTTCCTTCACCTTCATCATCGGCGCCATGCTGGCCGCCGTCGGCGGCGTTCTCATTGCCTTGGCGATCGGCAAACTGAATCCCTTCATCGGCTTTATCGCCGGAATCAAGGCGTTTACCGCGGCGGTGCTGGGCGGCATCGGCAGCATTCCCGGCGCCATGCTGGGCGGCGTACTGCTGGGCCTGGCCGAGACCTTCGCCGCAGCCTACATTTCCTCGCAGTACAAGGACATCGTCGCGTTCGGCTTGCTGGTTCTGATACTGCTGTTTCGCCCGACGGGTCTGTTGGGTAAACCTGAAGTGGAAAAAGTCTGATGGGTCACATTATCAAGAATGCCTTTTTCGCCGCCATCCTGGCCGGCATCATCATCGCGCCGATATTCGGCTTGCAGATCATGCGCGTGGGCGCGCAGACGCAAGTGCAAAGCGATTGGCCCATGGTTCTCATCGGCATGGCCATCGTCTTCTTTTTCCAGCTCGTGCGCCCGTCACTGGGACGCCTTTACAAGGGCCCCAGGAAATCCGTCTCGCTGCCCGTCCTATCCGACAAGGCGCGGCGCGGCATCATTTTCGTGATGGTGGCCGTCGCCCTGGTATGGCCGTTTTTCACGGGACGCGCGCAAGTCGACATCGCGACGCTGGTACTGATTTACATCATGCTGGGCCTGGGCCTGAACATCGTCGTGGGCTTCGCCGGGCTGCTCGATCTCGGCTTCGTCGGATTCTATGCCGTCGGCGCATATACGTACGCCTTGCTTTACCACTGGGCGGGCTGGGGCTTCTGGGAGGCATTGCCCTTCGCCGGCGGCATGGCCGCGCTTTTCGGCTACCTGCTCGGCTTTCCCGTGCTTCGTTTACGCGGCGACTACCTGGCCATCGTCACCTTGGGTTTCGGCGAGATCATACGGCTGCTGCTGATCAATCTGTATACCGTCACGGGTGGGCCGGACGGCATTTCGGGCATTCCCAAGCCGACGGTGTTCGGCTTTCCCATGGCGCGCCGTGCTCCCGAAGGGGAAACGACGTTTCACGAGCTGATGGGCTGGACGTTCCAGAACCAGGACGTCGTGATCTATCTTTACCTGATGGCTTTGTGCCTGGCGCTGATTACCTTGTTCGTATCGTCACGCGTCATCCGCATGCCCATCGGCCGAGCCTGGGAAGCCTTGCGCGAAGATGAAATCGCTTGCCGCTCGCTGGGCCTGAATCCCACCAACATCAAGCTGTCGGCGTTCACCATGGGCGCCATGTTCGCGGGTTTCGGCGGCGCATTCTTCGCCGCCCGTCAAGGCCTGGTCAACCCCGAATCCTTTACCTTCATCGAGTCGGCCCTGATCCTGGCCATCGTGGTGCTGGGCGGCATGGGATCCCAAGTCGGCGTGATATTGGCCGCCATCGTGCTGACGGTCGTGCCTGAAATCGCGCGTGAATTCGCCGAATATCGCATGTTGATTTTTGGCTTGGTGATGGTATTGATGATGATGTGGCGGCCCCAGGGCTTCTTGCCGGTCAAGCGTCCTCAGGTGGAGTTGCGGGTATGAGCGAAACCTTATTGAAAGTATCCGGCCTGACGATGCGGTTCGGCGGCCTGCTGGCCGTCGATCAGGTAAGTTTCGACGTGAAACGGGACGAGGTGTTCGCCATCATCGGCCCGAACGGGGCGGGGAAGACGACCGTATTCAACTGCGTCGGCGGCTTCTACAAACCCAGCTCGGGTTCCATCGTCATGGACGACAAGGACATCACCGGCATGCCCAGCCATAAAGTGGCTCGGGAAGGGCTCGTGCGCACATTTCAGAACGTGCGCCTGTTCAAGAACCTGACCGTATTGGAAAACCTGCTGGTGGCCCAGCATACGCAAATCAAGACTGGCTTGCTGCCCGGCTTGCTCAAGACTCCGGCCTATCGCCGCTCCGAACTCGAAGCCCAACGTGCCGCCGTTCAATGGCTCGATTTCATGGGCATACGGGATTTCGCCAACCGCGAAGCGGGCAACCTGGCCTATGGCCACCAACGGCGCCTCGAAATCGCGCGATGCATGATTACCAAGCCGCGCCTGCTGATGCTGGACGAGCCCGCCGCGGGCTTGAACCCTCAGGAAAAACGGGATCTGCAAAAACTGATAGACCAGCTGCGAAGGGAATTCGACGTGGCCG
>Ga0265293_10011091_pt1 | contig 12381 bp, 7 predicted proteins | sample Munlanlewell138R_FD_192505 | JGI IMG/M metagenome (GOLD analysis project Ga0265293, IMG submission 192505) | Leachate microbial communities from a municipal landfill in Southern Ontario, Canada - Leachate well 138R | ecosystem: Engineered > Solid waste > Landfill > Unclassified | place: Canada... | reverse complement strand
ATCTGATCCACAGACGTGATCAATTGCGTGCCCAGCAGATTATCCAACAGCGTGCTTTCAAAAACCCCAAGGTAGAGATCGTGTGGGATTCCGTGGTGCAAAAGATACACGGCAGTCAGATAGTGGAAAAGCTGGAAGTTTTTAACCGTAAGACCAATGAAATCAGCTTTATCCCCGTGGATGGAGTATTTATCTACGTGGGTATTTTGCCCAATAACGAGCTGGTGGAATCCCGCCTGGAGCTGGATACCTTCGGCTTTGTGATCACCGATGAATATATGCATACCAACTTGCCCGGCATCTATGCCGCCGGAGACATTCGCCACACCGTGCTGAGGCAGGTGGTTACCGCCACTTCCGATGGCGCCACTGCCGCCTGGAGCGCAGAAAAGTGGATCATGGAAAATTATGACGATGTGGAAGGAAACGAGGTTAAAGAAATTGCTGAGCAGTAAACAAATCCGCCAGTCATTTATCGATTTCTTTACCCAGCGGGCACATCACTTTACGCCCTCCTCGCCCGTGGTGCCGGAAGATGATCCCACCCTGCTTTTCACCAATGCGGGCATGAACCAATTCAAGGATATCTTTTTGGGGCTGCGGCCTGCGCCCCATCCGCGTGCGGTGAATAGCCAAAAGTGCATCCGCGCCGGCGGCAAGCACAACGATCTGGAGGTGGTGGGAGCAGACGGTTATCACCACACCTTCTTTGAGATGTTGGGCAATTGGAGCTTTGCAGATTATTACAAAAAAGATGCCATCCGTTGGGCGTGGGAACTGCTTACCGATGTGTGGAAGCTGCCCAAAGACAAGCTCTATGCCACTTGTCACGATAGCGATCAGGAGGCATTTGAACTGTGGGAGAGCGAAACGGATATCAATCCCGCACATATCAGCTTTCATGGCGATGAGGATAACTTTTGGGAAATGGGTGAAACCGGACCCTGCGGACCCTGCAGCGAGATTCATATAGACCGCGGGGAAGGCAGCTGTGACATGAGCCACGTGCCGGGGCACGTCTGCGGTGTAAATGCCGGCTGTGCCCGCTATATCGAGCTGTGGAACCTGGTATTCATCCAATACAAGCGTGAGCTGGATGGCAGCCTCACCCCCCTCACCAACCGCTATGTGGATACGGGGGCAGGGCTGGAGCGCGTTGCCCAGGTGATTCAAAACACGCAAAGCAATTATGAGACCGATCTTTTTATGCCCATCATCGAGAGGGTGGCGCAGCTATCGGGGCGTGCATACAACCCGGAAGATGGCATTTCCCACCGCGTGGTGGCGGATCATATCCGCTGTCTCTCTTTTGCCCTGGCTGATGGGGGATTTCCCTCCAATGAAGGGCGAGGCTATGTGTTGCGCCGCATCCTGAGACGCGCTGCCCGTCATGGCAGGCTGTTGGGCTTTAGAGAGCCCTTCCTGCATCAACTGGTGGATAGCGTGGTGGAGGTGATGGGGCATCACTTTACGGAGATTGCCGATAAACAGGAATACATCAAAACGGTGATCAAGGCAGAGGAAGAGCGCTTCAATCACACTCTGGATACCGGTCTGGAGCGTTTTGCCCAGATTTATAAAGCCCTGAAAGGCGATACCATCAGCGGGCGCGATGCCTTCACCCTCTACGATACCTACGGCTTTCCGCTGGATCTGACGGTGATCTTGGCAGCAGAACACGGGCTGCAGGTGGACGTGGACGGCTTTGAAGCCCTGATGCAAAGCCAGCGCCAAAGAGCCCGCGATGCCTCCAAATTTGCCCTGCAAATAGAGGATATCGAGTGGATTGAACTGGCAGAATCCACGCCCACGGAATTTGTGGGCTATAGCCAGATGGAGTGTGAAGCCAAGATCCAGCGCTATTATATAGGCGAAGATGGTTTGATCCGCATCCAGCTGGATAAAACTCCATTTTATGCGGAAGCCGGTGGCCAGATAGGCGATACCGGCACACTGGAAAGCGAAGGCTTTGCGGCAGATATAGAAGACGTGCAAAAGTTTGGCGATGCCTTCATCCATATTGGACGCATCACCGGCGGTGCACCCCATGGGGATGTGATAAGAGCCAAAATAGACGCTGGACGCAGGCTGAATACCGCCCGCAACCACACGGTGACCCATCTCATCCATCGCGTGTTGAGAGACCTCTTGGGCGATCACGTTCAGCAAAAGGGCTCCCTGGTAGCGCCGGATTATGCGCGCTTTGATTTTACCCATCTGAAAGCGCTTTCCAAAACGGAAATGGAAGAGCTGGAAGCCCGGGTGAATCAGACCATTTTGGCAAACCTGCCCGTCAGCACCGCCATCCTGCCCATCGCGGAAGCCCGCAAGCAGGGCGCAATCGCCCTCTTTGGCGAGAAATATGCCGATGATGTGCGCGTGGTGAGCGTGGAAGGCTTTTCCAAGGAACTGTGTGGCGGCACCCACGTTTCTGCCACAGGCCAGATAGGGCTGTTTAAGGTAACCTCCGAAAGCTCCATTGCCGCTGGCATCAGGCGCTTGGAAGTGATCACCGGCAATGCTGCCTTGGATTATGTATCCGCCCTGCAGGAAAGGCTGCACAACGTGGCAGGCATGCTGCAGGCACCGGAAAAGCTGTTGGAAGAAAAGCTGGAAGCCCTCTTGCAGCACAATAAGGAGCTGGAGGAGGAGCGGAAGAAGCAGAGCGCAGCCCAGGATAACGAGATGATCTCCCAGCTGATAGAAAAGGCAGAGGCGAGGGAAGGATTCCGCATCCTGACAGCGCGTGTGGACGGCATGGAACTGGAACACCTGCGTAATCTGGGAGACCTATTGAGGGATAAAGCCCCTGATACCATCTCCCTGCTCTTTGCCCCAAAAGACGATAAGGTTTCCATCCTGCTGGTGGTGGGCAACAAAATCAAGGAGCGTTTTCATGCCGGCAAGCTGGTGGGCAAAGTGGCTGCCTTTTTGGACGGCAAGGGCGGTGGACGCCCGGATTCCGCCATGGCAGGCGGCAAGGATCCCTCCCGCATTGCCCATGCAATAGAGCACTTTAAAGAGCTGATCTCCGGCAGCAAATGAAGTTTCTGATCATACGCCTCAGTTCGCTGGGTGATATCATCCTCACCCAGCCGATTGTGGCAGAACTGCAGGCGCGCTTTCCCGGCTGTGAAATCAGTTATGTGTGCAAGCCGCAAAATGAGGACTTGGTAAGGCTGATGGCGCCAGATATCCGGGTGATCGGCTTTTGCGAGGAGGCGGCGTGGTTTGCCCAGCTTCGCCAAACCCGCTATGATGCCGCCTTTGATCTGCATGGCAAATTAGCCAGCAGCGCCATCCTCCATGCTGCCCGGGCGGGCAAACGCTTCCGCTACAATAAACAACGCGGCTTGCGCAAAGCCATCGTGAATCACAAAACCGATGCCAGCATCACCTCCACCGTGGATTTGTATTATTCCGCATTGGCAAAATATCTGGGCTACAAGCCTTCCCCCCTCCTCTTGCCCACGATCCAGGCTCCCGCTAAGGAAGATAATCCACCCCCAATGCCGGCAGTGCCTGATGGCAAACCGCTGATCACCATCTTTCCCGGGGCTTTGCATCATACCAAGATGCTGCCGGAATATCTGTGGAAAGAGTTTTTGAAGGCGGCTGATGAGGATTGGCATTTTTTGATCTTGGGCAGCCCCAAGGAGGACGCCATTGCACGGAGGCTACAGGCTGCACTGCCAGAGCGGATCACGAACCAATGTGGCAAATACAGCTTTGAAGAATTAGCCTGGGTGATGGCGCAAAGCGCGGTGATCATTAGCTCGGATAGCGGTCCCATGCACTTGGCTGCAGCTCTGCGTCTGCCCCAGATTGCCATCTTTGGCAGCACTCATCCCCGTTTGGGATTTGCGCCGATGAACCCCAATGCCCGCATCATCTGTAAAGACCTGCCCTGCCAGCCCTGCACCCTGCACGGCAGATTATACTGTCCTCTGGGGCATTTTGATTGTATGCGAAGAATCACGCCCCAAGAGCTGATTGAGGCTGTTAGGGAGCGCTTAAACGGCGTTTAAGGGTATGTCTGGGGCTTGGCAGCCCCGCTTTTACAAGCCATCTCCCACTGAAACCTGAAACCTGAAACCTTGCGGCGAAACGCCGCCCCCTGTCCCCTGTCCCCTATTTTTACAAGCCCTCCATTTCCATAATCCTATCCCTCAGCTCGGCAGCGTGTTCAAATTCCAGCTTGGCAGCGGCCTTCTGCATCTCTTTCTTCAAGAGGGCAATCAGTTTATCGCGGTTATCGATTTCCAGGTATTCGCTAAAGTCCGCCCTGGATGGTTTGGCGTCTGCATCCTCATCCACGGAGGCATAACCCTCTGCGATGGCGGTGGATTGCATAATCTGTTCGATGCTCTTTTGGATGGTTTGGGGTGTGATGCCGTGCTTGGCATTGTAAGCCAATTGCTTTGTGCGGCGACGCTGGGTTTCCTCCAGGGTTTGGGCGATGGCGTCTGTGATCTCATCTGCATATAGCACCACCTTGCCATCCACGTTACGCGCGGCACGCCCGGAGATCTGGATGAGGGAACGGGTGGAGCGCAGGAATCCGGTTTTATCTGCATCGAGGATGGCTACCAGGGATACCTCCGGCAGGTCCAGCCCTTCACGCAGGAGGTTCACCCCCACGATCACGTCAAACTCGCCCAATCTGAGCCCACGGATGATCTTGGCTCTGCCTATGGAATCAATCTCGCTGTGCAGCCATTTGCTCTTGATGCCGGCATTGTTCAGATAGGTGCTGAGGTCTTCGCTCATGCGCTTGGTGAGCGTCATCACAAGTGCCTTTTGCCCCTTTGCCACGCGCTCTTTCACCTGGGCTATCAGATCATCCACCTGGTAGCGGACGGGCTTGATCTCCATCTCGGGATCCACGAGGCCGGTGGGGCGAATCACCTGTTCCACCACCACGCCTTTGGATAGCCCCAATTCATAATCTGCAGGGGTGGCAGACACGAAGATCACGTTATTGAGGTAGGTCTCAAACTCTTCAAAGCGCAAAGGGCGGTTATCAAAGGCGGAGGGCAGCCTAAAGCCATAATCCACGAGGTTCTTTTTGCGGGTATAATCCCCGCCATACATGCCATGCACCTGGGGGATGGTGACGTGGGATTCATCGATGACAAAGATAAAATCATCCGGAAAATAATCCAGGAGGCAGGAGGGCGGCTGGCCGGGAGGGGTGCCCGTGAGGTGGCGGGAATAGTTTTCGATGCCGCTGCAATAGCCCAGTTCGCGCAGCATTTCCAGATCAAACATCGTGCGCTGTTTGAGGCGGTCTGCCTCCACATAGCGTTTGTTTTCCAGATACCATTTTACGCGCTCCTCCATCTCCCGCTCTATGGATTGCAGGGCACCGCGCATCTTGTCTTCGCTCATAATAAAGTGGATGGCAGGATACACGGGATAGCTCTCCACGCTTTCCAAAGTGTGATGGGAGATGGGATGCAGCTTTTGCAGGGAGGTGATCTCATCGCCAAAGAATTCCACCCTGAGACAGTGTTCCAAATAGGCGGGGAAGATATCCACCACATCACCACGCACGCGGAAGGCACCGCGCTCAAAGGCGATATCATTGCGGCTGTAATGGGCTTGCACCAGCTTTTTGATGAGCTCGTCGCGGTCCATCTGGGCGCCCACCTCCAGGCGGATCAATGCCTCGCGATACTCCTCCGGCACCCCCAAGCCATAGATACAGGAGACGGATGCTACGATGATCACATCCCGACGCTCCATCAGGCTCATCGTGGCTCTGAGGCGCAGCTTTTCTATCTGGGCGTTGATATCGCTATCCTTTTCGATATAGATATCCTTGCCGGGGATATAGGCTTCCGGCTGATAATAATCGTAGTAAGAGATGAAGTATTCCACGGCATTATGGGGGAAAAGCTGCTTGAACTCCCCATACAGCTGTGCCGCCAAGGTCTTGTTGTGAGAAAGCACCAGTACGGGGCGGTCAAACTGGGCAATTACATTGGCAATGGTGAAGGTCTTGCCGCTGCCCGTCACTCCCAATAGCACCTGGTGAGAGGGTCCCTTGCGGATACCTTCCACCAGCTCGGCGATTGCCTCCGGCTGATCACCGGAGGGTTGATAGCTGGAATCCAGCTGGAACAAAGACATCGCTTTCTCCTTTATCTATCTTACTAATTATTATCATGTTAGGCTATTGCAAAGCTGTGTGGGACACAAATAATAATATTGTGCTTGACGCATTGCAACACACTTAAAAGATTGGATACACAAAACGTCAATGGCGTTTTTTGTCTATAAAATAACTCATATTGGAGACAATAGATGACTACAAACAACGATCTGCAGATCAATTTTGAGAACTTGCTCAAGCTTGGCTATGCCGTTATCGACATTCGCTTCAAAGATTATGACCTGTGCCCGGATAGCCACAAACTGGTGATTGCCAGAGTGGATTCCGACCGTGATGAATTCTATCAGGATATGCTGAAACAGTACACCGCCATCGAATTCAAAGCCAACGAAGTGAGCGAAATCTGGACCGACATCCTGAAACACAAGGTTAAGATGAGCTCCGTGCTCAACCGTGATATTTCCATCAAAGTGGCAGCCTTGGATTATATCGAGACCGTCTATACCAAAAGATGACTGATCAAACCCTGTTTCTAATCAAGCCCAATGCCGTGCAACACAAGCATATCGGGCACATCATCTCCATCGTGGAAGAGAATGGCTTTGTGCTTAGAAACATCAAAATACTAAAGTTTGATTGCGAAACCGCAGGGGTTTTTTATGCCATGCACAAGGGCAAGGAATTCTATGACAGACTGGTAAGCTTCATGTGTTCGGGGGATACCATTGCCCTGCACCTATCCCGCAGAAATGCAGTGCAAAAGCTGCGTGAGCTGGTGGGTGATGCAGACCCTGATAAACGCGAACAGGGCACAATCCGCAGCCTTTATGCGGAAGGCATCACGGAAAACGCCGTGCATGCCTCGGATAGTAATGAAGCCGCTGCCCGGGAAATTGAACTGATATTTGGAGACCTAAAGGCTTTGGCTTAGCTAAAGCTTTTAGGTCTCCCGTTTCTTTTAGACGCCCTTCCCTTTTTATAATCTACTACCGCAAAGCCTCTTTGGCTTTGGCATCTTCTTCCATTTCCTTTTTGGCAGCCTCTATCGCCTTTTGAGATTCCGCCTGCCACTTTTCCCCACAATTTCTAAAGCCTGATTCCTCATCCATCTCCCGTGGCAAAAAGTGCCCTTGGGAATGCGGATCGGTTTTATCTATGGAGATAATCTCGTTGTGGATTTCTTCCTTGATCTTAATCCCGGTCATGGGAGGCTGAATCCTTTCCACAGATAGAGAATAGCTGAGGATCACACCTACAAAGACAATCGACACCATGCTCATCAGCTTGATGAGGATATTGATGCAGGGACCGGCTGTGTCTTTGAAGGGATCGCCCACCGTGTCTCCCACGATGGTGGCGGTATGGGCTGGGGAGTTTTTGCCGCCGCATTCTCCGGTTTCCACAAACTTTTTGGCGTTATCCCAGGCACCGCCAGCGTTGTTCATCATGATGGCAAGCACGAATCCAGCGGATAAGGCACCTGCCAATACGCCCAAGACGCCTGCCACGCCAAAGATCAAGCCCACCACTATCGGAGTGCCAATACCCACGATGGCGGGAACCACCATCTCGCGCTGAGCTGCCTTGGTGGAGATAGTGACGCAGGATTTGTAATCTGGCAGACTGGTGCCTTCCAGGATGCCGGGAATCTCGTCAAACTGACGGCGCACTTCCCCCACCATTTTCCCTGCCGCTCTGCCCACAGCCTTGATGGTGAGGGCGGAAAACAGGTATGCCACCATGGCGCCGATAAATACTCCCATCAAAAACTTGGGATTGAGCACGTGAATCTGGTAGTAATTGATAAAATCCTGGATGGATGCCTTGGAGACGTTGATCGTCTCGCAGGCGCCCCGGCTGTATTTGATCTTGAAGAATGGTGCTTTGCCCACCTTGTCATACACCATCAACAGCCCTGCCCTTGCCTCTTCCAGATATGCCGCCAAGAGCGCCATCGCTGTGAGTGCTGCGCTGCCAATGGCAAAGCCCTTGCCCGTGGCTGCGGTAGTGTTGCCAACGCTATCCAGACTGTCTGTTCTCTCACGCACGATTTCTGAGAGGCCGCTCATCTGGGCGTTGCCACCGGCGTTGTCGGCAATGGGACCAAAGGCGTCGGTTGCCAAAGTGACGCCCAAAGTGGCAAGCATGCCCACGGCGCCAAAGCCTATTCCATAAAGGCCCATCTCGATGGATTGGAAGCCGTGGCTGCTGATAAATGCCAGCATGATGCCCACCACCACGGTGATCACGGGAGCGGCGGTGGAGCTCATGCCCACGCTGATTCCTTCCAAAATAACCGTCGCCGTTCCAAACCTGCTCTGCCTGGCTATCCGTTGCGTGGGTTTGTAGCTATGGGAGGTGGCACGCTCTGTGAACCATCCTATCAGTATGCCGGTCAATAGCCCTATGATGCTGGAGAGGAACACACCAAAATAGTAATCTGGCGGCAGGAGGCTTTTGGTAACGAAAAACGCTGCCACTGCGATGAGCGCAGAGCTGAAATAGACGCTTTTATTGAGGGCAAACATCAGGTCTTTGGTACTGGCATCTTCCTTTGTGCGCACCATAAAGATACCAAATACGGAGAGCAAGGCTCCGATGCCAGCCAACACCATGGGCGCTATCAGAAAGTTCAATTGATAATCGGCAAATTGGGGACCCAACATCATCACAGCACCCATGCCCAGGGAAGCCGTGGCAAGGATGGAACCGGCATAGCTTTCATACAAATCCGCTCCCATTCCGGCAACGTCGCCCACGTTGTCTCCCACGTTATCAGCGATGGTGGCAGGGTTGCGGGCATCATCTTCCGGGATACCGGCTTCTATTTTGCCCACCAGGTCTGCCCCCACGTCTGCCGCTTTGGTAAAGATACCTCCGCCCAAACGGGCAAACAGCGCCTGAGTGGAAGCTCCCATGCCAAAGGAAAGCATGATGACGGCGATGGTATTGAGCGGCACCTCATAATAGTTTAAGATATAAAACCATGCTGAAATATCGATAAGCGCCAATCCCACCACTGTGAGCCCCATCACGCTGCCCGCTCTGAAAGACACCTGCAGCCCCTTATTGAGGCTCTCGGTACATGCCTGAGCGGTGCGGTTGGATGCCAAAGTTGCCATATTCATCCCGATAAAACCCGCCAAGCCACTGAAAAAGCCGCCTGTTAGGAAAGCCCAGGGCACAAGCGGATGCAATACCTTGAGGCCCAATGCCATAATTTGAAAAACGATGAAAGCACCTATAAAAAAGAGAATCACACCCTTATATTGCTGCCTTAAGTATGCAAAAGCACCTTCCCTCACAAAGCCCGCAATCTCAATCATGCGCGGATTGCCCGGATGATGAGCTTTCACTTGATAATAAAAGATCAGCGCAAAGGCCAGTGCGACCGTAGCCCCCAAAGGAGCAAGATACCAAATTAACGGTATATTCATAATCATTCCACCTCAAATTTTGGTCTGCTTCTGCATTCGCAGTGCAAATCCACAAGCGAAGTTACAAAATAGAAAATCGGTCTGAATTTGTCAACGGTTTTTTTGCTCCAACCCGCAAATAAAAAAATAGAGACTATATCATAATGATAAGAGCAAAGGCTGAATTGCAAGCCGATTAGGAGTGGAACATCCCCAAAATATCTCAGCTTTCATACTGTATGACCATAAGATCATCACTCTGGGTTGTAGTGACGTAAATAATTACAATACATCCAAATGTGTAGCAATCCCAGGGCATTTCTTCTCTAATATTCCAAAACATACAACCCGCCAATTCGTGGGCTCATGCATCATCCGCCCCAATTTTTCCTACCCCATTTGAGAGACTTTGCGGAATGAATCTTGCATCTATTATGTTCTACAAAGGAGATCATGATTATGAGAACGTTCTTTGCGTTTTTTTTGCTGTCCCTGGTGGTGAGCGCTCCCTCTTGTCTTTTCGGTTTGATCCATATGGGAGCTGGAAATGAGATGCAGATTGGAGACGTCAATTTCAATTGGAGCATCTATGCTGATCATCGTGTGGCGGAGAACAGTTATCAAGAGATTGTTTTTACTTCTCAGTACTTTAGCAATGCAGACAGCTTGGGGATAGCCTGGAGCTCTGACCTCTTTGACCTATACCTTTCATTTATTCCTCAAAATCAATATGGTGCACAGGGTTATTTGGCAAAAGTAGTGGCAGATTTTAAAGTTGAAATTTATTTGCACGAGCTTTATCTGACTATGGATGATCCAATGAACCCCGTGGAACCTATATATAAAGGTGCACTTGCAATACAAAACAAAGACCAATCCCTCAATCAGACCATCATCCCCTATCGTGATATGGCAGTGGAATACAATCAGCAGGGCAAACAGTTTTGGGTGGTGGCTTCAAACTATGAGGGCTGTGGAAACGTGGAAGCTCTGAGCGCAAACCGCATTACTCTGTATGACTTTAAACATCATTTTTTTAGAATCTTTAATCCTGTGACCAATCAGACTGATTTGCTCCGAGACACCCTCTATCGCGAGGCTGGCTCCAGCTTTGTCTGGGGTTTTTTGATATTCACTGAACAGCCCCTGATCCCGGATATTAATCGCTGGCCTCTGGGCAAAAAGGCTGCCCTCTGCATCAGCAACGATGCAGATGGAGAGACCCTTCCCCGCTTACAGGCGGTCTTTGAGGGCAGCAGCAATCCAGACAGCCCCAAGTATTATACAAAAGGGATTTTCGCCCACGATATCAAGGTCTCAAACACCATTTTTGGCGTATATCAAGGCAGCCTGGGTGAGATGTGGCACAAAATCAAGGATCACGGAAGCAGGATTGGATATCACACCTTTACTCCAGAAATGGATCCTCCCGGTGTCAATGCCCAAGCTCTATTGCACGATCTTTTACCTTATGACATCAGAATGTGGATCGATCATGCCCTCTTACAAAATCCAGAGGATATAGGCCGCGAGGGCCTCAATCCGGATTCTCCCAGCTATGTGGCGGATGTAATCAATGCTTCTGGAATCGATTATATCTGGCCCGCGGATACCCCGCCTTCCAATCCCTTTAATGCCTATGATGAGCCCTGGCGGCTTCCCCACCGCGTTTGGGAGGCAAAGCCATTTAGCAGACCGATTTGGTTTTATGGAAGAACACGCATGGAGGTGTGGGATTATTTGAATGGCTGGAGTATGTTGGGGATGAAATATCAGATGACTCCCGCCAATCTGGATAAGCTGATAACTGAACGTGGTATGCACCATGCTTATACCCATTTTTCTCCGCATCCAAATTCTGTCGTGGGTGCTTTTTATGATATTCTGGAAAACGGGGATCATGAAATCCGTGACGACGTGGATGAAATGCTCCAAATGCTAAAAAACTATGAGCAATACAGAGGTTTGTGGATTGCCCCAGCTGAGGATATTTATGACCGCATGCTTGCCATTGAACAAGTGAAGACAATCGGAATCAAACCTCTCAACAAAAACTCGCAAAAGCTAATTACGCTACGAAATGACTCGGATATGGATATCCCCAATTTCTGTTTTGACTATCTGGGCCGAACCTATTCCTCTCCCCTATTCAAAACTGGAACCGAGATCAATTTTACCCTTTCCGAACCCAACTATGAGGATAATACTCTCTTTTTGCCCAACCTGATGATCACGGTTTCCAACGGCATCCTCCACATCAAGAGTATAAACAACGAACCTCTGCCACACCTAAGTATATCAATTTACAATCTAAGAGGACAGCTCTTGCAAAAACATGAGGTATCATCCGGTTTTCAGAGCAGCACTAGCTTCAAAGGCCGAAGCTCTGGCATTTATCTGGCATCGATCAAGGATACAAGAGGAATGATCAAAAGGATAAAATTCACTGTCCTGAAATGAGAAATAATTGCTCTGACTCACACCAATAAACACCGTGTCACCCCAAAACAAAAACAGAGCCACTTCAAATTCCTGCAATGAATGGTAGCGTAATTAGCTTTTGCGAGTTTTTATTGAGTGGTTTGATTTCGATTGTTTTTATAGTATCCCATCTGGCAATGACCACACTCGAATATTATACCCAGATAATCCTCAGAACTAATGATTCCGGCATTGCCAATAATACAGAGACGGCATAAATAGCTTGCCAAAACACCCCCCTTAACCGAACTTGCGCAAAAAAAGTTCTAACTCATTGATACATATACCCAAGTCAAAATTTTGGGCACTACTCTTACAATCTTACTTTTGTAATGACCTGGTTTTTGGATACCCTGACATTGAGGA
>Ga0265293_10011088_pt1 | contig 12382 bp, 10 predicted proteins | sample Munlanlewell138R_FD_192505 | JGI IMG/M metagenome (GOLD analysis project Ga0265293, IMG submission 192505) | Leachate microbial communities from a municipal landfill in Southern Ontario, Canada - Leachate well 138R | ecosystem: Engineered > Solid waste > Landfill > Unclassified | place: Canada... | reverse complement strand
CAGCTGCTTCAACGCCCAGCTTATCAACGATAATTGATACGATTTTGTCTTTAATTTCTGACATAACTCTAAATGTTTTTAGTTAAACAGGGTGCAAAGGTAAGTGATAAAATGAAAAAAAAACAACAAAATTCTTTAAAAAATTGATTTACAGTAATTAAAGATTTTTATGACAGCTTTTTTTAATTGATTTTGAAATGCCTTAAAAAAATTGAAACTATTTATATATCGCTGAATATCAGTTATAAAAAGCTAAAAAAATAAGATTTTGATCAACCTGTTTCTAAATTATTGTACTTTTACCTGCTGCCTATCAGACAGCAAAATATTTTAAAATAAGCTTAAAAACGATAAAACAGATGGCAGAACCACGTCAGAAACTATTTCTCCTCGATGCTATGGCTTTGATATACAGGGCTTTCTTTGCGCTTAATAAAAATCCACGTATCAATTCTAAAGGATTAAATACCTCAGCCATTCTGGGTTTTACGAACACCTTATATGAGGTACTCAAAAATGAAAAGCCCGATTTTATTGGCGTAGCCTTCGACAGCTTTGCGCCTACACAGCGACATGTTGACTTTCCGGAATATAAAGCCAACCGCGAAAAGATGCCCGATGATTTAGCTGCTTCTCTGCCTTATATCAAAGAACTAATTACCGCTTTTGGTATTCCTATACTAATAATGGATGGCTATGAAGCCGATGATATTATCGGCACCTTAGCCAAAAGAGCAGAAAAACACGGCTTATTTACTTATATGATGACGCCTGATAAGGATTTTGGACAGCTGATTTCAGAAAATATTAAAATGTATAAGCCTGCCAAAGAGGGTGAAAAAGCGGAAATCGTCGGTGTTGCCGAAATCTGCGAACGCTACAGTATTGCCACGCCTGAGCAATTGATCGACATTCTTGGATTGTGGGGCGATGCCTCGGATAATATTCCAGGAGTGCCGGGCATTGGCGAAAAAACTGCTGCCAAACTCATCAGTGAGTATGGCTCTATAGAAAAGCTACTCGAAAACACACACGAACTCAAAGGCAAACAAAAAGAAAATCTTGAAAATTTTGCTGAACAAGCTCTGCAGTCGAAGCAACTGGCCACTATTATCACTGATGTGCCGATTGATTTTGAGCCTGAAAAGTTGAAGCTACAAAGCCCTGATATGGGAAAACTTCAGGAGCTGTTCGATAAACTGGAATTTAAAACCTTTGCCAAACGAATGTTTCAGGATGCTCAAAAGCAATCGCAGGCAGCTGATCAGCAGGATTTATTCAGTGATTTGAGCAGCGAAGAGTTGGAAAGTTTTCAAGAAGTGGATAAAAAAACTATCCTCACCACCAAACATGATTATCAGTTAGTGGATGACGAGGCTATCAAAACACTTGTGGCGCAACTTAGCAATGAAAAAAGCTTTTGTTTCGATACGGAAACCACAGCCATTGATGCCCACACTGCCGAGCTGGTAGGTATTTCTTTCGCCATCAAGGCCCATCACGGCTGGTACGTGCCCATGCCCGAAAACTACCACGACTGCCAGAAAAAGCTTAGTCACTTTAAAGTGCTTTTTGAAAATGAAGCGATCGAAAAAACCGGACAAAACCTTAAATATGACATCGCCGTCTTAAAATGGTATGATATTGACGTAAAAGGACCTTTGTTCGATACCATGATTGCACACTATCTGCTGCAACCTGATCAGCGGCACAATATGGATTTTTTGGCAGAAACTTACCTCAATTACCAGCCTGTTTCGATAGAAACCCTTATTGGTAAGAAGGGAAAAAACCAAGGTTCCATGCGTGATATAGAGGTGGAAAAAGTAAAAGAATACGCTACCGAGGATGCAGACATCACGCTCCAGTTACGACAAAAACTCGAACCCGAGCTGAGCAGCCAGGGTGTGCGCAAAATATTCGATAAGGTGGAAATGCCGCTGGTGAGGGTGCTTGCTGATATGGAGGCTCAAGGCGTAAAGCTGGATGGCGAAAACTTGCAGGAAATCAGCAAAACCATGGCAGCAGAAATTGATGAGCTGGAAGAACAGATTTATGAACACGCTGGAATCAGCTTTAACATAGCATCACCCAAGCAGTTAGGAGAAATACTTTTTGACCACCTCGAACTGGTGAGTAAAGCGAAAAAAACTAAAACAGGCCAATATTCCACCTCGGAGGATGTGCTTTTAAAGCTTCAGCACCTGCATCCAATCATCCCACTTATTTTAGATTATCGATCGCTTAGCAAACTAAAATCCACCTATATCGACAGCCTGCCTAACTTGATTAATCCCCGCGATGGTCGCATACACACCAGCTATAATCAGGCTGTGGCAGCTACCGGGCGCCTTAGCTCCAACAATCCTAACCTGCAAAATATTCCCATCCGCACTGCGCGAGGCCGCGAGATCCGAAAGGCTTTTGTGCCACGAAACAAGGATTACACCCTGCTTGCTGCCGATTATTCGCAGATTGAGCTGCGGATTATCGCCCATCTGAGTAAGGACAAGGCGATGATTGCCGCCTTCAACGAAGGCCTGGATATCCATACTGCCACAGCAGCAAAAGTTTATGGCATAGGGCTGGAAGATGTTACGAAAGAGATGCGCCGCAATGCCAAGACTGTCAACTTCGGGATTATTTATGGTATTTCTGCTTTTGGATTATCTGAAAGACTGGGCATTCCGCGCGGAGAAGCTGCTGATATCATCAACAATTATTTTGAACAATATCCGGGTGTCAAAACCTATATGAACGACCAAATCGCTTTTGCCCGTAAAACTGGTTATGTAGAAACCATGCTGGGCAGGCGACGTTATTTGCGCGATATCAATGTGTCCAACAGCGTGGTGCGTGGTTTCGCAGAACGCAACGCCATCAACGCGCCAATCCAGGGCAGTTCGGCTGATATGATAAAGCTGGCCATGATAAAGATTCACCGTTTGCTGACGGAACAAAAGCGGGCTACAAAAATGATTCTTCAAGTGCATGATGAGTTGGTTTTTGATGCCCGCATAGATGAGGTGGAACAGCTTAAACCATTGATAGAAAAGGCGATGGTCGAAGCACTTCCGCTCAGTGTACCGGTGATTGTAGAGATGAATACCGGTGGCAACTGGTTAGCAGCACATTAGCTTGATAAGCCAGGATAAATTTCAGGTAAATTAGCTTTGAGCCCACTCTGAAAAGTGTTATTCTGCCACGAAGTGATGCACTGAGCTTGTCGAAGTGATATCAAATCACGAAGATGGCACGAAGAATTTATTGTTAGAAATCAATACTTTGTGATGTATAGAGCCTTCTATGCCTTTGTAGCATCTTCATTTCTTGACTTTTCGGAGGAGACTCAGCTTTTTACAAGATAGTTTTCTTTTAGGATTGGTACGATTGGAAATCGGCTCGTTTGCAGGCAAAAGTCGATATCGTGCTGAAACCCTTTTTCTTGCAGGATTTTCACATGGCTGCACTCCGCCAGTTTATCGCTGATGCTTCCGATATCTGCACCAAAAAACTGAAGCACCAGCCGACCTAAATCGTCTGTTTCTGTTTTTTTGTGTTCGTTGATCAGGCTGATGAGCATGCCGGTGCATAAAGCGTCGTCGAGTGAAAATCTACCTCCAGTTCCAGCGCAAACAATCACCAAATCGCTTTCCTGACTACCCACCAATTCAGCCACGGCTGAGATATTTAAAAAGCTGGCAGTGAGTGTTTGTGCGGCTTCTAAGGTGTTTCGCAGCGCTAATGTGCCATTGGTGGTGGTGAGTACGAGTGTTTTACCAATCACCGCATCCGGACTAAAAGCCAGTGGTGAGTTTCCGTAGTGAAATCCGGGAATAATGTTTGCATTCCGTTCACCGCATAAATAAGCAGATCCGGGTTCAAGGCTTTTATAGATTGCTTGTGCTTCCTCGATAGAGATAGCCGGGATTATTGCCTTTGCACCATGAAACAGCGCAGTTACAATAACAGAAGTGGCGCGCAAAACATCAATAACAACAGCTGTTTTCCCTTTGAAATCAACGGTATCACATTGTTGTGCCGTGCCAATAACTTCGATGCGCATAGCTTACTTTTTAAGTTCGACTTCCCTATCAATACCCAGCGAAATGCCTAATCCACGTGCGGTTTTCACCAGCGCGTTATCTAGCGTTAGCAGGTTAGGTTTAGCTACAGCTTCAAGCAGTGGTACTGCCACGAAATAAGGATGCCTGTAAGCCACCATTTTACCAAAGTCTTCGTTCAGCACCATTTCAAAAGCTTTCACGCCCAGCTGGGCAGCAAGCACGCGGTCATAGGCTATTGGAACGCCGCCACGCTGTAGATGTCCGAGCACAGTTTCGCGCATATCAGGTTCAAAACCAGCTTTTTTAAGCTGTTTGATAAGTGCACTGGCAATGCCGCCAAGTTTCAGGTTTTCGTAGCCTACCTCGGTGTTTTCTTCATAGACCATTTCTCCATCTTTGGGTTTTGCACCCTCTGAAGCTATCACTACCGCAAAGCCTCGTCCACGCTTAAAACGTGCTTCCAGCTTTTGCTTTACGATGTCGATGTCGTAAGGAAATTCGGGAACCAGACACACCTCGGCACCACCTGCCACAGCTGCATTTAGGGCAATCCAGCCGGCATAGCGACCCATCACCTCCATCACAAAAACGCGGTTGTGACTGGCGGCAGTAGTTACGAGCTTATCAACGGCTTCTGTAGAAATTTCTACCGCGGTTTGAAATCCGAAAGTTGAGTCGGTAGAAGAAAGATCGTTGTCGATGGTTTTTGGTACGCCAATGATGTTGAGGCCCTTTTCGTAAAGTGCCTGTGAGATGCGTTGTGAACCGTCGCCACCAATATTAATCACAGCATCGATGCCGAGGTATTGAATTTTGCGGATCATCTCGTCGGAGCGGTCAATGGTAGTCCAAGTGCCGTCTTTATTTTTTACAGGCCAAGCGAATGGGCCGCCTTTGTTGGTAGTTTCAAGGATTGTTCCACCCTGAAAATGAATACCTTTTACAACTTCCGTGGTAAGTACTTTAAGTTCGGAAGGCTCCCACAACACGCCATTAAAGGCCTGGATACTTCCTATTACTTCCCAGTCTTTTTCTTGTGAGGCGCGTTTTACTATCGCCCGTATTACCGCGTTGAGACCGGGGCAATCGCCACCGCCTGTTACTATCATTACTCTCTTCATAGCGCTATTTTTTCGGTTATATCACCACTTGTCTTCTTATTTTGCTTCAAATCATTTGATGATTTAAAGTGCTTAAACTGATGCAAAGATAATCAGATGGATTTGTTGATTAAAGTTTCGTGCGAATGTTGTGTAAAAGTGTGGCCGCAATCGGTTGAAATATTACGAAGGCTGAAAATCGCTGGTGAAACTGCTATAAAAAAACTAAAGCCCTCGGTGTGAGGGCTTTTAGTTGTGGTACCAGCCGGGGTTGAACCAGCGACACACGGATTTTCAGTCCGTTGCTCTACCAACTGAGCTATGGTACCAGCATTTTTGGAGCGGCAAAGATATAACAAAATTTGAAAGGCTAAAAGAAAAAAGAAAAAATTCAAGGATTCAAGAAATTCAAAAGGGATTCAAGGATTAAAATGGGTTGAAGAATCTTGATGGATATATATGAAAGGAGCAAAATCTATAGGTTGCGAACTTTCTTATAAATTACTTTAAATGCTTAGTTTTGTAGTGAAATCTAAAATGAGACCTATGAATTTACAATATATTTCAGATAGCGAGGGTCAAACAACCGGGGTTTTTATTCCTATCGACGAATGGAATTATCTAAAATCCAAATATAAAGAAATTGAAAAGGAAGAAATTAGTATTCCCGACTGGCACAAAAATCTTGTAAGAGAACGGCTTGATGAATACAATAAAAAACCAGGTTCAGCTTTGGATTTTGATGCATCAATGGATGAAATTAAAAAGTCCCTTTAAATGTATAAATTGATTATCCTGCCAGCTGCAAAAGTGGATATCATAGAAGCAGCCTTGTGGTATAATAAACAACAATCCGGACTTGGGATTGGTTTCTGGCAGAAGTTGAGCATAAAGTTCATTTTATAAGTCGAAATCCTAAAGCTTCAATTGTTCGCTATGATAAAGTTAGAACGGTAGTTTTGAATCTTTTTCCTTTTATGATTCACTTCACTGTTGATGAGACCAATAAAACAGTACTGGTTGTTGCTGTTTTGCATACCAGCCGTAAGCCAAGGTTTTAAAGCCTGAATTTTTATTTTCCTCATGAAACTTTAGTGTATTGCGCATTTTTATGTACACGGATTACGCAGATTTTCACTGATTTATCGTGCTATCAGCTAAGGGGCAATGGATAATTGGTGAAGGATAAGTTAAGCTTTTTGAAGCTGCAGGATTTTAAAGGATTGGTTCGCATAGCGAACCGTTTTTTCAAATCCAACAAAGAAATCAAACCACACTTTTTTTATTACCAATTCAGCACCGCATTTTACCACAGTCTCAACAAATTCTTTTAATCCGAGTAATCCGTGGATACAAAAAAAGTTTGGTCGATTTACTCTATGCCTATAATCTCTATAGCAAAGCAGTCTTGCTGTTCAGTAAAAGATTTATGCGCACCCAGCTTATATTTTCTAGCAAAGCTATAAAAAATACGCTTTCCTAGCCATCTTGTCAAGAACCGTTTTAAATTACACTTATTTTCATAATAAATTTTAGGGTTACTGTTTAAGATTGTATTTTTATGCCATATAATTAAGTTTAATAGTAACATTTATTAAACAGTCATATGATTACAGGGCTGACCCCTTAATAAGATGTCAATATTGACTAGGTTAATTACTTGATTTTGCAAACCCAAAATTTGAACAGCTTTTTTAATAATTCTGTTCAAATCAAAAAGCTAAAACCAAAATATGAGAAAACAAACAATAAATTTGGTATTACTATTCATGATATTTTCAGGTGTTCAAGGACAGGATTTACTCATCCATAAACATGACGGAACCATCATTAATATTGCTATGGATGCCATTGATAGCGTTACTTTTGTTGAAAACAGCACACTTTTTGAATGCGGAACTTCAAGCATTTCCGACATTGATGGAAATACTTATAACACCGTACTTATTGGTAACCAATGCTGGATGAAAGAAAATTTAAAAACAACCCGATTCCGAAACGGGAATCCCATTGCTTATCCCGGCAATGACGACGACTTATGGAGAAATAACACTTCGGGGGCATACGCGTGGTATGAAAACGACATTAGTTGGAAAGATTTATATGGTGCGCTTTATAACTGGCAAGCCGTAAACAGTGCAAATTTACTTTGCCCTACCGGCTGGCGCGTGCCTAAGCAAGGAGAATGGGAATATTTAATAAATTACATAGAAGATCAAGGATATCCGCAGGAAGACAATTCAAATGGCGCAGGAAACGCAATTAAATCGTGTAGACAAGTAAACTCCTATTTAGGGGGCGATTGCAGCACATCAACACATCCTCGCTGGGAAGAGAGTTCTATACATTTTGGCTTAGATATAGTTGGATTTTCGGCTCTCCCGGGAGGTTATCGTGCAAATAATGGTTTTTACAACAGAATTGGGTTATCCGGATATTATTGGAGCTCCACCACCTATGGCAGCTCCAATGCTCGAGACTTCTATATACATAATGATTATGGAGTGATCGGCTTAGGTGGTAGTTATAGAAATGATGGAAGTTCTGTTCGTTGTATCAAAAACAATTAATCCTTTGAATTTCTGGAATAACCAGCTTAATAAAAATCAGCAGAAAACTTTTCGCGTGTAAAACTTTGAAAATAATGTTAATGACAATTAATTAAATCATGAAAAAAACGCTTCTCAAAACAGCCTTAATCCTGTTATTAGTGAATATATTATTTTTAAATAAAGCTTCGTCACAACAATATATGCATATCAACAAAAAGGACGGCACAGTCATAGAAATTGCCATCGCTGATATTCAGAAGCTTACTTTTGATCTTACTGTGGCAATTCAGCAGTATCCTGAAATTGCACAAAAGCTTATCAAAATCAAAACTTCCCCTAATCCCAGCACGAATTATTTCATGCTGGATTATTCCGTTAAGGAAGCAGGAGAAGTGCTGATCGAGATATTCAGCTTACAGGGCGTTCTGGTAAGCAGCATCAGCGAAGGCTATATATCGCCTGGTGAGAACCAACGTCGCATTGATATCCAAAACCTTAAAACAGGAACCTATTTGTGCCGCGTGAGGCAAAACAACGAATTTGTAACTCAAAAAATAATTGTGAAAAAATAAATACTAAAATTATGATCCGGATTAACTTAACAATATTAGTAGTGTTTTTTTTAGGCACTACATTACATGCTCAGGAAATGCTTGTGCATAAATCTGATGGTTCAATACTAAATATTGCAATAAACTCCATTGATAGTATCACATTCAATCTTGATGGGTCAGCCGGACAAGGCTTGCCTTGCCCGGGAACGCCAACTGTTTCTGATGTTGATGGCAATATTTACAATACTGTCCTTATTGGTGACCAGTGCTGGCTGAAGGAAAACCTAAGCACTACTAAATACCAAAACGGTGTTCCAATTGACTATCCTGGAAACAACAATAGCACCTGGCAAATAAACGAGAGTGGTGCATACGCTTGGTACAATAATGACATTACAGCGAAAGAAATGTATGGTGGACTTTATAATTGGTACGCGGTAAACAACAATAATGGCCTTTGCCCCGAAGGTTGGCATGTGCCTAACGAGGAAGAATGGAATGAATTGATAGTCTATTTTGTTGAATCAAATGGTTTTCCTAATCACAATGAACCAGATGGTGCTGGAAATGCTTTGAAATCATGTTTGCAAGAAAATTCACCGCTTGGAGGTGATTGCAATGTCTTTGAACACCCCCGTTGGAGTTTTGATGTAATAAATCATGGTTTCGATGAGTATGGCTTTTCGTTTTTACCTGGCGGCCTTCGCGATGTTAGTGGGGTTTACCTTAATGTGGGTGAATTTGGATATTTGTGGGCTTCTAATGAGTATAATGAATACGATGCACTGAAGCTAAATATGAAGTCCTATAGCGGCGAAGTTCGCACTTTTCAATATTTTAAAGGTGCAGGTAATTCGGTTCGCTGTTTAAAGGACTAGATAAAACTGTTATTTGTTTGTATAATCATTATGGCTGAAGTAGATTACACAACTTTATTTAAGTAGTGGAGAATTGGTGGCGATGAAATGCACTACATTGAAGTGCAATTGGATTGATTGAAAACAATTTAAATCGGGAGATTATTTCCAAACCACCGCATTTCACCCGCTTGTTGGGTACTTGTAGGGTAAAAGCCATCATGTAGTTTATCGTTGTAGGTTATTTGTAGGTTTTTGGAAATCGGCTATGGCTAGAATTATCGTTATCATTGTAACATCAATCACCTCAAACACAAATCATCATGCTCAACCTGATTTTATTTAGACCGCCCGGAGCAGGAAAAGGCACGCAAGCCGAAATGTTCATGTCGCGCTACAACCTCAACTATATTTCAACAGGAGAAACACTTCGGAGTGAAATCAAGGCAGGCAGTGCGTTGGGACTAAAGGCCAAAACCATCATTGAAGCTGGTGGACTGGTAGATGACGAAATTATTGTACAAATTATCGGTAATGCGCTACACGCCGAGCGGCGCAGTGATGGCTTCCTTTTTGACGGCTTTCCGCGCACTTATGTGTAAGCTTACATCCTCGATGGCTTGTTTACTCGCTTGCAAACGAGCCTAAACCGAATATTTATTTTGGACGTACCAGATGAGGAATGCACTAAAAGGCTGCTGCAGCGCGCCAAGGAGCAAAATCGGAGCGACGATAATAAGGAGGTAATCAAGACATGTTTGCAGGAATATCACCAAAAGACCTTGCCTTTGCTGGAGTTATGAAAGTGCTGGTATCCTCAGCCGCATTGATGGCATGGGCAATTCTGAACAAGTTTTTGAGCGCATTAATAAACAGATTACTGAAGAACTGAACCGCGTCCGGCCAATATTATTTTGTTCGGATATCCCGGCGCTGGCAGGGCGACACCGGCTGCAAGACTAGCCCGTGATTTTAACTTGCAGATTATTTCTACTGGCGAGCTGCTGCACGAAGAGGTGAATGGCAAGGGAATTCTGGCCCGTTCCGCGAAGTATTTACTTCGTGGAATTATCAGGTAGCATTCGCTACTTACGTGATCGTCAGCATATATCAAGTCTGCCTCGTACCCTATGGACGATGAAAAGTTAAAGATTACGTGAATATAGACTTTTGAACGTCCCGTTCCGCGAAGTATTTACTTCGTGGAATTATAAGGTAGCATTCGCTACTTATGTGATCGTCAGCATATATCAAGTCTGTCTCGTACCTAGGACGATGAAATATTTAACAGATCGTGATTGCAGACTTTTGAACGTCCCTCAGGACTTCAAAACGTCGGATAATGGAAAGGAAATTATGTTTTTTATTTTAACGTTTTCATGTCCTCGTACCTCGGACGATGAAAAGTTTACGTGAATATAGACCCGTTCCGCGAAGTATTTACTTCGTGGAATTATCAGGTAGCATTCGCTACTTACGTGATCGTCAGCATATATGAAGTCTGCCTCATACCTCGGACGATGAAAAGTTAAAGATTACGTGAATATAGACTTTTGAACGTCCCTCAGGACTTCAAAACGTCGGATAATGGAAAGGAAATTATGTTTCCCGTTCCGCGAAGTATTTACTTCGTGGAATTATCAGGTAGCATTCGCTACTTACGTGATCGTCAGCATATATCAAGTCTGCCTCGTACCCTATGGACGATGAAAAGTTAAAGATTATGTGAATATAGACTTTTGAACGTCCCGTTCCGCGAAGTATTTACTTCGTGGAATTATAAGGTAGCATTCGCTACTTACGTGATCGTCAGCATATATCAAGTCTGTCTCGTACCTAGGACGATGAAATATTTAACAGATCGTGATTGCAGACTTTTGAACGTCCCTCAGGACTTCAAAACGTCGGATAATGGAAAGGAAATTATGTTTTTTATTTTAACGTTTTCATGTCCTCGTACCTCGGACGATGAAAAGTTTACGTGAATATAGACCCGTTCCGCGAAGTATTTACTTCGTGGAATTATCAGGTAGCATTCGCTACTTACGTGATCGTCAGCATATATGAAGTCTGCCTCATACCTCGGACGATGAAAAGTTAAAGATTACGTGAATATAGACTTTTGAACGTCCCTCAGGACTTCAAAACGTCGGATAATGGAAAGGAAATTATGTTTCCCGTTCCGCGAAGTATTTACTTCGTGGAATTATCAGGTAGCATTCGCTACTTACGTGATCGTCAGCATATATCAAGTCTGCCTCGTACCTCGGGCGATGAAATATTTAACAGATCGTGATTGCAGACTTTTGAACGTCCCTCAGGACTTCAAAACGGCTAGTACAAAAATAGCGTAATAAACTGATATAAATATGGCACGGAAACTGGAAGTAGAACAATCTTGACTATGCCTTGTATATAGGCCGGGAACTACACTTGGCACCATCAAAACTTATTTATTCTCACAACATTTATAGCTCACTGCGCTATACCGCATCAAAAACAACTATTTTTGCAGCTTCAAATCTTTCTAAGATTAAATTGATATGTCCCAAGTACTCCTGCTGGATATTGGAAACACCTTAAACAAAGCGGTTGCTCTAGAAGACGGCCAGTTTACAAGTGTGGAAAGCTTTGCTGATGACGCCGGGCTGATATGCTGGCTCGAAGTTCGTCCGCACTTTAAGCGTGCCATTATCTGTGCTGTGAAACCTTTGCCCGACGAAATTGCCCGCTGGGTAAGGATACATCCCCAAGTGCTTGTGCTGGACTATAACACCCCATTGCCTTTCAGCAGTACCTACGAAAGCCCGCAGACGCTGGGTCCCGACCGCATTGCACTGGCTGCAGCAGCTTTTAAGCGTTTTCCAAATAAAAATGTACTGGTTATAGATATGGGCAGCTGCATCACCTACGATTTTTTAGATGCTCAGGGCGTTTATCGAGGTGGTGCCATCAGTCCCGGTGTGCTGATGCGCTTTAAAGCGATGAATAGCTTCACGGCTAAATTGCCACTGGTAGAGCCCTTGGCCGAAACCGAATTAATTGGACGCAATACTGAAGCCTCGCTGCAATCTGGCGTGATAAATGGTGTACAGGCCGAAATAGATGGCATTATAAGCCGCTATGAAGCCAATTACAAAGATTTAACAGTATTAATAGGTGGTGGAGACAATAAATATTTTGATAAAAGGTTTAAAGTTAACATCTTTGCAGGCTCAAATCTGGTTTTGGAAGGCCTGAATGCAATAGTAG
>Ga0265293_10011087_pt1 | contig 12384 bp, 12 predicted proteins | sample Munlanlewell138R_FD_192505 | JGI IMG/M metagenome (GOLD analysis project Ga0265293, IMG submission 192505) | Leachate microbial communities from a municipal landfill in Southern Ontario, Canada - Leachate well 138R | ecosystem: Engineered > Solid waste > Landfill > Unclassified | place: Canada... | reverse complement strand
CCGCCAGAAGCAAATTGCAATGGCCCCCAGGCACCCGCCCGAAACCCCGCCCCGCCGTCCGGATTCAGGGCGCTTCTTGGCGCTGGCGCGTCAATTGCCGGGCCCTGCGCCAGCGCCAGGCCATGATGAACCATCCCGACAAGCCGTATGTGACGAACAAGCCGAACAAGACCATCGGCGGGTCGGTGGACACGAATACAAATGCCGCCACCACCAGCAATATCATCCAGAACGGGACGCTGCGCCCCAAGGCGAAGGTTTTCCCGCTGTAGAACGGCGCGTTCGTGACCATGGCGATGCCCGCGTATACGGTCAGAACGAAGCCCAGCCAGGAAATACTGGCGTTGCTCAGGGAGAATTTATTGTCGACGGCGAGCCAGATGAACCCCGCCACCAGGGCGGCGGCAGCGGGACTCGGAAGCCCCTGGAAGAAGCGCTTGTCCACGACCGCGATATTCGTATTGAACCGGGCCAGCCGCAGCGCCGCTCCCACGACATAGATGAATGCGGCCAGCCAGCCCCAGCGTCCGAGGCCCTGCAGGGTCCACTGATACATGACAAGGGCGGGAGCTATGCCGAACGACACCATGTCGGACATGGAATCGTACTGCTCGCCGAAAGCCGACTGGGTATGGGTCAGCCGGGCGACGCGCCCGTCCATGCCGTCAAACACCATGGCCAAGAAAATCGCAATGGCGGCGATTTCGAACCGTCCATTGATCGCCTGCACGACAGCATAGAATCCCGCGAATAGATTGGCTGTCGTAAACGCGTTGGGCAAAAGGTAGATGCTACGGCGCCGGCGTATTTCCTCGGAGGTATTGGGCATAGGCTTACTCGCTTGCAGTGGGCAGAACAGCCAGGACGGTACTTGTCGCCTGGACCTTATCCCCTATCGTAACCCGAGGCCTGGCATCGATAGGCAAATAGACGTCGACCCGCGAGCCGAACCTGATGAAACCGTAGCGTTGCCCGGCGTACAGGGTTTCACCCGGCTGGGCGTAGCTGAGTATGCGTTTTGCGACCAGGCCCGCGATCTGCACGGCCGTGACGACATGCCCCTGGGGCGTTCTGAGCACCATGGCGCTGCGCTCGTTCTCCAGCGAGGCCTTGTCCAGTGCGGCATTGAAAAAACGGCCCGGGAAATAAGTGACATTGGCGACGTGCCCATTGACCGGAGAGCGATTCGAATGCACATTGAAGACATTCATGAATACGCTGATTTTCAGGGCTTCGCGATCGGCGTACGGATCCCTGACCTGTTCGACGGCGACGACGCGCCCGTCCGCCGGCGACAGGACATTGTCGGCGCCTTCAGGCGCCGCGCGCGGCGGATCGCGAAAGAACTGGATCACGAACAGCGCCACCAGCCATAACGGCAAGGCCGCCGCCCAGGACCAGAAACTGGCTGCGATGGAAATAAGCACGATACCGGCTATGAACGGCCAGCCTTCGCGCGCGATGATGGGATGGGGATAAGGAGGTATATTCATTGTAGGAGGAAGGATAACCGAAATATGCGCCTGCTTTATAGTGGAAATGCAACCCGGATCAGGGAAATATCATCCGGCACGGACTGGGCGCCCCCAAGAAAAAAGCCCGGACTATAACAGCCCGGGCTTTTTCACGCCAATCTGCGAAAAACGGCAGGATGGCGGGTCGCTCAGTTCTTCGACTGGTCGACCAGCTTGTTCGCCGCGATCCAAGGCATCATGGCGCGCAGCTTGCCGCCCACGACTTCGATCTGCGACTCGGCGTTGATGCGGCGGCGCGAGGTCAACGTAGGCGCGCCGGCCGCGTTTTCAAGAATGAAACGCTTGGCATAGTCGCCCGTCTGGATGTCCGTCAGGACCTGGCGCATCGCCTTGCGGGTTTCATCGGTCACGATCTTGGGACCCGTTTCGTATTCGCCGAATTCGGCGTTGTTCGAGATCGAGTAGTTCATGTTGGCGATGCCGCCTTCGTAGATCAGGTCGACGATCAGCTTCAGTTCGTGCAGGCATTCGAAATAGGCCATTTCCGGCGCATACCCGCCTTCCACAAGCGTGTCGAAACCGGCCTTGATCAGCTCGACCGTGCCGCCGCACAACACGGCCTGCTCGCCGAACAAATCGGTTTCGGTTTCTTCACGGAAGTTGGTTTCGATGATGCCCGCGCGGCCGCCGCCGTTGGCGCTGGCGTACGACAGCGCCACATCGCGCGCGGCGCCGGACTTGTCCTGGTAGACGGCGACCAGGTGGGGCACGCCGCCGCCTTGCGAGTACGTGGAGCGCACCGTATGGCCCGGCGCCTTGGGCGCGATCATGATCACGTCGATGTCATCGCGCGGCACGACCTGGCCGTAGTGGACGTTGAAGCCATGGGCGAACGCCAGGGCGGCGCCGGCCTTGATGTTGCTTGCGACATGGTCGCGATACACCTGGGCGATCGTTTCATCGGGCAACAGCATCATCACGACGTCGGCGCCCTGGACGGCTTCGGCCACTTCCTGGACCTTCAATCCGGCGTTAACCGCCTTGCTCCAGGAGGATCCGCCTTTGCGCAGGCCCACCACCACGTCTACGCCCGAATCATGCAGGTTCAGCGCATGGGCATGCCCCTGAGAGCCGTAGCCGATGATGGCAACTTTCCTGCCCTTGATGAGGGACAGATCGCAATCCTTGTCGTAAAAAACTTTCATGTAATTTGCTCCGCTAACTCTGTATTTTCAATACCAGACAATAAAAGGTCCATGCCGAACATCGCATGGAATCGTAGTTCAAAGCTTCAAAACCCGCTCTCCGCGGCCTATGCCCGACACACCCGTGCGCACGGTTTCCAATATGGACGTGCGGTCCAGGGCGCCGATGAACGCGGCGATTTTTTCCTGGTCGCCGGTCAGCTCGATCGTGTAGGCCTTATCAGTGACGTCGATGATGCTGCCCCTGAAAATGTCCGCCATGCGCTTGAGCTCTTCGCGCTCCTTGCCGACGGCGCGGACCTTGATAAGCATCAACTCACGCTCGATGTGCGCCCCTTCGGACAAATCGACCACCTTGACGACGTCGACCAGCCTGTTCAGATGCTTGGTAATCTGTTCGATCACATCATCCGAGCCCGCTGTGACGATCGTCATGCGCGACAAGGTTGCGTCCTCGGTGGGCGCGACCGTCAGGGTTTCGATGTTGTAGCCCCGGGCGGAGAACAAACCGACCACGCGCGACAACGCGCCGGGCTCGTTTTCTAGCAATATGGATATGACGTGTTTCATGTTTTTCTCCTACAGATCCTCGGAACCCAGCAACATATCGGTCAAGCCCTTGCCGGCTTTCACCATGGGCCATACGTTTTCCGTTTGATCGGTAATGAAATCCATGAATACCAGGCGGTCCTTATGCTTGATAAACGCCTCGCGTATCGCCGGCTCCACATCCGCCGGGTTCTCGATGCGCATGCCCACGTGCCCGTAGCTTTCGACCAGCTTTACGAAATCGGGAAGCGCGTCCACGTAGGACTCGGAATAGCGCGAACCGTATTCGATCTGCTGCCACTGGCGCACCATGCCGAGATAACGGTTGTTCAGACACAGGATCTTGGGAGTCAGATGATACTGGCTGCACGTGGACAGCTCCTGGATGTTCATCTGAATGGATGCTTCGCCCGTGATGACGGCGATGTCGCTGCCCGGATTGGCCATTTGCACGCCCATCGCATAAGGCAATCCAACGCCCATCGTGCCCAGGCCGCCCGAGTTGATCCAGCGACGGGGCTCGTTGAAGCGATAGTACTGGGCCGCCCACATTTGGTGCTGGCCGACGTCCGAGGTCACGAAGGCCTCGCCGCGCGTGACTTCGCAAAGCTTTTCGACCACGAACTGCGGCTTGATCAAGGTCGACGAAGGCTCGTAGTGCAGGCACTTCCTGCCGCGCCACTCGTCGATCTGCGCCCACCATTTGGCGAACGTCGGCCTGGCCGGCTTGGCCGAGGCAGCCTGGTCATACAAAACGTTCAGCTCTTGCAGGATGTCCTTCACGTTGCCCACGATGGGCACGTCGACGCGCACCCGCTTGGAAATAGACGAGGGATCGATGTCGATGTGGACGATCTTGCGGGGGATCTGCCCGAAATGCTTCGGGTTGCCGATGACGCGGTCATCGAATCGCGCGCCGATGGCGAGCAGGACGTCGCAGTTCTGCATCGCCATATTGGCTTCGTAGGTGCCGTGCATCCCCGGCATGCCGACGAAGCGCTCGTCGGTGGCGGGAAACGCCCCAAGGCCCATCAGCGTATTGGTGCAGGGAGCACCGACCAGATCGACCAGCTGGCGCAGCTCGGCGGATGCGTCCGACAAGACGACGCCGCCGCCCGTGTAGATCATCGGCCGCTCGGCTGTCAGCAGCATTTGCACCGCTTTCTTGATCTGGCCCTGATGCCCCTTGACCACCGGAGCGTACGATCGCATCTTGACTTCCTCTCGCTTGGGCGAGTACTTGTGCATCGCAACGGTGATGTCCTTGGGGATGTCGATCAATACGGGGCCCGGACGTCCCGTTTGCGCGATATAGAAAGCGCGGCGCATGGTCTGCGCCAAGTCCTTGATGTCGCGCACCAGAAAATTGTGCTTCACGCAGGGCCGCGTAATGCCGACGGCATCGCATTCCTGGAAGGCATCTTCGCCGATCGCGTGCGTGGGCACCTGACCGCTGATGATGACCAATGGGATCGAATCCATGTACGCCGTCGCGATGCCGGTAACCGCATTGGTCAATCCGGGCCCGCTGGTCACCAGCGCGACGCCGACCTTATTGGACGATCTGGAATACGCATCCGCCGCATGCACGGCAGCCTGCTCGTGACGCACCAGAATATGTTTGAATTTATCTTGCTTGTAGATTGCGTCGTAAATGTACAACACCGCGCCGCCGGGATAGCCGAAAACATGTTCAACACCCTCTTCGGCAAGGCAGCGCACGACGATATCTGCGCCATTCATTTCCATCTTGAGTTATTCCTTTCGTAACCAGCGCAAATATCCTGACCGGCTGTTTAAAAGCCAGAGCTCAGCCCGACAACCGCAACATGATCCGGCGCTTTGCGGCCCACAGGGCCACGCCACCCAGACACATTGCCGCCCGGCCTGCGCTCGTCAAAACACAGCGCGTGCGTTCACCATGAACGCGGGAGGTAGAAACGGAGACCTTGGCAACACACGCTTGTGGCGCGGCCAACAGCAAAAAAAGCAGGCGCAAAAAACCGGGCGGATAGCCCGGGCAACAGAGCCATGGTGCGCTTATCCTGGATAAGCTGGATAAGCCGACGTGATACTTTACCGCGTTGCAACAATAGAATCAAATTAATATAGCGCCTGGATAATGCCTGGAACAAAGAGAACATGATGAGCTTTGCGCCTATACTCCCAGCTTCTCCGCCCGCACCATGACGCCTTTCGTCTCGTCGCTGCAGAGGTTTCTATACAGCCACTATTTCCTGGGCGGCCTGCGCCAGGCTATCGGCGTGCTCTTCCTGCCCATCGTCCTGGGCGGCGTGTTCCAGGAATACACCATCGGCGTCATAGCCGCTGTGGGCGCCGTTTGCGTGGCCATCATCGACCAGCCGGGCAGCCCTCGGCGCTATGGCACCAACGGCATGCTGATCGCCATGCTGCTCGGCACCTTGAGCGCATTCGTTACCGGACTGGTCTCGTCGCACGCGGTGGCCATATGGCTGTTCGTGCCGGCGATGGCGTTCGTGTTCTCCTTGTTCAACGCCTTCGGCAAGCAAGGCGGGCTATTGGGCTTCGCCTGCCTGCTCATCATGACGCTGACCATGCGCACGCCGCTCACGCCGACCGATGCGCTTTGGCACACCCTCTATTCATCGCTGGGCAGCCTTTTTTACTTCGTGTTCAGCTTCACCTCCCATAAACTGCTCTGGCACCGGGAAGAGCAGCAGACACTGTCCGTTGCCCTATTCGCCACGGCGGATTACATGCTGGCCCGCTCGCGGTTCTACGACACGACCACGGACCAGGAAGAAAACTACCGCAACCTGATCCGCTCCCAGGCCGCCATGACCGAAGCGCACCAGGCCGCCCGCGACATCGTATTGCGCGAACTGCCTCGCGGGCGCGGGCGCAGCGACCGGCTGCGCGTGGCTTCGCTGAACATATTCATCGACATGGTGGCCCTGCTCGACACACTGGTCGCCACGCACACCGATTACGCAACCTTGCGCCGCAATCTGCAGGACAGCGACGTCATGCTGTTCGCCCGCGATGCCTTGTACAAACTGGCCGGCAATCTCGCCCGGATCGCCCTGAACATTGCCCGCAACAAGAAAGCAATGGAACGCAACAGCGTCAAGGCCGAGCTGCGCGCGATCGAGTTCGAACTCGAAACCTATCGCCGGCAAGGCATGGCCGACAACGATCCGGAGACCTACGCCCTGCTGGTGCAAGTGATGCGCCGCCTGCGCAACGCATCGCGCATCGTCGAGCGCATGGCCCTGCACACCGCGAAAGCCGGCGACGTCGCCCTGGTCGATCGCAACCTGCATCAATCGCTGGGCAGGTTCCTGACCCGGACCGATATTAGGCTGGCGATGCTGACCAGCAACCTGCGCCGGGATTCGCCGTACTTTCGCTATGCGGTGCGCGTGTCGGTCGCGACCTTCCTGGCGATGAGCCTGTCGGCCGTCATGGCCTCAATACCCGCGTTGAATCGCATGGCGCCGACGCTGGGGGCGCATGGCTACTGGATCGTACTGACCATCTTCATCATCATGAAGCCGGGATTCGCCATGACCCGCCAGCGCAGCGGGCCGCGCCTTGCCGGCACCTTGATCGGATGCGTTTTGGCGTTCGCCCTGTTCAACGTCACGCATAACCCCAATCTCTTTCTGGCGATGCTGATCATCACCAGCGTCCTGCATTACAGCCTGATCCATGTGAACTTCATGGTCGCGGCGATATTCAACACCATCTTCGTCCTGTTGGCCTTCCATTTCCTGAGTCCCGATGCGCCCATCGCCATCAGCGAACGGCTGCTGGACACCTTCATCGGTTGCACACTCGCGCTGCTGTGCAGCTACATCCTGCCTTGGTGGGAACATAATTTCATGGCATCGCTGGCCAAGGCGGTGCGCAAGGCCAATCGCGAATATCTCGATGCCGGCCTTCGTTACGCCGGCCTGGCGCGCGCCAAAGCCGGTGACGCCGCGCCACCCGAAGCAAACGAGCGCGGTGCCGACACGGCGCCGCAATCCAAGGACGATCTGGCGGAAGCCGACGTCCGCTGGCGCCTGGCGCGCAAGAGCGCCTACATCGCATTCAGCAACTTCGCGGCCGCCTTCTACCGGATGATGGGAGAACCCATACGCCGCCAGAAGAACGTGCCCGAACTGAACAACCTGATGATCCAGAACCACGTCCTGGCCTCGCAAATCAGCGCCGTCATCCCGGTTTTGGCCAACCTCGCCGACGTGCCGCCGGGCGTGCAAAGCGCGCTGGACGCCATCATGGCCTACCTGGACGGCAAGGACGCCACGGCGCCCACGATCATCGAAACGGCGGGCGAGCTAGCGACGATCGCCTATCCTCTGCGCCAGATGATCAAGGCCGCGCAGCTGATCCGCCAGGAAATGCGCGGCCTGGACGGCGCCTGAACGGCCGGCCGAGCCCCGCTCGTGCCCCGGCGCCATCCCCTGAGCCGCGAGCGGCGGCCGCGCTATGCCTGCTTGCGCCGGAAGACCAATTTGTCCGGCGTCGACTCGTCCTCGGCATAGACATAGCCGTCGCTGTCGAAGCCGGTCAATTTCCCGGGATCGTTGATTTTGTGGTCGATGATATAGCGCGCCATCAGGCCCCGCGCGCGCTTGGCGTAGAAGCTGATGACCTTCCAGGCACCGTTCTTCTCGTCCTGGAAAACACACTGCACGACGCGCGCCTCGAGCGTTTTCAAATCCACCGATTTGAAATACTCGTCCGACGCCAGGTTCAACAGCACCGCCTGCTTGTCGCCGGCCAGGCGCTCATTGAGATAATCGGCGATCTGCGTGCCCCAATACTCATATAGATTCTTGCCTTTGGGCGTTTGCAGACGGGTGCCCATTTCCAGGCGATACGGCTGCATCAAGTCCAAGGGACGCAGCACCCCGTACAAGCCGCTCAGCACCGCAATATGCTCTTGCGCCCATTTCAGCTGGGCATCGGACAATTCAACCGCCCGCAAACCTTCGTAAACGTCGCCGTTGAACGCCAGCAAAGCCTGACGGGCATTGCGAAGATCGAACTCGGGCCGCCAGGCGCGATAACGCTCGACGTTCAGCTCGGCCAGGCTATCGCTCAATGACATCAAGTCGGCGATGCCCGACGCGGATTTTTTCTTCAGCACGTTGATCAGACCCTGAGCCTGCTCGACGAACAAAGGCTGCGTATGAAGCGTCGTCCGTACCGACGAGTCATAGTCCAGCTTCTTCGCGGGCGACAGCACCACTAACATAGACATTCCTTTTCATTTTCCAAGAAAGACATACCTCCGCGTCGCGCCCCAGGCTTGCCGTCCCAAAGGCGCGGCGCGTGTTGCCATGAGGCGACCCGGGGGCGACAATCTCTTGCCCGCTCCACGCTCAGCGTGCCGTCCAGCCGCCATCGAGCGTCAAGGTCGTTCCCGTCATTTGGTCCGCCGCGGGCGACGACAGGAACACGGCCGCTCCCGCCAATTGTTCGGGCGTGACGAACTGCAAGGACGGCTGTTTTTCCGTCAAGAGCAGCCTGGCCGCCTCTTCGACCGCGATCTGATTCTTCTTGGCCAGCTCGACGATCTGCGCCTCGACCAGCGCCGTGCGCACCCATCCCGGGCAAATGGCGTTGGCCGTCACGCCGCTGCCGGCATTCTCCAATGCCGTTACTTTGGTCAGGCCCACGACGCCGTGCTTGGCCGCCACGTAGGCGGCTTTGTTGACGGAGGCCACCAAGCCGTGCGCCGAAGCGATGTTGATGATCCTCCCCCAACCTTGCTGAGTCATGTAGGGCAAGGCCGCGGCCGTGCCGTGGAAAACCGCCGACAGGTTCAACGCAATCACCGCGTCCCACCGGTCGATGGGGAAGTCTTCGATCCTGTCCGTGTGCTGGATCCCGGCATTGTTCACCAAAATGTCGATGCCCCCCAGCTTGCCGGCGGCTTCGCTGATGAAGTCGCGCGTGGCGCCCGCCTTCATCAAGTCGGCATTCACGTAATAGGCTTTGACGCCGAATTCGGCTTCCAGGCCAGCGCGCTCTTTTTCTATCAAGTCGGGATCGCCGAACCCATTGATCACCACGTCGGCCCCCTGGGCGGCGAGTCCACTGGCAATGGCCAGGCCGATGCCGCTGGTGGAGCCGGTAATCACAGCGCGTTTGTTCTTCAACATAATTCAGTTCCTCGAAAATTGCCACCAGGCTAGGCCTTGCGGCTTGCGGTCCGCATCCGCCGGGGCGGCGAAAAAGCATTCTTGGCTATCGCCAACGTCATTGGGAAGCCGTCCTAGTGCAGTTTACCGCCAGATGTCCGCCGCCAGATATGGCGTGGGACAAAAAACAGCGCGGAAATTTTCTGATAGAATTATCGTCTTTCCTGGAATCGGCAGGGCCATCGACCAGCCATGCCTATCTGGTCCGGGAACATTTTTGCCTTACGGCAAGAATGGCTGCGACGGCAATACAGGACAGGTGGCAGAGTGGTCGAATGCGCCGGACTCGAAATCCGGTATACGGTTCTCCCGTATCGTGAGTTCGAATCTCACCCTGTCCGCCATAAAATAAAGCGTTTACAGAACATCAGGCCGCCTTCATGGCGGCTTTTTCGTGGCCCCATGGTGCCGGGGCACTTCTCGTCGGCGAACATGGTGTAGCCCGAACAGGCCGACAGCCGTACCGCCGCGATTCGGAACGCGCGGCTATCGCCGTAATCCGCGGAGGAAGCCCGCCTGCCTGAGTCGGCGCTTTCCATTCCTCAGCTTCCGGCCAACAGGTCATGGGCATTCAGAATGGCATAAACAATGTCGGGCTTGCCGCTCAAGCAGCGACGCACCGCGGCTGGAATCGTCTGGCGGGTCTTGGAACACAAGCCCGGGCGCTCATCCAGCTTGATGGCCAGCCCCATCACGGTACGCACGCCGTGCTCGCTAGGCGTAATCCGCAACGTGACGCCCAGTTGCTTATAGATCAGATCGCGGACGTGCAGCAGATCCTCATAGTCCGAGATGGCCTCGATGCGCGCGATCAGCCGCTTTTCCTGATCCTTGGTCAACAGCAGAACCCGGATATCGGCATCCGGCGTCGCCAGCAGGCGCTGGCGATCGCAAACACAGGCGCCTGGCGGGCATTCCTTGCGCAAAGTAGGAGAGGAAGTCAATGGCGACATGGTCCGTGCGGTTAGCCGACACTCAAAACAGATCTACGTGCATCATAGCGCCGCGTATCGCGCGCACTCAAGCGCGGCCTTGATGGGCTGCGATAATGCCTGATATACATATACAGATTGCAAAACTATGGACGAAATCCGGCCAAAACCAATGTTACAGTACACAGTGACGAGGCCCCGATTTCCCCGTCGCCCGATTATGGACAGCATGCTTATGAAAACCCGATCCTTCCTTGCGTTAACGACCTGTCTGCTCTGCTTCGGTCCCGCCTTCGGCGCGGAGGGCCAGGGCCTCGACCTCCCCCAAAGCCCCTGCGCCAAGAAAATCGAAAATATTCAGCAAGAACTGGACCAAGCGCAGCGGCAAAACAACGCGCGCAAGGCGCGAGGGCTGGAAAAAGCGCTGAGCGAAGCCCGCACCAACTGCGTGGACGACCAACTGGAAAAATCGCACCAGAAGAAGGTGGCGGAGAAGCGCGAAAAAGTCGAAGAGCGCGAAAACGAGCTTCTGGAAGAAGTGGAAAAAGGCGACCCCGACGGCATAGCCAAGGCGCAACGCAAGCTCGGGGAAGCTCAACAGGAATTGCTGCAAGCCGAACAGGATGCCCAAGGCCGATAACTCCATCGCCCGGCTGCTGCGACGCAGCATTCAAAGTTATTGCCCACACCTCGCAACAGGCCTATAGTGGTAGTCAAGAGCCGATAAATATGGGTATCAAGAGGTATCGAATCCTCTACTTTCCTGATTCCTCCCGGGCCTGGTCCAGTGGAATTGAATAAGGGGGCTACCATGAACATCAAATCTTTAGACTTCGCGCTTGACATCAACGGCGACGGCGTATTTAGTCCTTGGGAATACCTGGAGGCTCTTAAGTGGATCTATCAGCTGCCCGGCCGCCTGGTCATCGAAGGCCTGGGCAACATTCCCTTCGTCGCCTCGGCGCTGAACATCCAGGCGTCGGAAGCCACGGGCTATGCGAGCCTGTACGGCCTGACCCCTACGCTCATCTCCTTATTGTGCTGGCTGGTGCTGATCTGTGCCATCCTCAGCCTGACATCGCGTGATGGCCGCAACGGCGAGGCTGTCTCCAAGAAAACCTTGCTGCTTCCGCCTCCGCCGGGAATGCGCATGAAACGCTCGCACCGGCACGTGCACCGGCATCTGCATAGTTGAAAGAAGCACGCATTGCGCAGCCACCCGCAAGCGCCCGCTGCGCAGGCGCGGGGCGGATAGGCTTACTTTCTCATCTTCAACTCCGTCAGCGCAGGCGGTCGACGTTGCCCATATAAGGACGCAGGACTTCGGGCACGATCACCGAGCCGTCGGCCTGCTGGTAGTTTTCCAGCACGGCCACCAAGGCGCGCCCCACCGCCAGGCCCGAACCGTTCAAGGTGTGCAGGTAGTCGGGCTTGCCTTTTTCCGGACGGTAGCGCGCCTGCATGCGCCTCGCCTGGAAGGCTTCGCAGTTTGAAATGGACGAGATTTCCCGCCATGTATTCTGCGCCGGCAGCCAGACCTCGATGTCGTAGGTCTTGGCCGCGCCGAATCCCATGTCGCCGCCGCACAGCAACACCACCCGATAAGGCAGGTCCAGCTTTTGCAAGACCGCTTCGGCATGGCCGACCATGTTTTCCAGCGCCTCGTAGGACGTGTCGGGATGCACGATCTGCACCATTTCCACTTTGTCGAACTGGTGCTGGCGTATCAAGCCGCGCACGTCGCGTCCGCCGCTGCCCGCTTCGGAACGGAAACACGGCGTATGCGCCGTCAACTTCATAGGCAGGCCGTCCAGTCCGACAATGCTGTCGCGCACCGAGCCAGCCAGCGTAATTTCGGAGGTGGAAATCAGGTAAAGATCTTCCTGGCTGACCGGATCACCCTGTTCGTCCACGTCGGCCGACGTATCCTGGCCACCTTTGGTCACCCAGAACATGTCGTCCTTGAATTTGGGCAGCTGCCCCGTTCCGAAAAGCGTGGAGCTGTTGACGATATACGGTGTGTAGC
>Ga0265293_10011086_pt1 | contig 12388 bp, 11 predicted proteins | sample Munlanlewell138R_FD_192505 | JGI IMG/M metagenome (GOLD analysis project Ga0265293, IMG submission 192505) | Leachate microbial communities from a municipal landfill in Southern Ontario, Canada - Leachate well 138R | ecosystem: Engineered > Solid waste > Landfill > Unclassified | place: Canada... | reverse complement strand
GAACTCCCAGCCGGGCATACCCTCGCCGCTCAGGGCCCGGATCATCAGCACCACGATGCGGTCGTTGAGCAGCAGCGCCAGCACCGCGAACGCCTGTTGCAGCAGCGTGAAGAAGCGCAGCCGCGCGCGGAAGCGCAGCACGATGAAGGCGATCACGCACAGCCGCAGCGCCTGCTCGCCGATCAGCGTGCCGAATACCAGATCCGCCGCCAATCCCAGCACGAAGGCCCAGCCCAGGCCCATGCGTGAACCACCCGAACCCTCCAGCACCCAGTAGCACACCACCAGCGCCAGCCAGTTGGGCCGGAACAGCCCCAGATACTCCGGCAACGGCCACAGCGCCAGCGCGAACGCCAGCAATACGGTGGCGATGACAATGCCGCCACCATTGCGTTGCCGGCTCATGCCGAAGGCTCCGTGGCCGAAGGCTCCGTGTCGGGTACAGCAGGCGGCGGCGTGGCGTCGGAAGGCGTACCCGCTGCTGCCGGCGTGGCCGGATCGGCAACCCCGTTCTCCGGTATCACTCCTTCCGGCAGCGGCCCCATCGGCTTGTCATCCGGAGACTGTGCGTTCCACACCAGCAGCACCTCGCCACCGCGATCCAGCCGCGCCGCCGGCTGCACATCGGCCACCACGAACAGCCGGGTATCATCCGGATGCAGGTGCTGGATGGTGCCGACCTTGAACCCGGCCGGGAAGCGCCCGCCGATGCCGGAGGTTTCCAGCACATCGCCCACGCGCAGATCGGCACTGAGCGGAATGCTCGGCACTTCCAACCGATCCACACTGCCGGTACCGAACGCGATCGCACGCAGCCCGGTGCGCACCACCTGCACCGGGATCGCATGGCTCGGGTCGGATACCAGGATCACGCTGGAATTCATCGGCGTCACCGACAGCACCTGCCCCACCACGCCATCGGCATCGATCACCGCCAGGCCTTCAGTGACCCCGCGACGGCTGCCGGCATCCAGCAGGATGCGATGGCGGAACGGGTCCAGATCGACATCGATCAGGCTTGCCAGCTGCACGTTCAGGCGCAGGCCGCGGGTGCCGCCGAGCAGTTGCCGCAGGCGCAGGTTCTCCACCTGCACACTGGCCAGCCGGTCCAGCCGCGCATTGGCCAGCAGCAGTTGTTCGCGCAGCTCGCTGTTTTCGCGGATCATGTCCTGCTGTGCGGTCAGATGACCGGAGACGCCGCGCGCCAGCCGCGCCGGAGTGCCGGCCAGACGGTAGATCGGCCCGGTCAGCAGGCCTGCGGCGTTGCGCAACCGTTCCAGATGGCCGCCGTGGTGGTCGGCCACCATCAGGATCATCGCCGCCGCCAGATAGGCCAGCAGCCGCAGCGTGCCGGCGCCCCCTTCGGCGAACAGACTTCCCCCGGCATTGCCCGAATGCACCACGTCAACACCTTCCTCTACCGGCGCGGGCGGCCACGTCGGGGTTTATTCGGGCGCGAAGAAATCGTTGCCGTGCATGTCGATCAGCTCCAGCGCACGGCCACCGCCGCGCGCCACGCAGGTCAGCGGATCATCGGCCACGTGCACGTACAGCCCGGTTTCCTCGGACAGCAGCTTGTCCAGATCACGCAGCAGCGCGCTGCCGCCGGTCAGCACGATGCCGCGTTCGTAAACGTCGGCGCACAATTCCGGCGGGGTCTGCTCCAGCGCCGCGCGCACCGCTGCGGTGATGCCGGCCAGCGGCTCGTGCAGGGCTTCAAGCACTTCGTTGGAGTTGATCGTGAAATTGCGCGGCACCCCTTCCGCCAGGTTGCGGCCGGACACCTCGATTTCCTTGATCTCGGCTTGCGGGAAAGCGCAGCCGACCTCGACCTTGATCTTCTCGGCCGTGGTTTCACCGATCAGGGTGCCGTGGTTGCGCCGCACATAACTGATGATGGCCTCGTCGAAGCGGTCGCCGCCGATCCGCACCGATTGCGAATAGACGATGCCGTTGAGCGAAATCACCGCCACTTCCGAAGTGCCGCCGCCGATGTCCAGCACCATCGCGCCGCGTGCCTCGTGGATCGGGATGCCGGCACCGATCGCAGCCGACATCGGCTCCTCGATCAGGAACACTTCGCGCGCGCCGGCCTCCTCGGCCGATTCCTTGATCGCACGCCGCTCGACCTGGGTGGAACCGCAGGGCACGCAGATCAGCACGCGCGGGCTCGGGCGCAGGAAGCGCGCCTTGTGCACGCGCCGGATGAAATGCTTGAGCATTTCCTCGGTGGTGGAGAAATCGGCAATCACGCCATCCTTCATCGGACGGATCGTGGCGATATTGCCGGGCGTGCGGCCCAGCATGCGCTTGGCCTCCAGGCCCACCGCCGCGACCTGGCGCGGAGAACCGGGCACCTTGTCCTGGCGGATCGCGACCACCGAGGGCTCGTTGAGCACGATGCCCTGGCCACGGACATAGATGATGGTGTTGGCGGTGCCCAGATCGATCGAAAGATCGTTGGAAAACATGCCGCGCAGTGTCTTGAACATTCGGATGGTCGCCGGAAAAGGTGCAGAAAAGTCCGCTAGCCTAGCAACGCACCCGATGTCCGGCAAGGCGCGTGTTTCCTCGCGTTATCAGGGTGTTAAATGCCCCTCGCGCGGCTTCCCGGATGCATCGCCCGGGCCGGAGCTGCGATATCGGTCGCACGCATCGCCGGGCGGCGCACACCCATCGGCACGCTGAGGCGGCAGCGGTGTGGTAGCCCGTACCCACATGCGGCCGGCCGCATGGCAAAACCGGCTAGCCCGGATATTTCATGAGGGGCGTGGATGATCGCGAGGTATTTTGCGCCACTCGCAAGGCGCAACGACTCCCGGTGGCAGCCCCACCGGGGGGAGGCGCAACGCAGCGAGCGGCGCAAAAGACCCGCGAGCGCCGCGTCAGCAGAAAAGTGTGCGGGACACTTCATCCAAAGCGGGACCACGGATCAAATGGCAATCTGGTGAGGTTTGCGGGGCACTTTTCTGCGACCTCATGAAATATCCGGGCTAGAATTGCCGGCCCGCCAACGCCCGCATCTGAAGGAACCCCATGTCGGCACTGATCTGCGGCTCGCTCGCCTACGACACCATCATGGTCTTTCCGGACCAGTTCAAGAACCACATCCTGCCCGACAAGGTGCACATCCTGAACGTGTCGTTCCTGGTGCCCCGGATGCGGCGCGAATTCGGCGGTTGCGCCGGCAACATCGCCTACAACCTCAAGTTGCTGGGCGGCGATCCGATTCCGATGGCCACCGTCGGCCAGGATTTCGGCCCGTACCGCGAGCACTTCAACGAATGCGAGATCAGTCTTGCCCACGTCAAGGAAATCGCCGACCTGTTCACTGCCCAGGCCTTCATCACCACCGACCTGGACGACAACCAGATCACCGCCTTCCACCCCGGCGCGATGATGCGCAGCTACGAGAACCACGTACGCGACGTGCCCGGCGTGAAGTTCGGCATCGTCGGTCCGGATGGTTACGAGGCGATGCTGCAGAACTCCGAGGAGTTCGCCGAAACCGGCATCCCGTTCATCTTCGATCCCGGCCAGGCCATGCCGCTGTTCAACGGCAAGGAACTGACCCGGATGATCGAACAGGCCACCTACGTCACCGTCAACGATTACGAATCCAGCCTGCTGGAAGAACGCACCGGCCTGTCCAGCGCGCAGATCGCGCAGCGGGTGAAGGCCTACATCATCACGCGCGGCGGCAAGGGCTCGGAAGTGCACACAGACAACGGCAACGGGAAGATGCTGATCCCGGCCGCCAACGCGATCCGCGTGGTCGACCCGACCGGCTGCGGCGACGCCTATCGCGCCGGCCTGATCTACGGCCTGATGCACGATATGGACATGGCCACCGCCGGCCGCATCGCCTCGCTGATGGGCGCGCTCAAGATCGAACACCTGGGCCCGCAGAACCAGCGCTTCGATTACGAGGAATTCGCCGAGCAGTTCAGCCAGCAGTTCGGCTATTCGCTGCGCTGAGGTCCGCAGCACTCAGGCATGGAGTTGCGCCGGCTCGGTCACCAGCCGGTCGGCGCCGGCAGCGCGCAGTTCGTCTTCGCTGCCAAATCCCCACAACACACCGACCGACGCCATGCCGTGATGGCGGGCACCTTCGATATCGAGGTGACGGTCGCCCACCATCACCGCCTCGGCGGGCGTGGCACCGGTGCGGCGCAAGGCCTCAGCCACCAGTTGCGGCTTGTGGCTGCGACTGCCATCGGCGGTGGCGCCGACAATCCCGTCGAACAACCCGCCGAACGGCAGGTGTTCGAGAATACGGCGCGCATGCGGCTCGTTCTTCGCCGTGACCAGGCACAGCCGCGCGCCGCCGGCATGCAGCGCGCCGACCGCCTCGGCGATGCCCGGATAAACGCTGTGCTCGCGCCAGCCGATGTCCTCGAAGCGCTCCAGATAAAACGCCACCGCCTGTTCCACCCGCGCCGCATCGCCGAGCAGCGGCGTGAAGCTGGTGCGCAGCGCCGGGCCGATCCAGCTGCGCAGTGCCGCTTCGGGCAGCGGCTCATGCCCGACCCTTTCCAGCGCATGGGCAATGCAGCGCGTGATGCCGATGGCCGAATCGATCAGGGTGCCGTCCAGATCGAGGAAAACCCAGGGTTTCATCCGCCGCGCGCTTCCAGCGCCGCCACCGCCGGCAGGGTCTTGCCTTCGCAGAACTCCAGAAAGGCACCGCCGCCGGTGGAGATGTAGGACATGCCCTCGGCCACATCGTACTTGTCGACCGCCGCCAGGGTGTCGCCACCGCCCGCGATCGAAAACGCCGGCGAGGCCGCGATCGCTTTCGCCAGCGCGCGCGTGCCGCCGCCGAAGGCGTCGAATTCAAACACGCCCACCGGCCCGTTCCACAGCACGGTGCCGGCCTGCGCCACATGACGCGCGTACTGCGCGGCGGTTTCCGGCCCCACGTCCAGGATCATTTCGTTGTCGCCGACCTCATCCAGACCCCGCACCGTGGCTGCGGCGCTGGCGGAAAACTCCGTTGCTACAACAGCATCGACCGGCAGCACGATCCTGTCGCCGTGTTGTTCCAGCAGCTGGCGCGCGGTGCCAAGCAGATCAGGCTCGGCCAACGACTTGCCAATGCCGTGGCCCCTGGCGGCCAGGAAGGTGTTGGCGATGCCGCCGCCGACGATCAGCTGGTCGACCCTGGTCAGCAGGCTGGACAGCAGTTCCAGCTTGGTCGAGACCTTGGAACCGGCCACGATTGCCAGCAGCGGCCGCGCCGGCGCATGCAGCGCGCGCGCCAGCGCATCCAGTTCGGCCATCAGCAGCGGCCCGCCGCAGGCCACCTTTGCGGCGCGGATCACGCCGTGGGTCGAGGCCTGCGCGCGATGCGCGGTACCGAAAGCATCCATCACGAAGACATCGCACAGCGCCGCGTACTTCTGCGCCAGCGCCGGATCATCCTTGGCTTCGCCCGGATTCATCCGGCAGTTTTCCAGCAGCACCAGTTCGCCGGGCGCAACTTCGACACCGTCCAGATAATCGCGCCGCAGCGGCACCGGGCGGCCCAGCAGCTCGGACAGGCGTTGCGCCACCGGCGCCAGCGAATCGGCTTCGCTGAAGCTGCCTTCGGTCGGGCGGCCCAGATGCGACATCACCATCACCGCCGCGCCCTGCTCCAGCGCCAGGCGCAGCGTCGGCAGCGCGGCCAGCAGGCGCTGTTCGGAAGCGACCTTGCCATCGGCGATCGGCACATTCAGATCCTCGCGGATCAGCACCCGCTTGCCGGCAAGGTCCAGATCGGTCATGCGTGGGATCGTCATCGCTGCAACTCCGTGGCGGAAAAACCGCTATTGTCGCCGATTGCCAGAAGGCCGTCATCGCGCCGCGCCTTTGATCCGCATCAATGACAGCCCCGCACGCAGCGGGCACCATGCCAACCATGAGCACGCTTCCGACTTTCGACGACGACCTGTTGCAGCGCTACGACCGCCCCGGCCCGCGCTACACCTCCTACCCGGCTGCGCCGCGCTTTCACGAAGGCTTCGGCGACCGCGACCTGCGCGAGCAGATCGCGCGCAGCAACGAGAACCCGGTGCCGAACCGGCTCTCGCTGTACGTGCACGTGCCGTTCTGCGAAAGCCCGTGCTTCTACTGCGGATGCAACCGGATCATCACCCGTGACCACCGCCGCGGTGAGCACTATCTGGAGGTGCTGGATCTGGAGATCGAGCGCATCGGCCCGCTGTTCGACGCCGACCGCGAAACCATCCAGCTGCATCTGGGCGGCGGCACGCCGAACTTCCTCAGCCCGGCACAGATCGGCCAGCTGCTGGATTCGATGGCGCGCCATTTCCGCTACAGCCAATCCGCCGACCGTGATTTCTCGATCGAACTGGACCCGCGCCACGTCACCCCGGACGAAATCGGCCAACTCGCAGCCCTGGGTTTCAACCGCGCCAGCCTCGGGGTGCAGGATTTCGACCCGCTGGTGCAGGAGGCGGTGAACCGCATCCAGGGCGTGGAAATGACGCTGGAACTGATCGAAGCCTGCCGCGACCACGGCATGCGCTCGGTCAATGTCGACCTGATCTACGGCCTGCCCAAGCAGAACATCGAAGGCTTCGGCCGCACCCTGGACACCGTGCTCAAGGTGCGCCCCGGACGGCTGGCGATCTACGGCTACGCGCACCTGCCCGAACTGTTCCGCGCCCAGACCCAGCTCAAGGCCGAAGACCTGCCGACCGCCGCGACCCGGCTCGCACTGCTGCGCCTGGCGATCGAAAAACTCACCGCCGCCGGCTACGAACACATCGGCATGGACCACTTCGCGCTGCCCGACGACGAACTCGCCCGCGCGCGCCGCAACGGCAGCCTGCATCGCAACTTCATGGGCTATACCACGCACGCCGACACCGACCTGATCGGCCTGGGCGTCAGCGCGATCAGCCGCATCGGCGACAGCTTCAGCCAGAACCCGCGCGACCTGCCGACCTGGGAAGCACGCCTGCTGCACGAACCGGAGGCACTGCCGGTCTGGCGCGGCATGAAACTGGACGCCGACGATCAGCTGCGCGCCGACGTGATCGGACGGCTGATGTGCGTGGGCCATATCGACATCGGCGATATCGAACGCGACCATCGCATCACGTTCGCCGACTACTTCGCAGACGCACTGGAACGCCTGCAACCACTGCAGGCCGACGGCCTGGTCGACATCGCTCCGGACCACATCCGCGCCACCCCGCGCGGCAACATGATGCTGCGACACCTGGCGATGTGCTTCGACGCCTACCTCCACGACCGCGCCAGTGCAATGGCGCCGGCGCGGTTTTCCAAGGCGATTTGATCGGAGGCCAAGCGTAGAATGGAGGCCTGTTGCGCGAGGAGATTAGTCATGCCCACCCATCTTGCCCTTGACCCTGAATTGCTTGATCGCGCCTTCGCCCTGAGCGGCGAAAAGACCAAGAAGGCCGCCGTCACGAGCGCCTTGAAGGAGTTCATTGCTCGACGCGAGCAACAGGCTACAACGTTCGAGCGGCTCAAAGCCGAATTGACCAGCGCCTTTGCTGCTCCCGAAGCGTCGTATCAGCCACTGACGGCAGCTGACGTGATCGCCCGCAACCGGAAGTGATCTGAAGCATGTCCACGCCGCGCGTGCGCGTTCAGCCGGTGGCGTCCCGGCGGCTGGATGAAATTCATCGCTACACCCGGCAGCAATGGGACGAACAGCAGGCTGACCGTTACATCACTGGCCTGTTCGAGGCATTCGACGGCATTGCAACGCACCAGACGACATCCCGACCCATTTCTGCCGAGTTTGGTGTTGAAGGCTATTACTTCCGCTACGAACGGCACTTCGTCTATTGGCGCTGGCTGACGAATGGTGACATCGGCATCGTCACGATTTTGCATGAGCGGATGCACCGGATCGAACGATTTCGGGAGGATTTCGGCCTGTGACACGGTCAACCAACGACGGTTTCGAGGAGCGTCAACTCCAAGTCCAGCGTTGGCTCGGGCGCTGCATGATTCGCCTGCAACAGTACGAGCGTCTGCTCAAGGCCATCGTAGCGGACAACAACATTTCTGGACCGTCCCGCGACCTGGAGGCCATCAGGGACGCACGGATCCGTGAAACCAATGGCCTGACACTTGGCACCTTGGTGGGCCAATTCATTGGAACGCAACTCATCACGGATGGTGCCGACGCATCTCCCGACATGCTCAAAAACATCCCTGACGACGTGCTTGCATTTGGTTTTCACATGCACGTAATGCTCTCTACTGACGACTACGCCCGAGCACAGGACGATCTCAGGGAGCTGGTAACCCTCCGCAACAACCTGGTGCATCACTTCATCGAGCAGCACGACCTCCGGTCCATGGAGGGTTGTAATAGCGCACACGCTGCTCTCGTTACCGCCTACGCCCGAATCGACCAGTGTTACCAACAATTGCAGACTTGGGAGGAGTGGAAGATCGAAGCACGCCAGCAGTTTGCTGAATTCATGAAGTCCGATGCGTTTCATGAGGCACTCAGAAACGGTATCGACGGCATCAATTCGGATGGCACTGTGGATTGGCCTGCTGCGGGAATCGTCCGGGTCTTGCGCGAAGCCTCCGGGCAACTTGCAGTGAAAGGCTGGACTCCGGTCAAAGTCGCACAAGAGTGGATCAGTCAGCATCACTCCGAGCAAACGCCTGACAGATATGGGTGCGTCTCACTACGTCAGATACTGCACGAGTCTCGTCTATTCGAACTGCGCTACCTCTCCGTGAATGGTCAAAGCACGGCCTGCTACAGAGCTCGTACTCAGTAATAAGCGTAGACCAGCCCACTCTCGCGCCCAGCGTATGAAGCGGCATCAACCCGAGCGAGCAATGCAATGTTTGTCGGAACGCATCCCGCAGGCAGTCGCGAGCAGACCACGCTGTCGCAATCTCCGCGCAATCGCGCGCCCTCAGGGTGCGCTCCTGCCTGATGGCGCCGGGTCAGTCCAGAAACAGGTCCGGCAGCGGTTCCAGCGTGGGGTCGACGGCGTAGGCGGAGAAGTCGGTGATGCCGGTTTCGCGCAGCACGTCCTCATCGATCAGGAACTGGCCGGTGAAGCCGCGTGCCGGGCGGGTCAGTACGGCGTGGGCGGCGTCGGCGACGATGTCGGGGGTGCGGCAGCGCGGCACATCGACGCCGGGGATCATGTTCAGCGCGTCGGTGGCGATGATGGTGCGCGGCCACAGCGCGTTGACCGCGATGCCGCTGTCGGCCAGTTCCGCCGCCAGTCCCAGGGTGACGAAGCTCATGCCCATCTTCGCCAGGGTGTAGCCGGTGTGCGGCGCCCACCATTTGGGATCGAGCGAGGGCGGCGGCGCCAGCGTCAGCACGTGCGGATTGGCCGCGCGGCGCAGTTGCGGCAGGCATTTCTGCGTGGTCAGGAAGGTGCCGCGCGCGTTGACCTGCTGCATCAGGTCGAAGCGTTTCATCGGGGTGTCTTCGATGCCGGCCAGCCAGATCGCGCTGGCGTTGTTGACCAGGATGTCGATGCCGCCGAAGCACTCCACCGTGGCGGCGACGGCGGCTTCGACATTGGCTTCGTCGCGGATGTCGCATTGCAGCGCCAACGCCTTGCCGCCGGCCGCTTCCACTTCGGCGGCAGCGGTGTGGATGGTGCCGGGCAGCTTGGGATTGGGCACTGCGGACTTGGCCGCGATCACGATGTTGGCACCGTCGCGCGCAGCGCGCAGCGCGATCGCCAAGCCGATGCCGCGCGAGGCGCCGGTGATGAACAGGGTCTTGCCGTGCAGGGAGCTCATGGTCGTTGTCGCAGGAAAACAGGAGGGCGAACACTATAGGCCCTGCCGCAACAGCAGCGCACGGGTGATGACCAGCGGGTGCCTGCGGCGGCCACTTCGACAGCCGCAGTAAATCCCACGGCAATCCGTGCCTCCTATAATTCGCCGATGAATTCCCAGACCCTGGAAAACCTGGTCGCCTGGATCGGCCAACACCCGATCCTGGCCGGCATCGTGATCTTCCTGATTGCGTTCTGCGATGCGGTGGTGATCCTGGGCTTCCTGGTGCCGGCGATTCCGCTGTTGTTCGCGATCGGCGCGCTGATCGGGCTGGGTTCGATCGATGGTCCGTACGCCATTGTCTGCGCCGGTCTGGGCGCGTTCTGCGGGGATGGGCTGAGCTATCTGCTGGGCCGCTATTACGGCGACAGCTTGCGCCGTATCTGGCCGTTCTCGCGCCATCCGGAATGGCTGTCGCAGGGCGAAGCGGCATTCCGCCGCCATGGGCTGAAGAGCATCCTGATCGCGCGTTATGTCGGCGCGATCCGACCGCTGGTGCCGGCGATCGCCGGCATGGTGCAGATGCCAGCGCGGCTGTACGTGCCGCCGAGCCTGCTGGCGGGCATGAGCTGGGGTGCGGTGTTCCTGATCCCGGGCTGGATCTTCGGCGCTTCGCTCGATCTGTTCGCCGCCGTCGCCGGACGTCTGGCGATCGTGGTGGGCGTGCTTCTGGCGCTGCTGGCGTTGATCTATTTCACCGTGCACACCACCTACCGCGCGCTGGCGCCGCGCACCGCGTTGTTCCTGTCGCGGCTGCTGCGCTGGTCGGTGCGGCATCCGGTGCTGGGGCGTTTTGCCGGTGCGCTGATCGACCCACGGCGGCGCGAATCGCCGTCGCTGCTGGTGATGGCGATCCTGCTGATCTTCGGCGGCTGGGCGCTGTTCACGGTGCTGCTGATGACCGCCGGCAACAGCGACTCGCCCGGTCTGGACCTGCATGTGCACCATCTGATGTTCGGTCTGCGCACGCCGTTGGCCGATCACTGGATGGCGACGCTGGCGGCATTGGGCGATTGGCAGGTGTTGCTGCCCTCGGCGCTGGTGGTGCTGGGCTGGCTGTGCTGGCGCCGGCGCTGGGTGGCGGCCGGGCACTGGATCGGCGCGGCCGGTTTCGGCGTGGTGCTGGTCTGGGTGCTGGATGCGCTGATCCAGGTGCCGCGTCCGCCGGCGGCGATGGCGGCGGCGGGTTTCGATTTCCCGTCGGTGCAGGTCACGATGGCGACGATCATCTATGGCTTCTTCGCGGTGCTGATCGCGCGCGAATTGCCGGGCCGGCGCCGCGCCTGGCCGTACGGCGTGGCAGCAGTGCTGGTCGGCACGCTGGCCTTCGCGCGCCTGTATCTGGGTGCTCACTGGCTGACCGATGTGCTCGGCGGCGTGTTCCTGGGCATCGTCTGGATCGCGGTGCTGGGGCTGGCCTATCGCCGCCGGGTGACGCGCTCGTTCTGGATGCGGCCGATGTCGCTGCTGTTCTACCTGAGCGTGCTGGGCTTCGGCCTGTGGCACGGCAGCCGCAGCGCCGATGAAACACTGGCGCGCTTCGAGCCGCCGCAGATCCGCACCACGGTGGCCGCCGACGACTGGTGGCAGCGCGGCTGGCAGGAATTGCCGGCGCGCCGCAACGAGTTCCTGTCCGAACGCGCCTGGCCGCTGAATCTGCAATACGCCGGCGACATCACGACGCTGCGTGATCAGCTGATCGACGCCGGCTGGGAACCCGGCCCTCCCGCTGGGCCCGACACCCTGCTGGCGATTCTGGACAAACACGCCACGCCGGAAACCCTGCCGGTGCTGCCGGCCTCGCACAACGGCCACGGCGATGCGCTACTGCTGTCGTATCCCGGCCCGAGCCCGGACACCCGGCTGGTGCTGCATCTGTGGTTCGCGCCACTGGCGCTGGCACCGGATGACACACCGGTCTGGCAGGGCACCGCGACGCTGTTGCAGTTCGGGCAGGAGCTGTCGCTGTTCCGCCTGTGGCGGGTGCAGCCGGACAGCGAACCGGCGCTGGCGCAGCTTGAACGCGCGCTGCCACAGATGGCACAGCAACGGGTGCAGCGCAGCGGCGAAGAAAACGGATCGGTACTGCTGTTGCGCGGGCACTGAACCCGCCGCTGCGCAGGCCCTAGCCCAGCAATGCCCTCAGCTGCGGCAACGCGGCCTCCACCCAGCGCGCATACATCGCGGCGGACGGATGCAGGCCGTCTTCGGCCAGCATGTCGGGCTCACCGCCGCGCTCGCGGCTGGTCGGGGTGATGTCGATGAACAGCACGTCGTGTCCATCGCAGATGGTCCGGGCGGCATCGTTGAACGCGTCGATCTGCGCCGCGATCGTGCCGCGCTCACGCCCCTGCGCGAACGGGGTGACGCCCCAGTCCGGAATCGACAGGACGAACACGCGCCCGGCATCGCCACCGGCCAACCCGATCGCCCGGCGCAGCAATTGCCCGAACTGTTCGCGGTATTCGTCCAGCGGACGGCCACGGTACTGGTTGTTGACGCCGATCAGCAGCGACACCAGATCCCACTGCCCCAGCGGTTCGGCCGCATCCATCGCGGCGGCCAGTTCGTCGGT
>Ga0265293_10011085_pt1 | contig 12389 bp, 8 predicted proteins | sample Munlanlewell138R_FD_192505 | JGI IMG/M metagenome (GOLD analysis project Ga0265293, IMG submission 192505) | Leachate microbial communities from a municipal landfill in Southern Ontario, Canada - Leachate well 138R | ecosystem: Engineered > Solid waste > Landfill > Unclassified | place: Canada... | reverse complement strand
AAAAACAGTCCTGATGGAATCATCCCAAGCATTGATCCGGCAGCTTTAACAATATTAATACCTATATGAGCGGGGTCATTCCATGCCCCTGGGGCAAGGAAATATAAAGCTAAGCCAAAAGGAATAATAAAGATACCAACGACTCTAATTATTAAATTAAGAGATTTAAAAATATCAGATTTTGGTTTTTTATATTTTTTAGCTTGGCTAGTTAATTTTTCGATATAAATATCATTACCGATTGCGGTAGCTTGAGCATAAGCATTACCCGAAATAACAAATGAACCAGAATATAAAGTATCTCCTGCCTTTTTTATAATTGGATCTGATTCGCCTGTCAATAAAGACTCATTAACTTCAATACTACCTTCTCTTAATACCGCATCAACAATAATTTGTTTGCCGGCAGTTAAATATAAAATATCATCAATAACAACATCGCTTATTCCAATTTCTTGTTCTAAATTATCTCTAACAACAATTGCTGTTGGTGCTGATAATAATGATAACTTGTCAATCATCTTTTTAGCATTAACTTCTTGGATAATTCCTATAATAGTATTAATGGTTGCGATAATAAGAGAGAATGTTTGCATAATCGATGCACCACTCCAAATTAATAAAACTACAATCGCAAATATCAATAAATTAAAATAAGTGAAAACATTATTAATAATAATGCTTCTAATTGTTTTTGTTGAACCTTTGTCAACCGTATTAACTAACCCTGCAATCGTTCTTTGTTCAACATCAACATTAGTTAACCCTTCTTTAACATCTGGATTGTATCTTTCAACAACAACATCATCCTTTGATTTAATTCTGGGAGGTGTTTTTGCTTGGTTTTCTTTTTTAATTAATCCTAAAGGATCGCCAGACATTCTTAAAGGATCCTCAACAACAATTGTTTTCGGACCTTTTTGTTTTTTACTTCTTTTAATTTTTGGACTATTATCTTCAATTAAAGATAATAGATCTTCTTGATTGTTTTTAGCCATATTTTATATACCTTCACTTAAATAGTTTATGGTAATATCGATTAATTCATCACATCTTAATTTATCATTTAAACTTAAATAACCAATTAAACTTTCAAATCCTGTTGCTTGACGGTAAATATTACCGTCAATGCCATTTCTGGTACTACTTTTATTTCTTCCTAATTTATAATAAGATATTTCATCTTCATTTAAAATGTTATTATCAATTAAATATTTAATTGCTTTTGCTTGAGCATTACTACTTACATATTTAACTGCAAGTTTATGAAGTTTATTAACGCTTATTATTCCTTTATCAATTAAGAAGTTTCTGATCTTTAATTCATAATAAGCATCACCAATATAAGCATATGTTAAACCGTTAATATTTATAACCATCCTTTATTACTTAAATAACTTCTTTTTTTATCAGCACTTAAATAATCTTTATTTACTCGATCTTTTTCCCAACTATAATATAATAAAATATCTTCATCGGTAGGTTTATTTATTTTAGGGGTAATTCCTAAAATAAATAATATTTCATGTAATGCATTATATGTTTCTACTTTAGGTTTTTTATTTAATTCCTTTAACATATCATCAATTAAGGTAATTACTAATGGGGTATTTAAATCATCATCCATTAACTTTCTAAATTCAATTAAATATGTATCAGTATATTTATTTAAATCTTCCTCTTTTAAATAAAAATTAAATAAAGTTTTATTTAAAGTATAGGATATTTTATCATACATCTTTTGATATTGATTTTGTAAATCATAACTAAAGTTTATTGGTGCTCGGTAATGATGAGCTAATAACATTAACCGGTAACTATTTTTATCATAAGTCTTTAATAAATCTTTTACCTTTATAATATTACCTTTTGATTTACTCATCTTATCATCTTCTAAATCAAGTCTCCCAACATGCATCCAATATTTAGCTAGGTGATGATTACTATGCGCCATACTTTGGGCGATTTCATTTTCATGATGAGGAAACTTTAAATCAAAACCACCACCATGAATATCTAGTGAGTCATTAAATAATTCAAAATTCATAACAACACATTCTGTATGCCAACCAGGTCTACCAAATCCCCATGGTGAATTAAAGTTTAACCCTATTTTAGTGTTTTTCCATAAAGCAAAATCCATGGGGTTTTCCTTATCTTCTAATTCAACTCTAACGCCTTCTAATAAACCGTCTAACCTTTGATTAGATAAAACCCCATAGTCTTTTATTTTACTAACTCTAAAATAAACACCACTTTCAGTTTGATAGGCAAAACCCTTGTCTATCAAGTCTTTAATAAAATTAGTCATATCAGAAACATAATTAGTAGCATGTGGAATTAAATCAGGTATTTTAACATTTAAATCGCTTAAGACCTTCATAAAGGCGTTTGAATATGTTTCAGCTAAAGTTTTTTCATCAATATTTAAAGATAAGGCTTTATCAATAATCTTATCATCAATATCGGTGATATTAGTCGCGTAGGTAACTTTATAACCTAAATGGGTTAAATATCTTTTTAAGACATCAAAAAATATAACTGGTCTACCATTACCAATATGAATATCATCATAAACCGTCGGGCCACATACATACATATTTACCTGGCCTTTATGTTTAGGAATAAACTCTTCAATTTTTTGGGTTAATGAGTTATATATTTTCATAAAACAATTTCCTTTATTTCATTATACAGTGAAATAAAGCCATTTTCAACTAATAAAGACTTCTTTTGAAAAAACTTTGTTTATTGAGTAAAGATATGCCTTAATTTTGATATTTTTATAAATTTTAGTTAAATAATGTAAATATCCCTTTAATTGATCTTCATAAGCAGGGTCATCTATGTTAGATTGTTTATAATCAATGATATGAATTTCATCATCATAAAAGACTAATAAATCGATTATTCCATTAATGCCTAATTCATCATCATAAAATTCAAATTCTTTAATGAATTCATTAGCGTCTTTAATATATTTATTACCAAACTTTGTTTGGTGAAAGTTAATTAAATCTTTATCGTTTGATTCATTCAGTTTACTAAAATCAACAAATTCAAACTTTTCATGAGACATTGTTCCTTTAATAAGGCTCTTTTTAAGAGAATCATCGATAATATCCATTAAATCTTTAGAGGCTTTTTTAACTTCTTTAAACTCATATTTATATTCAGTTTTATTTTCTTTAATTTCATCAATTATTTTCGGATATTTTAAAACTTTGTTTTTAATTTCATCGTAATCTTTTAAATTCGATTTTTCATATATCTTAATATGATTGACATAGTTTTCTAGACCAGCATTATTTAATATTTGGATAAAGTTTTGATTTTCTTTAAAATCCTCTTCAAAAACATTAATAAACAAAGCTCTTTTAGCTCTCGTAAAAGCAACATACAATAATCTTAATTCTTCTTTTAAGTTTTCTTCTTTAATTATTTTTTCTATGTTATACCGGTAAAAATTATATAATCCTTTTAAATTATCAAGGTCTAATTCTTCATAAAATTTAGTTTTAAAAGTTAATCCTAAATCTTTATTAAATTCTATTTTCCCAATATTTTGAGCTCTAAATAAGTTATTATATAATCCTGCGACAAATAAAACATCATATTCTAAACCTTTTGATTGATGGAAGTTAGTAATTCTAACACTATTTTCATCACTTTCATGTAATACTTTAACTGATGAATTATGTTCGTTTAAAAAAGTGAAATCATATAAATAATTAACAAAATCAATTCCGTTTAAATCCAAATCATTTAAAGCGGTTGCTAGGCTATATAAATAGTCTAGTTCTATTTTCTTTAAATCGTAATGATTTGTTGTAATTATTTTATTATTAACATCAAATATTTCTATTAATTTATCAACAATGACTAAATTAGGATAATCTTTTAAATAATGGGATAATTCTTTTGCTTTTTGCAAAATTTCTTGATTATAAAGCTTTAAATCATTACTGGTTAAAGTTTTAAATAATTCATAATCACTTAAATTAAATAGTTCACTTCTTCCTACTGATAAATAATTAAATCTAAAATCTTTATCGTTTAAATCAATGTCTTTTAACATTGATTTAGCTAACATTAAAGCCGAACTTAATAGTTTTAAAAAATAGTCCTTATTAACTGATCTTTCTCTTTGAATTTGCAGCGGAATTTTTAAGTAATCGAAAACATCTTTAAATATATGAATATATTTAGCGTTTCTTACTAAGATGGTAACCTCTTTATAATCTTTAATAATTTTTTGGTTAAGTAGTTCTTTAATTTTTAAACCAATTGTAAAGGCTTCTTCTTCGCGTTTGTTTTTAGAGTTATATGATTTATCATAAAATAGCTTTTCTAAATAAACACCACTAAAAAAATCATTTTCGTAAGAAGTATTTCCACTTTCCATTTCATGATTGTTTTTATAAATAAAATCATGCTTTTTTATGTCAGTAAAGATATTTGTAAAGATTTGATTGACAAACTTTAAAATTTTAGGGCTACTTCGATAGTTTTTGTTTAAAGTAATAACATTAGCATTTTTTTCTTTATTTATAAAATAATCAGGCTTAGCATCTCTAAATTTATAAATACTTTGTTTGATATCACCAACATATAAAGCTTTTACTTGATGATTATTTTTAATTAATAAATCAAGGAAATCAGATTGAATTTTTGAGGTGTCTTGATATTCATCAATAAATATATAATGATATTTGTTTTTTAATCTATTTAAGATATCTTTATTATTTTTTAAAATCTTAATTAAAAAATCGGCAATATCATCAAATTCATATTTATTACTAGATTCTTTAAATTTATCTAACTCTAAATCAAACTCTCTTAAGACATCTAAGATAATCTTAGAAAATGTCTTAAGATATTCTTTAAAGAAATTTATATCATCAGTCTGACATGAATTATATATTTCTGTATAAAGTTTAAATAGTTTATCTTCTTCTTTAGTTAATAATTTAGGGCTTTTTCGGTTTGGTAATTTATCACTTAAAAGAGGTTTACCTTCTTTTAAGTTAATAAAAAAAGTGTTTAGTTTTAATAATAGTTCCTCATTTTGATTATAAAAATCATCATCTAAGTTATGAAGATATTTATCAAAATCTAAATTTAAGTATTCATAAAGAATTATTTTATAATCTAGATTCAAAAGCTCGTATTCCTTTTTTAAAGCTGTATATGTTTTTATTAAACTATCAACTAAAAGATTAAAACTTGTTTTACTAGAAAAGGCATTCAAAAATATTTTCGTTTCATCCGAATCATTTAAAATGAGTTTAGTGATAATTCTTTCCATTATTTCTATTTTAGTAAAATTTAAGATGGTATCATCTAAAATCTCTAAATTTGATTCTTTATTTAAAAATGATGCATGTTGTTTAACAAAGTTTAGGGCAAACGAATCAAAGGTTTCAATATTAGCACTATCAACTTTTAATGCATTATCTTTTAAGGATTCATCCTTAAGTAATGCCTTCCTAATTTTTTCTTTCATATCAAAAGCTGCCTTATTAGTAAAGGTTAAAATTAAGAAGTTGTCTAAATCAACTCCTTTTTTTAATAGGTGGGTAGTCTTTCCAACTAAAGTTCCCGTTTTACCGCTTCCAGCTCCTGCTGAAACTAAGGTTTCATGGTTTTCATCATTAATTACTTTTAATTGTTTTTTATTATATTTAATACTCATTTTCATCCTCATCTAAATCAAGTTCACTACCATAAAAAGCAATTCCTTGGTATTTCTTAAAATGGCCATTTTCTAGTTTTTCACGGCTTTGTTTAGTTTTTAAAACTATATTATTAAAGTTAGCTTCATAGATGTTATTTAATATATTTTTAGTTAAATTTTCAAATTTTTCATATAATTCATTTAAGCCTTCTTCTGTAATACTTCTTTTATTATTAAAGGTAAAATAATTTTTATTTTTAGGGAAATCTTCATAACTTATTACGTTTACTTTATTTTTATTACCCATAAAGGTAATAAACCCAAAGTCTTTAAAGTGATATCCATTAATTTTATTTAAAAGATAAGCATAAAATATCAATTGGATAAAATCAAGTTCACTAAGACTAATTGGTTTATCTTTTTCCAAGGCGTCGAAAACATTTAATATTTTTTCGACATCTAAAGCACCTTTATCACTACTCTTATAATCGGTAATCGAAAAATAAGTCTTGCCTTCTTTTTTAAATAATTTCACTAAATCGATTCGACCAAATAATTTATCATCACCGTAGTTATATTCAACAAAAATTTTATCAGATGGTTCTAATTCTTCTAAGTCAATTAATAATGAAGCACTATTTAAAAAGACATCTTTATTTTTATTAATAAAAAATAAAGTATGAACTAATTTAGTTTCTTCATTATTTAACAATTCATTTTTACCGATTCTTTGTTTTAAAGAGTTAAATTGATTTATTTCTTCTTTAAAATAAACATCATAAAAATCTTTAAGTAATCCTGAGTGGATTGGCTGATCCATATTACTATTAACAAAGTCATCCATAATACCTTGTTTCTTATTTTTTATATTAGGAAGATTAACTTCAGTTTTTAAGTCATATTTAATTTGAAATAATACTTCCATTAAGTCATGGAAGTAATTACCTATTATTATGGAAATACGTTCTTCAAAAATACTTAATTTTAAAATATATTCTAAGTAGAAAATAAAAGGTGATTTTAAATAAGTTGTTAAAGAGCTTTGGGTTAAACTTTTAAAATTATTTTTTATATAGTTTTTAATATGTAATTTCTCATCATAATCTACATTAAAATCATTATTAAAGGTTGAAAGAGGGATTTCTTCGAATAAATTACTAAAATATATTTTATAGGCTTCTTTAGCATTAGAGTTAACTAATTCATTTTTATTTAATTTAAATAACTTTATTTCACTAGGAAGAAATTCTTCTAATAAAAGGCTTTTTGAATATGTGTTATAGTAATCATTTAATGAATATGATATATATTTTATATTAGGGAACCTTAAATAATTTTTCGCGTTTTCTCTTAAAAAGGTGTTAACCTTTTTAGAGTTTGGATAATTTATTTCATCTTTATTTATGTCTGATAAATACTCATTATCTTTAATTGACTTCGGAATATTTTCAAACCTAGCGTTTAAGATAAAGACTATCTCATCTTTTCTTAAAAAAGGTATTTCTTTAAGTTCAATTAAATTAACCGCATTTTTATAGCTTGGCTCGGGGAAATTAGTATTAGCCAAATTATTTTTTAATATATGATATAAGTGTTTATGGTCATATTTATTTAATGGATATTTATTTAAAATATTGATAAATTGATGATTGATAGTTTCTTTAATTAAATTAGTAGTTGGTAGTTTAACTTTTTCAATTAATAAATTTAAAGGCAAGTTTAATAAATCCTTCGTATATTTATATTCATTTAATTTATTGTTTATATTTAAATTAAATGGAATTTTAAATTGTTTAGTTAAATTATTAAATCGATAAAGATTATCACTGGTTATCCCAGTGATAAATATTTTATTAATATCAATTCCTTTTTCTAATAATTTAGATATTTCATTTAAACAATAATAAAATTCATCTTCTTCATAATTAAAAGGTTTTATTAACGGTATATTATTTGAAGTTAGTTGATAAGTTTTATAATTTATCTTATAAAAATTTAAAATATTTTTTAAATATATCGGTTCTTCTAAAAAAATTAAGTTATAATTAGATATTTCATTTAAAAAAGTTGATTTAATAATTAGATCTTGGTTTCTTTCAACAAATTCTTTTAGTTCATTATTTTCATTTTTAATGTTATATTTAGCGAATTTAATTTTTTCTTTTATTATTGAGATTGGTGTTTTATATAAAGCGTGCTCTCTTAAAATAAGTTCATCTAATTCTTTAAAGGTAAGTTTATCTAAGAGCTCGTTTTCACCCATTACTTTAAATAAATAAAGTTTTTTTTGTTTTATTTCTGTTTCAGTTTTAATTTTAATAATATTTCTTTTTAAGTTATCGTTAATAATTAAAATATTATTTGAATTATTTATTTTATGATAAAGTGTTGTTAAATCCATTATAATCTCCAATCTATACTATAAATTATAACATGATAAGAATGGATGTTTTAAAGATATTGTGTTATTATAAATTGATATTAAAATTTAAAAAGGATTTTAAAATGTTTAAAGAACGACTTTCAAATTTTACTAATTATATAAACTATATGATTCCTAATGATACTTTATTAAATAAATTTTGGGATTATCACCAAAAACGAATTTCTGAGCCTTTTAAGTTAGGAATACTTTTAGGAGTTTCTTTTGCTTTTTGGGGATTCCTGCTTTCCGCTATAAATTTTTATACTGATGACTTCATTAGTTCTTTATTTATAAATATAGGGTATATAGTTATTTCAGTTATTTTTATATATTTATTTATTAAATTTCATTTAAATGGATTTTTACTAATTTATGAACAAAATAATGAGTTAAAGAAAAATAATGAGAAAAATTCAAAAAGAATTTTAATGATTAATAAGTTTATTATTTATTCAGTAAAATGGTTAATTATTTTTACCGTAAGTTTAATTATTCCTGGGTTAATTTGGTATTTTATCGGCTTATTAATAAGGTTTGATTTTAATAATACTTCCCATTATTATAATTATTTCTTTATCTTTTATTACATTCTTTGGTTTGGGAGTTTAATTTTTTTAGAATTAATTGATTTTAATTCTTTGTATGAAAAATATTTTATAAATAGTTAGTTTAAAAAAGGTTTAATTCAAAATTAGAATTAAACCTTTTTATTTGTTTTAATCAATAAAACTTAGTAAATACTCTGATTGTATATAATCACTAATATCGGTAACTACTTCATAACTCGATAAATCAAATGGACTTTCATCAACTGTTATCGTTGGGTTATTATATACTTTGACATTTTCATCATATGATGTCCATTTTTCGTTATTACGGTAGTAATAAACTCCTAGAGTTGTTGAGGTTTTATTATCTTCATCTAGTGTATTAATTGTTATATTGCCTGATGCTAATACATAAGTTGATGATTTATTAGTAATAGGAGTAATTAAACTAGCGTAAACATTTTTTATTTTTGTTGTTAAGTCAACTTTAATTTCACCATAGTAATATAAGTTTTCACTGTTGGGTTTTATCGTAGCACTAATACCACCAATGAAAATATTATCTAACTTTTCTTCTTCGGTTTCTTCATCGTTAGTGTGAGTTATTGTTATTTTGGTATTTGAAATAACCTCGCTAAATTTACGATCACTTCTATTTGCCCCAAAGACTCCTCCAACATATAAGTCGCCTGAACCTTTTCCTGGTTTATCTTGATTAATGATAACTTCTACTTCGGTATCGATTACACTGATTTTAGAAATACCAAATCCTTTATCTGATTCAACTAAACCAACTGCACCACCGACATAAGTTCCGGTAGTTGCAATATCAGTTCCTGCATATCTTCCATTTAGACCTAATTGAGTAACTTTTAATTCAGAATCGATTATATCGATATTAGCAATCTTTCCTTGTACTGAGCCCCCTAATAGTCCTACATAAAGGTTTCTATTAGTGGTTATATTATTAATGTTGTGTTTAATTGTTAAACTAGAGTTTTTAATTGTTATATTAGTTAATTCAAAATTATTGTTTGAAACTTTACTAACAATTAAACCAACATAATGAATTCCTGTGTATGAGTTTTCGTCGTTATTGATATGGATGTTATCAAAATTAGTATTTTTAATGGTTGAATTTGAAGCATAACCAAAAATTGACAAATAAGGTTTATTTACATCTTTTGATGACGTCATTTGAATGTTTTTGATTGTATGATCATCACCATCAAAACTGCCGGTAAAAGGGGTTCCTGATGTAAATAAAGGAGTAAATGACTCATCAAGGAAATCAAGGTCAGCACCTAGCTTATAGTGTTTTTTAGCATTCATCGCAAGAAACTCTTCGGTTGTTGTTAATATAAGTGGGTCTTCTTTTACATCGCCTTGTTTTAAAGTTTCAAATGTTTTATTTGAAGAGATTGTTAACGAAACTAATTTTTCATCTTTAGTTCCAAAAACTTCTATCTCATATTTAGTATCTCTTTTTAAATCTTGAAAGGTAAAAGTTTTTAATTGTCCTTTTGATAAAGTTGTTTCTTCTTCTTTAATATCATCTTCATGAGATAAAACCACTTTAAACTCATTACTGTCTAATTCACCATCTGGATCTCTTACTTCAACCTTAAAGGTTACTTCCGTACTTTTAGCAGACATATTTGTTATATAAGCACGGAGATTAGTTTTTACGGTTGTATTACAACCTATTAAAAATAATATTAAACTAAATGATAAAATGGATATTGTTTTTTTCATGCTTTAGCTCCTTTGGCTCTTTTAATTGTTTCATTAATTCTTTTTAATGTTGTTTCTTTTCCTAATAATAAAATTGAAGTAGGAAGGCTAGGACCATGGGTTTCACCAGTTGTTGCAATTCTAATTGGCATAAATAATGATTTACCTTTATTATTAGTTAAGGTTCCAACTTCTTTAATAAGATCATTAATTGATTTACTATCATTAAAAGGATTTTCATTTAATTTTTTTAATAGTTCATTTAATAACAGTTCATAATCAAATTGAAGTAATTCATTTAAAATATTATCATCTAATTTAAAGTTTGAATCAAAAAACTCATGATAATATTTGGTTATTTCAGCACCATATGTTAGACGGTCTTTCAAGATTAATAATAAATTATTTAACCAATCATCGGAAATAATATTAATTTTATCTTCTTTCAAGAAAGGTAGAGTTAAGTCTTTTAATTGATCAATTGTTAATTTTTTCATATATACCTCATTAACATATCTCAATTTTTTAGGATCAAAATATGATGGTGAACTAGAAAGTCTTTTGGTATCAAAGATTTTAATTAAATCTTCTAAATTAAAGATTTCTTCTTCATCACTCGGCGACCATCCTAAAAGTGATAAGAAATTAACAATTGCATCTGGAAGATAACCTAATTCTTTATATTGACTAATAAATTGAATCGTATTAACATCTCTTTTAGAAAGTTTTTGTCTATTTTCATTAACAATTAATGTCATATGACCAAATGTAGGTAATTCCCAGTTAAATGCTTCATAAATCATTACTTGTTTAGGGGTATTTGTAATATGTTCTTCCCCTCTAAAGACATGAGTTATTTCCATAAAGTGATCGTCAATTACAACCGCGAAGTTATAAGTAGGGATACCATTATCTTTTAAAATAATCCAGTCTTCAACATCTTCTGATAAAAACTTTAATTTACCTCTAATAACATCATCAAAAATAAATTCTTGATTTAAAGGAACTTTAAATCTAATTGCATAATCATCTGAACCTTCTTTATAATCTTTATAAGCTAAACCTTCTTCTAAAAGTTTATGAGCATATTCTTGATATGTTTTTAATCTTTTAAGTTGAAAATATGGGCCAAATGGTCCACCAATGTCTGGACCTTCATCCCATTTAATTCCTAACCACGATAAATCGTTTAATTGTGAACTAACACCATAATCAACATTTCTTTCAGTATCGGTATCTTCGATTCGAATAATAAAGTCACCATTATGATGTTTAGCAAATAGATAATTAAATAAAGCAGTTCTGGCATTTCCAATATGAAGGGTACCAGTTGGTGAAGGAGCATATCTAGTTCTTACTTTTTTCATTTATTTCCTCTTTTCACTAATACAATTATAAAATATTTATCCTAAATAAACAAGGTTATTAACAATTTATGTTAATGTGTCAAAAATAGAAATATTTAAATTTAATTTAAAAGAAAAAAAAGGAAGCATAAATGCTTCCAAATTTTTATCTTTTTGAGAATTGTGATGCTTTACGAGCTTTTTTAAGACCGTATTTTTTACGTTCCTTTGCTCTTGGATCTCTTGTTACTAACCCCGCAGGTTTTAAAATCTTACGAAGTTCTGGATCTAGATCCATTAAAGCTCTAGTTATTCCTAATCTAACAGCTCCAGCTTGACCAGTAAGCCCGCCACCATTAACATTAGCACTTACATTAAATCTACCTTCATTTTCGGTTAGATTAAGTGGTTGTAAAACGTCTAATCTTGTAGCCGGTGATGGAAAGTATTCATCAAATGGTCTTCCATTTACAACAAACTCACCGTTTCCTGGAGTTAAGATAACTCTAGCAACAGATGACTTACGTCTCCCTGTTCCTAAATATTGTACGAGATCTTTGTTCATAAATTTATACCTCTAATCTTTCTGGCTTTTGAGCTTCATGAGGATGAGTAGGACCTTCATAAACGTATAGTTTACGGTACATGTCTCTACCTAA
>Ga0265293_10011084_pt1 | contig 12391 bp, 11 predicted proteins | sample Munlanlewell138R_FD_192505 | JGI IMG/M metagenome (GOLD analysis project Ga0265293, IMG submission 192505) | Leachate microbial communities from a municipal landfill in Southern Ontario, Canada - Leachate well 138R | ecosystem: Engineered > Solid waste > Landfill > Unclassified | place: Canada... | reverse complement strand
CCCCTGCAAGGCTCCAACATCACGCTTGAACAGGTGCTGGCGGCAACTGAATATGTAACACCAGCGGTTGAAATCATTGATTTCAGAATTACGCAAGTAGACCCTGAGACCGGTTCAACCAGCAAAGTATTTGACACCATCAGCGACAACGCCGCCAATGCCGGCATTATTATTGGCGCTGAAAAAATAGCCCCGGAAAAACTGGACCTACCCTGGTGCGGTGCCATTCTCAGCCAGAATGGTGTGGTGGAAGAAACCGGACTGGCTGCCGGTGTACAGGGTCATCCTGCCATTGGGGTCGCCTGGCTGGCAAACAAACTGGCACCATGGGGTGAAACCCTGCAACCCGGGCAAATTGTGCTGGCTGGCTCATTTACCCGCCCTGTTGCCGCCAAGGTGGGCGATGTTTTCAAGGCCGATTACGGCCCCATGGGTCAACTGAATTTTCGTTTTGTTTAAGGATCCCCCATGCAAATCCCTATTAATACCTTCAAGCAGGCACTGCGTCAGGGCACGCCTCAAATCGGGCTTTGGCTTGGCCTGGCCGACCCCTATGCCGCCGAGGCCCTGGCGGGCACCGGATTTGACTGGCTGCTGATTGATGGCGAACACGCGCCAAACGATCTGCGCCAAACCCTGGCCCAGCTGCAGGCAGTTGCCCCCTACCCGGTTCATCCCGTTGTGCGTCCCGTTTCTGGCGAAACGGCTTTAATCAAGCAGTTGCTGGATATCGGTGCACAAACACTGTTAGTGCCAATGGTGGAAACCGCCGAACAGGCAAAACAAATTGTGCAGGCCACCCGCTATCCGCCCGCCGGTATCCGTGGCGTGGGCAGCTCACTGGCCCGTTCATCACGTTGGGACCAGATTGAAAACTATCTTCAACTGGCGGATGAGCAGATCTGCGTTTTAGTTCAGGTAGAAACCAAAACAGGGCTGGAAAACCTTCAAGCCATTACAGATGTTGAAGGTGTTGACGGCGTGTTTTTTGGCCCTGCCGATCTTTCCGCCTCTTTGGGCCACCTGGGTAACCCATTACACCCCGATGTTCAGAAAGCGATTGTTAATAGCATCAAAACGGTTTGCCAATCTGGCAAAGCCCCCGGTATTTTAATGTCAGACCAAACCCTGGCCCGCCAGTATCTTGAACTGGGCGCCCGCTTTGTTGCCGTGGGTGTAGATACAAGTTTATTGGTTTGCGCGGCGACTGAACTGGCCAACGCGTTCAAGCCAGGCTCTGCCAGCATGACAGGTAAAAGCGGCAACGTCTATTGATTTTAATTTGCCACCAATAAGCCTGCAGTCCAACAAACAACAAGCCCCACACTCAGGGGCTTGTCAACGTTACCGGGATAGCAAAACCGGACTTGCGTTTCGGTTTTATTCCTGCAAAGCCAAATTAGCACCCGATCAATAAATGGCCGGCACGATCATTTCTGCTGGCGTCGGGTTGCGAATATAGTCAGGGTGATGCTCCCGCGCGGGCAGTTCAATAGGCTCACGCGTTACTTCACCATACGGTATCTGCGACAGCAAATGCGAGATGCAATTCAGGCGAGCCCGTTTCTTGTCTACCCCCTCAACCACCCACCATGGCGCCTCGGGAATGTGCGTGCGCTCCATCATTTCTTCCTTGGCCTTGGTATAAGCCTCCCAGCGACGACGTGACTCCAGATCCATGGGAGACAGCTTCCATTGCTTCAGGGGGTCATGCATGCGCATCAGGAAGCGGCGGTATTGTTCATCATCGCTAATCGAGAACCAGTACTTGATCAAGACAATGCCGCTACGCACCAGCATTTTTTCAAATTCGGTCACGTCACGGAAAAACTGCTCAAGCTCTTCATCGGTACAGAAACCCATAACCCGCTCCACCCCTGCGCGGTTATACCAGCTACGGTCAAACAGGACGATTTCACCACCGGCAGGAAGATGGGAAACATAACGCTGGAAATACCATTGAGTCTGTTCACGGTCACTGGGTGCAGGCAAGGCCGCTACCCGACAAACACGGGGGTTAAGACGCTGTGTAATGCGTTTGATGGCGCCCCCTTTACCTGCGGCGTCACGCCCTTCAAAAATAACCACCACCTTAAGCTTTTGGGCAACCACCCAATCCTGCAACTTAATTAACTCACCCTGCAAACGCAACAATTCACGGAAATAAATCCGCCGGTCCATGCCATCGCCAGTCGGCATTTCACCCAAAACATCATCCAGGCGATTATCATCAATTTCCATTTCCAGCTCTTCATCAAAACTGTCTATCATGTCGGCATAAAGACGCTGGGTGTGTTCAGATAAATTTTCCGTCATAAGAAAACAACTCCTTAAATAATGAATGAAATTTATAGCTTTTATATGACGCGTATATGACTGGTAAATCATCCGCGCGGGCAAGCCGGCACCGCTCACCACTGATCATCAGATCAATGTGTGATTTACTCATTCTACCGCTTACAGGATTTAATAAAAGAGGTGCTGATACCAACTGCACGGGCACCAGACATGCGCATAAAAAGGGAGTTTGCCCTGCTCACTCTTATATAAGAGCACTGAAGATGAGAATAGTTTCAAAACTGCGGGATTCTCAACAAGGACAGGCATCCAATAGCTGAAAAAATACAAAACACAATAACAAAAACAATTCTCATTTACAATCTTGTAAATTTAGGAGAGAATGATTCCCATTATTTTTTAAAGAGCTGAAAGAAGCTTCATCCCGTCTGATAATGGTGATTTTTTGCCACTAATGTTTACCTCTTACTCTTATTTACCCAACACAAAAAAGGATACTTCAATGAAGCCCAAGTTACAAAAAACGAAATGGCTCACCTTGCTGCAAGCAACAATGGCAATCACTTTTACCACGGCCACCGGACATGCCATGGCACAGGATACACAAGTAAAGGTTCAACATGCCAAAGGCGAAGCCACCATCAAGGCCCAGCCTGCCAAAACCGCCGTTTTTGACTTACCAACCCTGGACAACATGCAAACGTTGGGCATTCAGGCAAGTGCAGTGGCCAACTCGCGTTTCCCTGAATTTCTTGCCGCTTACAACGAAGAAAGCATACCCAGGGTTGGCACCCTGTTTGAACCCGATCACCAGGCACTTGCCAACGTTGCACCGGACTTGATTTTTGTGGGTGGCCGCTCCAGTGACAAATTTGATGACGTGCTTAAAATTGCCCCAACCCTGGACATGAATATTGATACGCAAGCACCCCTGGAAAGTATCGAACGCAACGTGAACACCTTGGGCAAGATATTTGACAAGGAAACACAGGCAGCCGAAGCCCTGGATAAACTGAATGCATCCATAAACGCCTTGAAAGCCAAATCCGCCAAGGCCGGCAATGCCATGATGATTCTGTCCATCGGTGACAAAGCCAGCGCTTTTGGACCCGGTTCCCGCTTTGGCATGATTTATGACGTATTTGGCTTTACACCCAATGCCGCGGTCAAAGACCTTTCCACCACAGACCGCCACCCCTTCAAGCTGGAAGATATTGCCAAAGCCGATCCCGACTGGCTGTTTGTGATTGATCGCTATGCGGCTACGGGCAGCAATACAGACAAACCATCCAGCAAGGAAGTACTGGAAAAATCCATTATTGGACAAACCCGTGCTGCCAAAAACAATCAGATTGTTTATGTAGACCCGTACAACTGGTACATTCTGGGTAGCGCAGGCCTGACATCCATGCAACAGAATATTGATCAGATTTCTGCCGCATTGGATGCAAAAAAATAAAACCGGATTTTAAAATTGGACATTGCCCCTAATAACCCTGTGACAGACAGGTGTTGCAGGGGCAATTTCCCGGACTGCCGCCAACCATCACAAAAAACAGTTACACGAATAACCGTCAGGCGCACCCCTTCGCACCTTCACGGATCTCTTCCTCGCTCACATCCCGCATATGCGTTGCCATAGACCAATTATGCCCAAACGGGTCTTTAGACACCGTAACGGTCTCCCCAAAAAGTGTCATCCAGTGGCATAACGGGGGTTGCCCCGGCAGCAATGGCCTGCTCATACATCGCATCGGCATTGTCCTTTTGTATAAAATTCAATGGCCTGGCCAGCACCGGCACACACCAAATGGGGTGTTACCGTGTTCATGCCCGAAGGCACTGACCTGACTTTATGTTCATTATCGGGATCCAGATCAAACAAAGCCTTCATAGACATCATATCGAACGGTGCAGAAAAGTGCTCATGTTCAATTAACCATTGTCCACCCACTTTCTTATAGCCGGTTGTCATTCTCATCCAGGCGACATTCTGCTGGCCGCTTTCATCCTTTTCACCGCAACGAATCAAACAATACACCAGCGCCAGCTCTCCGCTCACGGAAATATGCGCATCGGCAGGCTCAAATACCATGTCATTAGTACACATTTCAAGGCATAATTGCCAATGCTTGCCATAAGCCTCTTTTCCATTGAAACGCAACTGCAGGACCGCATCATAAGCAACGACATCAGGCGTATAGTTTGCCATGATTTGCTCAACATCCCTTGTTTGTATGGCATCCTGCCAGCGCTGTATAGCCTGTTTGACTTCTGCCTTTCCTGCCGTGTTTGCATTTGCAGCACTCATCATCCTGCTCCTTTTTGCAAAAAAATGGCAAGGCTACTGAAACAAAAAAACCAAATCCGTCCGTTAAGCTGTTATGGGGTCTTAACTGACAAGACTGCCTCAAGAACCCTGCCAAAATAACACTACTGTTTAATCACATGCCAGACATTCTGGACATCATCTCCTGCCATGTCCCCCTGTTTCATGTCTCTTTTATACAGATACAATGGCTGTCCCTTGTAAGCCCATTGGCTGCTTGCATCATCGCGCATGATTATGCTGTAGTCACCTTCCGCATTGCTATCGGGAGCAGCCAAAAGCGGTGGCCAATTCTCGGCACAGCGGTCATTACATACGCTTTTACCGTCCATGCCCCTGTCTTTATCGTAGGTATATAAAGTCATGCCATCCGCATTAACCAATACCTCATTCATTGCTTTTACCGGTGGACCGGCTGCACGGGCACTATTACTCATGAAGCCACACCCCAAACTGGCGAAAGCCAGAATAAGTAATGTTTTCCTCATTTTGCATCTCCCTGAAAAAATAAACCCTAATCTGCATTGCTACCGACCAGCAATTACAGAATACTCCTAAACATATGAAAACAAAGAGATATTTCAAACAAACAGATTGCTTTTTGTTTCCTGATCGGGTTTTTGGGGGCAAAAGAAAAAACCATTCATTTTTTGATTCATAAAATAAAAAGTTGCAACAAATAATGATACGTTATAACATTTCAATAACTTTTCAGAAATAGCAGTCATTCTCGTTCCTTATCATGTTTCCCATCCGACCATTCGCACCCCTGTGCGCCCTTGTCCTGTTCCAACAAACCGCACTGGCACAAACCGCCACTTCCACCAACACGCAAACTGTCACGCTTGATACGATTGTTATCAGCGCCAGCAGTACCGAACACAGCCTGCGTCATGCTCCTGCTTCCATTTCCGTTATTACGGCAGATGATTTAAAAGACCGCCCGGTCAGCAATCTTGCCGATGCCATGCGTGACGTTCCTGGCGTTACCATTACCGGCATTGGCATGAACCGTAAAGGTGTCAGTTTCAGGGGGATGGACAGCAAATACTCTCTCGTACTGGTCAATGGCCGCCGTATCACCCCTTCCATTAATGCGATTGCCCACTCCAACCTGGACCTGAACTGGATTCCCGCCAGCCAGGTCGAACGCATCGAAGTCATTCGTGGCCCCATGTCTTCCCTGTATGGTTCAGAAGCCCTGGGCGGTACCATTAACATCATTACCCAAAAACCTGAAAACGCCTGGCGCGGTGAAATCTCCTCTTATTTCAGCAACGGCATCAGTGATCCGTCCGGTAACAGTTATATATTCAGCGCGTCTACCGGTGGCGCACTTATTCAGGACAAACTGTTCCTTAATATGTACGGTGAGAAAAAATACCAGGGTGAAGTACTCATGCCCTCTACAGCCAATGGCTTGTTCCCCTCATACCTTGAAGGCCTGCGCTCGCATCAGGCCGGTCTTGGCTTAAGATGGGTCATCACGCCTGGCCATGAACTTACGTTTGACCATTTAGACGGACATGAAGACAATATACGTCACGCTATTGCAACCAAAACCATTCGCCAACCCGGCAAGCCCCCGGTAAGCTCACAACACGAATACGCAAGCTACGACGATATCCGGCGCAGGCAAACCTCCCTTGGCTATCAGGGCGAAGGGTCGTGGGGAAAAATGCAGGCCAATCTTTATAACTCCGATCTTGAGCGTACCAACACCCGCAATGACACAAATAATGAAGACATCCAGAAACTGACGGAAACCATTGCCGATTTACGGGTTAACATTCCGCTGGCACAACGTCACCTGCTGACTGCGGGTACAGAATGGCGCAAAGAAAAACTTGAAGATGACGGTTTCACCGGTTCAGGCAAAACATCGTTAATCCACACCGCCCTGTTTCTTCAGGATGAAATCGCCATTACACCCGACTGGTCTGTCATTATTGGTGACCGTCTTGATCGCCATGAAAAATTTGGTTCCCATCATAGTCCGCGTTTGTACACGGTATACGACCTGAGTGAGCAATTTACCCTTAAAGGCGGTATTGGCAGGGGCTTCAAGGCACCTACCCTGAAACAGCTGTCGTCCGATTATACCGGTAGCGGCAGGGGCGGTTTTTTTACCGTACACGGCAACCCTGACCTGGCCCCGGAAACCAGCACCAATATAGAGCTTTCAGCCATTTACGAAACCGACCGCCTTTTCCTTGAAGGCACCATCTACCGTAATAAAGTCAAAAACAAGATTGCCTATACCTGCACCAACTATTGCGGCCAGCGCGGCCTGGAGCTGGGCACCTACCATAATATTGAACGTGCCCGCTACAATGGGGCCGAACTGGGTGCCAGCTATGCATTAACAGACCGTTTAAAATTAAAAATAAGCTACAACTACCTGAATGCCCGTGACCATGAAGACAGGCACCTGACCCTGACTCCCCGTCACTCCGGCTCGGCAGGCCTGAGCTGGACCCCTACAGAGCAGCTTACACTGGGCGCCCATATGCAATACATCGGTACCCAATACATGGATGCCGGCAACAACGCCAACAAACAGAAAGCATCCCGGGTTTATTCCCTGCAGGCAGGCTATCAGCTTAATAAACACTTGCGGGTTTCCGCAGGTATTGAAAACCTGAGCAATGAAAAATTCATTGATGAAGATACCGTCAATACCTATGCCGAACCTGGCCGTCGCCTTAACCTTGGTTTAACACTGTCATTCTGATGAAAACAACAGCACTGAAACACCTGCTCCTGTCCGCCTGGGCAGGTATCTTCCTGTTTTTTGCCACGCTGGCAAACGCACAGCAAAACAGCCAGATCCTGATATTAACAACGCAATTCAATCATGCTTCCCAATACACCAGAATGAATGAATTTGCCCGTCAGGCCAAACTCGAACTGTCATACATTTATGCAGATACCACTCCTGCCCCTCAACTGGAGCAGGCCATCGGCCAGGCCAGTCTGGTTCTGATTGACAGCCCCCGCCAGCCAGACTGGCAAATCATCCAGAAGAAAGCACTGCCCTATCTTGAAGCCGGCATAACCCCCTGGCTGCAAGCCAGCGGCCCGGCCCGCACTCATGCAGGCATACCCGGCAAAACAGTGGATACGATCCGGCAATATTATGATAATGGCACGGCGCAAAACTGGTCTGCCATGTTCAGATACCTGCATGCCTTCCTGCACCAGGAAGCCACCGCACACATACCGGCCCCCGTTATCTTCGGCAAAACCGGTTTTTATCATGCGCAAGATGCCCGCCTGTTCAACTCATTGCAAGACTATGAACAACATGAAAACAGGCAATCGCATTTCAGCAATACCAGCATTGGTTTCATGGCAAGCAAAGGTACGTTCAGCGCCCAGCAAACCGAAGTGATTGATTACATGGTGCAGTCGGCAGAACGCATGGGAATCCGCCCTCTGGTTTTCTGGATGGAAAACCTGTCAGGCGAAGAAAAAGAAGCGTTTCTGAAAAGCCTGCCCATCCACGCCCTGGTAAACATGACCCATATACAGGGAGCCGACAATACCCGTCTTTTTGAAAGCCTGAACATCCCCGTTATCCAGAGCTTCAGCTATCGTGCAAACGAACCCGGCAAAGGCTGGGAGCAGGCAGCCTCCGGCATTAACCTGAATCAGGTCGCCGTATTTCTTGCCCTGCCGGAAACCTGGGGTCTGATTGAACCCACTGTCATCAGTGAAAAACGCAGCGACACCATTGTGCCGCTGAACGATCAGATAGACCAGTTGCTGATGCGCCTGCGCAAACTGGCTGCCCTGCAACACCGGCCCAATCAAGATAAAAAAGTGGCCCTGATGGTGTGGAACCATCCCGATAATGACAAAAGCATTGCGGCGACCGGCATGAATATCCCGAAAAGCCTGATCTCGCTGATTCCTGCCATGCAACAGGCAGGCTACCGCTTTGAGACGATAGAAGATGAGCAAACCCTGATAGAACAGTTACAGCGTTTACTCAAAGCACAGCACCAGCCTGCCTTGCGGCCTGAATTGCTGAAAGCGGGCATGGCCGACACCCTGTCGGTTGGCCTGTACTATCATTGGCTGAACAGCCTGCCCGTATTCTATCCGTATATCCAGGATAATATTGGTGAAGCGATCCAGGCCAAACGGCGGGGCCGGGCCACGGTTATCAGCCATCATACCCCCGCATTTTCTCCTTCCGGCCTGCATGATGAACTGAAAGAGCTGCATGATTTAATGCACGAATATGAACAGCTGGAAGACGGCCCTATCCGTGATAAAACCATGCAAGCCATCACGGCGGCCGCCATTCAGCAGCATCTGAACAAAGATCTTAACCTGACTGAAGCCGCCATCCGTGAAGATTTCACGGCATTTTTCAGTGTGCTGCACCATCATCTGCACCAGCTGGCGGCACGCTCGGTTCCCCTGGGCCTGCATGCCTTTGGCCTGAACCCGGAAGCGGACACCCTTACCCTGACCGTCCTGCAGCAATTGGGCAAACCCTGGTTTGACAGTCTCAAGCTTGACCATGCCGAAACCATGGCCCGGGATAACGAAAAAATCAGGCAATCACCCGCCTATCAATTACTGCACGAACATTTGTTTAAGCCTGAAACAGAACAACCTCACTGGCAGGCCCTGTCACAGGCAGAACAGGAACAATATCTCCCCATCCTGGCGCAGGCCACACGCTATGCCGCCAATTTGCAGGCAAGCAATGAAACCGCCGCCTTGATTAAAGCCATAAACGGGCGCTTTACCAGCCCGGGTACCGGTGGTGACTCCATACGCGACCCAGAAATCACCAGCGGCAAAAACATGTACGCCTTTGATGCCTCCAAAATCCCGTCAAAATCGGCATGGGAAGCCGCCGAAGCGGCACTGGATAAGTTGCTGGCCTTATACTGCCAGCAAAACAACGGCGATTTGCCCACCAAAATGGCCTTCAGCCTGTGGTCTTCCGATGCCATCCGCACCTTGGGCGGCATGGAGGCCCAAGTAGTACATGCACTGGGTCTGCAACCGGTATGGCTGACCAACGGCTCCCTCAGCCATTTTGACATTATTCCGGCCGCGCAATTGAAACGTCCCCGCATTGATGCCGTCATTCAGGTAACCGGTACCTATCGTGACCAGTTTGACAGCTTCATCCGCAAACTGTCTGAAGCCATTGAAAAACTGGCGCAACTGGACGAACCCGACAACCCCATTTACCATAATACCCAAAGCATTTACCAGAAATTGCAGCAACAAGGCATAAACCAGGAAGAGGCCATGATTTATGCCAGCAGCCGTGTTTTTGGCAATGAGCCCGGGCAATATGGCACTGGCCTGACGCATCGCGTTTTGCAAAACAGCAGCTGGGAACATGAAACAGAACTGGCCGAACAGTTTCTGAATACCCAGGGCTATATATTCAGTCACCGCCTGTGGGGGCAAAAAGCCAACAGTCAACAGCCTGTATTCAGCCTGCAGCTGGAAAACACCCAGGCTGCCGCCTTTTCCCGCTCATCCAATCTGCACGGCATGCTTTCAACCGACCACCCCTTTGAATTTCTGGGCGGCCTGTCTGTTGCCATTCGCAGCCTTAACGGGCAAAGCCCTACCCTGCTGGTCAGTGACCAGCGTGGTAAAACCGCCAGTGCCCAAAGCAGCGCCTCTTTCATTGCCGAGGAAATACGCAGCCGTTATACCAACCGGCACTGGATTAACCATATGCAGCAGGAAAACTATGCTGGCACACTTGAAATTGAACAAACCATCAATAATATGTGGGGCTGGCAGGTGATGGACCCGCAAAGTATCCGTGATGACCAATGGCAGCATATGCACGATGTTTATGTACAGGACAGCCTGGACATGAATATGAACCAATGGTTTGAACAGTACAACCCCAATGCCCAGGCCCAGCTGATTGAGCGCATGGCCGAAGCCATTCGCAAAGATTACTGGCAAGCCGATGCGACAACCCAACAATCCCTGAAACAGCGCTGGCAGCAATTGCATGAAACATATGAGCTAAGCCAAAACCCCATCACGGCTGAATTCATCAACAGCCAGCTGGGCGGTTATGGACTGGCAGCGCAAGCCGGCGCAACACTCGCTGCCCAAGAGCCGGCTGCGCAAAACAAGCCTGACATTGAACTGAATGAAAACAGCGCAAACAGCAGCCAGACCATTAGCGGCAAAGTCATGAAGAAAATTGAGCAAAGCCCGCCCGATGAGCAAGATATGATTTTTGCCATTGGTCTTTCATTCATTTTTGCCTGCCTGTTCGCAGGAGCGTTACTGCAACACCGGCGCAACCAGAAAACGGCTGCCATTAACCGTCAACCTGATTGATGGCCATTTATTTTATATATAAACCAATTTACCAACCGCATTACCTTTTTTAATCACTATCCGAAATGACATCTTTTGAACACTGGCTCTATCAGCTTTCCCATTTATTCTTTATCCCGGTCATGTTCCTGATCCTGCTGGCACTGGTTTATTCTTTCATGGCGTTGGGCGCCTTACTTGCCGAAGCATGGCAAAAAAAACGCAATAAGTATCAATCCGTTCTGCTGGCTCATTACAAAAAAAACGGTGGCAAGCCCGATGATCTTGAATTATGGATTATGCGGCGGCTGGAATGGCTGCGGATTACCTCACGCAATACGCCCATGCTGGGGCTGATTGCCACCATGATTCCCATGGGACCGGCCCTGCTGGCCCTGACCCGCCAGGACACGCAAGGTGTAGGTGAAAACATGGTGGTTGCCTTTTCTGCGGTTATTATTGCCCTGATCGGTTCCAGCCTGAGCTATCTGGTGCTAACCATCCGGCGGCGCTGGCTGCTTGAGGAACTGCGTCAGGTAGAACAGGCACAAGAGGCACAGGTATGAGGTTTTTAAACGAAGAAGATGATGATCCGCTGCTGTCGGTTGTTAACCTGATTGACGTATTCCTGGTTGTTATTGGGGTGTTGATGATTGTGATTGTGCAGAACCCGCTTAACCCGTATGCCAAAGAAGATGTGATTGTGATCGAATCACCCGGCACCGATCAAATGAAAATGACCATCAAGCAAGGCAAGGAAATGACCCGCTATGAGTCCAGCAATGAAATTGGCGAGGGTGAAGGCGCCCGGGCCGGTGTCACTTACCGGCTGAATGACGGTCGCATGATTTACATACCCGAAGCGGAGTAATAAAACCGCAGGCAAGCAATTTGAAGCGCCTAAAGTAGCCTGATTGATTGTCTGCGGTTGCTGCCAACTCAATATATTCTGCCAGCACCCTTACGCTGGCAGAATTGGCGATATTTACTTCACATATTTACGGAACTCGGGTTTGCGTTTCTCTCGGAATGCATTGCCCCCTTCCTTGGATTCATCGGTATCGTAATACAGTTTCAGGGCATGCATGGACAGTGAAGACATGCCACGAATCATTTCGCTGTCCACATTGAATGAGCGTTTTGCCAACGCAATGGCAGTCGGGCTTTTCTCATTGATTTCATCGCACCACTTCTGTACCTCTTCGTCCAGCTGATCGTGCGGCACCACTGCATTTACCAACCCCATCTGCAAGGCTTCCTGGGCTGTATAACGACGGCACAAATACCAGATTTCACGGGCCTTTTTCTCACCCACCACACGTGCCAGGTAAGCCGTGCCAAACCCCGGATCAACCGAACCCACCTTGGGGCCAACCTGCCCCATTTGCGCTTTATCTGATGCGATGGCCAAATCACATACCGTCACCAGCACATTCC
>Ga0265293_10011081_pt1 | contig 12392 bp, 4 predicted proteins | sample Munlanlewell138R_FD_192505 | JGI IMG/M metagenome (GOLD analysis project Ga0265293, IMG submission 192505) | Leachate microbial communities from a municipal landfill in Southern Ontario, Canada - Leachate well 138R | ecosystem: Engineered > Solid waste > Landfill > Unclassified | place: Canada... | reverse complement strand
TCTTTAACATCTATACCTCTTTGGAAGCTTCATTACTTCGCGTAGTATATCTGCTTGTATTTTAAAGTCTTATGTAACGTTATAGATATGATGGCTTGAGAAATCAATTTTTCTAATATAAATTATTAAACACTCTGCTTAATCTATAAACTAGATTCCGTGTCAAGCACGGAATGACGAGACGCGCATCATCCTGAACAAACAAACCGTCATCCTGAACAAACAAACTGTCATCCTGAACAAACAAACTGTCATCCTGAACAAACAAACCGTCATCCTGAACTTGATTCAGGATCCAACTCAATAATTCTTCAAAGCATTCTATTATAAATTTGATATTGATTTTTTCCTAGTCTTTTTGCATCATACATTGATGTATCTGCTTTTTTTAAAATTTCACTTATTGTTTCACTATTTTTCCTATCAATAAAATAGATGCCTATACTAGCTGTTACTTGAAACTGTGTATTCTCATAAGTTATCTTTGTTGAAGCTGCGCATAACAATCCCTCAATATCCTCTTTATAATTATCAGATTTGATGATAAATGCAAACTCGTCACCACCCATGCGAGCAACTGTTCCTATCTCTTTAACTACTTCTTGAAATCTTTTTGCTAAAGTCATTAAAAGAAAATCACCAGCTTCATGCCCAAAAGTATCATTTATATTTTTAAAACCATCAAGGTCAACAAAGCCAACACCCAAGATAGGATTTCCTCTTTTTATACTCTTTAGCTGTTTTTTTAAAAGTTTTTCAAAATTATGACGGTTTGGCAAAGAGGTCAGAGGATCGTACAGAGCTTGCTGTTTGAGTATTTTTTCCTCTTTATCCCTTTGTGTTATATCTATTGCTAAGGATACTATCTCTTGCTTATCAAGCTTATCAATTTTAGGTAAAAGAGTATTGTGCCATTCACACAATATCACCCTGCCATCTTTTGTTAAGTTTTTATTACTAAAAAGATAGAGTTGCTCATCTTTTGATATCTGTTTTAGATTTTTCTTTGCTAATTCTAAATCTTCTAAACTTATAAGAAAGTCAAAAATATTTCTTCCTATAACTTCATCATAAGACCATCCAAAAACTCTCTTAGCTTCCATATTCCAAGCTGTTATAGCAAAATTCTCATCCCAAACAATACCAGCAGATGCTGAGTTTTCAAAAAGAACTTTATGCCTTAAGAGTGTTTTTTGTAATTTTTTATTGATGCCATATATATAAAAAACTACAAGTCCAGATGCTATTAGTAAAGATATAGATGTAGCCACATAGATATAAAACCAAGTCATATCCCTTTTGGCATCTATCTTGTAATAAAATTTATCTAAAGCTCTTTCATTTTTTACAAGATTAAAGAGTCTATATGTCTCAACTATATGCTCCCACCTTCCAGGATTACTATGACCTATTTGCACAATATCTGGATTTATCAATTGCTTTGAGACTTCTGCTTCAAATTTGAGTCGTTTGTAGCTTTTTTTTTGTGTGTTGTATTTTTCTAAAATAAGTGAAATAATCTCTTCTTGATTTTTTAAGGCGTATTTCCACCCTTTCATCGTAGCTTCTCTAAATTTCTCAATATTTTTAGGACTATTTTTTATAAGTTCTTGTGTTGTGAAGATAGCATCCCCATAAAAATCCAAACCATATTTCCTCGGTTCTAAAATTTGATAAGGGATGTTTTTATCTTTCATTACAAAAGGTTCATTCGAAGCATAAGCATTAATAGCATCAACCCTATTTTGCAGTAAGTCTCCTAGGTTGTTGTTCTGCGATACAAAGTTTACTTTTTTAAGGTCTATCCCCTCTTTTAGAAACATCGCTTTGAGTTCTACATCTTGATCGCCACCAATCAAAGCGATAGTTCCTCCTTTAGCAAAATCAACAGGACTTTTAAATTTTTCGCTCGTTAGTAGTACATTTGGTGAGTGCTGAAAAATCACCCCAAGCATCACAACTGGTTCCCCTCTTAGATACTCAATAACCAAACTAGAGTTTGAAACTCCAATATCTGCTCTCTTTAGAAGAACCTCTTTAACAGGATTTATAGTAGGCCCACCCTCAATGAGCCTTACTTCAAGTCCAGCATCCCTATAAAAGTTTTTCTCTAAAGCTGCATAATAACCTGCAAACTGGAATTGATGATACCATCTTAACTGAACACTTAAGCTCTTATCATCCGCATTTATAAATACATTTATTAAAAATAATAGTAATAAAACTCTCATTATATTTTGCCTTTTAAAAGTACTTGAGCTATAAGGATTAGAGAGGTTTTTTAAAAAACCCACCCAGCCTGAACTAAGAACTTTACATCGAACTTTTTATCTTCTGATGTCCTGTTATGTGAGAGGCTTTTAGCAAGGTATGTGTTTATAAAAAGAGAGTCATAAGTACCATAATAACCTATTCCAACATCTTGAAGCGTTTTAGCCCTCTCTCCTGTTGTGTTTTTACTTGCTATTACTCTACCTATATCGTAAAATGCACTGATTTTTGATGTGAGGTTTTTATAGCTTGGGAGTGTGTAGAAGAGTTCTGTGTTTAGTATATATCCATTCTCAGCACTCTCTTCACCATCAGGGTAGTATCTAACTCCGTAGATGCCGCCTATGCTTAAGTCTTGACTTCCATCTAGGTTTTTGTTGCCTAGTGCGTACTGCATCTTTAGGGAGTTCTCCCATCTTACTTTTTCATTTAAGTCAAAGTCTTGACCTAGTTCTATATTTATCTTTGAGAATGTTCCGTTTGTGTTAGCGCCGGCCTTATCTTGTTTTTCATCTTCATGGTTTTTAAATCTTAAGTTACCTAAAGTGTAAGAGAAGTCTGCTTTTGTTTGAGCGTTTTTACCAAATAAGAGATAGTCTTTAGTAAAGTCAACACCCATACTTCCAACAACAGCATCTTTTTTTATGTTTGTAGAGCTTACTTGTATCTCATCTTTCATCTTGTTATATGATATATCGAAGTATAGTTTTAGGTTTTGTAGTCTTGATCTTATGAGTGGATAGACTACTTCTAGGTTTATACTATCTGATGAACCTATAGCATCTAAGTCTTTATATTTGTTCCCTAATTCATAAGTAGTCTTTGCGTAGCTAATGTTTGCTCTTGAGCCATTTGGATGAAGAGCAAAATCATAAGCTAGTCTTGCGTTTAGTAGTCCTGCTGTCTCTGAGGTAAGTGCACTAAGAGAGAGTTTATCTCCTATTTTAAATGGAGAGTTTATATCTCCTCCTGCCATAAGTCTATGTCTTCCTGTATATAGTGAGCCATAGTTATCTCCTAGTATATAAGCACTATATCTCTTTGTAGCATCTACACCTATGATAAAGTCACTCTCTCCAACTTTCTCTCCTGGTTTTACTTCTGCTTTAGTTACTATAGCACCGGGAGTATCGTTGATGATTAGCATAGCTCTCTCAAGGGTGTCAGTTGAGACTATATTTTTATCTTTTATATTATCTAGGTTAGCTTGGAGTGTGGAGTCTTTTACCAAAGAGTTGTTTTGGAGTTCAAATTCTCCGTAAGCGCCCTCAACTACTACTATCTTTAAGTTGTTTTCTTGAGAGTTGATGTTTTGTTGTGGGATGTAAGCACGAGAAACGAAGTATCCTTTTGCTCTATAGAGTTTAGTTATTTTAGTAGTTAGTTCTTGTATATCATTAAAGCTTAGTTCTTTGTTTTCATACTCTGATACTATTGCTTTTATCTCTTTTTCATCTAGATGCACAACACCTTCAACTGTGATATTTTTTAGAAAAACCTTTTTAGAGTCATCAAACTCTTTTAGTTGCATCTGCTGAGTTCCCTCAAGAGTAGGTAGAATTTTTTCTTCCTTTTTTAACTGAGGTGGTTTTACTTGTTTTAGTGCATCTCCTATATTTGGAATATGTGGAGGTGCAGCATATAGTGACATAGATGCAAATAGTGATATTGCTATAATATTTGTTGGTTTCATTAATTTTTCCTTTTTTATATTTTTATATTTTAAAGTCACACAGTGCGAAACTCATCGTGGAGAATGCCATTGGTTAGCATTCCTAGAAGCATCGCTTCCGAAAGCTATGACAACTTTAAAGCCTCTCAATGCGAAGCTAAAGCCGAAAGCCTTGCAAGGTTTTAAGCCATACAGTGCGAAGCTGAAGCATCGCTTCCGAAAGCCCTACCTCACATGTCTCTCACAAACGAGGTTTTTACCTCGTAGAGCTGGCTTACAAATCACACTCTAATTTTAAAGTCACAAAGGACAAAACTCTCTACCTATCATCTGCTAAATAGAACTCTTGTTCTACTCCATCTGGAAGCTTTACTCCTCCATCTACTAGTTGCATGATAGAGTCTCTTGAGAGTGGTACTCTTACTTCACTGCTCTGCACTCCAGCTTCTACTTGCATCTCTCTGGCTTCGCTTAGACTTACTCTTTTTGTAGTTTGTCCCTCTATAGGTTTAGAGACTAGCATCTTTTTGCCTCCACTTTGAAATGTTATATTTACATTTTTACCACTCTGTAGTGGAGTAGCTGGTTGTACTTTTGGTACTACTACTTTTGTGGCTTCTTTGTTTACTATAGAGATGATAACTTTTTGTGCATCTTTTATCTCTTGCTCAACTACTGAATCTGGCTTGATTGGATCAGGCACTACAGGATCTGGACTCGGTGGAGTTGGATCTACTGGGTCCGGTTTTGGATCTACAGGATCTGGACTCGGCGGTGTTGGATCTACTGGGTCCGGTTTTGGATCTACTGGATCTGGACTCGGTGGAGTTGGATCTGGGTTTACTGGATCTGGTGTTGGATCAACTGGATCTGGTGTTGTCTCTTTAGTACCTATAACCCAAGCTGTTGTGTAGCTATTGCCACTATTTTGCCAAGCTAAGATTGGTGTGCCTTTGGTTACTGTGCTGTCTTCTACTATACTCCAATCTGCAAAAGTAGCTTTGTCTTTCATCTGCTCTGTAGTTTTACCAGTCACGCCAGTTTGAGGAGCATCAACTCCTCCGATGCCTACTGTTTGTTTTGTAGTATCTTTATCAAAAAATGAGTCTATAACAGTTACTGTAGCAGTTCCAATACTACCATCAATGTTATTCCCTCCAATCAATCCACCTCTAGAGTTAGTTCCTGAAACTTCTCCTGAAGCATACGAGTTTTTGATAGTTGCTGTTGTTGCTGCAGTACCACTAGTACCACTTTGTATATAAACTTCGTTTTGTCCGACTAAGCCACCTACATTACTTGTACCTGTAACTTTTCCTGTTGCATAAGAGTTTTCTATAGTAGCTTTTGCTGGCTCAGAATCACTAGCATCAACACCATTTTTACCTACTAATCCACCTATAATATTATTTCCTGTGACATTAGCTGTAGAGTAGGAGTTTTTGATGATTGCATCTCCATATTCTCCGTAGTTAATGCCAACTAAACCACCTACACCTAAACCACCTGAAACTGTTCCTGTAGCATAAGAGTTTTCTATAGTTGAGTTTTTTGCAATTCCTACTAAAGCACCTACACCAGTTTGTGCAGAAACATTAGCACTTACTACACCGATGTTTTTGATAGTAGCTCTGTTTGTGAATCCAAAAAGTCCTATATAATCTGAAGCAGCATCGTTTATGTGCAAGTTTGAAATAGTTTTATTTGTGCCATCAAAATTTCCTTTGAACTGATTAGACGCATTTCCTATGGCTTTCCAACCTATGCCATTTGCTAAAGTCTCACCATTTTTTACTTCAGTTGTATATCCAGCTGTACCACTATCAAGATTGTTTAAAAGTGAGAAGTAAAAATCTTGCGTTAAGATATTACTATTGTTGATATTTTGCAGTTGTGTCCAGTTTGTGATGGTGTAAGCATTTCCATCAACTCCTATACCACCCTCAAAAAGTGTAGTAAACGACTTATCTTCATCTCTTGTAACACTTGTAAGATATGGAAGTAGTGCTAACTCATAACCTGCAACTGTATCACCACCACCTGTAGTTGACCAGCCTGTTTCGTTTGAGAATGCTGTTAATATTTCGGCTTTTGTTCTTCCATAGTTTGCTTCATCACTCATACCGTCATTTTTACTTTTGTCATAAAATGAGTTTGTGATAACATTTGAAGGAACTCCATTTGATGTCTCTGTTTGTTTAGTAAAGACTCTTCCAACTAGCCCAGCTATGTATTCTCCTGTTCCTGTTACTTTTCCTGAAGCGTAAGAGTTAGTTATAGTGTTTGTGCTTATTGCTCCATCACTGTTTTTTGTTCTAGCATAGCTCTGTCCAGCTAAAGCACCAACTTCTGAGGCACCACTTACATCTCCTGTAGCATAAGAGTTTTCGATGATTGCTTCTCCATCTGTAGATTGGTGTGCACCTACTAGCCCACCTACTCTATCGCCTGTACCTGTGACTTTTCCTGTAGCATAAGAGTTTTCTATAGTAGCGACTCCACCATTATCACCCTCATTTTTCCCTGCTAAACCACCTACACTACCATTTCCTGAAACTTCTCCTGTAGCATAAGAGTTTTTTATAGTTATCTTTGCATCATTGTCTGCACTAAAGCTACCAACTAAGCCACCTATGTAGTTATTTGTTCCTGAAACTTCTCCTGTAGCATAAGAGTTTTTTATAGTTATCTCTGCACCATTGTCTGCATTAAAGCTACCAACTAAGCCACCTATATACTTGTTTGTTTCTGTTTCTGTTTCTATTTCTGTTACTTTCGCAGTTGAGTAAGAGTTGTCAATACTTAAAATAGAACCTGCTCCATCAGCTTCAACAGATCCAACTAGACCACCTACATTTTTATTACCTGAAACTGTTCCTGTAGCATAAGAGTTTTCTATAGTTGAGTTTTTTGCAATTCCTACTAAAGCACCTACACCAGTTTGTGCAGAAATATTAGCATTTACTACACCGATATTTTTGATAGTCGCTTCCTCTGCATATCCAAAAAGACCTATATTATCTTGACTTGCTCGATTGATGAAAAGATTTGAGATAGTTTTACTTCCACCATCAAAAGTTCCCTTAAATTTATCTGTACTATTTCCTATAGGATTCCACCCTGCATTTGTATTTGCAGTTACACTTGCTAAGTCTGCATAGTCCGCAGTACCACTATCAAGATTGATTGAAAGTTTGAAGAAATAGTCTTGTGTTAAGATATTAATATTGTTGATATTTTGTAGTTGTGTCCAGTTTGTGATGGTGTAAGCATTTCCATCAACTCCCATTCCACCTGCAAAAAGTGTGCTAGTTGGAGTGAAAAATCTCTTTAGAGCTGGTAGGATTATCACATCTGCTGCATAGCCCTCAAAACTTTTACCTGAAGTTATCCATGCATCTAGCTCAGAAAATGCAGTTATTATATCAGTTTTTTCTCTTCCTAGAGTACTATCAGCCATATTCGCATTAGCGTTTGCCTCATTGTCATAGTAAGAGTTTGCAACAGTTACTGTTGGAGTTCCACCAGTACTTTCACTAGTGTCACTCAATCCAAACAATCCACCTACAACAGTACCTGCTACAGTACCTTCAACTTCTCCTGAAGCATACGAGTTTTCTATAGTCGCTGTTGCAGTACCGCTATTATTTATTATTTTAGCATGGTTATATCCGACTAGTCCACCTACATTACTTGTACCTGTCACTTCTCCTGTAGCATACGACTTTTTTATAGTTGCTGTTGCAGTATTACTAGTACTTATTAATATTGTAGCTTCGTTGTGTCCGACTAAGCCACCTGTATTGCTTGTACCTGTTACTTTTCCTGTAGCATACGAGTTTTCTATAGTCGCTGTAGTTGTATTCTCAGCACTCTCAGCACGATTTCTCCCTACTAATCCACCTGCATTTTCGCTAGTTCCTGTGACATCAACTGTAGAGTAAGAGTTTTTGATGATTGCATCTCCATCATTTGCTAGATTTTTCCCAACTAAACCACCTACATCCCAATTACCCGACACCACTCCTGTAGCGTAAGAGTTTTCTATAGTTGAGTTTTGCGCATTGCCTACTAAAGCACCGACATAATCTTTTCCAGAAATGCTAGCATTGACTACTCCGATGTTTTGGATAGTAGCTCCATCTGTGGAGCCAAAAAGACCTATATTGTTAGTAGTTGCAGTTATATTTAAGTTTGAGATAGTTTTATCTGTACCATCAAAATTTCCTTTAAATGAATTTGAGTCAGTTCCTATAGCTTTCCAACCTTTACCACCGTTTACTAAAGTCTCACCATCTTTTACATGAGTTGCATAGTCCGCAGTATCACTATCAAGATTGTTTAAAAGTGAGAAGTAAAAAGCTTGCGTTAAGATATTGCTATTGTTGATGTTTTGTAGTTGTGTCCAGTTTGTGATGGTGTAAGCACTCTCAGCTGTTCCAAAACCACCTGCAAAATATGTCTCACTACTTACATCTCTATCTACTGCTCTTGTCACATTTTTGAGAAATGCGATTCCACCTTTTGCATAGCCTGCTACTGTTGCATCTCCATAAAAAGACCAAACAGTAGTATCCCAACCATCATAAATTGATGAGTCTTTCATCTGTGCTGTAGTTTTACCAGTCACACCTGTAGCAGTTGCATCATTTCCTACACCTTCAGTAGCTTGTTCTCCTGCAGTTTCTGTATTCCAGTAAGAGCCACTTATTTCAGCTGTTGCAGTTGCATCCTCCGCACTGTTAGCTCCAACTAATCCACCTAGGTTTGAGCCAGTTGCAGTTACACTTCCTGTGGCGTAAGAGTTGCTTATCTTAGCTGTTGGAGAATAGCTTCCATTCGCAAGGTTGTATCCTACTAGTCCACCGATATTATCAGCTCCACTCACACTTCCTGTCGCATAAGAGTTGCTTATGTTAGCTGTTGCAGGATCATTTCCTTGCGCATTGTTGTATCCTACTAGTCCACCTACACTATTAGCTCCACTCACATTTCCTGTTGCGTAAGAGTTACTTATGTTAGCTGTTAAATTCTCTGAACCTGCGTCTATACTATTCTTTCCTACTAGTCCACCTACTGCATCACTAGTTCCACTCACATTTCCTGTCGCGTAAGAGTTGGTAATAGTTGATGTTCCCCATGTTGCATTAATTGAACCTACTAAACCGCCTATATTTTGTGTTCCTTTAACCTCCGCCAAAGAGTAAGAGTTTTCTATATAGCTATTTTTCATTTCGATATAGCTAAATCCTACCAAACCGCCTATATCTCCAGCAGTCCCTGTGATTCTACCTGTAGTATAAGAGTTTTTTATAGTTGAACCTTTAACATATCCAACTAATATACCAGCTTGATTAGAAGCTTTGATATCAGCATTTAGCACTCCGATGTTTTGGATAGTAGCTCCATCTGTCATTCCAAAAAGACCTATCATATTCCATGCAATAGAGATGTTTAAGTTTGAGATAGTGTGACCTAAGCCGTCAAATTTTCCTTTGAATTTTCCAGTTTCATTTCCTATAGGTGTCCAGTTGTTTGTTGTTGCTGCATCAAGAGTTACATCTCCACCTAGTGCGTATCTTTTTGCAGCATTATCAACAGAAATACCTTGCATCGCAGTTGCATCTGTTACTACTGTCCAAACAGTTGAAGCTCCTGCATCATTTCCAAGCTTAGTTAAAAAGTTTTCCCCAGCATGTAGATTTACTTTTGCCTTTATGTGGTAGTCTGAAGTGTTGTTTGCGTTTAGATTTGCTTGCCCATACTTAAGTTCTAGTTTACCGTCTGCGTTTGATGCTGTGATTTCTTTGTTTATGAAGATGTCATTCCAAGCATTGAGAGTTAGTTTTTGTGCTGTGTCCCAAGTGATGGCACTATTTACTATGATGTCTCCATCTCCACTTGTAGAAGTACAAGTTACACCTGTACAATTTGCAGTACTTTCAGTTGTTTGGATAGTTACCCCTCCATCTCCAAGTGAGTTTTGTATAGTAGTTGCTAATGTACTATCTATAGTAATATTCACAGGATCTATAAGCCACTCACCAGCTTTTATGTTTGCATCTTCAAGTATTTTAAACTCTCTTCCTGAAGTTTCTACAAACCCATCAAGTGCGGTTATGCTTCCGCCCACTTGAACTTCTCCGCCATGAGCAAAAGCTATCACTTTTCCTGTGATACCATCTAAACTATTTGCTTCTATGATTCCAGTGTTGTTTACTACACCTTTTAGGAGTTCGTTTACTGCATTTGTAGTTAAGTAGATCTCTCCACCATCTGCATAAACTGCACCTTTGTTTTGTACCAATGCATCTAGTACACCTTTATCAACTCTTAGGTCAACTATAGAGTTTCCATTTAGGTTTATAGTAACTTCATTTGCACCAACTAGATGCACACTTCCTCTTATGGCTTTTATAGTTCCCTCGTTTGTTACAGAGTTTGCTAGAAGCGTTGCGTAGCCTGAGTTTGAGATGTCTATTTCACCTAAATTTATAACAGATGCAGTTGAGTCGCCTTTGAAGTTGTATTTCCCTGCCATGAAGTCTGCATCTGAGAGGTTTTTTGTAGATGCAAGAAGTCCTGCTGTGTTTACTCTTGCATCTCTGCCAAAGAGAACTCCATTTGAGTTTAGTAGCCAAACTTGACCATTAGCGTTTAGTGCTCCGTTTATCACACTTCGTTCATTTCCTATAACACGGTTAAGAGTTATAGAGTTTACATCTGGTTGTTTAAAGTTTACAGTTTCATTTGCAGAGATGCTAAACTTTTGCCAGTTTATGGCGGCTTTATTTGTGCTTTGGGTTATGTTGGTAACTGAGCCATTTTGAGAGATGTTAGCAACCCCGCTTGTTACAACTCCGCCAGTTGGTGCCGCAAAGCTTAGCGTTACCCCTCCAAGTAAAGCAGAGACAACTAGACTTATCTTTCCACCTTTTAAGATGCGAAAGCGTGAACTATAATCTGGATTGTATTTCATGATATTTTGCCTTGGTAATAGTTTTCATGCTAAAATCTTAACACTTTACTATCGGAGTGGTGTCGCAAAACTGTCGGATTACTGTCGGATTTAAACTTTTTATTTATGCTACAATCTTCAAATTTTTTTAAAGTGAATACATGTTAAAATATTTTTTAAGTCTTATACTATTTACTCTCTCTTTATGGGCAGTGCCATCACACATAGTTTTAAAAGATGATATAGATGTGCATGATAATTTCGAACTCTTTTACTACAAAGACTCAAGCAACTCTTTGCAAATACAAGACATCGAAACTATGGAATTTCATGAGAAAAATTCAAATAAGTTTTCTTTTGGCTATATCAAAGACACACTTTGGTTCAAAGTCAAGCTAAAAAATGAAAGCTCTAAAGATGACTTTATCCTCTCTTTAAATGAGCATTTTTATGAAATAGCAAATCTTTACTACTATGATACTTCATGGAAAAAACTGCAAAGTGGAGTTTTTACTCCTTTAAAACAAAGAAGTATCCAAACTTCGAAACTTTCCTTTGAGTTTAAAGTACCTCCACATACTTCTCAAACACTCTACATTGAACTAAAAGGAGAGTTTCCATACTTTGGCGATATAGCAGTTTGCAAAAAGTAGTACTTTTTTTCACACCAACTCATAAGCATGGAGTCTTTTTTTATCTTTGTCTTTGGCGTTTTAGTTATCATCATACTTTTCAACCTCTTTTTATGGTTAAATCTAGGAGAGAAAATCTACATTTACTATGTAGGATACACCTTTTTTGCGTTGCTATATCTCATAAATATAAGTGGACTTTTAGCCTACTTAGACTTGCAGTACTACATGTATAAACTACACTTTACAGTAGGTTTTGCAATTGTCTTTTTAAATCTTTTTTCTATTGAGTATTTTAACACTAAAAAACATCTTAAATATGCCACTTATCTCCTAAAATTTCTCGCTTTTTGTGTTTTAATCTTTGGAGTGATTTCTATGTTTGTTTACGCCCCTTTTAACAAAATGATTACCTACACAGTAAGCCTTTCCATCATTAGTTTGATGGTCTCTGCTCTAATTATTTATGCAAAAGGTCACTACTATCTAAAGTACTATATTTTTGCAATAGTGCTCTACTTTGTTTCCATTATCATCTTTACTTTACTGCTCTCAGGCATATTAGAATACTCATTTTTTGCAAGATACGCATTTCTTTTTGCTCTAGCTATAGAGATTGTAATTTTCTCTCTTATGCTAGCAGATAGATATAACGACATAAAAAACAAACAGATACAAACACAAAGACAACTCATAAGCCTACAAAACAACCAAAATAAAATCCTTGAAGAGGAAGTTACAAAGCAGACACGAAACTTGCAAGATGCTAATGGTAAGCTCTCAAGTTTAGTCCAAGAGAGAGAACTTCTTGTAAAAGAGGTCTTTCATAGAGTTAAAAATAATTTTCATATGATTAGTG
>Ga0265293_10011080_pt1 | contig 12394 bp, 11 predicted proteins | sample Munlanlewell138R_FD_192505 | JGI IMG/M metagenome (GOLD analysis project Ga0265293, IMG submission 192505) | Leachate microbial communities from a municipal landfill in Southern Ontario, Canada - Leachate well 138R | ecosystem: Engineered > Solid waste > Landfill > Unclassified | place: Canada... | reverse complement strand
TTGCGTGTTTTCAATTACTCCGTTTACGGTAAGTGTCGCTCCTGAGCTTACAGTCAGAGTTCCTGAGTTGAGTAAAACTTCACAGGCTGTTACATCTTCTGTTAAGGTCAAATCCCCTTCGATAATGGCTCTTTTGGTGGTGTCGGGTGCTCCGTTGCTCCAAACCGAACCGTTCCAAATAGTGTAAGAATCGCAACTGCCTGATAAAACACTTTTTACCTTTATAATTAGAGCCTCACTTTCACATTCTTCTATAGTTTGAGTTACATAATAATTTTCTCCGAAAACTACTTGAGTAGTATCCGGAATTGCGGTAGTTAGTTCTTCGTCTGTGTACCAAGTAAGATTTTCTCCTACTACTTCTAAATCAGCGAGTGTTTGACCTTCTGACAAAGACTGCTTAACCTCTCCTTCAGGAGCGTTTTTAGGTATTTCAGAAACTTCAATTGTTTTTGAGATAGCACATTCATAAGCTGTAGTAATCGTTAAGGTATAAGTTCCCGCTGTATCGACAGTTAATGATAATTGGTCACCTTCATCATTTATCACACCCCCGTCAGAGGCTGTCCATTGATAACTATAATCAGTGTTAATTACAAAATTAGTTATGTTTACTGTTGCCGATCCTTTAGCATTATCAGACGAAATCATTTTAAATCCGAAAACGCTTCCTCCATTTACGATAATAGTGTGAGTTCCTGATTGGTTTAAAGAGCTATTAAACCCCTGAAAATTGCTTTCAGCCCCATTTAAAATAAACTTTGGATAATCATACGGTGTACCTCCAAGGTCATCTGTAGAATACGACCAATCAAAAGAAACAATAACATCAGCAGGTAAAGAGATTGATATTTGGTTATATCCCATGGAACCTGAATTATTATTTGAACTTATCATTTCCAAAGAAGTTCCATCTGGACTAAATGTAATAGAGCCATTTGAATTAGATGAAGCTAATTGCCAATTTTCACTCGAAAATTCTTCGGTAAAGCCTGCGGTATTAATTATGTTTACAATAGGAGACAAGTCAATATTACTTCCTTCGCAAAATGATTGAGCTTCATCAATCACAATAATAAGACTCGAATCATACTCATAAGCTCCTAAATCGACCACACAATCCATCATACGTAAATTACCTACTATGTCGGTTATTACATCTGAAGGTACGTACGAATTATTTCCTTTGTTAATCACAGGGCTTCCAGGTTGTAAGCTAAAATCTCCATTATCCGGATTTACAAATAACGGATTCGTGTTACCATTGATATTACTGTTCGATGTAGAAGTCATTCCTTGTATTAAACTGTTGTAAATATGCACCTGACTTGTTCCATTAACAAAACCTCCGTTATTGCCATAAGCGATGCAGTTACGAAAATAAAAATTTCCGGTTCCAGACCACACAGAGCTATAGTTACTACCTCCCAAACTCCTATTTCCCCAAACTGTACAATTAGAAAAACGAGGACGTCTTATGTTATATATGGCACTGCCTCCGCCTGTTGCTATGTTTTTAACAAAAATACAGTTTGAAATCTTAGGGTCTAAACTACTCCCTCCTATGTGAATCCCTCCTCCTCGTTCTGCTGTGTTTTGGGTAAAAATACAATTAAGCAATGTTGTTTTTGAGTTCCAAAAATACATACCTCCTCCATATTTATTACTAATAGTAACTCCATTAACGGTAATGTCTCCTAAGGTAGTATTAGCACCTTGTATGATAAAGCTGTCTAATAAAGTATCGGTGTTATTACCTATATTCATCACTATTCGATATGCATTCTCTTCATTGCCGGCAATGGTCAAAGAACTTGCGTCGCCCGTTACTGCATCATCATCATTAAAATCTCCGCTTAAAATACTCTGGTTGGAAGGATTAGACAAATCTCTTTCTTGCGGGGAAGTTTCCGTACCGGCAAAACCTCCGTAAATCTTTACTCCGCTTTTCAATACAAAGGCATTTTTTCTGTTATTTAGGTCGATAGTATCCAAATCGTCAGCAGGACGAATAGGTTTATATGTGCCTGTTGCCACGAAAATTTTATCTCCATCAGAAGACTCATTAATCATTAGTTGCAAATCGTCAGAAGCATTATCCCAAGAACTCCCCGAGCCGTCTCCCGTAGCGACTGATTTTACATAACGAGTGGTTTGGGCATAACCCCATACGGTCATCAATAAAACACTCAGCAATATTATCCCTTTAAACTTTTCCATAACTCAAAAATTTCGGTTTCACTATGCAATGTTAATATGGTCTGTATTTTTAAAGGTTCTGATTTGAGAAAAAATTGTTCTGATTTACAGAAGTAGTGATTTTTCCACAATTCAGAACAAGATTTTACGTAAATCAGAACAATAGATTTTACGAATGTAAGAAGAGAATAAGGATTGAAAGGAAGGTTAAATTCTTAAAATAAAACCTTCAAATTTCGAAAAATTAAGTAGGTTTACACTTTGAGTTGTCCCTTCGATTTAGAAAGGTCTTTAAACTGCTGAGGCGACATTCCTGTATTTTTTTGAAAAGCGGTATAAAAAGGAGTTCTGGAATTAAACCCACAAGCGTACATCACCTGGTTAAGCGAAAGTGAAGGATTTTGTAATATCATTCTTCGGGCTTCTCGTATGCGGTAAGAATTGATAAAGTTGTTAAAATTATCTTTTGTATAAACAGCAATAGAGTTAGAAAGATACTTTTTGTTGGTTTGTAACTTTTGGGTAACCGAATCTACTGTAAGGCTCGGATCAATATAAATTTTTTCTTTTTCCATAACCTTTACTAATTGGTCAAAAACTTTTTTCAACGGGCTGTGATCATTTTCTTGCTGAACCTCGGATACGATTTCCGGGTCAGATGGAAATGATCGGGCAAGCTCCACATTTCGCTCATATAAATTTATAAGAGATTTATTGCGATAAACCAAAAAGTATATCAAAGATGCTGTTCCTAAAACCACAAATATTACCGTTACAAAAAGAATTCTGTTACGGAAACGGTACTTCATATTCTCGTTGTTTATCCGTTCGATTTCACGGTCTTTTACGGCTATATCGTATTTTGCTTGTAATTCGGTTATGGCTTTTTGAGATTCTTCTAAATTCAAATCTTGTTTTATTTCATAGGCTTTTTCGTAATGCTCTAAAGCCCTTTTGTAGTTTCCCTGGGCTTTATAAAGTTGATAATAACCACTTTGTATTTTTTCTTCCATCGAAGGAATTTTTAACTTTTGGGAATACACCGTAGCACTGTCATAGGCCTGTTTGGCCTGGGTGTATTTTTTTGCCCTCCAATAATTGGCTCCCAAACTAATCCAGCTGTAGCAAACACCGAATTGTACCTGTGAATCATAAAAAATATCTCGTGATTTTTTTAAATATTTTTCTGCTTCTGTATAATTGTGTAAATCTTCGGAATATAAATCGCCTACTGCCAATAGGTTTTGAGCAAGAGCCTGAATATTTCCGTATTTTTCCATAAGGTTACGGCTAAGATTATAGTAATGCAATGCAGAGTCTGCTTCTTTCAAGTTTTGGTAGTATAGTCCGATGTTAAAACTTATTCCCATCTCTCCTTCATAATTATGGGAAGTTTTTGCCTCTTCTAATCCTTTTTTAGCATAGAAAAGTGCTTTTTTGTAGTCCTTGATTCCAAAATTAATAATTCCCAACAAATCATAAGTTACAGCTACATTCTCCCAACTGTCCATAGTTTCGTACAATTCAACAGCTTGTAGTGCGTCTTTTATCGCCTTTTTGTAATCTCCACTATTCTGATAATTGATGCTTCGCTGATAATATAAAGCTGCTTTCCTATAGTCGGTTTGAGTTTTTGGTAAGATTTCTTCTATAATAACTTGTGAACGTTCTATATCTCCTAAATTATATGCAATTACAGCCAAATAAGACTTGATAGAAACTTCTTCTTCGGAAGTAAATTCTTCTACATTTTGCTCATAAATTTCGGTTATTATTTTTTCGGCTTTCTTGAGTTTTCCCTTCATTTTGTAAACATGCTGTACCAGATAGCAATAATCAACCCAGGCAGAATGATAGTTTTTTTCTTCTATAAGAGGCTTTGTTCTTTTGAGGAAATCAAGTACAAAATCAGGTTCAAGGGCATATATCTCCTTGCTAATTTCAAGCATTTCGCGTATGTCCTCTTCTGTTTTGTTGGTTTTAGTCTCCAACTCTGAGAGTTGTTTTATCTCTTGAGCAGCATTTTGAGCCAAAAGACTAAAACTCAATAAAAAAAGTAAAAAAACATATAAAGATTGCTTCATGCTCGGGTGTGGTTTTCATGTTTTTATGGCACGAATATACAATTTTTATTAAACTGAACGGCTGTAAACCTACATAGTTCTGTAAATTTCCATTAGATTTTTAGCAATATTTTCATCGGAAAATTTTTGGACATATTCCAACCCTTTTTCGGTAATGTGTCTTTTTAAATATCAGCAAGTTTTGCTTTGCTTGCTTCATATTTTGTTCTGCCTCTTACCTTTTTATGAGCTAATCTTTTGATTCAAAAACAATATACTATGATGATACTCAATAAAATTAAATAGCTTTTAAAGCTATTTATTGATGAATTCTTTGACTAGTTCATAAGCCTTTTGTTTGGCTGTATCCAAATCATGGTTTTTTACGATTGCATCAAATTGTGGAGCGGTTGCCAGTTCAGCTGATGCTTTTGCGATTCGCATATTAATTTTGTCGTCGGTTTCTGTCGAACGCTTTTTTAGGCGGATTTTAAGCTCATCAATACTCGGAGGTTTTACAAAAACAGCCAATGTTTGCTCAGGAAATTTCTTCTTGATACGAAGTCCTCCGGAAACATCAATATCAAAAATTACATTTTTCCCTAAAGCCCAAAGCCGCTCGACCTCACTTTTGAGTGTCCCGTAAAAATTATCTCGGTAAACTTCTTCCCATTCCAAAAAATCATCTGCTTTTATGTGTTTTTTGAATTGGTCAATACTCATAAAATAATAATCTTTTCCGTGCACTTCTTTTCCTCTGGGTTGTCTTGAAGCAGCTGAAACCGAAAAAGCAAGATTCAGGTCTTCTTGCTCTAAAAGATGTCTTACTATGGTAGTTTTTCCCGCACCTGACGGAGCAGAAAAAACAATGAGTTTACCTTGTTTCATTTAGTTGTATTTTTTTAGGAAGGGCAAAAATACGGATTTTAAATCAAAATAACAGACCATTTGGAGTTTGAATAAAAAACAGAAACACAGCAAACAGGTTATGATTCTTGTTGTTTTGATCTTCTGGTCAGCTTGATAATTACCGGAAGCGTTGTAACAAGAACAAGAATAATTACAATGACCCCGATGTAGTCTTTAAGGTCAATCCCGAAAGTTCTTCTGAAAAAATCATTCAGATAATGTCCTGCAAAAATCAAGCTAAAAGCCCAAATTATCGAGCTGATGATGTTATACAGGATAAAAGGTCTTTTGTTCATTCCCGAAATTCCAGCCACTATCGGAGCAAACGTCCTGAAAACCGGCAAGAAACGAGCAAGAATAATGGCTCTTCCTCCGTGTTTATCAAAAAATTCTCTTGATTGAAACAGATATTTTTTCTTGAAAAAAAAGCTATCTTCTCGGCTGTACAGATAGGCTCCGCTTTTTGCTCCAAACCAATATCCTACCGAATTTCCTAATATTCCTGCTAATGCGACCAAAGAAGAAAGTATAAATACATTCAGAAAATCACTTTCGACATGTATCAATTGACTGACAAGCTCAGTAGAATAAATTCCTGATAAAAACAACAAACTGTCTCCGGGAAGAAAAAACCCTACAAAAAGTCCCGTTTCTGCAAAAACAATAAAAAGTACTACCCAAAGCCCGATGCTTACTCCCGCAATTTTCATATTGATATAAAACTCGGGGTTTAAGAGCTGTATCCAATCAAAGTCTTGCATTTTCTGATGTTTTAGTTATCTGTTTTTTCGGTGCGTGAAATTAGTTTTTTAAAACACAAACGAAGTTAAAAAAAATACAAAGTTTGATTTGTGTTTAGATTTCACGAGTTAAGGGTAAAAAATGATGCCCGACTTTGTGATTTTTTGAGGCGATTAGAAAAGTTGGAAAGCAATTAAAAACCAAACATCAAATTGTTATATTTGCACCATGCCTTTGTACAAATCCATTGAGGTCGATGCAACCACAAAAGTTTTGGTATGGAAAATTACCGAATCTTTCACAGAGCTATTCAGGAAAGTTGTTCTGAGAGATGTTTGTTTGCACAGACTCGAGAAAATGAAATCCGAATTGCACCAAAGAGGCTTTTTAAGTGTCAGAAAACTGCTGGAACAAGCAGGATACACCGACTTTGACTTGTATTATGACCAAAACGGAAAACCACACCTAAAAGATGGAAGACATATTTCGATAACTCATTCTTATGAATTTTCTGCTATCATTATTTCGGACAGAAACATCGGAATTGATTTAGAACAACAACGTGAAAAAATTATCAAAATCGCAAACAAATTTACCAATTTCGATAGTAATTTTTTCGATAAATCAAACACTCGACAAACCGTTAGACAACTTACAGCCATTTGGGGAATCAAAGAATCTGTATATAAATTTTATTCGCTGAGCGGATTGAGTTTAAAAGAAAATATGAATGTCTTGCCTTTTGATTTGGAACAAAAAGAACTCGAAGTAGTGGTTACTTACGAGAATTTCTCTAACACACATCGGGCAAAATTTCAGGAATTCGAAGGTTATACTTTAGTATATTTACTGTAATGAAAGCAATTTATCAAGATATACTCAAAGCCAAATCAGACGGAAAGAAACTTCTTGCCATACTTCTTGATCCGGACAAAATCAATTGGAATAAATGGAATGTTTTACTCTCAAAAATCAAAAATTCGGGTGCTACACATATTTTTGTCGGAGGGAGTATTGTGGCCGAAAATCTAACGGAAAAACTCGTTGAAAAGCTAAAATCGGACATTCATCTTCCGCTAATTTTGTTTCCGGGAGATTTCACTCAAATTACCTCAAAGGCTGATGCAATTTTATTCTTGAGTTTACTCTCCGGAAGAAATCCTGAATACCTTATCGGACAACACATCAAAGCTGTTTCGGTACTAAAAAAAACAGATTTGGAAATTATTCCGACCTCCTATCTTTTAATCGAAAGTGGAAGGCAAACAACAGTGGCAAGAGTTTCTCAAACCCTTCCGATAGACAAAAATAATATTGACCTTATTGTAGATACAGCTCAAGCAGGAGAATTTTTGGGACATAAACTCACTTATCTCGAAGCAGGAAGCGGAGCAGAAACACCTGTTTCAAAAAACATCATCAAAAATGTAAGTCAAAACCTTACGATTCCACTTATTGTTGGAGGAGGAATACGTACTAAAAAACAAATGAATGCAGCCTATAATTCCGGAGCTGATTTAGTGGTTATCGGGACTGCTTTTGAAGAAAATTTTGATTTTTTTGAGTAAAGAAGATGAAATGTTTTTTGTACTTTACTTTAAAAGCAACCCATTTTATTAAAGAAAAAACCAATCTGTTTTGAAAAAATTCTTGCCCATATTTTCGTATGTTTTTCATCCGCTTTTTATTCCGGTTATGGGAACGCTGTTTTATTTTTATTTTGGGACAAATTATTTTTTGTTTCGAGAAATTTATATCATAATCATACAAACAGTTATCGTTACGGTTATTATTCCTATCTTATTTTTTTGGTTGCTTTATGTACTGAAAAAAGCGGATTCGATAATGGTAGCGGATATTAATCAACGAAAAATTCCGCTTTTAGTACAAATGCTTTTGTTTTTTTATCTGATTGCAAAAATTATACGCATCGAATATTTTCACGAACTGTATTTTTGCTTTTTGGCAAGTATCGCAAGTACGTTTTTGGCTTTTGGTTTATTGTTTTTAAGGAAAAAAGCGAGCCTACATCTTATGGGAATAACAGGCTTTTTGACTTTTGTGATTTTGTTGAGTATTCATACCCAAAACAATTTTGTTCCGTTTATTGCTTTTTTGGTTTTTGTGTGTGGAGCAGTTGCTTCGTCAAGGCTTTTCATGAAAGCACATACTCCCAAAGAACTCGTCTTGGGTTCATTTATCGGAATATTGCCTCAACTTGCGTTTGCTTATTTCTGGGTTTAATACAAGAAAAAAGCCTCTTGAAATCTCAAGAGGCTTTGGTTTTGAGCGGAAGACGAGGCTCGAACTCGCGACAACCAGCTTGGAAGGCTGGAGCTCTACCAACTGAGCTACTTCCGCTTTTGTGAGTGCAAATATAATGTGCTTTTCTGATACAATCCAAATATTTTTTCAAAAAAAATTTTACGAATTTAAAAATCTTTACAGGTTCACAACCTTTAGCCTGTACATCAGGGCTGTACAGAATATTTGAATTTTATTTTCCAGAAAATTTAATGTAGTTTTGCAAGTCGCTATTTATGTATGAATATTTCAGAAAAAGTATCCAAAACTATTTCGGAAGTGGCTTTGGAATTTGATGTTTCAGAAGCTACAGTTCGAAATTGGATAAAAACAAATTTACTGTCTCTTTCCGAAAACAAAGAAATAACACAAGATTCCGTAAATTACCTTAAAGAAAATGTTGTAGGAAAGAAAAAACTCCTCTCAAGAGCTAACAAACAGCAAAAAGACTCACATAATCACATTTTGCTTTCTTCTGAAATTCAACAAAAAATCGAATCGGAAAATGGGTCGGAAAAAATAGGTAGTGAATACGAAAACTCGCTTTCGAATTCTTACAAAAATAAAGAAGGAATTTACTACACTCCCGATTTTATCGTTAGAGATATGATGAAGGATTTTAGTGGAAATCTTTCGAATAAAACCTTTTTGGATCCTTGTTGTGGAAGTGGAAACTTCATCGTAGAAGCCATCCGTTTGGGGTTTGCTCCCGAGAATGTTTTTGGTTTTGATGTGGATAAAAATGCTGTTGAAATTACTAAAAAAAGAATTTTTGAGCAAACGGGATATCTTTCAGAAAACATTGTCGTAGCTGATTTTTTGGAGCAATCCGTAACGAAAAAAAACCATTTTGACTACATTTTTACTAATCCACCTTGGGGAAAGAAAATTTCAAAAACCGATAAGCAAAAATACAGTAAAACTTTTGAAGCCGGAAAAAGTGTTGATACAGCAGCATTATTCTTTTTTGCGTGTCTTTCAATAGTAAAAACCAACGGAAAATTAGGTTTCTTGCTCCCCGACTCGTTCTTTAATATTGGGGCTTTTGAAGATGTTCGAAAAAAAGCTTTGGAATATCAGATTGATAGATTAATTGATTATAAAAACCCATTCAAGGGGCTTTTGAGCAAAGCACAAGCCATTATCATAACCAACTATAAATCAAATAAAAAACACCTAACACAGTGTGAATTTAATAATGAAATCAATTTCAGGAGTCAAAATTCATTTTCAGAAAACCCAAAACTTATTCTAAATTTCCGAACCAGTCAAAACGAAGCAGAACTCATTCGGCACGCCTATAACCTACCTCATATTACCCTAAAAAACAAAGCTGTTTTCGGACTCGGGATTGTGACCGGAAATAATAAAACTATCTGTAAAACCAAAGCCAAAAAAGGGTTAATTCCGATGTATAAAGGTTCGGATATTTCTAAAAAAGGACTTAAAAATCCGAGCTGTTTCATCGAAAAAGATTTTAAAAATTTTCAACAAACCGCTCCCGAACATTTGTACAACGCTCCCGAAAAATTGATTTACAAATTCATTTCGAACCAACTTTGTTTTTTTTATGACACGCAACAAAGATATATCCTGAACAGTGCCAATTTATTGATTTTAAACGATGATTTTCCGATAAATGGAAAGAAAGTAACCGAGTTGTTGAATTCAGATTTTATGACTTGGCTTTTCAGGAAAATGTTTGCTACTCACAAGGTTTTGAAATCTGATTTGCAACATTTGCCGATTCATTTCAAATATTATGAAAAGAATAGTAACTTTACAGAAAGTAAATTTTTGGATTATTTAGGAATACAAAAATCAGACGAAACCTACGTTTTTAAACGATAATATGGAAGAAGAAATCATCAACAGAGTAGCCAAAAGCCCGTTGCAAATTTTTGATTTAGAGGATTATTTCCCAGATGGAGAACGAATCGGAATTGACATCTCTCAATGGCTTTTGGAAGGTTTTATCCTCAAAGAAAAAGACTTCAGAGAAAGCCTGAAACAACACGATTGGAATAAATATAAAGACGCTTTTGTTTATTTACATTGCTCGACAGATGCAGTAATTCCCGCTTGGGCTTTTAGTTTGGTTACAATGTATTTGGCTGGTATTGCCCAAAAAACAATCATCGGAACTCAGAATACCATCAACGAGGTTTTATATCAGGAGATTCTCTCTAAAATAGATTTTTCGCAATACAAAGACAAACCCGTGCTGATAAAGGGCTGTGCTAATAAACCTGTTCCCGAAAATGCTTTGGTTTTAGCCTGTCAGTACTTACAACCTTTTGCTAAAAGCATTATGTTTGGAGAGGCTTGTTCTACAGTTCCGCTTTATAAAAAACCAAAAGTTTAAACTTTTAAAACCTGTGAATGATAAAAATACAAGGTCGGTTGTGCAAATCTACTTTGGTTTTTTTCCACTGCGAAATACGCTTGGTTCTGATGTATTCGGTTTCTAAAGTAATATCGGCAGCAATACACAAATGTGTATCACTATGTAGAGTTTGAAGCAAATCTTCTAAAAGTTTGTTGTTCCGATAAGGAGTTTCAATAAAAATTTGAGATTGATTTTTATCGAAAGAAAGTCGTTCAAAATTCTTTAAAACATTTCTCTTTTCCGATTTGTCAATTGGGAGATATCCGTTAAAAGCAAAACTTTGCCCGTTAAATCCGCTTGCCATCATTCCTAACAAAATTGAAGATGGCCCAACCATCGGAACAATCTGAATTTCTTTTTCATGAGCCATCTTGGCAATTGCGGCTCCAGGGTCAGCAATTCCGGGACAACCTGCTTCGCTCATTAATCCTACATTAATTCCTTCTAAGCAAGGTTTGAGCATCTCAGAATACTCCGAAATATCAGTATGCTTATTCAACAAACTGATTTTTAGTTCAGGTTGTTTTTTTTCAGGATAAATTTTTTTGATGAACCTTCGTGCTGTTTTTTCGTTTTCTACAATATAATAATCTATCATTTCGATAGTTTTTGCAACCGACCAAGGAAGCACATCTTTTGGGTTGCTCTCCTCCCCCATCATTACGGGAATTAAATATAATTTTCCTTTTTTATTCATCTTTTTCTATAAACTACAAAACTACCGATTTAATTGTGAAATTTAAATAGTTTAAAATCGAGTTTTTAAAATCAACATAATGTTCTCCTGTATTTTTTTGAGTTAAAACCATGATTAATTTTTTTCTTTTATGCAAAAATGGTAGAGTTAGGTACAAATTTCGTATTTTTGAGTGATGTGCAAAATGCGTCATATTTATAACTAATTAAAACTTAGAAAAGATGATAAACGAAATTATTAGTCAGGGGAAGGAATTACTCTCAGGAAAGTTAAAGGAAGCTGCTGGTTTGAATGACAGTCAAATAGACACAACTATTGAAACAGCAGGAGAAAGTACTATTGAAACATTGAAAAATGAAGTTACAGGGGGTAATTTAAAAGGCGTTTTAGACTTATTTAACGGTAAATCTGAAACTTCAAAATCAAATCCGATTGTTGATGAAATTGCTAAAAATTTTATTTCTAGTTTAGTTTCAAAATTAGGAGTTGGAGAAGGAGTTGCATCAAAAGCGTCTGATGTTATTTTGCCTTTTATAATGAGTAAATTTAGCAGTAAGGAGACAGGTAAAGCTAAAGACGGTTCACAACTTATGAGCTTACTGGGTTTAGATGGAGGTGATATTACAGGTGCATTTGGCAACCTTCTTGGCGAGAACAAAGGAAAAAATCTCTTGGGAAAACTTGGAAAAATGTTTTAATCGGGTAATTTAATTGTTTAACTCGTAAACTTATAATGAGAGAAATCACTATGTAACATCTTTATATTTTTAGTAAAGGTTTACAATAACAAAACCGTCTCAATTTTTGATATTGAGACGGTTTTTTGATTAGATTTTAGTGAAAATTTTAATTTTAGGAGCAAGGATAAAACTATCTTTAAGCAACCTTTTTTGTTCCATCAAATTACAGTATATTTTTAACACGAGAAAAAACACAAAAAAACCGCCCCATATAGAGGCGGTTTTTCGATTTATTAAAATTTAATGTTTACTGCTTAACCACTTTGATTGTTTTTACAGCTCCATCAACTGTTACTTTTACCAAGTAACTTCCCGTTGGAAGAGCAGACATATCAACCTGAGTGTCGGTAGA
>Ga0265293_10011077_pt1 | contig 12398 bp, 11 predicted proteins | sample Munlanlewell138R_FD_192505 | JGI IMG/M metagenome (GOLD analysis project Ga0265293, IMG submission 192505) | Leachate microbial communities from a municipal landfill in Southern Ontario, Canada - Leachate well 138R | ecosystem: Engineered > Solid waste > Landfill > Unclassified | place: Canada... | reverse complement strand
TAAAACTTGCCGAGATTGCCCTCTTTAAAGATAGGACGGGGGAAACTCCTGTACTGCTCTTGGATGATGTGCTGTCGGAGTTGGATGAAAAGAGGCGCAAGGCGCTTTTTGGCGCATTGGACGGTATCCAAACTATGGTAACCTGCACGGAGTTTGAGGAAGGTTTGGTGGACGACTATAAAAAATTTGTAATACAAAATAGGAATATAATAGTAGAATAAGGACTGCAAAATGGAATTTATTGACCCAAAAAAGAAAAAAATCGCATCACTAATCAAAATTGAGGGAACAACCGCTAGCGATATTTATGCTTTGTTAGCCGTGCCGCAAGACAGCGCTCTTGGCGACTATGCTTTACCTTGCTTTAGGTTTGCAAAAGAGATGAGAATGCCCCCTGCGGCTATCGCAACAAAAATAACCGAGGATATCCTTTCCCGTCCGCATCCGTTTGCCGCAGTAGAGGCAGTGGGTGGGTATGTCAATTTTAGGTTTGACGCTTTAGAAACCGCCGCCGCTATTCTTGACGAAATCATCACGAAAAAAAGCGAGTATGGCACTTCACTTATTGGTGCAGGCAAGACGGTCTGCATAGATTATAGCTCAATAAATATTGCAAAACCTTTCCACATTGGGCATCTTAGCACTACCGTCATTGGCGGTGCGCTTTACCGCATATACAAAAAGCTTGGTTACAACGCAGTGGGGATAAACCACTTGGGCGATTGGGGCACGCAGTTTGGCAAACTTATAGTTGCCTACAAGCGTTGGGGCAACAAGGCGGATATAATAAAAAGAGGGGTGAGCGCCTTAAACGAAATATATGTAAAGTTTCATAAGGAAGCGGAAAATAATGCCGCCCTTGAGGACGAGGCACGCTATTATTTTAAAAAGATTGAGGACGGCGACAAGGAGGCAATGGAGCTGTTTTCCCTGTTTAAAGATATCACCCTAAAAGAGGTGGACGAGATATATAAGCGGCTAGACATTCAATTTGATAGCTATAACGGCGAAGCCTTTTATAATGATAAAATGCAGCCCGTACTGGATGAATTGGAATCCCTAAACCTAGTTTCTGTATCGCAAGGGGCAAAAATTGTAGACCTTGAGCCTTATGGTATGCCGCCCTGCTTGTTGGTAAAAGCAGACGGCGCTACCCTATACGCTACCCGTGACCTTGCGGCGGCATTTTACCGCAAAGCAACCTACTGCTTTTATAAGTGTTTGTATGTTGTTGCATACCAACAAAACCTGCACTTTCAGCAGGTGTTTAAGGTGGTGGAGCTTATGGGCAAAGAATGGGCAAAAGACCTTGTGCATATCCCGTTTGGAATGGTGTCGTTAGAGGACGGCACAATGTCCACAAGAAAGGGTAAAGTTGTACTGCTAAAGGATGTATTTGACCGTGCGGTGCAAAAGAGCCTTGAGATTATATCGGAAAAAAGCCCCGCCCTTAAAAATAAAGAGGTTGCGGCAGAAAAAATTGGGGTGGGTGCTGTTGTGTTCTCCGCTCTTAGCAATAATCGGATTAAAGATATTGTTTTTAGCTATGACAAGGTGTTAAACTTTGACGGCGAAACCGCCCCCTATATCCAATACACCAACGCCCGTGCAAGAAGTGTTCTTCGCAACCTCGGGGCGAACTTGGAGGAATACTTTGCCGCCGCCCTTACAAAAGACGAGCTTAGCGGCATTGCAAACAAAGAGGGAGAGGCGGTGATATCACTTTTGGAGCGCTTTCCTGCCGTACTTTTCGATGCGGTGGAGAGATATGAGCCAAGCTTTTTAACGAGATATATAATAGACCTTTCCAAAGCGTTTAATAAGTTTTACCTTGAACATCGCATACTAAATGCGCCCGATAGCGAAAAGCGTTCACGGGCGGCGCTTGTGTATGCTGTGCATACGGTAATAGAGGAAGGCTTGCACCTGCTCGGGATAGCCGCCCCCGAGGAGATGTGATAAATAATTAGACCCAATGGTAGCTAAAGATTTTAAACGCATTATAAAAGGGAGCTAACAATAGAAACGGGTAGCTAACAATATAAACGGATAGCTAGCAATATGCACAGGAGATAACAATGCTTGACACCCATACACATACAAAATTTTCTCATGACGGCAGAATGTCGCTTTATAATGCTGTCATTAGGGCGAGGGAAATGGGGCTAAAATATTTTGCGGCAACGGAGCATCTTGACCGTGACTATTATTATTGCAGCGGTCGGGAGCGGTTTGCTCCTCAATTAAATATAAAAAAATACCTTGACGAGGCGGAGAAGATAAGAGAGGTTGCAGGTGATATGCTTGTTGCATTTGGGGTTGAATGCGGTTACAGCTTGCAGGCGCAGGAGAGATATAAAGAGGATTTTGAAAAATACAATTTTGATTTAATCATCAATTCTGTGCATACCGTCAACAATAGGGATATGTATTTTCTCCCTAAAAACGACTTGTCCAATAAAGAGCCAATATATAGGCAATATCTTTTGGCGGTATTAGATAGTGTAAAAAACCAAATAGATTACGATATCGTGGGGCATTTGGGATATGTTGCCCGCTATGTTGGGTTTGATAACCGCAATCTTTATGAGCCGCAGTTTGTTGAAATTGTGGATGAAATACTAACAGAAATTATCGCCAGAGGCAAAACGCTGGAGATGAACACGAGGGTAAAGGATATACAAGCGGTGGCAATACCCGAGGAGAAAATATTAGTGAGATATAGAGAGTTGGGCGGAGAAAATATATCGTTTGGTTCAGATGCGCACTCACTAGAGGATATTGCTATGAACTACACTGCCGCCGCCGCTCTTGCAAAAAAAGTGGGGTTTTCCCATTGGACTGCATATATACAAAGAAAGCCTATTAAGTTTGTCATCTAATTATTAAAATAATTAAATCTTATTTGTTAAAATTAAAGTTATTTAAGAAAAATAATTAATATCCTATTCGTTAGATTAAAAGTTATTTTTTAAAAAAACACCGCTCGGCTAAAAAGTAGAGGCAGTATTTTATTCGCTCTTTTTAGTTTTGGCGGTTATTCTTAAATAAAATGTGATTACAGTTTAATAAAGTTTAGTCCCTTTCTTCGGGGTCTATACAATTAAATTCGGCGGAGCAAACTATTTCCTGTTCCATTTGGAACTCATCAGGAGCGGTTTCCGCAGATGTTACTTTGTTATCTTTGTCGTTTTGCGTCATAATAGTTACTCCTTTTCTTAATTTTGGTTTATTAATATCTCATTATGATTATACGATATATAAATATTTTATGCAAGTGGTAAGGTGCAATGCAAGGCGAATCTACCACACTATATTAAACTGCGCCCCATATTTTTACATCTCTCTGCGGTCGGTTAAAGCTCTGGAGAGGGTAACCTCGTCGGCATACTCTATTTCGCTGCCCATAGGTATCCCGTGAGCTAGGCGAGTGACTTTTATGCCAAGCGGCTTGATTATTTGGGAGAGGTAAACTGCTGTCATTTCGCCGCTAATATCGGGATTTGTGGCGATTATAACTTCCTTTACCCCGTTAAGGCGGGAGATTAATTCTTTTATACGCAATTTTTCGGCATCTATGCCTTTTTGAAAGTCAAGAGTGCCGTGCAGTGCGTGGTATAGTCCTTGGTAAGTTCCCATTTTTTCAAAGGCAAGAATATCACGGGGTTCTTTTACCACGCAAATAATGCTCTTATCCGCCGTTTGGCAGCGAGCGCAAATTTCTAAGTCCGTGTAGTCGCCGCACTCTTTGCAAAAGCCAATGGTTGACTTTGCATTTTGTATTGCAGTAATAAATTGCTCAACTTCCCCCTCGCTCATATCTATTAAAGCATAGGCATAGCGTGCTGCGGTTTTTTGTCCAACAGCGGGAAGTTTGCGAAAGGCGGCAATTAGTCTTGATAATGATTCAAGCTGCATAGCGGTTAACTAAAAAAGCCCTCCCATTTGAGAACTGTAAGGTCCCATTACCCGTTCTTGTTCTTGCTCTACAAGCTTAGATGCCTCATTAAACCCAGCAATGAGCATATCCTCTAGCATTTCTACATCGTCGGGGTCTACCGCCTCGGGCTTGATTTTTATCGATACAAGTTGCCTATCGCAAGTCATAACAATTTCTAGCATACCGCCGCCAGCGGTAGCAACAACCTCGGTTTCGGCAAGCTCCTCTTGCGCCCGTGCCATATCTTGCTGCATTTTTTGTGCCTGTTTCATAAGTTGTTGCATATTTGCGCCGCCGCCAAAGCCGCCGCCACGCCCACTGTATTTTGCCATTTATTACACTCCTTTATCGCTTTATATATATGCGTTATTTTATCGTTTTATCTATTAGCTTATCACCAAAAAAATCTATAAGCCTAACTTTATCCTCGGCTAACTTCTCACTATCCTCTGATTCCTTTTGAATGGAAAATGAATAGCTATCCCCCATTACCTCTTTTATCAGTTGGTTAACTAGAATAAAATTGCTCTCGTCATTAAACAACCCAGCCGCCGCATTATCCATTGAGCGAATAACAAGCGTTGTGCCACGAAGTGTGATATCCTCTTGATTTTGTAGTGCAAGGTATAATAGGGTATGCCCTCCCTCACGAAGTTGGGTTAGCAGGCTTCCCAAAACTTGTTTTGCCTCATACTCCGCCCTCCCGTTAACTTCGTTGGGCGGCTGTGAAAATATGGGGGCAGCATCTTCCTCTAGCACCAAATCGATTATTTGGATATCTTTATTGGTATCTGCGGATGCCGGAATAGGGCTTTCGCCGTTTTTTTGCAAGTCACCATTTTTGGTTTCTTGAGTTGCTATGGGAGTGGTTGCAACGGGTTTAGACGCTTTGGCAACAGTTATGCCATTTTCCTCTAAGGACTTGAGTTTTGTTTCCAAACCACGAATGCGGCTCAACACACCTTCTAGTGACGGCTCGGTAGAAAGCTCCGCCGCCTTCACTAATGATGCCTCAAATATAATAGCTGGCTGTGCGCTGTATCGTATGGCGTTTTCTACTGAGGAGAGAATATCTATTGTTCTGCCTAGGCGATAATTGTCAAACCGTGCGGTAAGCTCTTTGGCTTTGGCAAGTTCATTTTCGCTAAAAGACGCTTTATACCCCTCTATATTTTTTATTGCTAATAGGGTACGGAAAAAAGCAGTGAGTTCTCGGCTCAATGTCGTTACCCCTTTGCCCCTTCCTGCTACTTTGCCGCTAAGGGTGAGCAGTTCCCCAATATCCCCGCTAAGCGCAGCTTGGGCTATGCCAAAAAGGGTGGCAAAGTCGGATGCCCCCAACACTTCCAATGCCGCCTCATAAGTGAGTTTTTGGGGAGCAAAGGACATACACATATCGGCAAGGGAGATAGCATCACGGGCGCTACCCTCGCCGTGCAATGCCAAAAGTTCTGTTGCACGGTTGTCATAGGGATAATTTTCTGCATTAAATATTTTTTCTAATAATTGGGTGAGTTCGCCCGTTTCCACAAGGCGAAAATCAAAACGCATACAGCGGCTAAGAATCGTGGCGGGAAGTTTGTGCGCCTCGGTTGTCGCAAGGATAAATATAATATGTGCGGGTGGCTCTTCCAAAGTCTTTAGCAGCGCATTAAACGCAGACGGGGTGAGCATATGTACCTCGTCTATTATATACACCTTATATTTTCCCACAGACGGGGGATATTGCACATTTTCCCTAAGCTCTCTTATTTCCTCTACGCCGTTGTTGCTAGCCGCATCCATTTCTATAATGTCTAGGGCGGAGGTATCGGCTAGCGCTAGGCAATTAGCACATTTGTTACAGGGAGAGCCGTTTTGCGGAGTAAGACAGTTAACTGCCCTAGCAAATATTTTTGCCGAGCTGGTCTTGCCCGTCCCCCGTGTGCCTGTAAAAAGATAGGCGTGGCTAATTGTTTCACTTTTTATCTGGTTAATAAGCGTGGTAACGATATGCCCCTGCCCCACAACATCCTCCCAACGGGAAGGACGATATTTTCTATACAATGATATATGCGCCATAAAAATATTATACCATAATATGGATGATTTTAAAAGGTTATTTTACTTGCTGTATCCCAACCGAAGATAAAAAGCGTAAAAACGACTCTTGCCCCTCGTGGGTGTTTTTAAAGACAGCCGTGCAGTTGAGAATTTTTACTGCGGTTTTGTTAATATAATTTACCACAGCGCTTTCGGCATCGGAGTCCGCCATAGCAGTGCCGTGGTCGTTGGTAAGTTGAGCAATCATTGGCAGATGCTTGAAAAGGGGATGCTTTTCCTTGCTAATTTCGGCAAAATTTAAGGGGGTTTCGCCGGTAAGAATGCTAACCATATCACGGGTTTCGGCAAAGAGCCGCCCAGGTAGGATAAATATGCCCATTGCCTCTATTATTCCTATCCCTTCTTTTTTAATATTGTGCATATCTTCTGTTGGGTGGAATATGCCGTCGGGACGCTTTTCGTCCGTGCGGTTGTTGCGAAGTATGATATATAATGATATTGTACCATTAGAGTTAGCGGCGGCAACGGGGGTAATAGTGTTGTGCCTTTCTCCCCCCGAAAAAGCTAGTATTTCGGATGCGGGGTCGGAATAGTCTTGCCACGCAGATAAGATATCTCCCGCAAGCTCCTCCAAGTCATCACGCTCACTTGCGGTAAGTTTGATTACCGAGTTGTACCAATCTAAAATTTCGATTGTCACATCTGGGTAGTCGGGGTGGGAGCAGGTTTGCCTTGCCCCCCGTGAAAATATAGGAAGCACCTTTTTTCCGCCCTGAAAATGGTCGTGCGAAAGTATTGAACCGCCCACAATGGGAAGGTCGGCATTGCTGCCAATAAAGTAGTCGGGGAAAAGCTCAATAAAGTCAATAAGGCGGGTAAAGGTTTGGTCGTCAATAAGCATTGGGCGATGTTCTTTTGCAAGCGCTATACAATGGTTATCATAATACACAAACGGCGAAAATTGAAAGTGCCATTCCTCTCCGCCAAGCACAATGGGTATGGTACGCAGCGTTTGGCGAGGGGACTGGTGGGGAGAGCCTGCATAACCCACATTTTCTATGCAAAGGGGGCATTTAGGATATCCTGACTGCGGTTCTGCCCGTTGTAGGCGCACTTGTTTGTTATCTTTTTCGGGCTTGCTAAGGTTTATAGTTATGGTGAGGTCGCCCATTTCGCCGGGAGCAGTCCACTTGATGTTTTTGGAGATATCGGCAAGCCTAATATAATTAGAACGCACCGAAAGTTTATTTAGATATTCGCAAGCGGCACTAGCGCCCTCATATGCGGCGATATTGTCAAAGGCGGCAATCACCAACCCGGGGGCGGGAGTGACATAGCCCATAATTTTCGTTTCAAAATGCAGGGCGGTATCGGGTGTGCAAAGCTTATTTGCAAGGGCATATTTAATTATCGGGTCTAAAATTCCCTTTTGCAAATCGGGGAGAGCGCCGCTAACTCTTTTGGGTTCAACAACCCCAAATAATTCGCAGAGCTGATTTTCGGCATAAATTCTGTCCATAGGTTGTAGACCCAAGAAGTTCTCGGCGTAGTCGCCCAACATAGCGAGGGCGTCGGCAATATTAAAAGTTTTTTTTGGCATAAATGCTCCCAAAGTTAATGATGTTCTCATTATTTATTATAATATTATCAAACCAAACTAAACACGGTGGTTTGTTTGAGTATAATTATTGCAATCAAAGTATCAATATGATATAATTCCCTAAAAGATATTATACATACGGGGAGCGGTATTGGCAACAGATATGTTGAAAAAAAGTTTAACAAATGATTATTTGTTTACCCAAAAGGCGAAAGAAATTTACAATGTTCCTTTAAATGCGGCAATCGAGCGCAGCGAGGAGTTGCTTTTGTTGCATTTTCAAACTTGGGGGGGAGTTGCCAACCTTTACAGTTCCCCGGGGCGGGTAGAGATTGCCGGTAATCATACCGACCATAACAATGGGTTGGTTATAGCCGCCGCAGTTAGCGTAGATACCCTTGCCGCCGTAAGCCCTGCAGCGGGAAAGATTGTGATAAAAAGCAAGGGCTATCCCGATGTAGAGGTGGATATAAGCGACCTAACGGCACATAGCGAGGAGTGCGGCACATCTAATGCGCTTGTGAGAGGAGTGCTGCAAGGCTTTGCAGAGCGAGGATATAACATTGGCGGCTTTAATGCGGTAACGGTGTCCTCTGTATTCAAAGGCGCAGGTATGAGTTCTTCCGCCGCTTTTGAAGTGCTTGTCGCCCGCATACTTAACGACTATTACAACGACGGTAAAATAAGCGAAGTGGAGCTTGCAGTTATCTCACAGTTTGCCGAGAACGAGTATTTTGGCAAGCCGTCCGGACTAATGGACCAAGCTGCAATTGCCACGGGCGGAGTAAGTTTTATTGACTTTGGGAAACCCAAACACCCAATTATAAGCAAACTGCATTGGGTTTTTGAAGATGTGTCGCTTGTTGTGATTAATTGTGGGGGCGACCACTCCGACCTAACTCCCGACTATGCGGCAATTCGCTCCGATATGGAGAGCGTAGCCGCTTTTTTCGGCAAAAATAAGTTGCGTGAGGTAGCAAAGAGTGATTTTTACACAAGCTTATCCCAAGCAAAAAAGGTGTTGAGCGGCAGGGCGATACTCCGTGCAATGCACTATTTTGAGGAAAATGCAAGGGTGAAAAAGATAGCAAACGCAATAGAAAAAGAGGACAAGTTTGAGGTGTTTTCTGCAATAAATGCGTCGGGGCTGTCCTCTGCCACCAAGCTGTACAATCTATATCCCGAAGGCAGTGCGGCAAGAGAAATTCCCCTTGCGCTTGCGCTTGCATCTAGGAGGGAGGAGGTTGCCGCTTGCCGTGTGCATGGCGGTGGATTTGCGGGTACAATACTCACTTTTGTCTATAATAATGGCAAAGAACAATTTATTGACTATATGAGCGCCCTTTACGGTAAAGAAAATGTCTTTTCTCTAAAAATAAGAGAGTGGGGCGCAGTAAAAATACTTTAATCAATATATATATCAACTCTTTTGATGTATTTTAGGAGGCGGCTATGCTTGCAGATATCCATTGGACAGGTAAGGTAAAGAGCGTTGCTTTTTCTGTTTTTGGTCAGCCCATAGCGTGGTACGGCATTATCATTACGGCGGCTATGCTTATCGGACTGTTCCTTGGCATTAAGCGGGCAAAAAAAGTGGGCTTAAGTTCGGACGATATGTTGGAGCTGTTTATGATAGCGATACCCCTTGCGGTTATTGCCGCACGGCTTGGCTATGTTTTTGCGCATATTGATGTGTTCTTCAAGGTGGAAAACTTCGGTTGGGATAACTTTGTAGATATTATCAACCTGAGGGACGGCGGGCTTACTATTATGACAGGTGTACCCGGGGGGATTTTGGGCGGATTCATATGGAGTAAATGGCGCAAAGTGGACTTTATATACCTCGCCGATGCCGTTGCCCCCGTTATTCTTGTTTCGCAAGCGCTAGGCAGATGGGGCAACTTTTTCAACCAAGAGATTTACGGTATGGCGGTAACCAACCCTTCGTGGCAATTCTTCCCCTATGCGGTATACATTACAAGAGAGGGAGGCTTTCACCAAGCGGCATTCTTTTATGAAATGGTGCTAAACCTTGTCTTTTTTGCCGCAATAGTAATAGTGCTTAGGCGGCTCAAAGTCAAAGGCGCAGGGATAACTATGTATGTTATGGGTTATACTTTTGTTCGTTTTCTTATGGGTTTTGTAAGGAACGACAAGGGCTATATGTATGACACGGTAAACACCAACCAAATATTCACAATAATTGTAGCGGTGTTAGCGGCGGCTGTGCTTGCGCTCCTTATAATTAGAGAGCAAAAGAAAGGGGCAAAGGTTTGGTATAGCGGAGGTATTCCTCAAAAACTATACCCCATTGCAAAAGCGGCAAAGACCTATGAAAAGAGTGACGAACCGCTCCCGCCCAAAAAACCCAAGACAAACAAAAAGGGCGTACCGTTTAATAAAAGCAAAAAATAATCAACAATCGCCCCAAAGATTATTGTATTTTAAAAACAATTAGGATATACTCCCAAGTTAAATATCTACAATAATAGCGGGTATTAGTTTAAGGAAAAAAAATTTTATACTTTAAAGGGAAGTGAAATAAAAATGCGCAACCTCACAATGCTTACAGACTTGTATCAACTAACAATGATGAACGCTTATCTCTCCGCTGGCAAGGCGGACGAACAGGCGATATTTGATGTCTTTTACCGCCCCGCCCTAGGGCTGGAATTTGCCGTGGCGGCAGGATTGGAGCAGGCAATAGATTATATCAACAATTTGCACTTTTCGGATGCCGATATCGAATATTTGAGGAGCTTAAACTGCTTTAATGAGGCATTTTTTGAGCGGTTAAAAACTTTCAAATTTAGCGGGGATATCTATGCGGTTAGGGAGGGTGATATTGTCTTTCCGTCAGAGCCTATTCTCACGGTAAAAGCGCCGCTCTTTGAGGCGCAACTTATTGAAACGGCGCTCCTAAACATCATCAACCACCAAACATTAATTGCTACAAAGACCGCCAAAATGGTGCAAGAAACCGAGGGTGGCATAGCGGAGTTTGGCTTGAGAAGGGCGCAAGGTCCAGACGCAGGCATATATGGCGCAAGGGCAAGTATGATTGGCGGCTGCAAGTCCACTTCCAATGTGTTTGCAGGGCAGATGTTCGGTATAAAAATCTCTGGCACGCACGCACACAGTTGGGTAATGAGTTTTGAGTCGGAGTTGGAGGCTTTCCGCAAATATGCCGAGGTCTATCCCGATAACTGCCTATTACTTGTAGATACCTACGACACATTGGGCAGCGGCGTACCCAATGCAATAAAGGTGTTTGACGAGATATCCGCAAAGGGGTATCAGCCCGTTGGGATAAGATTAGATAGCGGGGACTTGGCATATCTATCCAAAAAGGCGAGAGAAATGCTGGATGCGGCGGGTTATCCGCAAGCAAAAATATTTGCATCCGGCGATATTGACGAAAATATTTTGGTGTCACTCAAGGCGCAGGGCGCAAGAATAGATGCGTGGGGCATAGGCACAAAACTAATTACCGCCGCACCCAATCCCGCATTGGGCGGTGTATATAAGCTTGCCGGCATAGTAAAAGACGGTGTTATCGAGCCAAAAATGAAGGTGTCCAACACGCCAGAAAAGACAACCAACCCCGGATTTAAAACAACTTACCGCATATATAAAGAGGACGGTATGGCGGCGGCGGACTTAATTGCGCTCAAAGACGAGGTTTTTGACACATCTAAGCCGCTAACAATATTCCATCCGCTAGAAACTTGGAAGAAAAAGACATTTGAAAAGTACTCTATGCGAGAACTTGCCATACCAATATATCGTGCGGGCAAGCAGGTATACGAAATTCCTGCTTTGGACGAAACTATTGCGTTTGCTGCAAAGTCTAAGGGCGAATTTTGGGATGAATATAGGCGGCTTACCAACCCCCATATATATAAAGTAGACTTATCGGATGGGTTGTTTGAACTAAAGAGAAAGTTAATCAACCAAGCGCACGGTGTGGAATAGCGATTGAATATTATTTTTAATATCAATATAATAATATAAATATAGAGCAGCCATTTTTGTTTTTTTGCAAAAAGCGGCTGTTTTTATTTGTGTTTGCTGTGTTGTTTTTTGCCGCAACGAGCAAATTAAACAAATATCCGCATAAAAATTAATTAATAGATATGTTGTGAGCTTGATGTTTTGGTTATAATCAAAATATGGCAAAATTATTCTCACGCAAAAAAAAGAAAAACGACGATTCCCCTGTGCTGATTAAGTCGCAGGCGGCACGCATTGAGGAGCTTAAAAAAGAAATATTCAATGTGCAAAACGAACTGAGCAGGTTGAGAGAGCGGGAGGAAGGCATATCGGATGCGCTCCGTTTGGCTGCAAGGCACGCCAAAGATTACGAGCGGGAGGCTAAAATTCGCTTTGCGCTGGAATGCGAAAGGCTAGATAGCTACCGCAGGCGTTGGCGAGGGTATATCAGCAATCTTTCACGGGCGGAAAAACTTGGTCAAGAGGTTATTCACACGGAAAAACTGCTAAAAGAGTGCAGAGAGGAGATGGCGCAATTTATAGAGGAGGACTTGCCGTCCCCGCCAACCGAGGACTACTTTTCAGAAACCGAAAGGTTGAAGGAATTGGAAGTTTTGCCCGCTTTTGGGGGCGGAGAAAGTTTAAGCACCGACGAACTTAAAAAACTCATCTTGCAGTTGTTAGAAAAAGAAGGGAATTAATTGACTAATGCGCACTATTATTGTATGATAATATTTATATGTCGGTTTTTATATTTGCCGCAATAAGTTATTGTTAAGGAGATTATATATGGCACTTTTACGCAGTGATGTTCCCGAAAAG
>Ga0265293_10011075_pt1 | contig 12399 bp, 4 predicted proteins | sample Munlanlewell138R_FD_192505 | JGI IMG/M metagenome (GOLD analysis project Ga0265293, IMG submission 192505) | Leachate microbial communities from a municipal landfill in Southern Ontario, Canada - Leachate well 138R | ecosystem: Engineered > Solid waste > Landfill > Unclassified | place: Canada... | reverse complement strand
TCCTCTATTGAACCTATAACCAACTGATAATTTGTTTTAGCAGCATTCTTAAACAGATATTGCGGATAACTGCGCTCTACTACGCTTTCTTTCATATACCCCGCAGTTACCGCGCCGCCCATAAGCGCCACAGGTTGGGTCTTTAATAAAGTGCTTAGGTTTTGTGTAGAAAAAGCTGCATAGCCAAACTCCTCCATTAGCTGAGTTTCTTCTCCGCTAGGCAGATTTTCGCAAGAAATTTCTATTGCTTGCGCAACACTAAGCTCAGAATCATACATGCGCAAATACGATATATCACCTATAAAATGATTGGCATCGTCAACTTTAGAGCCGCCTATAATGACTCGGGTATAAGGGACATCATTATCAAATAGATTTCTACCGTTATGATATTGTAGGTATCCGTCTAAATAGATTTGGGTACCCGAAGCACCGGATACTATAACAGCGGTATGCCAAGCTCCATCGTCAACTTCAATGCTTTTTATTGACCAAAGATCACCATTGCTTAAGCAGTGAAAATTGCGTTGATATGCTGCAGAAAGCATAACCGAAGATTCTTTTTCGTCATCTGCAGAAAATGCTAGCATACGCTTTGATGCCGCAGTAGAAGTAGTCCTAAAGCGTACTACTAAACTCCCTTCCCCTTTTGAGTTTATTGCATTTGCAGCTTCTAAGGCTTCTTGAGTGTAATCTAAAGACTCCGTAATATTTTGATTGATAATCTCTTCAAAAAGGGGCTCTACCTCGTCAAATTCAGGAACGAAATCTGTATTAGTAATTAGCTCTAACGGGGTATAATACGGTGCATACGGTTTTGTACCTTGGTCTATAAAAGATAAGGTGGAAAAAAGCGATTCGCTATCATACATACCTAAATCAGTAAAGAAAGTGCGAGCATGTTCCAGGTATCCCAATTGATTGCAATGTATACCGTCATCTGTAAACCAAAAGCTGTCTGCATAGACCCTATTATTTACAAAGTGTGTCAGATAATCTACAAGCAGGACTTGCTTTTCGCTGGCAATTTCTCTTATTACAGGAGCAAAATATTCCTCATAAAAAATCCTTTGAATAGCTTCTCCGTAACTCATTTTCATACTATTAGGTGCGCCTAGAATTACTAAAGCGCCGTCGGCACGAGCTTCGTCAATAAACTGCTCTACCTTCTTTTTGAAATATTGAAGATTGGGGTTAAGTTTGCCAATAGCGGGTACTGTAGTGCCTGAATAATAAAAAGAGCCCTCCTTAGATAAGAATTTGTTGGCATCATTTTTGCCTATATTGATATAAGCTATATCGGGCTTATATGAAGCTGCGCCTTTGGGCTCGTAATAGGAAAAATTGTTGACGGTATACCCGCCCACCGCTAAATTAATAAAACGGTCATTTTCACGAGAATACTCCGTGCGCATCCTGGATTCTATAATTTCTACATAATTGCGGTAATTATTGCTGTAATGGCCTCCGTTTGCTGTGGTGGATGAGCCATTAAAAGTCCAAACTAAAGGCTGATTGCTGTTTAGGAGTTGCGTAAGGGTAGCGTAATCCGCTTTTTCCTTATTTAGCAAATATGTGCTGGACTGCTCTTGCGCAAAAACAGGCTCTTGGTCACTCGTTCCAATAAATATAAAGGAAAATAAGGCAATCAATAAGATGCTGCTTAGCATAATTATTGTTAGCCCAATCGATGTTGTTTTTTTATTCATTAGTTATACTTACTCCTTCACCTCAACCTTAATATTGGCGCAACTTAAAAAACATAGCTGTTATTTAAGAGATAGTCATATATTTTTTGCACAGTAGTAAAACAAATATTAAGCGTTGTGTCAGCACCGCCATAATAAATGCATATCCTGCCCTCCTTGTCGCAAAGCGAAGCGCAAGGGAAGCAGACATTGGGAACAAATCCTATTGTTTCGTATGGCAACTCCGGAGTTAAGATATAATCTCTGCTACGCAACAATACTTTTGCAGGATTGTGCAACTCATGCAAACTTGCGCCTATAGAATATACTTTTCCATTAGCTGTAAGAGTTACGCCATGGTAAAACATTAGCCATCCTTTATCTGTTTCTATAGGAACACTCCCTGCCCCTATCTTTAAGCTCTGCCACCAATTGCCGCCGGCACGCATAACCATTTCGTGCTGCCCCCAAAACTCTAAATCATAGGAGCGGGATAAAAATATATCGCCAAAAGGGGTATGCCCATTGTCAGAAGGGCGAGAAAAAAGCAAATAAGCACCGTCAATCTTGCGGGGGAATAGCACCCCATTACGGTTAAAAGGGAAAAAAGGATTGCTAAGGCGGACAAATGTTTTGAAATCTGTTGTGCTTGCCAGTCCTAAAGTAGGACCGTAAAACTCTGTACACCAAATAACAAAATATGTATCATCAATTTTAACAAGGCGGGGATCGTAGGCATAATCGGACTTGATCGGCTTGCCTGCCTTATCCACAAATACAATGGGACTACCCTCAATCTCCCAATGGATACCGTCTAAACTTCTGCCCAAATGCAAATCCGGAATAATATCTTTATGGTCAGCCCGAAAGACTCCTATAAAGCCATCTTCGTAAGGCAACACGCCGCTATTGAATACCCTTGCTATTGAAGGAGTCGGGTTGCGATCTACAATGGGATTGCCTGCATAGCGCCATATAAGCTCATTGCCAAAAGGCTGCTGCCAAGGCATATTGCCTTTACAGTTGGGAGCTATAACTTTAATATTGTCCCGTAGTACCATTAAGCCCTCCTCTTTTTGCCGCTGCATAAGTCCTCAGTATTATAGTAGTATTTTTTACAGCTTTAGTAAATAAACATTATTCGGATTTTTTTGCGATATTTTATGCAACTTTATAAAAACCAGGCATATTGTGCCTTAATTATGATTCTCCTGCTTAAAGCGATACCGCAGTACGACTGTAAATCCACCGCCTGCTTTTCCTGATATGCTCACGCCGGAGCCTTCTTCACAAAGCAGAAGCAATCGTTTTTGAATATTTACAAGCCCCATACCCTGACTCTTGCCATTGTTTATATTTTCGAAGCCTTTCAGCTCGCCATTGTTTTCCATACTGCATTGCTCTATTTTTTGCCTTAATGCTTTCAACTCTTCTTCGCCAAGCCCAGAGCCATTGTCTGAGATTTCAAAGACAATAAAATCATTTTCTTTTTTGCCTGATATTGTAAGTTCATCCATATTTTTATGTTTAGTGCCATGCTTAAAGCTGTTTTCGACTATAAGCTGCAAAGCCATTTTTAGTATGGGCAACTCTAGCAGCTCCTCCTGAACATCAATTGTAGCTCGCACCTTATCCCTTGTTCGCATGGTCATTATGCTCAAGTAATCACGCACAATATTTAGTTCCTCGCTAATCTTAGAAAAATTGCCTCCGCTTATGGAATAGCGCAATATTTGCGCCATACTATAGGCAATATCTGAAACTTCTGCCGCTCCATACTTTGCAGAAATCCCTCTTATGCATTCCAAAGTATTAAAAAGAAAGTGAGGGTCTATTTGGCTTTTTAGCATTTTTAATTCCGCTTGATTTTTTAGCATTTCGCTTTCTACCAAATTCTCGCTTATGGCCATATACTTATCCAACAGCTTATTTATATTCTCATAAATACCTTGATAATCGCTATCGGGCAGGTAGTCCATCCTATACCTTACGTTAACATCATTTATCTTTTGGGTAAAATCTTTAATTTCGCCTATAGAATACACTATATTGCGTTTTGCTCTTCCAAAAGAAAGGAAAATCACAACCATTGACGGAATCATACATGCAATTGCAATACTAAAAAGGTAAATAGTATTCTTTGACAACATACTTTTTCTTAGCACTGCAACAATGCTGTAAACAGAGTCTGCGCTATAATCGGCAACAGCCACATAGCGAATTGCAATAATGTGCTTATTACCATTGTAATTAAACTGCCTTTCTCCGCCCACAGTATTGTTAGTTGCAATCATATCCACAAAATGATCAGGATTGCCAATGATTACCTCACCTTCTTTGCCAATTAAAAACAAATCTATGGAGGCATCCTCTTTTAAGCTCTCCGCACTTTCATAAAAAAATGAAAAATCCAGTAGTATCACACAATTGCCCAGCTTAATCTGTAAGCCTGTTTCGTCATGCGCTGTGTAAATCGGCATAACTACAGGCAAAAGATAAAGATAGATTTTATTATCATAGTATGGAGATAAGAAATATTGACCTTTTATATCGGGATTAATTTGAACATAGGTAGAAAAGGCATGGTTGTCAAAAGCGGCATTACTACGCACTATATCCGCAGCAGTCTCGCTTTGAACAATAATTGCCACAATGTCTTCAGTAAAAGAGAGCAACATATTGGCTTCTCGCTCAAAGCCCTTTAGCGCTTCGATTTTGTCAGCGTCATAACCCTGTTGGTCAGGGGCTAGGTAATCATGCAGATCCTTAGAGTAAGCTAACTCCCTAATTGCATTTTTAGCTGAAATAAGCAGTCCTTCGGTGTTGTTGTTGATTTGCTCAATAATAGCATTGTTATATGCATCCTCACTTTTTGAAATAAACATAAAAGAGCCTGTAATCAATAACGAAAAGCCCAAAAGAAAAGATATAATTATTACAATAACAGATATAAATAATTGATGTGCAATTCTAGTTGCGAATCTTTTCTTTTTTTTCATCAGTTTTGTTCCCCAACTATTGCTTTTTTTCCCTAAATGCTTTAGGCGCTACACCAAAATACTTTTTGAAAACTCTGGAGAAATAATAGTTGTCAAGGTATCCTACCATACCGGATATTTGGGTAATGGTATACTCGCCCGAAAGCAATAGCTCCTTTGCCTTTTTCATCCTGATTTGTGTAAGGTATTCATGAAAAGTCATATTAAGATGCTTCCTGAAAAGGTCGCAGCAGTAAGTCATATTGAGATAAAACTTCTGCGCTAAATCCTTTAGGTACAGCTCTTTTTGATAGTTGTTGGCTATGTAAATAAGCATATTAGCAAAACTCTTGCCTAGCTTTTCATCATCAAAAATCTCAGGAGTGTCCTTGCTTGCCTCAGCTATATAAGAAAACATTGCCTGCTGTGTCTTAAACTCATCTACAAGGTCATCGGCGCTATAGTAATTAAATCCGGAAGACAAAGTTTCTTTCCCTATAAAAAATGCGGCAATGCCATTCCAAATGTGAGTAAGGTCCTCTATGGTCAAATTGCTACTTTTAATCTCAACAGGCATATTGTCCAGTATAGAAAAAATATCTTGATAATTTTGCGAATAAGTATTGATTAAAGATTTTGTAATTTGTTTTGCAATATTAAAGTCAGTTGGACGATAAATATATACCTTGTGCTCGTTAAAAATGAATTTGGAAAGAAAGGCCAGCCTTGCTTCTCTGATTAGCATAATTTCTCTGTCTAGCTTATCAGTTAAAGAAGATACGCCAGCCAAAGTACCGCTAGGTATCTTATCCAATATCCGCGCCCTCTCTTCCTCATTGTCCACAGCAAAAATGTATGCTGTTTCGCTACCGTATTCATATACTGCATAGCGTTCAAAATTGTTCAAAGTCCCGTTGCTGCCCAGCAAAGCAAAATGCAGGCTGCCTTCAGGTAATTCCGGGCGGGAAATAATTTCAAAGGCATCTAGCTTTTCATTGATTCTGGATAGGAGCGCTTCCATTTCAGCTACATTAACCGGCTTGAGCACATAGTCATTGACCCCAAGGCGCATGGCTTGTCTTGCATACTCAAATTCAGAATATCCTGATAAAATAACTATTTCTATGTTCGGACGAATTTCCCTAATCCTTTTGATTAACTCTAACCCATTCATTTCCGGCATATTTATATCAGTAATGATTAAATCTAAATCCAGCGGATTCTTTTTTAGATACTCCACCACCTCAGCCCCCGATAAGGCTGTTATTGGCTCGAATCCATAGGCATTAAAATTAATCATCCTTTTTAATCCGCTAAGAATCCAAGGTTCATCATCTACAATTATAACTTTTTTCATAATATTACGCTTTTATTTTAACACAAAACCTTTTATTAGTAAATGTCCGGCTAGTTACTTAAGGGCGGCAAATCAATAATGCCGACGCTATGTAGCAGTACAGTATGGGAATTGCCCATCAATTGTATAGAAAACCCAATTATATTAGGATAAGCTGACTTGGCGGAAGTAATATCATAATAAAAAGCGGTAGCGTTATCTGTTAGGTAAATGCTGTTGCCTGCGGAAGGGGTTAGTTCAACATTAGAGCCGTCGGCTTTATAGTACCATACCCGGTAGCGGTAATATCCCGCATGTTCCGTACTCATAGAAAAGGTAAGTCGATTGAAGTTTTGAGTAAGAGCCCCTTGAGGGAAAGTAGATTTAACGCCAATTAATTTGTCACTGCCCACCGGCGCAAGTTCTACTGCACGCCAACCGCCTAATTGCACCATATTGGTATCTGTAAGAGATAGCCATTGACTACCGTAAGTGTTGTTTCTAAACTCTATATTAGTGTGGTCAGAAGCTATAAAATCTGTGCGAATAGTATAAATCGGGGCATTTTGCTGAGCATCAATTTGTGTTATTTGGTAAGTAATATCATTTAAGAATATTGTTTTGTTACCGCGTGAGATATAAGCCCTAAAAATGTAGTCGCCAATTACCGCATGCTCAATTGTAACATAGCCATCCTTGCTGTATACCCTTGTAGTTTCTGCTCCTTGCACATAAGAGTATACTATCCTATCATTGTGATAAATGCTTTCAATCTCTGCGACATTAAACAATTTGGTATCTGTTGAACCTTCAAGAGCAGAAAATATAGGTGTCAAGTTATCACGCTCATAACCGTTCGAAGCCGAAGGATTGGTCAAAACAGTTGTTTCCCCGCCCGCAGTAGTTATATCCTGTACGGATTTGTTCAAAAACTTGGCAATATATTTTGCTATCTCTAAATGCGCTACGCAATTAGGCAATCCATTATCCTCTGTCCAATTCCTTATTAAACTTTCGTTTTTATTAGCAAGGGCGTTGCCATATCCAAAAAAATCAATTAAAGCAAACCCTTTTTCGTTTGCTAAAGCTCTTATAACCTGTACATAAGATTCTAACTCGGTATTTTTTTGCCCCTCTCTTTGAGGAAAAGGTGTCAACAACACCAATCTACAGCCTCTCGTGCTTGCAAGCAAGGAAGCTGTTACTCTCAAATGCGTTTCAAACTCCGCCGCGCTTGACTCTACTCTTTGCCCTGTCTTGTCATATATTTCCGGCATATAAAATACCACGCTACCGCTGGACAAAGCAGCTACTTTTTGTGCTAATTCTTCTGTTTTACCTATTAATCTAAAGCTGTTAAAAGGAGCGCAATTTCTATAAAAGTATTGATAAAAGCTCCTTTCTATCACGCTTTCGGTCATTACGCCTGCTGTAGTATCTCCGCCCATAAATATAGTTGTATTGGAGGACATAAGCGAAAGCAAACTGCTCCTTTGGTACACCGCACATCCTGCTGAAGTCAACTTTTGGGTATCCGATTCCTTAATATAGGTATCCTCTACTGCGGTAAGAGGACTAAAGTAAGGCGCATGCATTTTTGCCATTTGGGTGCGAAAATCAAGTGAAGTATAAATAGACTCCTGAGTATCCAGCCCCAAATCTCTTATTAAAGTACTGGCCAGCACCAAATAGCCAAGTCCGTTTACATGCATCCTATCAGGCTTAAACCAATAGGTATCTGCAGAGCTGGTATCTGCCAAATAGGCTGCTAAGTAATCCACATAAAGTACATCTTTTTGCACTGCAATATCGCGCAATACAGGCGCAAAAAAGTTCTCGTAATATTCTCTTTGCGCGCCAAATGACTGCGACATACTGTTAGGGATACCCAAAATTACTAATGCGCCTAAAGCGCGCGCTTGATCAATAAATGTCTCAACCTTGTTTTTGAAATGCAAAAGGTTGGGATTTTGCATACTTTGAGGCGGTGTTGCGCCTGAATGATAATAAGAGCCGTCTTTTGACATAAAATATGCGGCATCATTTTTACCTATGCTAATATAAGCTATATCCGGATTATATTGTGCGGCGCTACTAAAAGTAAAATTGTTTACCGTATATCCCCCTACGGCTATATTATACATTTTGTCGTTAGGTCTATCGTAATTGGTTGCCAAAAAAGAGGAAAGCACCTCCACATAGTTTCGGGTATTACCTGAGTAATTCCCGCCATTTTCCGTAGTGGAAGAGCCATTAAAAGTCCATACCAACGGTTCGCTACGAGCAAGTAGGCTATTGAGAGTGATATAATCGGATTTCGCCCTATTAAGCTCTGCTGCCATATTTGCTGAAGCTGTATTGCTAGATAATAGTCCTTTTGTGCCGGACAAGGCCATTAAAGTTAAAGTAATCATAACTGCTATTGCCAAAATTTTAATTATTAAGGGTCTGGATTCTAAGCCTGCTCCATGTTTCTTCATTGTAGATGTTTTCCTTCACCTAAAGCGTATTAATTGTTTTTCTAAAGTAAGTATATTGTATTCGCTTTGCTTGCCTGCCCTTGCTGTTTTGCGGGGGCAGGCAAGCAAAAACAAAGATAGTATTACTTTAATACCGTATTACTCCATGTCTTCAGCCCAAAGGTCTATATCTATCCCGTCAGGCGGCCACTCGCCCATTGGCGCAGATAAAGGAGCGCTCATTAGCGGTTCGGCATTAGAAGGCGCACCTCCTGTAGGTAGTTGCACAAGTCCCATCGAATGGTAATATACGGGATACTCGTTGCCCATAATCTGAACTGCATACCCTGTAATGCTCGACTTATTGTTTGCTCCCGAAGCATTTACATAGAATGTTCGAGCTGTCTTATCCAGCATTACAGACACTCCAACGGAGCTTGTTAGCTCTTGATTTCCTGACGAAGTGTACACCCATACCCTATACAAGTAATTGCCGGGCGTATCTGTGCTTAGCGTAAATGCAATTGTGTTATTGTTGCCAAACGTGCCTGCGCTGAAATTATGTCTTACTCCAACAAGTTGTGCCTCAGTTGTACTTGTCCCGGTCTTATATACCGTATCTCCAGGGGCTATTGTAACAAGCTTATCAGCGGTCATATTAGTCCAAGTGCCGCTAGTTAGGTGTCTCCATTGTATATTGCCAATATCGCCTGACTGGAAGTAAGTAGTTCCCAATTCCGGATACGCTTGAGTTACTCTGTTAAAGAAGCCCTCGCCAACCTCCGAAACTTGACCGCTAGCGGAAACAGAAGTCATAATCCAATAGACCTTTTGGTTGCCTATGCCTGCCAAACTCACGTTTTTGCTTGTACCGGTGATACCTATATATGAATTAATAAGCTCCTTTGCCTTGCCTTGATTGAATAGATATAGATTATAACTTACCGCATTGGGACTTGCTTTCCATACAAAATCCAACGTGCTGCCGCTTACGACAGAATCAACTGCGGGATTGATTACATTGGGGGGCGCCATAGCGGTAGAGGGCGCGGCAACGGACACATCCGCGGCTTTAGTAAAGCGTAAATTGTCATAATAGATAACACCCGAACCGGCCGAAATATTAAATTGTACACTTTGCCAAATCCAAGTGCTGTTTACTTGCCATAGACTTACATAGACGGTGCGTCCTATCCTTTCGGAACGAGTACTCTCATCAATATAGGTTTGCGAGTATTGCCCTTTATTACTTGTGTAGGCAAAATGTTGGTCTTTGAAAGTTAGCGTTGAATTGGTATAAACATCAATTGCAATATGGCTTGCTCCGGAGGGTATATTATTATAAAGATTAAACAATATGCCATTCATCCCTGAACCGCCTATACTAAATGTGGTTGAAATCATTGTGCTGCCATTAAGCTGAACAAAGCTAACTTTGCTTGCATTATCTGTCCAAGTGCCGCCTTCCCTTGTAGATAAAAACATACTTGGCATTTGCTGATTCTCAAAATCAGTCACCAAATACGCTTCTTCTACTAACATAAATGCTGTGCCTACAAAATCAGCGTGATTGGTTCTTGACACCTTATAGTAAACGGGGTGAGCACCCGACGTATTAAAAGTAACGCTACTTTGCGAGGCACTCCAATTGCTAGCATCTTTGCTGTATTGGATTGTATCTCCTGCTAGAGTGCCCCCTACTGTTATATTGCTTGGCGCATTGCTTCCGTCCCAAGTATAGCCTGTATTATTAACGCCAAATACACCTGTTATTTGCTCTAACGGCTTAATGGTAAAGTTAACGGTAGTGGTTGAAAGTTGTAAGTTATAATTGCCGGCAAGGAAAGCGCCGTTATTGCTTAGCGCAAGAGTGCCTAGCGTGATAGCATAATTGCCGGGATTCTCGCCGGAAGCTCTGGCAAGTTTTCCGGAAAATGCAGGAGTCTGCCCGCTCAAATTGCCGCTATAACCGTATGTTAAGGTGGGGTCGGCCGCTCCTTGATATTTGGATTGTCCTGAAGCAGGCGTTACTGTCAGAGTAAGTTTTGTGATTGTAAAGGTCTGGCTTGCTGTGCCGCTAAAGTTGCCTGTACCTGTAATTGTTGCTGTGGCAGTACCCGCATTGGTGTTATTGTTGTACCCTGTTGTATAGGTAATACTCAATGACCCTATCTTTGCGTTGCTTACACTAGGAGTTCGGGCAGTGGCGTTGTACGCAATTGAGGAATACTCTAAAGTTATACTTGCCCCCGCAATATCCTTTCGTGCAATCGTAAAGTTCTGGTTAGCAGTACCCTTAAAGTTGCCGTTGCCTGTAATTGTTACCGTTGCAGTGCCCGCATTGGTATTAGCGGAATAGCCTGTACTATAAGTAATAGCCAGTCCGTTTATTGTTGCGCTATTCACACTTGGGGTTTTAGCTGTACCGTCATAATCTACGCTAGAGTATTGCAGTACAATAGTAGCGCCGGCAATATCTTTGGCGGTAATTGCAAAGGTTTTACTTGCAGTACCTTTAAAGTTGCCATTGCCTGCTAGGGTAACTGTCGCAGTACCTACATTGATATTGGCGCTATAACTTGTAGTATGAGTAATAGTTAACCCGCTTATTGTAGCGCTATTCACGCTAGGGGTTTTAGCTGTACCGTCATACTCTATGCTAGAGTATTGCAGTACAATAGTAGCGCCGGCAATATCTTTTGCATTGATTGCAAAGGTTTTACTTGCAGTACCTTTAAAGTTGCCTGTGCCGGTTAGCGTAACAGTAGCAGTGCCTGCATTAATATTATCGCTATAACCAGCAGTATAGGTAATATCTAACTCACCTATCTTTGCGCTATTTACATTAGGAGTTTTGGCTGTGCCGTCATACTCAACGCTTGCATAATCTAATGCAATAATAGCGCCGTTAATATCTTTAGCGATAATTGTAAAGGTCTTGCTTGCTGTACCTGTAAAGTTGCCATTACCCGTGATTGTTGCGGTTGCTGTGCCTACATCGGTATTATTGCTATAGCCGACTGTATGAGTAATATCTAACTCGCCTATCTTTGCACTAGTCACATTAGGAGTTTTGGCAGTTCCGTCATACTCAACGCTTGCATAATCTAAGGTAATAACAGCGCCCTCAATATCTTTAACGGTAATTGCAAATGTAGTACTTGCAGTACCCTTAAAGTTGCCATTGCCCGTAATTGTTACCGTTGCAGTACCCGCATTGGTATTAGCGGAATAGCCTACGCTATGAGTAATAGCCAGTCCGTTTATCGTTGCGCTAGTCACGCTAGGAGTTTTAGCTGTACCGTCATAATCTACGCTAGAGTATTGCAGCACAATAGCAGCGCCAGCAATATCTTTAGCGGTAATTGTAAAGGTTTTGCTTGCTGTGCCGCTAAAGTTGCCATTACCCGTAATTGTTACGGTGGCTGTGCCTACATTGATATTGGCGTTATAACTTGTAGTATGAGTAATAGCCAGTCCGTTTATTGTAGCGCTTGTAACACTAGGAGTTTTTGCTGTACCGTCATACTCAACGCTATAGTATTGCAGCACAATAGTAGCATCAGCAATATCTTTAGCAGTAATTGTAAAAGTTTTGCTTGCTGTGCCGCTAAAGTTGCCATTACCCGTGATTGTTACGGTAGCAGTACCTACATCGGTATTATTACTATAACCAGTAGTAAAGGTAATATCTAAAGTACCTATCTTTGCGCTATTCACATTAGGGGTTTTGGCTGTACCATTATACTCGGTACTTGCATAATCCAAAGTAATAACAGCGCCTTCAATATCCTTTGCGGTAATTGTAAAGGTTTTGCTTGCTGTGCCGCTAAAGTTGCCATTACCCGTGATTGTTACGGTAGCAGTACCTACATCGGTATTATTACTATAACCAGTAGTAAAGGTAATATCTAAAGTACCTATCTTTGCGCTATTCA
>Ga0265293_10011074_pt1 | contig 12399 bp, 7 predicted proteins | sample Munlanlewell138R_FD_192505 | JGI IMG/M metagenome (GOLD analysis project Ga0265293, IMG submission 192505) | Leachate microbial communities from a municipal landfill in Southern Ontario, Canada - Leachate well 138R | ecosystem: Engineered > Solid waste > Landfill > Unclassified | place: Canada... | reverse complement strand
TGTCCAGCATATCGGGAGCCAGGGAGGCGGGGAAGTCACCCGGCTTGCGGTGTCCACACCCGGGACCGAACTCATCGGTCATCACGTAGCGAACGAACCGTGACTGAGCGATAGAGGCGGGGAGAGTGCTCCCCTTACCCATGAAGTCGTTGAATTCGCATTCCACCTGCCGGATCTCTTCTGTCGTCCAAAGAACGATTTGAGCAGATACTTTTTCCCCTTTCCATCCGGCGACCTTGACACTCTTCACCGGTTCGATCTCCGGTGCCACCGATTTGGGCAACTTCTCATCAATTGAGATAAAGGAGGCGTGCAGGCCTCTCTTTACGTTCGACCAGTCAGAGAGGGTGTCGCTCGTGGGATCTTTCATCTCTTCAAAGGTGGCGCACTCTTTGCGGGGTCTGTTGTTACAGGAGACGCTGCTAAACATCAGCACGCCAATTAAAAAACCGTATATCAAACGACCCGTTATTTTCATGATTATCATATTATTATACATATTGCGAATGTGATCAATATTTTTGCATGATCAAAGATTCCAATTCTTGTCAACTACAATTTGTTTGTACTGACACCCCCGAATGTCATCTTCACCGGTTTGATCAACCCCTGTTCATCGAATTCCATTTTGTCTATACAGGTTACACGGTGGTCACGATGAGTTTCGGTAAGCGGCCGCCGATGATAGACGATGTACCAGTCGTCGTTCTTCGGGTTGTGGATTACCGAATGATGACCGGCACTGGTAGCCACTGCCGGATCCTGTTCCAGAATGGTTCCGATCCGCTCAAAGGGTCCCAGGGGAGAGTCGGAGATGGAGTAGGCTACCCGATAATCGGGATTGCCCCATCCTCCTTCCGACCACATGAAATAGTATTTTCCGTTTTTCCTGAACATGAAGGGTCCCTCGGTATACCCTTCGGGAGTCACCTCCTTATATATTTCCCCGTCGGGGAAGGGTCTGATGCCGGTAAAATCGTTTTTGAGGAGCACCACATTGCAGTGTCTCCATCCACCGTAGAACATGTAATAGGTGCTGTCGTTCTCCCGAAAGACGTACTGATCGATGGGTTGTGCACCATTCACAATCTCATTGATCATCGGTTTTCCCAGCAGATCCCGGTAGGGACCCTCAGGCTGCTCGGCCATGGCGACGCCAATACCGCCTAATTCATTCTCATTCTGGATATCGTTTGCTGCGAAAAAGAAATAATATTTGTCATCCTTTTCAATCACACCCGGAGCCCACATCGCCATGTGTGCCCATTTCACTTCGGTGGTGTCAATGATCCGTTCATGTTTTGTCCAGTTCACCAGGTCAGGTGAGGAGAAACAGTCGAAGAAAACCTGCTTTTCGTAGAGATCGGAGTAGGTGGGGAAGATCCAATACTGGTTGTCATATACAATCCCCTCCGGATCAGCATACCATCCATCAACAATGGGGTTGGACGAGAATTCATTTCTGTTTGCAACAGGGTTTGATTTATTTGTAGCACATGCCGAAAATAGAGTGATGAGGACAAAAAGTAACAGTTGTTTGTTCATTCCTGATATTTTTTGTCACCAAAGATAATCACTTCTGTAACCAGGTGCAAACTCTTTTTCACGATGGCGTCATGAGGAAAGGGATTCTTTTTCCTTATCGATTTCCAGTGACCTGTTTAGATACAGAATAGAAAAAGCGATTGAGATATGGGAGAGATAGTAGGTTGGTAGTATAAGGCCATTGAGGGAATGATAGCCGACAAATTCCCTTAGTGCAATGATTGTGTCGGAAAAGAGGATCAGGACGATACCGGACAGATAGGTTACCCTGTACAGCTTTTCTCCTCTGATTCCAGCAGCGGCACCCAGTGAAAGACAGGAGATGACCAGATAGATGAATACGGCGATCATCAGGGTTTTGTCACTGAATACAGGATACAATAACAGCAGAAAGAATAGTAAGTAAGCTATTAGCAATGCCATTGTAAACCTCCATTTCATGCTTCCCTTCATCAGTGCATACCCCAGATAACCGATATGAGCAAAAAAGAAAAAAACGATTCCGTAGATGAATCTTTCAGTCTCCCCGTTTCGGTTCGACAAGAACCAGTCACCCACAATTGAAAAAGCAAAAGCGATCATCAACAGTATCGTATATTTAACTTGTGACTGTCTGTTCAGATACAATAGCAACAGAATCAATATTCCAATCGCTGCCGTGCCTGATTTGAAAATAAACCCGTAGTGCAACAGCGCAAGCAGAGCTGAAACGAACTGCAACGGAATCAGTAGATAGATCCATCTTTTACTCTTCAATACTTTACTCATCTTCATCGGTTTTTTTCAGGTCCAGGAGACATGAGATCAATTACAACGGCGGCTCAGGTGTGAATAGTTAATTGCTGTGTGAATATTCCTGTTCGCTACCTGCTTTCGTATGGTCCATGGATGGCTGTAATGGTGAAGCTTTCCGAGGAGTCATCCAGGATATAGAGCTGATAACTCTCTCCCCCTGGTTTCACCCGGATCACAATATGTCCCTGCGTACTCTTCAGCTGACTGACCATCTGTTCACCCAAAGCGACCCGATTGACATCAAAGAGATTGGTTACAAAGATATCTCTTTCGCCGGCATATAGTGCCTGCGACAGCATATTGCGGAGTGCGGGAGCATCAGGGTGACTGAGGGCAAAGCCCTGTATCACAAATACCCGGGGAGTCACTTCACGGATAAATCCTTCTCCCATGGCGTCCTTTGCGTGATGGTTCGCAACACATACATCAACGGTGCCGGTTGCCTGGCCCACGGGGGTTTCTATATCCTTCCATGTGCCGGGCGAATAAGTATGCACAAGATCTGCTCCATTAAAATATTCAAAATTTCCATAGGATATCCGTATGGCTGCACTACATGCATTTTCCTCGGGATACTCCTCTTCTGTCAGCTGGTCAATCGGAGGGAAATGAGAGCGGGAATTGTCGTCTGTTCCAGTCCATACCCTTCCATTGGCGGCAATGTTCCTGATTTCAAACCCGGGGTATTGATCAGGTTGTCTCGTGAGTTTGAATTGCTGGTTTGAACCAGCCTCGAATTGCTCAGCAATGGCTCCGTTTGTAACATGCCAGTTCACGAAACGAATGTAGTTCTGAATGTTTGGTTTCCCGTTCAGTGGGTAAGGGTAGTTATAGTCAGGCCAGTTACGATCTACTATCTTCACGAACGGGATGAGGTCGCCTACTTCAGAAATGCCTGTAAGGATATAGTCTCCCTTATCCGATTTTTTGTTGCTGAGTAGCACATTTCCCATATGGTCATCATGAAAGTGTGTCAGGAGCATATAATCCAGTTTTTTCTCCGACAAAGGACGCATCATTCGAACGATGTAACGGGATATCCACTCTCCGGCACTTCTACTGCTGTCAGGCTTGAAGTTACGCTTGTCTGAGCCAGTCTCACCGGCATCAATCATCATCGTGGTTCCATCGGGCAGGATGGCAAACATACACTCCCCCCTGCCGGTATAGATGTGGTGGATGTCCAGATAGCCGTCAGCCCAATCCGGAAAAAGATCTCCGACCTTCACCTGTGCACTGGCTGCAGCGGTAACACAAACCCATAGCGTAACAGTCAATAATGGAAGCTTTCCTATTTTCATATTCATACATTCTTAATACCTGATACTTACCTTCCAACCTCTACTCTCTGCGATACTTCTGTCACACATATTTTCCCCCGGATTGCCGCCAATAAAGATTTTACCCGCGACACCTCTATTGAAAGTGGTAAACAACGCATTCAGCCCCTCGGCTGTTAATCTGTTGTCGGTGCAAACCGCATAGTATAATGCGCTGTTTCTGCTGAAATCAAGCGACGTCAAACGATTTTCGTAACAATCCATCCTTTTCAGTTCGGTGTTCATTCGCAGATCCAAACGGGTCAGGAGGTTCTGCGAGCAATTCAACCTTGCCAATGCCCTGTTTTTGCTGATATCCATCTTCGTCAGTCTGTTGTTGTAACAATAGAGTTCCGTTATCAGTGGATTGTTTTCGAGGTTCAAATCTGTCAATTGGTTACCATTACACCATAACACTCTAAGCGCGACATTGTTGCCCGTATCCAGCCATCTTAGTTGATTATTGCTGCAGTCCAGATAGGTCAACTCCCTGTTCTTGCTCACATCCAGAAAAGTAAGGTCGTTGCCCTTACAGTCCAGTGCTGTTATGTTCTCCCCATCGACAACGATGGCACGGGTTGATTTGCCCGGGTAGGTATGGTGATAAACATCACAACCTTCATTGCTCAGCGTGATCATCTCTTTATCAGATCCGTCGCCCCAATCGATTGTTGCCGTGCCACTTCCCGATAAACGAAAAGCAACGTGGCTACCGCTTTGTGTGGTCATATGGATCTTGCCGCGATTCTCCCTTATTTCCACAAACGATTCGGGGTACGATACCAAGAACATCTGTTCCCGACTGTGGGTAGGGGTCCAAATATCCAGGTCACGACTGTTGTCGTATAACTTCAAGATCCAGGAATCAAATTTACGTTCTCCTTCATACAATTCAATCACACGAGCTCCCGATCCCAACTCTCCATAAACCTGGCGTCCGCTTGTCTGTCCGAATCCCAGACAAATATCGTGTAAGCAGCCGATGTAATTGTTGTTGTGATGGTGACCTGCAAATACGCCCATTACATCTTTACAGTCTTGTATTGCGGCAAATAAGTTAGAACGGCTATTGGGTGGAGAATTGAAAACTTCCGATTGAAATCCCACGGTGGTTTTTTTACCCACTACCTCATTATATTCCGGAAAAGGGATATGAAGGAACGCCAGCGCCGGGAGCGGTGTGCCTCCTTTTTGGAGGGTAAAAGCGGCACTCTTGTTCTCGTACCATTGAACCTGACTGTGATCTATCCACTCATAAACGCCCGAATGGTTTTCGGGAGGACGATTTGTCTGCGAAACATCGAATACATAACACAAGGCGGCGGTTTCTTGCGACTTTGACGATTGTATGGGCAGTACATAATTTCCTGTTCCTGCAATCTCTTCCGGGCCGCTTATGGTCAGGTTATAGGGTAACCCCGCAATGACATCTATGGTTTGCTGCTTGGTAAGTTCAAACTCTGCGTCATGATTTCCAAACATAGCCGCCCATGGAGTTTTTGCGTCAATCATCACCTGTGCTACTTTTAACCAGGCTTTTTTTCTGTTATCTGAACCTACAACATCGCCGGTAAGCATAACCAAATCAGGTTTTTCATGTTCAATAACCTTTTTCATCATCACCAATACACTATCCGAACGATAGGAGTCGTACTGCAGATGAATATCGGTAAACTGGACAATTTTGAACCTGGAATTAGAGTTGAATTTCAACCGGGGTTTGTTTTGTCCGTCGAGAGTAAGAAACGAAAGGATGATGAGACAGAAAGCAACATTTATTTTTTTCATTTTGCTGGATTGTTGTATTTAAAAATTGCTTTTTTTTTACATCTTTGGTTGCAGAAAGCTGATGATTTCGGTATTAACTATCTCAGGCAGCTCTTTATGCTTTTCCAGGATGATTTTGTATGTCTCTTTCCGGTGGAATTGTAAGAGGTCACTTGGTTGATAGTAGGGTAAACTGCCCGGGATAACATAAAATGCCAATTCGGGAACGTAGATCGCCTCATCAACGAGCTCTTTTTCTGATGGTAAATATGTGATCAGGAGTGATTTTTCAAAAGGCTGTTTGAATGCTGTGTAATGCAAAAAAGCTGCACTCGCATTTCCTTCAACCAATGCAAATATTTTCATTGATTTAAACCGGATGTCGGTTTGAATAAATTGAATCAACAGATCAATTGCTTCAGCTTGTATTCCGGCAATACTCTTGCCAACAAGATTTGCACCGAACAGGTAATTAAAACGAGTCTGTCCAATGGTGCTATCACCTGTATAGTCAGGATTATTCAATTCACCCCAACCAGGTAAGTCTGCCGAAATAACGATATAGCCTTGTTTGATCATCGTTTTGATCAGTTTACATTGCAAGAACTCCGCATTTCCTTCAGGTTTTAACCAAACCAATATTTTATCAGGATCAATACTTTCCATTCTTCCCGCATATACCGGTAAAACATAATCTTCAAGCTGGTTTTCAAGAAAATATTTTTCCACCACTATTTCATCACTGGGCACTTTTCCGGTAAACACCGATGAGGTTAAGTTGCGATCGAACCTAATTCCTGCAAGATGTGCTATTTGTTGTCTGATTTGATTGTCAGGTATCTGCCTTCTTTGGAAATAGGTTTTGTTCAGACTGGAGACAGTCTCTCCCTTTTTGGAAGATCCCACCTGCCCGGTATTTGTTGACCAGAGCGAAGCAGCAGGAAAAGGCTCGGTTTCTATATCTTCATTGTTTCCCGGCATATTTAGGAACTTTTGAAAAAAAGCATACATCGCCTTCCTGTTTTCAAGCGTTGATTCATGTCCACCATAATCTTCCACCATCGACATATTTTCTGGCAAACCAAATGCTGCATATGACTTTTTCACCTCTGAAAATGTTTCCCTTGTTCCCTGTATACTGAAATAATCGTGTGTAGTGGAGATGATGAGGGTCGGTTTTGGTGCTCTGGCATGGATAAAGTCAGCATGATCGATCCCTCTGGCAATTCCAAACCAGGGATTTTGTTCTGCATCCTGAGGTCCTATTGCCTGGAAAAGCCTTTTGAAATTTGTCACATAATTTTCGGGAGCGGCTGCCAGAATGCGATCGTCGCATGCTGCAATCATGGCTGCTTGGGTACCCCCTCCCGACCTGCCCGTAATACCGATTCGATCCCTATCCACCTCTTCGCGTGTGAAGAGATAATCCACTGCTCTTATGCCATCCCAAATGAAATAATCGCACAGTGAAGACCCGGCAAGCAACGTTTGAACCCCTGCATAGGCATGCTCCTGTGTTGAACTACCTATGATTGATTTTCCTGACTCCAGATCAGGATATTGTAGGCGTTCCCCTTGTCCAACGGGATCGTAGGCAAGCACGATAAAACCTTTCTCTACAAGGTTGAGAATTACATGCTGGTAGGTTTCGCTCCTGAATCCCAGTTCAGAATGGCCAGCACAATAGATGATAGCTGGTGCAGGATGTTGTCTCTTCGCAGGTAGAAAAAGGCTCGCCGTGACATGGAAATTGGGATGAGACTCATAAATAATTTTTTGTATGGTAACATCATCCCTTACCAAAGTACCGGTGATTTTAGGGTTGAGGGGTGTTTTTTTAAATTTGGAAAGGGAAGCACAGAGCTTCTGATTGATTTCTTTCTGATATTTTTGCCAATCACTCCTTGTGTTGAGACTGGATATCCGCTCCTTCCTGTTTTCAAGCTGTTCGAATGCTGCATTGCTGATTATCTGATACAATACATCCTGTTTAGAAGGAAAAGACAACCATTCTTGTTTTTTCCCCCGATTGACAAAAAAGACAGAACTTCCACCATCTTGTGCGTATGAAAAAGGAATAGCTAGTAATGCCAGTATGATAAACAATATAATTCCATGATGCATCTTTAAAAAAGAAGTATCTAATTTTACATGTTGATATATACAAGACTTGTTATTCATTTTGCTGATGCCTTTACTCCACGTTACAAAATTACAATCGTTGATAAGTCTTCTTTTCCTGCGGTTTGATAGAAGTCAAATCGGCAATGTTGACCGGTACTCCTGTTGCAATGCTGTTACGTGCAGCTATCCCCACCAAACAGGCCAGTGCACCGTCTCTTGCACCGGCACATTGCTGCAGCGGATCGGAGATGTCAGGTAAAAAGATCTGATCACGCAACAAATCGTCGCCCCCCCCATGACCTGAGGTACCATGAGGAACGTTGATATATTGTCTTTTTGAAAAGTTTTTGAATAATATGATCTGATCATAATCGACATCATTGACAGGCTTTGATTCCTGGATCCATGCATCAATGCGTCCTTTTGTTCCGTTAAATGCGATTCGGTAGCCTTCGTAAGGCGAGTAGGCGGTCAACGAGTAGGATACTTGCACTCCATTCTTGTATCGAATTGATGCAGCCATTTTGTCAAAAATATTGATGTCATTTTTAAATACACATCCATCCCTCAAATAGCCGTCATGTTTTTCATTGTCGACATATATCTTTTTGTAGTACTCGTTCTTGGTTACATCCCAATAGAAATTGCATTTTTTTGAGTGAGGACATGTGCGGCAATTTTCCGCCCTGTATGATCCGTTTTTGCCATAAAAGTCGAGGGATCCAAGTCCGAATACTGTTTCCGGGTCACTATCGATCCACCAGTTAAGCAGGTCGAAATGATGGCTTGCTTTATGTACCCATAGCGAACCGCTTTTTTCGACCAGCCGGTGCCAACGTCTGAAATAATCTGCGCCATGAGAAGTGTCGAGGTACCAATGAAAATCGACAGAGGTCAAATCGCCAATTTCACCGTTGCGAAGCAACTCCCACATTTTTGCACGATGTGGAGAGTAACGATAATTGAATGTTACGCGGCATTTCTTGCCTGTACGTTTCTCGGCATCCAGGATCGCCTGTATTTTTGTTTCATCCGTGGTCATGGGCTTTTCAGTCAACACATCAGCACCAGATTCCATTCCTTTCACAATAAACTCATGATGCGTCGAGTCGACTGTGGTGACGATCAACAGTTCAGGTCCGGTCTCCTTCATCATTCTCTCAAAGTCGGTATAAATGGGACAATTTACGCCTATGATATCACGTGCGGTTTCCAGACGTCCCGGATTGATATCACATAATCCAACGAATTGCAATTGATCGGGATAACGTTGCACCAGATCTCTTCCCCACATGCTACATCCCCTCGAGCCTGTGCCAACCAGCGCGATTTTTAATTTACTACCGGTATTCGTTAGCGGTCCGATATTCTGTGCCCCCCAAAGTGGATTGATCAGGGTACTCCCTGCGATCACACCCGATGTCTTGATAAAATTTCTTCTTGTTGTCATATGATAATTCTCTTAAAATATTATTCCGTTTTTTATAAGTTATTCAGTGCCCCACTTTTTATTGGGTGTAGGCCCCATCTCAAATATGAGTTCACCGCCCGCAGTAATGAGTTCATGGGTGATAAATGCGTGATGATAGGAGTCCCCATTTAATTTTGCCGATTGAATGAAGATGTTCTTTTCATTCAGATTTCGGGCCTTGATCGTAAACCTCCTTCCGGGATACACTTTAGGATCAAGATTTATAGTTACTTTCTCAAAGATAGGTGCTGTGAGATGGTATCTGGGATTACCCGGACAGACCTGGTATAGCCCCATGGCGCTCATGGCATACCATGCAGCCATGCATCCATAATCGTCATCCATCTCAGGCAGGTAACCATCCGGTGTGTTTTTATAGATCTTCCCAGTTATTGGCTCAGGGAAGAAGTCGTGTGTTCCGTAATGCTGTACGACAGGCTCGGTGAGCAGTTTTCTCACCCATTTTTGTGTCAACCAGGGAGCCCCAGCGTCATTGAATAGAAACGGGGCCTGCAAATCAATCTGATTGCCGGCAGTGTATAAATCATGATCGAAGAAGTGGGTCAACTCACTGACAAATGCTTCTTTTCCTCCAAAAGCACCGATCAAAGCGGGCAGATCATGTAACACATTCCACCGCCAATGCCACTTACTTCCTTCATAAGTATATTTCTCCCGGTTTTCCCTGGGGTCATCGGGGAAATCGAGCCAAGTTCCATCTGCCAATCGTGCCCTGAAAAACCGGATATCCTGATCCCATGTGTTTTTCCAGTAATGAGATCGTTTCATGAAATAGTCATAATCGGATTGATTTCCCAACTCCCTGGCCAGTTGTGCCAGGCACCAGTTGTCCCAGCTATATTCCCCTGTCTGGTCGGGCCGCGCCGGAATAAATCCGATCGTGTCGTATCGTGCAGGCATTTGAAGCAGGGCTTCCTTTCGAATATAGGGATAGACTTCTTCCAACTGTATTGGGAAAAGGTTCTTCATGAACGCATCTGTCATTACCATCAACATATGTTCGTGCCGGCATGAAAACGGCACGCTGCACCCATCTTTTCCACGAGCTTTGTAAAGTATACCGTGGGGTGGGTGGTCGTTTTCGGGAAAGGGTCCCCAATTGCCGGCCTGCACATACAGGTCGCGAAGAGAAGAAACGATCTCTTTATATACCGAGGGTTGAAACAAGCTGTAGAGCGGATATTTGGTGCGGAATGAATCCCAGAAAGCAAACCCACCATGATGCAGGTAACCTTCTGCCTTGTGCGTTTTACAATCCAGGCCGGGATATGTTCCGGAAACATCCGAATAAACCACAGGCAGGAAGCAGGTATGGTAAAGTGCCGTGTAGAAGATTGTTTTATCTTCTTCGTTCTTTCCTTTCACTTCAATATTGCTCAGCACCTCATTCCATGCGATAAAGGCGTTTTCCTTTATTTGATCGAAATCCCATCCGGGAGTATCTTTATCCAGATTTTGGTATGCAGCTTCCATGCCGGTGAAAGATATTCCCACCTTGACGAGTATTTCCTCCGAAGATTTTCCAAAATCACAAACAATACCGTTTCCGGCGCTGCCGGAAAATGAATTGCCCTGGGTTAATTCTTGCTCTTCCCAGGTCGATATTTGTTTGATGGGACTCTTTGATCTCAGGACAAAATAGTACCCGTTAACTGACCCTTCAATTGTATGATCATCCTTTTGTAGAGTCGTCATACCAAGTGATCTGTTGCCTGTATTTAGGAATATCTTCACATCACTTCCTTCTGGAAAAGTATAGCGGTGCATGCCGACATTTTGTGTAGCCGTAAATTCAGCTTTGATATCATCCTGCATCAACGCTACTGAGTAATATCCAGCCTGGGCTATTTCCGTTGTTTTATCGATCTCCAGTACAGGATTGACAAAGAACGTATCGGTTTTCTCCCCGGTAAAAGGCACAATGGAAATAATCCCTGCGCGATCAAAAATCCCTACTCCTCCTGAGCTTGACTGGCGAAGATGACTGAAGCCTCTTATATGACGATCGGAATAGTCATAGCCCGAGTGAGCGAGGTCACCGTGAGCGGTCAGGCTGCCGGGGTAGGTGTCGGGGCATAATTCTACTTTCCCGAAGGGGACCAACGCTGCCGGAGGCCAGTGACCGTGATCACCCTGGGTGGATATAAACGGATTCACATATGCTGCGGGTTGTTTGGGTGTTGAGCATGAAATTCCAATTCCCACACACAATATTGTGATGTAATTCATCATTCTCATGTTACTCATATTTTACGATAGACGTCATTCACCTATAACTTCGATGGATATATTGCTTTGTTTGTCCTTGCTTTCGTTGCATCTATTTTGAACGATAGGAGTAGCTGGCTTTCACAAACCGCTCTGCTGACAGGTCATTTAAAATGAAGACATCATATCGTTTACCGCCAGGGTATACACGTACCACGATATGACCGTTTGTTGATTTATAGTGATTGACCATATGCTCACCGAGGTATCTTTCGTTCACGGGATGAAGTGCGTTTGCAAATAGATCCCGTTCACCCGGATAAACATGGTGACTCATTATGCGTCTCAATACCTCCTCACCAGGGTGACGGATGCTCCAACTTTGGCCGATCCAGACCCTTGGTTGTAACGTACGCACATAAAACTCATTTTGCGAATTACGGTTTCCGTGATGATTCAATGTCGCCACATCCACATTTCCAATTACAGGGGCTGCCAGTGATTCCAAGCTCTCGGTGTCGGGTGTTCCCGTGTGTCCGATACCGGGTATATCTCCCCCCGTATAGAAATCGAATGGTCCGTAGCTGATGCGGATACCGGACGATAGGTCATTTTCCGGAGGCCGATCTCCTGCTTTGAATTTTCTGATGGCAATGCTACTATCAGCTACAGCTGCGATAACTCCGTTTGAGAACAGATTTTTCACCACAAACTCTGGGAATGCCTCGGGGTCATTCTTCAGTCTTATCTGAGAAAATGATCCGACCTTGAATTTCTCATACAGTAGCCCTTCTGTTTTCTCCTGGATGAGGATGAAATTCCTGTATTCTTTTATTTGATTGACAAAGAACGAATCATCCTTTTCTACCATAGGACGAAAATCATCCCCGCTATCAATGAGTTTATTGATTGGGACAATCGAACCTACTTCTGTTATCCCTGACAACTTATATCCACCTCCTCCATTTGTCTCGGACAGGGGTAAAAACGTCCCTATGTGATCGTCGTGATAGTGTGTAATGAGCACATAGTCCAGTCCGGCTTGTTTTTTTCGGGGATGAAATTGTTGAATGTAATCAGCGATCCATTGTCCCGGTGTTTTTGATGAATCAGGAACGCGCGGCGTAAGTCTTTCTGAATCCTGGTTCA
>Ga0265293_10011072_pt1 | contig 12401 bp, 8 predicted proteins | sample Munlanlewell138R_FD_192505 | JGI IMG/M metagenome (GOLD analysis project Ga0265293, IMG submission 192505) | Leachate microbial communities from a municipal landfill in Southern Ontario, Canada - Leachate well 138R | ecosystem: Engineered > Solid waste > Landfill > Unclassified | place: Canada... | reverse complement strand
CCTACGGGGGATAACTTCTTTGGCTCAGTAACACATCTAGGCCATCCGGCTGTAGGCCTGGCTATAGCTGGTGGGCTTACTCTTGCCGGGGAAGATGAGGTGGCCCATAAATCTGCTAATGCAGTTATTTACTCCGGCTTTGCCACACAAGCTATCAAGCTTATCGTCGGTCGCCCCAGACCCTATGTAGAGAATCGGAGGGCGGATCCTTTGAGCTGGGACGATGACCATTGGTCTTTCCCATCTGGTCACACGGCTAGCGCCTTTGCTCTCGCCAGAGTGCTGGCCGAGGAATATCCGGATTATAAAGTACTCTTTTATAGTGGCGCAATTTTGGTCGGCCTTTCCCGAATCTACTTGGATGAGCATCATGCCTCTGATGTAATTGCGGGAGCAGCAATAGGCCTCTATGCAGGTGGACATGTCGAGGCTAACACTCATTTGTTTGAGGTTAAATTTTAACCCCAATTTTCCACTCGGATATTCTTATATTCTCTTCCTATAGCTACAGCTACTATCCTGTTCTTAGCAGGAGCTCACCGGATATCTACAGAAAAACTGAGACAAGTTATACTCAGCCAAACAGCTACAGATGCACTCGAGGAGGAAAAACTAGTGAAGGTAGGGGTTTTAACCATTAATGGTGACACCAATTATGGAAACAGATTGCAAAATTACGCAGTTCAAGAAGTACTCAAATCATTAAGTTGTGAAGTGCAAACGATCGTTAACCGTAATAATGTTAGGTACAAAAAGCATCGTCGCAACTTCACGGAGGCCATCAACCATTTCATTGAAAAGAACCAGGGCAGATCTTGGGACTACTTTCAGCTAGAAGTATATAAGCTAAAAAACAAGAAAACCATCAAAGAATATCAAACTAGGCGGAGGAAAGCATTTCAATCATTTACATCCACCTACATTTCCGAGACGGATTATGCTATTTCGAGCGGAAATATTCCTGCTGACTTAGGCCAAAACTTTGACTTTTTCGTCACCGGCAGCGACCAAGTTTGGAATCCCTTTTACCGCCGCACCTCACCGATTGACTTCTTAACCTTCGCCCCTAAGCATAAGCGGATCGCTTATGCTGCAAGCTTTGGGGTTTCTGCGATACCTTCGACCTTTACGGAGGATTTCAGGACTTGGTTATCTGAGATGCAACATCTTTCCGTTCGCGAACAGGCCGGGGCCGATATCATCAAAGAACTCACCGGGCGAGATGCAGCTGTATTAGTGGACCCTACCTTGATGCTGAATAAAGACCAATGGCTTTCGATTAGTAAAGTCTCGGACCTTAAACCGAAAAGGAAGTATTTATTAACTTATATATTAGGTAAACCTGCTCATGGTAGAAAAATAAGCCAACGGATTGCTCAAGATAATAACTTGGAGGTTGTCAACTTAGCCGATATCAGAGCGCTACGTTACTATTGCATCGACCCGGCTGAGTTTATTGACCTGATCCACTCCGCTGAGCTAGTATTGACTGACTCGTTTCACGGCGCCGTCTTTTCCATCTTATTAGAAAGGCCATTTGCCGTATTAGAGCGAATAGGTGCTCAATCACTATCTTCTAGATTGGATACCTTACTATCCACATTTAGGCTGCAATCGAGGAAATGGTACTCGCTACAGAGCGGTAACGATCTTTTTACGATCGATTTCAGCCACGTGCCGGCGATTTTAGAACAGGAACGCGCTAAGGCTCTCGATTACCTAAAAGATGCACTAGGCCTAAGTGGCCGCTAAACTGGGAGTAATAGAAGTATGATCACGATAACCGAAAAGCACCAATGCAGCGGCTGCCATGCCTGTTACAACGTTTGTCCACAGGATTGTATTCAGATGGTACCTGATGAGGAGGGCTTCGCTTATCCGGTAATCGATCTGCAAAAATGCACAGACTGCAACTTATGTGAGAGAGTATGCCCGATCATCCATAACCGTACGGTGGACAACCATCCCCAGGCTTTTGCCAGCTATAATCGTGACGATTCAGTGCGGCTTGCGAGCTCTTCGGGTGGTCTCTTTACGCTGCTGGCAGAGCAGACGATTGGCAATGGTGGTGTCGTCTTTGGGGCAGCTTTCGACGCTGATTTTAATGTAGTACATGGCTATGCACAAACTATAGATGAACTAAGACACTTTCGGGGTTCTAAATACGTCCAATCCATAATCGGCGACACCTATAAACAGGTGAAGGCATTTCTGAACCAAGGCAAACCAGTCCTATTCTCAGGGACGCCCTGTCAGCTTGGGGGATTGCGAGCCTATCTGCACCGCGATTATGAGAACCTATATTGTGTTGATATCATTTGTCATGGGGTACCGTCGCCCTTAGTCTGGCGTAAATACATCGCACATCAAGAAAGTAATGCTGGTTCAAAGATCATAAAAGCTAATTTTCGGCAAAAGAATGATGGTTGGAGGCGGTACTCAGTATCATTCAGCTTTGACAATGATACCGAATATGCCCAGCATCATGGCAACGATTTATACATGAAGGCCTTTCTGCGCGATCTCTGCCTACGTCCATCCTGTTATCATTGTAACTTCAAGACATTGCATCGTGACAGTGATCTTACCCTAGCCGATTTTTGGGGAGTTCATCGCCTACTGCCCGAGCTGCATGATGACAAAGGTACTTCGTTAGTCTTCATCAATACCCCTAAAGGCAAAATGTTATTTGACGCCATCAAGGATCGAATTGTTTATCAAGAGGTAGATATTAATCAGGCCGTAGCTTATAACCCGTCAGCGATAAAATCTGTTGCAATCAATCCCCAAAGAGAGAGTTTCTTTGCCGATCTTAATCGACTACCTTTTGATGAGCTAGTTAACAAATATTGCAGGGAAACCAAGCTTGCAAAGCTAAAACGCAAAGCAAGAAAAGCGCTAAAGAAACTTGTAAGGATGAATAAATAGTGAAAATCGCGTTAATCTCAGATATCCATGGCAATCTCCAGGCTTTGGAGGCGGTTTTAGAAAACATCGAGCGGGAACAGGTTGAGCAGATCGTCTGTCTAGGTGATGTAGCTTTCAAGGGGCCACAGCCGCATGAGGTAGTTAATCTACTTAAACAGCAAAACTGCCTCTTTGTGCTCGGTAATACCGATGCTGTGCTCTTTAACCCACCAACAGAGCAAGAGATAGCTGCATTGTCAGGAGAGGCGAGGACGGTTGCCGAGTGTTTCCGCTGGACTGCTGATAACCTAACAGCTGATGACTGGGCTTTTCTGCGCCGATTCGCCGACACCCAGGATCTGGCGGTAGGTGATGGGCAAAGGCTGCTTTGTTTTCATGGCTCGCCAACCTCTGCAGAAGCTCGAATCCACCCTGATACGGATGATAAACGCTTGGCCGCACTGCTTGCTGATACTGATGCCAACTTTTATGCCGGAGGCCATGTCCACGTGCAGTTCTTACGCCCGCTCGGATCCGCGGTTTTCATCAACCCCGGTTCGGTCGGCTTTTCGCGCAGTGGCAATGATCGACGCCTAGCTGAATATGCCGTGCTAGACTTCTTTGACCAAGGATATTACGTCAAGTTTAAGCAGCTAGCCTTTGATTGGGCCAAGACCGTTCAAATCGCCAAGTCGGTTAATCCACCGCATTTGGACTGGCTCTTGACGAGCTAAGCCATTATTTTACTCAGGCCAATTAAACTGACAATCGTGCTTATTACCACGGTTATGCGGTAAAGATCACGAAAATCAATGAATTTGTCAAAACAAACTTGGTGCCTCGGGAAAACTCGGAGACCTCTTAAATCATTACATCCGTCAGCCCGATCATGCCGATGATTAGGTTTACCACTAGGATCTGGGCCACAAAAACCGCGAAGACCAGCACATTCATCTGGATAAACTCGATTAGATCACTTTTGAACTCGGTAAAATCCTCTTTCAGTCGAGGGATTCTCTTCTTTTCTTGTAGCAACGTGACGCCCCATAACAGCGTAATCAGCGGTGCAGTATACCAGGCGGAAAATATCACGTTAATGATCATATAGGCGGAGTTGTGAATTAGCTCAAGCAAAAGCATCCCAGGCCACCTCCAGACATACAAAATTTTATCGAATTATAGAGAAAATTACCACATTTTTTATCATGAAAAATAGGACTATTTTCCTATATTGCCATTTTTTCCTTCTGCAGTGCGGAAAAGGAAAAAGGCCTCCCCTTCCGAAGGAATATCCCAAGAGGTGAAAAACTTGGCTGAGCTGATCATCGCCCAATCACGGGCTTTAGCAGGCAAGTACCGGCGTTACTTTAACGAGACCGTCGGTCAAGATAACATCACAATTTGGACCTGGCCGGATTTGATCCGCGAGGTCGGTGCGGCAGTTGGGCCGCGCCCGACCACCTTGCTCACGCCGCTGCAACAATCGTTGCTCGTCCGGGAGGCCTGTCTCTCGACCCGCTCCCAATTGCGCCATTTTGGACCGATTGCCACTACTCGCGGTTTCTGGTCCGGGATGGACAAGTTCATTTCTCAGCTCCGCCAAAACAAGCAATCAATAACTGAAACAATCGGTGACCCGGACAAGGCCGCCGATCTCGAAATTATTCTCAACCGTTACGAAGAGCTTCTAGCTACCGCTGGTTCGACCGATCTGGCAGGGAGGTATGAGCGCTTAACAGCCGCAATCCGCGCTACCGCAACTACGGTGGAGCTATTGCCGGGTATTACCGAGCTATGTGTAGTTGGCTTAGCCGGGCCCAACGGGGTCCAGAGCGAACTGCTGGAGGTATTGGCCATCCACGGACTCACCTACAGGCATCAGACTTCGTTGATCCAACCTAGCCGACCACAACAGCTTCAGTTGCTTACGGCGGCTGAGCCCTATGGTGAAGTTCGCGCAGTTGCCGACCGGGTGGTTGCGCTGCTTTCAGCAGGGGTGAGCTTAAGAGACATCGCCGTGATTTATCCAAGCGAACAGTACCTGGACTTACTGCGTAAAGAATTTCGTCGCCGGACAATTGCTTTGCGAGCCTCTACGATTATTAGATTATCGGCGATCCCCTTGATCCGCCGTCTGCTAACAGACTTTGGCGGGCAGCCGGGGATGGCTACACTCCCTGATCACTACGCTAATTTTGCCGATTATCTTGCCCAGGATGCAGCCTACAAACGCTGGCAGAGCGAGCTTACCGAAGGCAGTGCTGAGGAGATCCGCCGGTTGGCAGCCCGGGAACTCCGGGCAGTGGAGAGCCTCTTGGAGCTAGCAGACCAAGCCGGTGCAGCCTTGGAGGGGATCTATGGTGATCGCACCTTTTCGGCGCGGAAATACGCCGAAATCCTTAGTCTAGCCGCTGCCCAGACAAACATTTGGCAGGAACCCTATCCCGGACCGGGGTTGCGTTGTGTCCCCTTAGGGGGGGAGGCCTCGGCCCTTTTGGCCCGGCACCTTTTTGTCGTTGGTCTGTCCCAAGAGGTATTAGGGGCAAGGCGCCCCGGGTGGTTGCCTGAGCTCGCCTCCTCACCTGAGCCGACCGCGGTCCTTGATCTGCTCTTGACCGAAGGACCCCAAACCGCTGTGCTCAGCGTTGCGCAGGCCGACACCGCCGGCAAACTCAACCTCCGCCCACTATATTTCCAAACCCTCCGCGAGCGCTGGAGTCCGCCAGAGGATCAGATCTCCTACTATCGACCGAGCGCGGAGTCGGTGGAGCAAAGAGCGGAGACTGAGCTATTAACCCGTAAGTTAGCGGTTGAACTGGCGCGTGTTTCTAGCCAAGTTACCCCCTGGGATGGTGACCTGGGTTCGGTGATTGAGCGGATCTATGCCAATATCGAGCGGCGAGAGTTTACAGTTTCCAACCTCGAATCCTACCTCAACTGTCCATTTAGCTTTTATGCCCAAAATCTGTTAAAGTTGCGATCGATTGACGTTGAACTCGGAGAGGTACAAGCGGTTGATGAAGGCTCGCTGATCCATGCGGTACTCAGCGACTTCTTCACCCAAGTCGACTTCCCGCTGACCACGGTTAAACAGCCCCAATACCAACAGCTGCTGGACAGGCTGTTAGCTGAGGCCATTAACCGCCAAAGAGCCGAATACCCGACCATACTACCTGGGGCCTGGGAAATCTCACACCTCCGGTTGGCTAACTTCTTAGCTACGGTGCTCAGGGAAGAACTAACAGCCGCCGAAGAGAGCGACTTTGTCCCGGTCAAAGTAGAGGAACCAATAACGCCCCTGACCATCGAGACCGCCTACGGTGAGGTTACTCTCCGTGGCCGGATTGACCGGATTGACAGCGATGGCGCCGGAGCCTGGCGCCTCATCGACTACAAAGGTGGCGAGGTCAAGCAGAAAGAGATTGCTGATTACAAGCGGATCCAACTGGCGATTTACGCCGAAGCCTGGCGGCGCAAACTTGTTGAAAACGGTGCAGAATTGACCGCGCTGGAGGTCTGCTATTTTTCCTACCGGAAAGGGAAACGCACCATCTATCGGCCCAAGAGCTTAGATGGTGCCGAAGCTTGGTTACAGGGGGCGCTGCAGGTGGCCCAAACTGCGGTCGAAGGCATCTTAGCCGGCAACTTCTTGCCCCAGCCACCAAGCGCAGATAACTGTAAATGGTGCGGTTTTGCCGATCTATGCCGGGAAAGCGGTGGACTGCAGCACAAAAAATTCGCGGTTAAAGGTGGTAGCGCTAGTGTCTGATCTGTTAGCTAATCTATCCGATGTGCAAAAAGATGCCGTGACAACCTGTGAGACGGATCTGATCGTTGATGCCGGAGCTGGCGCCGGCAAGACCAGGGTACTCGTCTCCCGGTATCTTCATTTCCATCTGGATAAAGGGTTTGGCCTCTCGGAGATCTTGGCCATCACCTTTACCGAGAAGGCCGCCGCCGAGATGCAGGATCGGGTCCGCACCAAGCTGATTGAACTCGGACGCAATCCGGAACACCTCGATACCGCCTATATCTCCACCTTCCATAGCTTTTGCCTGCGCATCCTCCGCGAGTTTCCCGCTTTGTGCGGTCTTGACCCGGAGTTCGGCGTCCTTGATGACCTGCGGGCGCGTGTCTTGCTGTACCAGGCGACCAAGCGGGAGATCGAAAAAGGACTGACCAGTTCACCGCCTGATGCGGATTTAGCGATCCTGGCTGCCGGCTTGACCGGCGGAGTGCCGTCACGGCTGATTCCCGTGCTGATCGATGCCTATAACGCCTGGCAGGAGAGCGGCTTGCCGTTGGCCGAGGTGATCCAGAGATCTGGTGCCTGGGACTCCGCTCAGATCGCCGAGGCTTTAGAGCAACTGAATGCGGCAGTGGCTGAGCTGGCCTCCAAACGCGCGGCAGCTCATAAACAGACTCGCGCTAAACTGGATGAGCTGCTCCAGCGGTGGGAAAGCGGCCAAGGTGACCTTTTGGAAAGGGCAGCTGTCTGGCTGGAATTCAAATCGGAAGCCAAGGCGATCGTGACAGAACTTGAGGCGGTGCATAGGGCCGCCAGGAGGCTAAGCACTCTGGAGGCTTCCCGTGTAGCCGTACCGTTGGCGAAAGCCCTAGGTAGCTATCTTTCTCGGATCCATGCGGCCTATACAGCTTTGAAAGAAGGCGAGAATGCCCTCGACTTTACCGACCTCATGCTCAAAGCGCGTGAACTCTTCGCCCACCCGGTGGTCAGCGCTGCGCTGCGCCGGCGCTTTCAGGCCATTCTCGTTGATGAATACCAAGATACCAACGGCGTGCAAAAGGAACTCATCGATTTAATCAGGGCACCCAAGACGCTCTTTGTTGTCGGTGATCCGAAACAATCGATCTATCGTTTTCGCGGTGCAGAGGTTGAAGTTTTTGCCGAAACCGCGGCCGAGATTGTTGCCACTGGGGGCAGAGCGATTCACCTCGCCGAAAACTACCGCAGCCGTGCTGAACTGCTAGACTTTCAAAATGCCTTTTTTGCCCGCCTCTTTCCTGCAATCGCCCCCGGAGCGATCTCCTACCAAAAGATCTCGGCAAAGCGGCCAAATAGCGCTGTGCCGCGGGTGGAGCTCTTAACCGGGGTCTGTGACCAGAATACCTCGAAAAACCGTGAGATGGAGGCGCAAGCCCTCGCCTATCGGATCAAAGAGCTGGTGGAAACCGGTGAGCGGGTAGGTTGGGCCAAAGATGACGAGACCGGGGAAGAACACCCCCGGCCGATCAGGTATGGAGATATCGCTGTCTTGTTTCGGTCCCGCACCGATATCTCGCTGTATTACCAAGCCTTTCTCAAAGCCGGCATCCGCACGGTTAACTTAGCTGGCAGTGACTTTTTTCTCCGCCGGGAAGTCACCGACATCTTGGCTTGTCTGCGCGTTATCGCCAACCCTGAGGATGAGCTTTCTCTGGCCGTAGTTTTGCGTTCGCCCTTGTTTGGCTTGAGCGACCCGGAATTATGGCAGATCAAGACGGAGTATGGCTCCTTTGGGCGCGCGGTTGATCCGGATGCTCCAGCGGCAGCGCCTGCTCCACCAGGCCTTTGTGAGCTGCGAAAACTAATTGCTGAGCTTCATCCGCTGACCCGCCGAATCGGTCCGACCTTTTTTGTCGAGAAAATCTTATCCGCCACCGGTTACGCCCAAGTTATTCTCGCTGGCAGTCACGGGGAACAAGCCTATGTTAACTTACGCAAGTTTCAGGAGAAGGTTGCCGAGCTTGAACAGGCCGGCCTGACCGATTTGCAGTCTTTCCTGGACTATCTCGCTGAGATCACCCGAACCAGTGGTCGGGAAAGCGAAGCACAGCTAACTACCGAGGGGGAAGACGCGGTTAAGTTGCTGACCGTTCACGCCTCCAAAGGGCTTGAGTTTCCGGTCGTCTTTGTCGTTGATGGTTATCGCGGGATCCGGGAGGCCGGTTTTCCACCGGTGGTGCGTTTTAACAAACAACTTGGATTTGGTTTCCGGCTGATGGTCGGGGAGAATACCTATACCACCGCCCAATACGAACAGATCAAAGATTGGGATAGCCGAGCCGATTACGAAGAAGCCAAACGCATTTTTTATGTGGCCGTAACTAGGGCTAGAGACTATTTGGTCTTGAGCGGGATCGCTAAGAAGGATTGCACCGACAAGATTGAATCGGTGCAGCAGGCCAAGAATTGGCTCGCGTGGGTGCAGCTAATAGCAGCTGATTTCCCGACGGTTTGGCAGCGGGACATCCTCGAGTATCTGGACGAACGTGAGAGTGTTGAGCCGGAGCGGCAGGCGATCACCGAGACGGCGGCGACTGGTTCGGTGGGTCCAGAACCACCGGCAATCGAGAACTTTACCGTGGATTGGGAACGGGAAACACTCAATGTCGGGGTATCCGATCTGTTATTACTTAATTCTTGTCCGCGACGCTTTTACTACCGGCGCATCCTAGCTTTACCGGAGCATCCTCTCCTCGGCCAGCCGCAGAAAACTGCCAAGGGCGGGGGTGTCGATCCGATCCAGCGTGGTAACCTTGCGCACCTGCTCTGTGCTCAGTTGACTCCAGATGCGGATCTTGAAGCGCTATTGGAGGCCGGGGCCAATGAACTGGGGGTTCCATCTGCTAAGCAAGGGGCACTTATTGACGAGGTCAGGCCGTTGATCGAGGCCTATCAGCGCTCCGAGCTCTTTGCGCGCCTCCAAAAGAGCGTGCGCACGGCCAATGAGGAGCCATTCCTGCTTAACCTCTGCGGCCTTGATATCGGAGGAACCTTTGATAAACTGGCCTTTTTTCCGGATGGCTCAGGCTTGTTGATTGATTATAAAACCAACCGCATCAGCTCCGACAAGCTAGCTGACCAGACCGCGTATTACCGGCTGCAGTTGCAACTATATGCTCTTGCGGTTCAGGAGAAATTTGGACTCACTGAGTTAGAAGCCGGGATTTATTATCTCGTCCCGGGGGTATATGTACTGGTCGCAGCGACCTCGAGAGAGGAGTTGTGCTCAGAAATTAGCCAGCTAAGGCAGTACCTGATTCCGGGGGAAATCGCCAGCTATCCGCGCAATACGGCCAACTGCGGGCATTGCTCCTTCATCAAGTATTGTATCGGCGCATCGTGATAGCTATAGCCTAAACTAGTGAATATTCCAATTGAAAAGCAGGATATAAACTGGTAAGATATTACTGAACTTTATTTTTTTCTGCACTCCCGGACGAACGTCCGGTTGAGGCCATAACCAACAATACGAGATGGCGGCCAGGGACATCGGCGGGGGGCTACGCAAACTTAAACCAACGTGAAATCCTTAATTACATGGAGGTGTTCAGATGAGCAAGGTAAGAGTGTTCCTGGGAGCTCTATTGGTCAGTTTACTGGTTCCGGCAATTGGTTTGGCGGCTAGTCTGTCGATTGCCTTTTTGCCCTTTGAGATCGGTGGCAATCTTGAGACTTGGTGGTGGGGTACCCATGAGATGCTAGAGGGTATTCCCCAGGTGATTAGTGATAAATTGGCTAACGACCCTAATTTGGTTATTATTGAACGTTCTCGCATCGATGATATCTTGGCTGAGCACAGTCTGCAAGCCTCCGGGGCTGTCGATAGTGCAACAGCAGTCCAACTGGGAAAACTCATCGGTGCCGATATCTTGGTCGTTGGCACGCTAAATGAGTTTGGCTTCAAAAACCAAGGTGGACTCTCAATCAGAGGCATATCCCTCGGGATGTCCAATGCTAGTGTGGGATTGTCAGCCCGGCTGATAGCAACCCAAACCGGTCAAATCTTGGGTTCATTCCAAGGCTCAGGTAAAGACTCGGCCACCTCTATCTCGGTCGACTCATTTAACAACATTTCCTTTGGCAGCTCCGAGTTTGAGGATTCTGTGCTTGGTAAGGCCTTAGCGAAAGCTATCGATGATTTGGTATCCAAGTTTCGGCCGGCTCTGGAAAATGCGCAAGCGAGGTTAGAAAAACCCGCTGTCACCGCTACCGGAAAAGTAGTCGCATTTTCTGGAGACTATATTATTGTTAATCTAGGTTCTAGCCACGGTATCAAGAGTAGCACTAGATTCGAAGTTTTTAGAATGCAAACTATTGAAGGTTTGGCTGATCCGATCCGCATTCCGGTAGGTAAACTAGAGGTAATCAGCGTAGATGCCGGGGCTACAGTGACAGTCCTCTATGAGGGTAAAGATGTTCAAGTTGGGGATACGGTCAGTCCGTTCTAGTAATCAGCTGATCCTGTTATAACGGTATTCAGGGCTCCGTTCTGGAGCCCTTTCTCATTGGCACGTTGGTATTCAGCGTACTGTTGCTATCCTCAGCCCACCTAAGGTATAATCATAGCTACAGTTTGGTGGGGGTGATTTAGCGTGTTAATCGGCGAAAATCGTGAGTTGTTTGAGAAATTCATCGTTCGTTTGGTTACACGGGGTCGCAAATTCTACCTTGGCCGCGGGCCGCTAAGTATGACCGTTCTGATCCGTAAAAATTACCTAATCATCGAGAAACACGATTTTATGGCCTTCGCTCCAGAAAGTTTTGCCCCGAATGAGCTGTGGGATTGTGCCGAGCACATCGAGGTGACCTACGAAAAACAGGTTTATCCTCGCTTCATCAGGTTCTTGGAGACGATTACCGATTTGCAGGTCGTCGCATCCTGCGCAACGATGATCAAACCAACCTCCACTCGGGCCAATATTCTCATCGCGGACAAGCCCTGGGAAGAAGCAAAACTCCAGGTTGATCTGGATTCCTTGGATATTGATCAGGTTGCTGAGCTTGTTTTTCTTGGCAAACAAACTGATTATGCCCAGCGCCGCTGATCATCGGATTGCAGTCTCAGTGCGCTAACATTCAACTTGCCTTTGTAATCAACCCAGGCTTTGAGCAGTCGTTGGTCTTCGTCGATGCGGGCCGATTGTCGTCCGGTTTTGATCACCGTGTTAATGCGGACGATATCTGCGCGGAGTTTGGCGTTTTGTGCGAACTCGACGACGGTTTCATGACCTGATGGGCAGCCCAAATCATAGATGTCTACGTTTCCGCCGGCTATAACTCTCTTACCTCTAAAGTAGCCCTCCTGGCCGATAACTTTCACATCATCGCCGGCATATAACTCACAATCGTAACAACCCCGACCGATGCAGAGGATTTTTCCGCTCGCTTGCAGGACAGAGTTTTGGGCATAAGTGATGTTAAGGTTCGCCGGAGTGTTTATCTCTGCGGCCAGCGCCTTGGCCTTGGTGAATAAAAGCGCCTCTATCGACCGGATCTCCTGGGGATCCTGAAATTCGAGCGAATTAAGCCCTGAAAACTTGCGGTAGCAGGCCTGTAGCAGCAGCCGGATCTGCTCATAAGCGGACTCACGACTGAGTGAGATCAATTCTTCGAATTGTTTCGGAATGTTAGCAAATTTGCTCTCAAGCAACAAACAGGTTAGATGTCCTGTTGAAGACTTGTCCAAGCCGGTTTTGATAAATGAGGG
>Ga0265293_10011070_pt1 | contig 12401 bp, 11 predicted proteins | sample Munlanlewell138R_FD_192505 | JGI IMG/M metagenome (GOLD analysis project Ga0265293, IMG submission 192505) | Leachate microbial communities from a municipal landfill in Southern Ontario, Canada - Leachate well 138R | ecosystem: Engineered > Solid waste > Landfill > Unclassified | place: Canada... | reverse complement strand
GACTAGAAGACAAGAACTTCCTAAATATTATAGATTAAATGGGGCTATCTATATTTGTAAAACAGATTACTTTTTAGAACATAAATATTTTTATGGGAAAAATAGCTACGCGTACATAATGGACAAGAAAAGATCGATTGATATAGATGATGAATTAGATTTTAAAATTGCTGAGATTTTATTAATAAATGGAGGAAACTTTAATGAAATATTGTAAGAGATGTGTTATGCCAGACACAAGACCTGGTATATTTTTTGATAATGAAGGAGTATGTCAAGCTTGTAGAGCAGAAGAACAAAAAGATAGAACTAATTGGGATGCAAGGTATGAAGAGCTAAAAGCATTATGTGATAAATACCGAGGAATGAATGGTGATAGTTATGACTGTATGATAGCTGTCAGCGGAGGTAAAGATAGTCACTTTCAAGTCTATGTTATGAAGGAACTTATGAATATGAATCCACTCCTAGTGTCAGTTGAAGACAATTTTCCAATGACAGAGGCAGGAAAAAATAATATAAGAAATATATCTGAGAGATTTGGATGCGACATTATATCTTTAAAACCAAACATAAAGCTCCAAAAGTATATAATGAGAAAAACTTTTGAAAAGTACGGTAAACCAACATGGTATATAGATAGATTAATTTACACATATCCAATGCATATGGCGATAAGATTTAATACACCACTATTAGTTTATGGTGAAAATATTAGCTATGAGTATGGTGGAATTGACAGAGAAGAAACCTATAGCGCTAAAAATCAACTTAATAACGGTGTTGCTTCAGATATTAACTGGGATGAACTTGTAGACGAAAATATTTCTTTAAAAGACTTATCATTATGTGCAGCACCCAACATGGAGGACATTAACGAAAAATTGGATCCTATATATATAAGTTATTTCATTAGGTTCAATAGCTATCAAAATTATCTATTTGCTAAAAAGAATGGATTTAAGGATTTAACTCACGAATGGAAAAGACAGCATCATGTGGAAGACTTTGATCAGGTAGATAGTAGAGGTTATTTAGTACATCCATGGATGAAATATCCTAAATTTGGACATGCATCCGCAACTGATTACGTATCAAAGTTTATCAGATATAGATTAATTAGTCGTGAAGAAGGTATTGAACTAGTAAAAAAACATGATCATAATCTAGACCCACTCGCAGTAGATGATTTCTGTAATTTTCTTGGATACACAGTAAATGAATTTTGGAGCATAGTTGAGAAATTTTATAATAAAGAATTATTTACTAAAGATAAGTTTGGTCAGTGGACTCTGAAAAAACCTATATGGAAAGAAAAATAGAACCTGACCTATTAAGATTAAGGCAAAAAATGAATGTGGTGCATTGAGTTTTGATTAATTTAAGAAGCCCTTATAATTCAAAAACAATATAAGCTAAGCATTGGATAAGCAAATGGAGTGATAAATATGGAAAATATTCTTATAGTTTTCTTAGATGGTTTAGAAGATATAGAAGGACTTAATAAAATTATTGAACAATTTGACTTGAGAGAATATAAAATGTATCTTTATGATAATATAAGGGACACAGACCTTGATTTTAGTGAATTACCAGATATAGTTGAGTTCTACAAGAATCAGCACAAAAATGTGAATAGAATTGTTATTTTGTCTAATTTAAGAGACCTAATTTTTTCTTGGTTCAGGTGTTATAACTCAATTGTTGATGATTTTATTTATCTTTTGGATAAGGAAGAGAACCATTTTTTTAGTGTAGAAGATAAGCATTATACATTTTATAGCAATCTATATGGGTTTTGTGGCATTGAGCAAGAAACTATATCAAGCAAAATATACTCAACTATTAATTTTGAAAATTATCATAAAATAATAGACTTTCTAATTCGAAATAATAACTTTAAGTATTTTGACAGCTTTGATAATTTTGATTTTATTACTGGAGGTAAAGAACATAAAAGATATATAAATAAAAAATATATATTAAATAAATATGAGTATAGTTTTGAAGTTTTTAATACAAGAGACTTTGAGAAAATAAATATGGTTAAGTCAAACAAGCAAGAGTTAATTATAAGTGATAGTTTTATAAATGAAGTATGTAACAATGTTTTTATAATTCCATATGTAACAGTACTGTTTTACAGAACAGGAGAACAGATTTATACTAATCTGTTATTAACTATTTATAAATATTTGAAGAATATTGATAAACAAAAACAAGAAGTGGTTTTTGATAGGTTATTCACTCATATAAATAGAAAGGATCTTGATTTCAAAGAGAAAATATACATATCTTCTCTGTTAGTAATGATTCATAATGAAAATGCAAAATTAACAGAATTCATGATGAAAACTTTATTAGAAGATGAAAGATATATAGAATATCATTACGAAATAGTATCTAATATTTTGTTTTATTGCTCTAACGAAAACCTAAATAATCATTTCAATTATTACATGGATTTGAGAGATGAAGTAGGCAAAATAGCAAATTGGGTTTCAAGAGAAATGAATAAAGAAATATCTAGAAAGAATAATGATAATATGAAAATAGCTATTTTAGTTGATCAACTACTTTCTATCAAACACTCACCTACAAAAGTTATGCTTGACTATGCAAAAAATATTATAGAATATTATCCTGAGTATGAAGTGAAAATATTTGTAGAAGATAACTTGTATTGTCTAAATAAGGAGGGAATTATTTCTTATTTGTATAGTTCAGGAATATCAGAAAGATGTAAAGAGGAACATCAGAGCTATTTAAACAATCATGATATAAAGATTTACTATTGTGATTTGTCTAAACCTAAGAAAAATAGAACCTTAGATTTAGTTAAAGAAATAGATATGTTCCAACCTCAAGCTATATTAACTAATAGTGATATATCATTAACTGCTAGAATTTTATACGGCACATATCCCATAACCTACATAAGCATGGGAGGAGATTATTTTTGGAGTATGGCGGATATTTATTTATGTGCATATAGAGAAAGAATTATACAATCTAACCACAAGTATGGACTATTAGAAGAAAGTAAAATTATTGAGATTATACATGGATTAGAGTTTAATAAGCCATACAAAAAAATTACAAGAAAAGATTATCAAATTAATGAAGATGATTTTGTTTTGATATCTGTAGGAAATAGATTAAATGCAGAGATGGATGAGCAATTCATAGATTATATAATAAATTTTATAATGAAAAATGATAGAGCAAAGTGGTTAATAGTGGGACCAAAGGCTATTCCTTACTTAGAAAATAAATGCTATGGGTTATTAGGAGATAAAATTATAGCAATAGAATATGAAGAAGACTTACAAGCACTATATAGAATATGTGATGTATACGTAAATCCTATACGACAAAGTGGGGGAATTAGCATTGCAATGGCAATGAATGTAGGACTGCCAGTAATAGCTACAGAAAATAGCTCTGCAGCAGCTTATTATATTGGAAAAGAAAATACTAGTAAGAATATTGAAGATTATCTTTTAGAATTGAATAAAATCTTTACAAATAAGAGTTATAAAGAATTTAGAAGCGAAGAAGTTAGAAAAAATATCAAAAAATTTGAATTCGAAAAAGTAATTAAATATTTGATTCAGTATCTACGATAGGTTTCAAATCTTTTATTAACAAAATTAAAAAATAGTTTATTAATTAATATGAAAATATATTCTTAATTTCAGTAAACATAAATTTAAAATTATAGGACAGGAGAGAGTTCTACTATGCTAAACAAGGATAAAGATTTTATTGAAGAAAGGCTTTTGAGTCGAGTACCAGAATATAACACCAAGTTTCCTAGCACTATTTTAATAGATACAATTTCTTTTTGTAACCTTAGATGTTCAATGTGTTTTCATCATTCCATGAAAAGAAAAAAGGGAATAATGGAGATGGATTTATTTAAAAAAATAATTGATGAAGTTGCAGTAAAAAGACCAAATGCAAAGATTTGGATTACATTTTTTGGAGAAGGTTTAATGTTGAAAGACTTACCACAAAAAGTTAAGTATGCAAAAGATTGTGGATTAACGGATGTTTTACTAAATTCAAATGGTAATCTCTTAAAAAATGAATTTTCAAAGCAACTTATTATCTCGGGTCTAGATGCAATTTATGTAGGAATTGATGCTTTTAAAAAAGATACCTATGAGAAATTCAGAGTTGGAGGAAATCTTGAGAAAGTAGTAAAAGGAGTTTTAGAATATAAAGAACTCTTATCAAAGTATGGAAATAGCAAACAGAAAATATTTGTTCAGTTTGTTGAAATGGAAGAAAACAAAAAAGAATTAGATGATTTTGTATCATTTTGGAATGGACATGAGGTACCTGTAAAAATTAGGCCAATGGTAAGTTGGGGAGGAAAGGTTGAAGCTAACTATGTAGCAGATGGAATTGATAGAATACCATGCTTCTGGGCAATGAATACCATAAATATTTCTGATAATGGTAAGGTATGTCTTTGCTCAGTTGATCTAGATTGTGAAGAAAATATGGGAGATATTAACACCCAATCTATTGAAGAGGTTTGGAATAGCACTTTACTTGAATTTAGAAGGAATCACATAGAAAGACTATGGGACAACTTACCTAATATGTGTCAAAACTGCAAGGACTGGATATCAGGATATGCAGAATATAAAGGCTAGATTTATATAAATTATGTACTTAGAAAACACATATATAAAATCGATCTACGAAATATCATACTATCAATTGAATCTTTATAATAATAAGATTTATTTTCTAGACTAAATATTCTAGAACTGATGATGTCATTTCTGGAATATTTAGGATGTTTGTAAAGATTAAGATCCTAGGTTTTATATTTTTTTTGCAAATACTTTATATCACAGACAAAAGTATGGAGAAAAAATATTTTTAGGGGAGGGAGTATTTTGCTGGTTGGAGAAAATTTGATCTTAAGAGGACTTGAATATGAAGATTTAATAAAATTGCATGAATGGATGAACGATTTTGAACTCCTAAAAAATTTGTTAAGAATAGAACCGAGTATAAAATACTTTACTACCAAGTGGTATGAATCCTTAAGTAAAGATAATGAGAAAAAGATTTTTGCTATAGAAGAAAGAGCAGAAAAAAAATTTGTTGGCTGTATTGGAGTCAATAATATTAGCTATATTGATAGAAAAGCTGAGTTATACATATATATTGGAGAAAAAAAATACAGAGGAAAAGGGTTAGGTCATAAATCGATAGTGTTTTTTTTACATTATCTTTTTAATTATTATAATATGAACAAGATATATCTAAATGTTAGAAGTGACAACGCCAGTGCAATTAATGTATATAAAAAAATTGGCTTTAAAGAAGAGGGCATGTTTAGAGAGGATAAATTTATTGAAGGTAAATATATTGATATAGTTAGAATGAGCATATTAAAGGGTGAGTTTATAGATGAAAAAAATTGCTATTCTTCAATCTAACTATCTTCCTTGGAAAGGTGTTTTCGATATAATACATCAAGTTGATACTTTTGTGTTTTTAGAAGATGTTCAATATACTGAACAGGATTGGAGAAATAGAAATATAATCAAGACAAAAGAGGGAGATAAGTGGATTGTTGTTCCTATCAAAAATAGTAACAGAAATGGACAATTAATCTGCGAAGCAGAAATAGATAATAGATCAAATTGGCAAAGAAAGCATTTTAACTCTTTTCAGATGAACTATGGTCGAGCACCATTTTTCAAAGAATATAAGTGGATTTTAGAAGCTCTTTATCTGAACAACCAATGGACTAAGATTAGTGATTTTAATATATATGCTACTAAGTTAATCGCAAAAGAGTTAGGAATTAATACAGAATTTATAATATCTACTTCTTTAAATGTAATAGGACAAAAAGATGATCGTTTGGTAGATATATGTGAAAAGCTAAATGCTAATTACTATCTATCAGGTCCTGCAGCGAAAGCTTATATTTATTGTTCTAAATTTCAACAGAAAAATATAGTTTTAGATTATATTGAGTATAAATATCCTAGGTATAGACAATTACACGAGCCATTTAATCATTATGTTACTGTACTAGATTTAATTTTCAACTATGGTTTAGATGCAGTTTATTACATATGGGGCTGGAGAGATGATAAAGGAGAAATTGAATATGATACCCTTTAATGTACCACCTTCTATAGGAACAGAGGGAAGATATATAAAAGAAGCTATAGAAAAAAATAAAAAGTTATGTGGAGATGGAATATTTACTCAGAAGTGTAATACTAGACTTGAAGAAAAATTCAATACACCCAAGGCACTATTAACTACTTCTTGCACTCATGCATTGGAAATGTCAGCAATTTTAGCTAATATAGAACAAGGTGATGAGATTATAATGCCATCATATACTTTTGTATCTACAGCTAATGCTTTTGTATTAAGAGGAGCAAAAATTGTTTTTGTTGATATCAGGCCAGATACTATGAATATTGATGAAAATTTAATAGAAGATGCAATAACAAATAGGACTAAGGCAATAGTTCCGGTACATTATGCAGGTGTATCTTGTGAAATGGATACAATCAATGAAATTGCATATAAATATAACTTGTTTGTGATTGAAGATGCTGCTCAGGGAGTAATGTCAAATTACAAAGGACAAGCGTTAGGAACCATAGGGGATATTGGATGTTATAGTTTTCATGAAACCAAGAATTATACAATGGGTGAAGGTGGGGCCATTTTAATACAAAATCATAATGTTTTAGAAAGAGCCGAAATAATAAGAGAAAAAGGAACCGATAGAAGCAAGTTTTTTAGAGGTCAAGTTGATAAATATTCATGGGTGGATATAGGCAGTTCATACCTTCCTAGTGAGTTAAATGCTGCATACCTTTATGCACAATTAGAGGAAGCAGAAAAAATTAATGAAGACAGATTAAATACATGGAATACTTACTATAATGGACTCGTTGGCTTACAGCAAAAAGGCTTAATTGAATTACCATTTGTACCTAAGGAATGTAAACACAATGCACATATCTTTTATATAAAATGTAAAGATTTATATGAAAGAACTGAACTAATAAATCATCTGAAAGAGAAAGAAATAATGGCAGTATTTCATTATATTCCTCTTCATACTTCTAAAGCAGGTCTTAAGTATTCTAGATTTAATGGAACAGATAATTATACAACTAAAGAGAGCGAAAGGTTATTACGATTACCAATGTATTATAATATTGAAAAAAACAAGATTGATTATATAGTGGAATGTATTAATAGATTTTATAGTATATAAAAATGAATCGTAATACCAGTAAATCAAACATTCGATATTTATATGACAATTTTTGCTTTTCTTATGTATTTGGCGTATAAATATTAATTCTGAGATAACAAAAGTGTCGTAAACTATATTTTTCTATAAAATTATCTATTAGAATCTTAGATATAGTATCTCCAAAGAACTCATGAATGCCTAGGAGGAAAAATGTCACAATATAAAGAACTTATAAACAATAATATTGGAGTAATTAATAAGTTACAGAATCTGATTCGTTCTAAAATAGAGAAGAATGAAATTTATGAAGATATATATGAACTAATTAACACATTAATCGACTCATTTGTAAATGTAGTTAATTTAATTAGACAATTTGGAATAAATGATGAGGAACTAGATATAGCTATAGAAGGCATATCAAATAAAATAGTTACTATGATTCAATGCTTTAACCATAATAAAACAGCTGAGGGAGTTGACATACTACAAAATCAAATATTTAATAAATTAGACAATATTTCAGTTATTCTCAATAAGATAATAAAATATAGAATAATAATATATGGTTTAAATGAAATATCTATTAAAGTCAAAGAGTTAATAAATTATAACAGTTGCGAACTTATTTGCTTCATAAGCAGTGACAGTAATTATATTCATAGAAAAATAGATGGAATAGAAATAATATCATATAACCAAATGTCTGGATATGCTTATGATTACTTAATTATTACTGATACAGATGTAGAAGTAATTAATAAAATGCTGATGGATAAGAAACTGAATGAGGAGCAAATATTTAATTATATTTATTACATCTATGCTTATGGATTTTATGCAAGTCCAGAGTTTTTCATCAATTATAGCAAATTTTTAAATAGTAATAAAAAATATGATGGAATTATTACAGGTATATCATATACTCAGAAAGGAATTTGCACAGAACTTTTGAGAGAAAGATTTTTTAGTTTTGCTAATCCTACTCAAGATCTGTTTTATGATCATGAAATGATGAAGTTAGCATTAAGTTTTCTTGATGTAAAAGAAACAATTAAATATGTGATTATAGGTCTTTGCTATTATTCTTTCCAGTATGATTTATCAAGGAGCATACAGTCGAATAGGTGTAATTATTATTACTTAGTTACAAAAAGCTATCACAATTATTCCCAGGCTGAAAAAGGAGAAAAGTTCTTATCAGATTTTAATAAAGTAAGCAATAAGATTCTAATAGAAAATCATGATAGAATTTTTATTGAAGGACATGAGGAGAAATACATAGAGATTATTAACAAAGGCAAAGAATTAAAATTTGATAGTTCATTATTAAGTGAAGTTGAAAAAGAGAAGTGTATCGACGCAGTGAAGCAAGAATTCAATAAAGATTATCCATTAACTGTTGAAGAAAACAAAGCTATTTTTAAAGAATATCTTGAACTATTATATTCACATAACATTAAGCCTGTCATTGCTATTCCTCCTGAAACAAGACTGTATAGGGATAATATCTCACAGCGAATAAAGGATGAGTTTTACAGCATAATAAATGAATTTCAAAAAAAATATGATTTTCAATTTTTAGACTATTTTTATTCCGATTATTTTGATGATAGTGATTTTTATGATGTAAGTCATTTAAATAATAAAGGATCTGAAAAATGGACAAAACTATTGGACAAGGATATTTGGGGATAAGCTGCCGAAAGTACTAATGTGACTTTTTTACTATGAAAGTATATGTTTATAAAAATATTATAGGAACTTTGTGAAGGAAGGATTGATTACTAATGAAAGGCATAATCCTAGCAGGTGGTTCAGGCTCAAGACTCTACCCAATAACAAAAGGCATTAGCAAACAATTATTACCAATATATGATAAGCCAATGATATACTATCCACTATCAGTCTTAATGTTATCAAAGATCAGAGAAGTGCTTATAATCTCAAATCCAGAGTATATAGATTTCTATAAAAATCTATTAGGTGATGGTTCTAATCTAGGAATGATATTTGAATATAAAATTCAAGAAAGTCCTAGGGGATTAGCAGATGCCTTTATAGTTGGAGAAGATTTTATAGGTGATGATAGTGTTTGTCTTATATTAGGAGATAATATTTTTTATGGACAAGGCTTTGTACCTAAATTACTTAACGCTTCTCAAATAAAAGAAGGGTCTGTTATTTTCGGGTATTATGTACCTAATCCTATAGAGTTTGGTGTCGTTGAATTTGATGAAAATTATAATGTTTTATCTATAGAAGAAAAACCGGACAAGCCTAAATCTCATTATGCAGTTCCCGGACTTTATTATTATGACAATAGCGTAGTAGAACGAGCTAAAAACTTGAAACCTTCTGCACGTAGAGAGCTAGAGATTACAGACCTAAATAGAGAATATCTGAATGAAGGAAAACTTAAAGTTGAATTATTGGGTAGAGGATTTGCATGGTTAGATACTGGTACTTATGAAGGACTCGCCAATGCTTCAAACTTTGTTAGGACAATGCAAGAAAGGACAGGCCTTTATATTAGCTGCTTAGAAGAGATAGCATATAGAAACAAGTGGATAACTAAAGAAGAGTTGATAACTCTCGGCAAAGAATATGAAAAAACTGAATATGGTAGGTACATATTGAGTATTGCAGGAGAAATACAGATTTATTAAGACATATGGGGGAATATCCTATGAATATTTTAGTAACAGGTGGGGCCGGCTTTATAGGTTCAAATTTTATAAAACATATGATAAAAAAATATGATTATAAAATAGTCAATTTAGACTTGCTAACATATGCAGGAAATCTAAAAAATCTTGAGGATATTGCTGATGATAGCGGATATCATTTTGTTAAGGGTGACATTTGTGATAGACAGTTACTTGAAAAAATATTTAATGAATTTGATATAAATGTAGTAATCAATTTTGCAGCAGAATCACATGTGGATCGAAGCATTGAAGAACCAGAATTATTTTTAAAGACAAATGTTGTAGGGACGCAAGCATTACTAGACACTGCTAAAAAGTATTGGAAGGCATCTCCTAATGATAAATATTGTAGGAAATTTAAAAATGGAGTAAAATACATACAAGTATCCACAGATGAAGTATATGGAACATTAGGGGTAGAAGGATATTTTACTGAGGAGACAAATATAGCACCTAATAGTCCATATTCAGCATCAAAAGCCTCAGCTGATATGATAGTAAGGGCTTACCATGAAACTTATGGACTTCCTATAAATATCACCCGTTGTTCGAATAACTATGGTCCATATCAATTTCCAGAAAAACTAATACCACTTATGATAAATAATGCACTGCATAATAGAATTCTTCCTGTTTATGGTGATGGCATGCAAATAAGAGATTGGCTACATGTTAAAGACCATTGTGTAGCTATAGATACAGTATTACATAAAGGCAGAGCTGGAGAAGTATACAATATAGGTGGAAATAATGAAAAAACTAATATTGAAATAGTTAAACTTATCTTACAAACCTTAGGAAAATCAGAAGACTTAATTAGATATGTAAAAGATAGGCCTGGTCATGATAGAAGATATGCCATAGATAACTCAAAGATTTCTAGAGAATTAGGCTGGAGTCCTTCCTATACATTTGAAGAAGGTATGACTATGACAATACAGTGGTATTTGAACAATAAAGAGTGGATGGAAGAAATTCTCTCAGGAGATTATAAAAAATATTATGAAAAAATGTATTCAAGTAAGTTAATGTGTACAGAAAATAGGTATAGAAATTCTTCATATGATGAAGTAGCAATTGCCACTGACGAATATGATGATAATTAAAGTGTAGCCATATGAAGCAAAGGTATTAGATTGTTATTCCTGAGTAAAATTAAAAAAGAAAGGAGCTGATACCATGGACATAGCAGCAATGTCAACAATGATTAGTCAATCAAGTGTGCAACACCAGGCTAGTCTATCAGTGCTAAAGTTATCTATGGATTCTGCAAAGATGCAATCTGCTAACCTAGCAGAGATGCTTCAGCAGTCAACTAAAGCCATGGAGATGTCTGTAAATCCACATATAGGTGGAAATATTGATATGAGATTATAGTTTTTTATAAAAGAATAAAGCATCCTAGGTGAGAATGATTATATAAGGAGGAAATGGTTCATGAAAATTAGAGAAATAATGAAGTCTCCAGCAATATCAGTTAAACCTGAGGAAACCATTGGTGAGGCTCTAGAAATCATGTACAGGGATAAGATTAACGGAATGCCTGTAATTGACCAAGCTTATAATCTTTTAGGTATAGTAGTTCGAGCAGATATTTATCGTTTTTTAATCGAACCAGGCCACTATAGATCTTGTCCAGTAGAATGGGTTATGACAAAGGAAGTAGAAAAGGTTGAAATAGATGAGGATATTAAGGAAGCAGCTATTAGACTTAGAAAAAAGAATGTAATTGCTTTACCAGTAATGGATGGAGACAAGACTGTAGGCGTTATTAGTATTGAAGATCTTCTTGATTATTACATAAATGATTGAGGGATAGTATTCAAGAGCAAAGGGATGGAGTTATTGACACCAATAATACCATCCCCTGTTTTTATTCCTCTGACTTTTCCCAGTTGTCCAACTTTTCCATGATTAAATCATAAGTCTGTCTAGAAATATCAGGCAATTCACCAAGTATTTCTTCAGCTTGTTTGAATCCTTCATCAATAGCACCCTTTAAACTATCAAGCTTTGACTTGTCTCCTCCAGAGATAGCTATTGCAAAATCCACAATTCTTTGACTTACAGCTTCTGCACCTAATTGACCGTCTGGAGCTATCATCTCTTGTGCTTCTAATCTAGCTTGTTCGTCGATTTCAATCACTTCTGTAGGGTCTATTAGTTTCAATGACTTACCCTGTCTTTTAAGCAAGTCTTCAATAAGTCTTATTAAGCTCCCATAAGTTCTTTCGCTCTCTGCCTTTAATTTTTGAATAGTAGCCTTATCATATACATGGCTAGGCTTTTCATAGGTGGCTTTTTTGGCATTATGACTTCTTTCAAAAACATCAGCAGGTTTTTCATTAGTACTTAGCTTTTCCTTGGCAGGTAAGCGTTCTTGCTTACTAGCTATGGTAGGTGCCGAGTTTACACTATTTACTTTC
>Ga0265293_10011068_pt1 | contig 12403 bp, 4 predicted proteins | sample Munlanlewell138R_FD_192505 | JGI IMG/M metagenome (GOLD analysis project Ga0265293, IMG submission 192505) | Leachate microbial communities from a municipal landfill in Southern Ontario, Canada - Leachate well 138R | ecosystem: Engineered > Solid waste > Landfill > Unclassified | place: Canada... | reverse complement strand
TAGTATTGGACATAACATCAATGATTCTGATAATCCACAACCAATAGCACTCAATGGACGTGTTATGGTTAAAATGGCACAAAACTCACCATCATTAAGTAAAGGTGACTATATTACGACATCAAATGTATCAGGAAGAGCAATGAAAGCAACAAGAGCAGGATTGGTTATTGGTAAAGCTCTTGAAGATTGGACTCCTGGACAAGATAAAGTAATGGTTTATGTTAATATGACATGGTTTGATCCATCTCTGCAGATAACTTCAACTGGTCAGATTCAACTCGTTAATAATAGTGGATCATGGGTTACCTTGGATACAGGGGGGAATATTATCGATAAAGTGGGAGCATTTAAAGACGCAACAATTGCAAACCTAAAAACAGGTAAGATTGAATCTACTGATATCTTTGCAACAAATCTTGCTTCAACAAATGGTCTATTCGATAATATTAATGCATCATTCTTATCATCTGATAGCCTCACTATTAATGACACTCTCTCTGCAGGGAAAATTACTACAGATGAGATTAGTATGAGTGACTTTAAAGTAACATCAACACCTGAAATTCTCTCTATTTCAGATAAGAATGCTACTGAGTCTGCTCTGTTTGCAGTAGATATGCATGGTAATGCAACAATAAGTGGAGAACTAACTACAAACAGTATTAAATCTCAGTCAGGAGATATTGAAACATTAACAGTTAAAAACTTAATTGTTGAAAATATCTCAGGTCTTACAGCTTCTTCATCTGCATTCTTTGATCTTGGGCAAGGAATTGAAGCAGACTTTGCTGAATTTGATTTTGCTACTATTTCAACTGATCTCACAGTACTCGGAACAACAACACTTCATGACCTTGCAGTACAAGACTCACTCTCGATCGGTGCAGGAGAACTAACAATGAATAGTAACTCCATTAACACTCTGTCTGAACCACTTGAGATCCAATCACTCAAACAACAGCCAGTAAGTATTATGGCAGGAGCAGTAACATTTAATACTGATGGAACGGTTAAATTTGCAGAGAATGTTGAGTTTGAGAAGGATATAGCAGTTAAAGGAGAGATTACTGCAACAGTAATTAAAGGTGTCAATGACGTACTAAATGTATCAGGAAGTGCACAGTTTGAGAAGATTGGTGTTGATGCACCTGAAGCTATTGCCGAAACATTAACAACAGTAACTGCTTCGGGAAGTGCAGGGCTTATCACCTTGAAAGCAAATCAAACACAGGTTAAAGTATTAAATACAAAAGTAACTGATGACTCATTAATCTTTATTACACCAAAAGGCTCTACTCAAGGAGAACAGTTGTATGTTAAATCTCAAGTAGACGGGCAGTACTTTATTGTAGAAGTTGAGAATGCAGTTACTCAAGACATTAAGTTTAACTTCTTAATAGTAAACTAGTAGCTGAAAAGGATATAAATATATTTTTTTTAAATATATGAAGAAAAAGTTATTACTATCTCTATTACTCATTGCACTATCTGCTCTCTTTGTATTGCAGATTGCAAAACAATCTCAGAAGAGTAAAGAGACAAAAATACAAACTCAACAGACAGCACAACAAACAGTTGAAAGCGTTCATCTTAAAAATATTGAGATTCCAGAAGGATCAGAAGAGATCGTAGAAGAACGCGATACGAACAAATTAGTGTATCAAAACCCTGATGGCACATTCACTGCTCTCTTTACTCAAGAACCTATACATTACAAAGCAGAAGATGGGACATATCAAGAGATTGACCTTACATATGAAAAAAATGGATCTACATATGTTTCAAATAAAAATGCAGTAAAAACTACAGTAACTAATAACGAGCTTACTGTTGCAAATCCTGATAAAAAAGCAAAAATTACCTGGCTTGCTGACTCTCCAATAACAGTACAGGACAATGTTGCAACATACAAAGATAAATACGGGAATACGTGGAAATATACAAATACAGTATCAGGAGTAAAGCTTGAAACAACCATTGAAAAAAGGCAAGGAAACAGGACATATACATTTCCTTATAAATATGACGGAAAACTCACTGTAGACCCTTCAAGTGGAGTTATTACAGGAGAGGGATTTACAGTTCCACTTTCTTTTGCAAAAGGACAAAATGGTCAAATAATCTATGCATCACACTGGGTTATTAATAACGACTCTACTGTATCTTTTACTATTGACGATTCTGAATTCCCTGATAGTGCGTTTCCCTACACATTAGATCCAACCACCTCATTTAACTCTAGTACTGATGATGGACATGTAATGTGTGCCTATAGATCAGGAAACTGTAATTCAGGGACTCAAGTTGTTACTAGTGGATCTACTATGACAATAGGATACAATTATCTTGGCGTTACAAATCCTATTTTCGAGGGATTTATTTCCTTTGACACTGCATCAATAGATGATGATGCAGTAATTTATTTTGCAACATTAAATTTGTATCTGAGCTCAACTTACGACTCTACAAGAGCAGATGAAATACGAGCGGCAGTATATAACTGGACTTCTCCTCTTACGGATACAGAATGGAGATCTCCAAGTCAACTAAATGCTCTCACGTACGTTGGGGCTGTAAGAAGTGGAGTTACAAGCAGTTATAATTCATTTATACCAAATGGGGACAGTCTTACGTCAAATATAAATAAAACGGGAAATACAAAATTTATACTTTACTCTGGGAAATTTGCAGACGGGTCATATAATAGCCCTTCAGGGAACAATACCTATGAATTTAACCAAGCAAATTCAAGCTCCAACAAGCCAGTATTACAGGTTGTTTATGCTGTACATCCAGCAAATACTATGCAGTTTGAAGGACTTAAGATGGAGGGTATTAGAGCAGATTAGTTTTTGTATCTAATAGTGAAAACACTCCAGAATTAAAATATGTATAATCAAGATATGGTATGAAATATCTAGCCCGGAAGCTTTCAACTTTTGCTTCTCTTTTTATCATAGTACAGAGAAAATATAGTCCTTTTATAAAGAAAACAAAGAGGTTACGAAAACAGATCGCTTTACTTGCAGGGGCTTTCCTCATTTTTGGTGGACCCGCCATGATATTATCATTGATCAATACAAAGCAAGCAAATGCTTGGTTTGATAATAATTGGGCATATAGAAGGACTGTACCTGTATCATCTCACCAATCATCAGAAAAAAATGTATATATAGTCGTAACACTTGATACAAGTGATACCACTAAGTTTAAATCTGATTGTAGTGATTTGCGTTTTACAAACCAAAATGGAACTCTGCTCCCTTATATCATATCCTCAGGTTGTAACACAGAGTCTACGATAATACATATTATGCTAGAGGACTTCCCAAAAGGAGAACAAACCATCTACTATTATTATGGTAATCCTTCTGCAAAACCTCTAAGTTCTGTCTCTCCTTTTCCTAACGAAGCTACAAATTATACCATTGGGACTCTTGGAAATGAGGAAAATGGAGATGCCCCTATTTCCTATTGGAAATTTGACGAAGGAACAGGTACTACTGCAAACGATAGTGGAAGCAAAAAAAACTCTGGCACTATCTCAGGAGCAACATGGAGTACACAAGATCAGTGTATAAAAGGGAAATGTCTCTCTTTTGATGGAATAAATGACAGTGTTTCATATGGTACAAATAACCCCAATTTTAAATTTGGTAAAAAAAGTTTCACTATTTCTGCTTGGATAAAAGGCACTATCACAGGAACTTCCGCACTTTCTCCTGCCATATTTGGAGTTACCCAATCTAATACATCCTCTCGATATGCACTTTCTGTATATCAAAATACTGGAAAAGTAAAATACTCTATTTTCGACGATTCTAGCAATAGTGTTGATTCTGATATAGAAAATATAAATGTGTTAGATAATAAATGGCACTATGTGGCTATGGTAGTTGATAGAGATAATAATATCTTAAATGTATACATTGACGGAATGAAAGCAACAGATAATATCTCTCTTGCAAACGTAACTGGTGATGTATCACCACAAGGTAGTGCTGTTTCAGGGGCAAGAGTATTTGGAGATCAATCTCATTTTCAAGGAAAAATAGATGAAATTAAAATTTACCCATATGCACGATCTCAAAATCAAATAATCGCTGGACTCAACCAGGGATCTACGGTAGTACTTGGATTAAACTCAAACCCAGCCCTCTCAAATGGTCTCGTTGGTTACTGGAAAATGGATGAGGAGTCTTGGAATGGCACCTCAGGAGAAGTAAAAGATAGCAGTGGGAATGGAAACAATGCGACTGCAAATACGGTAAATAAGACCTCTAGTGGAGGGAATACGTCTACTACAATCAATACAACCACTAATGGTTGGAGGACAAACCAATTTGCAGGAGCCTCTATAACTATTACTTCAGGAACAAATGCTGGAGATACACGTACTATTTCTTCAAACACAGATTCTCAGATTACTGTGTCTTCTCCTTGGACTACTATTCCTGACAATACCAGCAAATTTAGAATAAATGATATACCGACAACAGATGTGGGGAAATTTGGTAACGCAGGCAGTTTTGATGGAATAGCAAACTATAATCAAATTACTAGTCCTTCAGACGATCTCATACTCAAAAATGGGAAATCACTTTCAATCTCTGCTTGGATAAATCCATCTGTTCTCAATTCAAACGCTCAGCATATCTTTAATAATGGCTGGTCTACTCTGGAAGGTTATTTTTTAAGAATAAGTACTTCAAATAAAATTCAGGGTAAAATTCAGGACTCATCAGGCAATTTTACATGTAATAACCAAAATGGACTTATAGGGACTACTACACTCTCTGTTGACAACTGGTATTATGTAACTTTTACCTGGGATGCTACAACTGGTGAGTCAAAAATCTTTTTAAATGGGAAACTCGAAGGATCATGCACAGACAATGACATTAAAAATTTTACGACTCCACAATCATACATTTATATTGGTGCTAGTTATGCTGCTCAGACTGCTTATTTCAATGGTTTGATAGATGAGTTAAGAGTTTATAACCGTGCTCTTACTTCTGGAGAAATTAGTCAGCTTTATAATTTCGCTCCTGGACCAATAGCTTATTATACTTTTGAAGAAGGTAGCGGTAATACAGTTGGTGATATATCTGGAAATGGAAATACTGCAACTTGGAACGGATCAGGATCTCACTGGCTAAATGGAGTATATGGGAAATCAGGAAATTTTAATGGGGTTAATGACCACATTGTAACAAATACAAACATACCTTGTTCTTTAAATCAATCTGTTTCAGGATGGTTTAAAGGCTCTTTCACTGGTGGACAAAGAACTCTTTTTGAATTAAATGGATGTGGAGGTCGATTCTTAGTATATTTCCATTCCTCCAACAGTATTGTCTTTTACCCTCATAACACTTCAGCAGTCGCAACTTCATCAGTCTTTTCAGAAGACAATTGGCATTATTTCACTGTAACAACACAGAAAATTAATGAGACTGAGGTAAGTACTAAAATTTATATAGATGGAATATTAGAAAAAGATACAAATGTAACATTTTCACCTCCTTCAAATGCAAATAAATTTTACATAGGTTCTGTTTATAGCCATAATGCGAATTTCTTTAAGGGCCAGATTGATGAATTAAAAGTATATAATTACACACGTACTCCAAAACAAATAATAGAAGACATGAATGCTGGACATCCTGTTGGAGGCTCTCCAGTAGGATCACAGATTGGATATTGGAAATTTGATGAAGGGTATGGAACCATAGCACATGATTCTAGCCACCAAAAAGTAGATGGAACCTTATCTGGCAGTACAAAGCCTGTGTGGAGTAACTCAGGTAAATTTGGCAAAGCTCTATCCTTTAACGGCACCTCCTCTCACATTGCTCTTGGGAATATATCTTCATACAAAATACCGGATAAGACAGTCTCATTTTGGGCTAAACCTAGTGGAAATATAAATAATACTATTCCTATTCTTTCGAATGGAGGCGCAAATTGGTATGTTGGTTTTGCTACTGGAAACCAGATGATTGCTTCATTCTCAAAAAAATCTGACGGTAATCAACGAGCATCATATTCAGGGACCAATTATGTAATTCCTAATGAGTGGCATCAATATTCATACACATTTTCTGTGTCTGGAGATAATGTTGATATAAGTTTTTATAGAGATGGAAAACTGATTATTAAGAATAGTTATTCTGATGGTTATGGTACAAGTTATGGATCTAACTTTGTGCTTGGGTCATTCACACCATCAACCAATTTTTACTCTGGTCTTCTTGATGAAGTAAAAATATATAATTCTGCTCTCTCTGCTGCAGAAATAAGAATTGACTATAGCGGAAATGCAGGAACCGTTATGGGAGTAAGAGGGACTGATTCAGCAGGGAATCCATCAAATAGTGCTTCCAGTCAATACTGTATTCCAGGAGACACCTCACCTTGTGCACCTCCAGTTGGTGAGTGGAATTTTGAAGAAGGACAAGGGAGTACAGTAAATGACACATCAGGCAATAACAATACTGGCACATGGAATGGGACCGGTAGCCACTGGACACAAGGGCAAGTAGGTAAGGGAGGGAATTTTAATGGGGAGGATGATTATACTTTAACCAATAGTAATCCATCTTTTTACTCTTCACCTACTATTACTGTAGCAACCTGGATTAAAGGCGATAAAAATGGTAATGAACAAAATCTGTATACTGGCATTCTCAGAACACTAAATTATAAACTCTCAGTAAATCATGCTGGAAGTAACGGCTCTTTTAATTTCAGAATATACAGTGATTCTGGACAGATTGGACCTGTTAACTCTACTACTATACCTCAAGCTAACAAATGGTATTATGTTGTAGGGGTAGTTGATGAGACATCTATAAAAATATACGTTAATGGAAAACTTGAAGGAAGTACCTCAACTACAGAAACTATGAAGACAAGCTCCACTAATCTTATGTTAGGAAAAGACTCTGATGGTCCAGATCGTAATTTTGATGGGACTATGGACCAAGTCCGTATTTATGACTATGCTAGGACTCCAGCTCAGATCGCTTGGGATTATAACAAAGGAGCACCAATAGCCCACTGGAAACTAGATGAATGTCAGGGAACCACTATTCATTCTTCCAATGATATATATGACCCATCACTTAATGGCACAATAAACGTTCGCTCTTCAGGCTCTCAGACCACAGCAGGTACCTGCAACACCCAAGGAACTGCTTGGGAAAATGGCAAAAACGGCAAGCTAAATTCCTCTCTAAATTTCGACGGAAGTGATGATTATGTCAGTTTCAACACTTCAGGAATCATTAATCCGCCTGCAGGAGCAGTAAGCCTTTGGTTTAATCCTTCTGCAAATCAAATGTATCAAGGTGTCTCAAACTATATCTTTTCTCATCCTCAAGCTTCTAATAACAGCAGAATCTACATAAATACAATTCCTAGTGGAGACAAAGTTTCATGCCGTCTTGGAAATGCTACAATTATTGGAGATGTATTTATTTCCCCTGATAATTGGCACCATGCAGTATGCATCTGGAATGGGACATCTGCTCATTTTTATGTAGATGGAGTTGATAAAACATCAAAGGATTCTTTTAACGGTCTGACAAGTATTAATAATAATTTCTATTTAGGACAGATCTCTTCAGGGGGAGAACCATTCACAGGCCAAATTGATGACGTACGTATATACAACTACCCTCTTACTGCCCAACAAGTAAAACAACTCTATAATAATGGGGCTGTCCAATATGGAAACTAGATCTATCTATTCTTAAATATAACTTAACATATCAATATAAATATAAGTGATTAATTCAATATTATTCATTTTATATTATCAAAACATATCAATGCATAACGCAATATACTATATTATTCTATAAAGCTATAAACTCCTCTATCATCTGTAATTCATTTACATTTTATATTTCAACCCACTCTCTCCAATCTACTTAAGACATACAAAATATTCATGCTATAAGCTCCAATCATCATCATAAAATATCCCCAGTAATGTACTGTCATCATACAAATAAGCATGCATTTTTAAATAAATCAATTTTTCACAAATTTAAAAGACTTTCATAATTAAAACTTACAAGATAATTGCGATGTAATTTTAGATACTTTGCTCAACTATTGTACACGCCAATTTATATTGACATATCAGCCCAAATTAATCTTTATCGCATAATACTTGCTAAACTTATGAGTAAAATTGTCTTTCTTACAATTCTACCCTTTTCATAATTTGTTTAAAATTAGCCATAAATATTTCACACTATTAATATAAGTCTGTGGAATTTACATATTTTGTCCTGTACTGATCACATCTCATTTTTTATATATCATTTTCTTTGAATATTTTATATATAATGTAGTTCAGGTATGAATATCTTTAAATAGATTGCAATTACGTACTCAAGAAATTAAAATTGGGATATGCCTTCTCAATACACCATCCGAAACTTTATTTCTGGAGGAACCTATCATATATATAATAAAACTTCAGATCCCAAACTATTATTTAAAGATGGAACTGATTACAAAACATTTTTGTTTTATCTATTTGTATATCTGCAACCTCTCAAAACTGTCCTTAAATCATACGAGAATCTCCCCTTTCGTCTTCAAATCAAAAATCTTCATAAAGAAATAGACTGTCTTGCATATTGTTTAATGCCTGACCATTTTCATCTTCTTCTCAGACAAACATCTGAAGATGCAATACCAAAACTCATGAAACAACTCACCAATGCATATACTGAGTATTATAATAAGAAGTACAGTACACACGGTCCTCTCCTCCAAGGACGATACAAAGCAATAAGCATTGAAAAAGATCAGCAAACACTCCAGCTGTCAAGGTTTATCCACCTCCACCCAGTTGTCGCAAAACTTGTATCACACACAAATGAATACGAATGGAGCTCAATGAATGAATACGAAAACAAAGCAACAGAAGCAATATGCAACAAGCGAATCATTCTTTCATACTACTCTTCTGAAAGGGCACATTCTAAATTCGTAAATGATATTCATGATTATAATGAACAGCTTCCTTCATTACGTAGCCTCATTATTGAGAAAGAATAGGGGTTGAACCCTTACTTAGGGGTGCGACCCCTAAGTAGTGTTTGACAAGTATTTTCTCCTTGTGATACTGTGTATATATCTATGAAAAATAGTGAAGCAATTCAATATACAAAGTCTATCTCTCTTGTCATTATTTCTTTGGCTCTTGTGCTACTTCCTTTGTTCTTCATGACAAATACCAGTGACTTCTTTATATATCCAAAACAGATACTCATGATGGGAGCTACCCTTGTCCTCCTTATTCTATGGGGAGTACGATCATATTTTGAAAAAAAGATTGTATTGCGTACAGCACCATTCAATCTCCCTATTTTCATATTTGGTGGTATTGTTCTTGTTTCCTCAATACTCTCACCAAACACCTATGACTCTCTTTTCCAGTCTGTACCATTACTCCTTTCTTTGCTTTTCTACTTTGTTGTCATTAATACCATTGATAATAGGAATGCATTTAATGTTGCGCTCTCTTCACTTTTGATTGGAGCAGTATTATCATCTCTTATTTCTATTCTGTATTTCTTTAATCTCTATGTATTTCCATTCCCTTCAATTCAATCACAGTACTTCACCACATTTGGTTCACCAGTACAGCATATCGCTTACTTACTTCCTATTGTACTCCTCTCTTCCTTATATGTATGGAAAAGGTACAAAGCAGGAAGTTTGAAAGAATTTGGAAAAGACTACAACTTAGTAATCCATGTTGTGTCATCTGTCCTTATCATCCTTGGCATTGCGCTTACTATTTATAAAGTTGCAGTATTACCACAAAAACCAATTGTACTTCCATTTACCTATGGATACCAGATTGCTCTTGCATCAATTGCTCAAGACACAGGTCGTATGCTTCTTTCCTTCCTCTTTGGATCTGGATATGGAACTTATCTTGTAGACTTCACACGATTCCAGCCAGTAAGCTTCAATCTTGAACAAAACCTTTGGAACTTGTCGTTCTCATTCTCTTCTTCATATGTTCTCGAACTTGTATCAACAGTTGGTATACTGGGAGTATTATCATTCGTATTCATTTTCTTAAGAACAATCAAGACAAGAACTAACCCTATTAGTCCATTATTTATTGCAGTAATCACCGCATTTGTTCTTTCAGCTTTGATCCCTTACTCATTCATATTAGTAACTCTGCTTTTTGCCCTTCTCGCATTCTACGGAGTATATCTATTCTTAGAAGGAGATAAAAGAGTTGATGATGTGGTAATCTCTCTTGTAGCATTCAAACAAGGACTACTTGCATTTGAATCAGAAGCAGAAGCAAGTAGGAATCGTGCTCGAACAGAAGGACTTGCATTCCCAATCGTAGCACTTGCTGTAATACTACTCATCAGCGGATTTGTAGGATACTTTGGGACAAGACTATTGCTTTCAGATATTACATTCGCAAAGTCACTACAACAAGACTCATTAACATCTGGACAACAAACATATGACTTACAACGTGCTGCATTAGATCCTGAAAGCTTTAGTGGATTCCCATATAAGTCAGATTACTATAGAATTTTCTCTCAAGTTAATCTAGCACTTGCAAACTCACTGGTAACAAACTTAAATGGGGCATCTCCAAGTGCACAACAGCAACAAACGATCCTTGCATTATTACAACAATCTATTAATAGTGCTCGTGCAGCTGCAACGCTCTCTCCAATGACACCTGCAAACTGGGAGAATCTCTCACAAGTATACCGCTCATTAATTGGTGTTGGACAAAATTCAGAACAATTTGCACTTGCATCATTACAACAAGCTATTGTTCTCTATCCTAGCAATCCACGTCTACGTATTTCTCTTGGAGGTATCTACTATCAATTAGGATTATATGACAGAGCAATCAATGAATTCCAAATTGCTGCATCCTTAAAAAGAGACTTTGCTAATGCATACTACAACCTTGGACACGCATATGAAGCAAAAGAAGATTATCAAAATGCACTTGCTAGTTATCAAGTAGTAAGACAGTTAGTAGCAAACGATGAAAATAGTGTAAAACAAATCGATAAGGAGATTGCTGCACTTCAAGGAAAAGCTCAGACAACAAATACACCTTCTGATGTTGAGCCATCAGATAACCAAGAACCACTTGAAGTAAATAAACCACAAACTCAACTTCCAGCACGTCCTGAAGGAGAACAGATTCAAGTATCTCCTCCTCCAGTAACCCCTACCCAGGCTCAAGAAGCGTCTGAATCAGCACGATAAATACAGAGAGTGCTAAGGACACAGGAGAAATACTCACTCGTCTAATTTAAAAGATAGTTCTTTGTAGACACAAAACTTCTTCTCATTACTTTACGATCCATTCTAAAACAAACGTTTTTATAATGGATAGAGCTATATAACTACACATTTTCGTAGGCACATACACCAAGACTTACCCACCACAAAGATGTAGATTTAGTATCTGAAAACATATACTTTATATATAAAAGTAAATAAAAGACATGCAATTACTACGAACAAAGATAAATATAACTGATTAAAAAAGGTAGGGCAAAGATATTGAGAGAGTTTTTAAAAGTAGATTTTCACTAATAAAAAAATACTTTTATCTTAAAAATGCCAGTGGATCTACTCCACCACCTGCACCCCTAACTTCAAAATGGAGATGAGGACCTGTTGTACGACCAGTCATTCCTACCCAGCCCACGACAGTTTGTCCTGCAGACACAGCTTGGCCAGAAGATACATTTACTGCGGACATATGAGCATATAATGTAGTATATCCATTTGAACCTGAGATAATTACATGAGTTCCATATCCTCCATTCCATCCACTGGTATACACCTGAGCAACAACTCCATCTGTTGCAGCAAGAACAGGAGTTCCTACAGGAGAACCTAAATCTACCCCTCTGTGATACCAAGAAAAGTACTGATTCATTGTTCCTCTTACTGGCCATGCAAACCCACCAACAACAGCTTCATTCCCAGTCCTTGCAATATATCGAGGCTGACGAGGGGTAGTACTTCTTTCTTCAGGCTTTACCCCATCAGGAACAATAATCATCTGTCCTTCTACTAAAGAGAATGTTTGAGGATTTGCAAAGTCATTAAATGGAAAATCAACAACAGCCTGCGGATTTGCGTCATACTTTTTTGCAATGGTATAAATGGTGTCTCCTCTTTCAACTTTATGGGCAATACCAGATACCGGGAGTATTTGAAGAGTATCTCCAACAGTAATAGTATCATTTCTCATATTATTTGCCCAACGGATAGTATCTTCATCTATACCAAATCGTTTCGCAATTGTAGAGAGTGTATCTCCTTTTTGAACCGTATAATCAAGCACTTCTGATCGAGG
>Ga0265293_10011066_pt1 | contig 12404 bp, 11 predicted proteins | sample Munlanlewell138R_FD_192505 | JGI IMG/M metagenome (GOLD analysis project Ga0265293, IMG submission 192505) | Leachate microbial communities from a municipal landfill in Southern Ontario, Canada - Leachate well 138R | ecosystem: Engineered > Solid waste > Landfill > Unclassified | place: Canada... | reverse complement strand
GCTATACAAGGTTGTATGGCATTTTTGTTTTAAGAAAAAATATAACAATAAAAAATGATGATTTTCATTAATTTAAAAAAAATTTCTTATTTATCTTGACATTTAAGTATTAATAATGTTATAGTCACTATTGTAATAATATTTTATAAGGAGTAATTATAACTTATTAATGATCGTTGGTTGTTGGCTTGTTAGTTGGAGCATCCGCAGTAGTGGGTGGAGAAATAATAAATGTATCATTTGGGCAATAGTTTTAAAATGATATTAAAACAATCTAAGGAGAAATATTATGAAAAAGTTTACATTGTCAGTAGTTGCTGCATTAGCAATGGGTTCGTTTGCCCTAGCAGGTGGAGATATAGCTCCTATGGAGCCACAAGTAGTAGTACCTGCGCCGGTTGTAGATGACAGCGGTTTTTATGTCGGTATTGCGTACAGTGCACAAAGATATAATAATGATTATGATGGATGGGAATATGATCCCTTTCCTGATTTATATGAATGGTCTGGAGAAGAAGAGATAGATTATAATGGTATCATGGCGCAAGCCGGGTATAAATTCAATAAATACATAGCATTAGAGGGTAGATACTGGTGGTCTTTGGGTAACGGCGATTATTCCGATAAAGGAAGTCAGACACTCAATGGGTTACCAGATACTGCTTGGGATTATGATGCCGATTACGGTGATGAACTCAGAGCTTGGGGTATTTATGTTAAACCTATGTTCCCTGTCACTGAGCAATTTGATATCTATGCCTTGCTCGGATATGGTAATGTGCAATTGGAAGATGATTTTGGTGAATGGCTGGATGAAAGTGATTTCCAATGGGGTATCGGTGCATCATATGAGTTCACTGAAAATCTTTCAATATTTGTAGATTATGTAAGATTGTATGATGACGATAGCACAAGAACTTGGGCAACTGCTCTAGATGTGTATGGTGAAGAAAATTGGGATGAAGAGGTTTATACCATCAATGTCGGTTTGACATATAAATTCTAACTTTACTACCAAGCCTTTTTGGCTTGGCAGATACCACACTTCTTTAATACATTTTATCATCATTCCATCTTTTACAACACCTTGCCTAAAAACTTATGCTACAATCTCAAAACGAAATCAAAGATAATCAGGATTATAAATGGCCGGAATTTTGGGATATTTGGCTGCACTAGCCGATGATATAAGTTCACTAGCTAGCCATACACTAGCCGGAAGCACAAAAGCAGTAGCGAGCTCTTTGGATAATACATCGGTGATGCTTGACGACATAGCCACATATACTAAGGTCGCAAGTGCAAAGTCCTCGGGTATTTTGGTGGATGACCTTGCAGCTATTGCCAACCTTACCAATGAAACCACAGCCAGCATGCTGTATAAAGAGATAAAAAAAGCTCATTCATTAGAAGAGTTAAAAACCAATATCAAAGCGCTTGATCCAAAAGCAAAACAAGCTGTGTCGGAAGAGCTTGATAAGTTGCGCGAGTCTATAAGTACCGAGGCAAAAAGAAAAGCAGCCGCTAGAGAACTTCCTATTGTGTGGAAGATAGCCAAAGGAAGTATGCTCAATAAGCTTATTATTATTCCTTTAATACTTATAATCAGCGCCATAGCCCCGTGGCTTATGAAGCCAATTTTGATAGTAGGTGGATTATACCTGGCATACGAAGGTGTCGAGAGTGTACTTGAAAAGTTTTTCGGGCATCATGAAGCCAAGAGTCAAGAAGAGACACTTGAAGAGTTGAGTACAGAACATTTCGAGACAAATAAAGTAAAAAGTGCTATTAAAACAGATTTTATTCTTTCGCTAGAGATCATGGTATTGGCTCTTTCTTTTGTGAGTAACACTACTATGGTTATCAAATTGGCTACACTTGTCGCTGTAGGTATTATCACTACGGTAGGAGTTTATGGAGTAGTCGCATTGATCATAAAACTGGATGATATAGGGTTTTTCCTGCAGGCACGCACAAACGGAATGATTAATAAAATAGGCGATGGCTTAGTAGCAGTGGTACCGTATCTTATAAAAGCTATTTCGGTCATAGGGACTGTAGCTATGCTAGCTGTCGGAGGAGGTATAGTCGCTCACCAAACAGGACTGCTTCATAGCATCGAAGAGATATTACATCATTATATTTCTACTATGGGTTGGCTTGTTGTGTTTGTTATAGAGATAGTTTTTGGCATGATGATCGGTTATATGGTAGTCAAATTGGTATCGATATCTATTTTTATAAAGAGTAAATTTAAAAAAATTGTTTAATTTACTCTTTGCATGCCCATACACTCTCTTTGCACAGCACATCGAGGTAAGCACTAGCTTCGCTTTTGCCGTTAGCAAGAGCCTGCTTTAGATATTTGTATGTTTTTTGCTTGTCGTTTGGTACATCGTTTTTCCATCCATATATAATAGCCAAATTAAGTTGGGCATTAGCATCCCCCATGGAAGCAGCTTTATTTAGTAGCACTATGGCTTTTGGTATATCTCTTGGTATATCTTTGCCGTATCCATTATAATACAAAAATGCCATATTGGTATAGGCTTCTTTGACACCGTTCCCCATTGCTTGAGTATACCAATATTTTGCCTGATTGATAAGTAATGGTTTGATTTTGGCTTGTTTTTGATACATATATCCCAGACTATATTGTGATGGAGCATGTTTTTGATCTGCTGCTTTAGCGTACCAAGATATAGCCTCTTCACGGCTAACTTTGGTACCTTTGCCTGATAGCGACATCAAAGCGATATTGTATTGAGCTTTTGGATCACCATTTTTGGCTAAAGCGTAAAAAATCTTATAAGCTTTGGCATAATTTCCTTTATCATACTCCGCAATACCGTCTTTCATCTCTGTGCCAAATGCAAATGAACCGATCAATAATGCCGATATAATAATCTTTTTCATTTGGGATCCTAGTTAATTATTATATAAAAACTTCTGCGACAAATACCTTGCTTACTCTGCCTCCAAAACTATATATTCCTTCATTATAGCGTATATCTATCTCTTCTGCGCTTTTTGGAAACACTTGCACTTGAGACGGCAAAAGGCCTTGTTTGTGTGCTCTCACAAAACACGCCACCATGCCTGTACCGCACGCCAAGGTCTCATCTTCTACGCCGCGCTCATATGTTCTGACATATAGTTTGCCCTCAAATATTGCAGCTATATTGACATTTGCATTGTATTTTTCTCTTAGTTCTCTTGCTTGGAGGAGATCAAATGATGATATGTCATCTCTAAGCGTTACAAGATGGGGTACACCCGTATCGATCAGCCACCAGGTCTCGTCATTTTCTATGATCTGTTGGTTTATGATTTTCGGCGGCACCATATCAGATATGACATAATCGCCATTTATTTTGGCTCGTATTACTCCGGCACCTGTTAAAAATATAGATTCATTATTTATGGATATGCCCATTTCGTGCGCATAGTGTGCTACTGCTCTTGAAGCGTTGCCGCACATTGAGGCTAAGCTTCCGTCACTATTGTAAAATTCCCACTCAAAATCATATTCTTCGTGTGGGATCAGCACCACCATGCCGTCAGCTCCTATGCCATTGTGTCTATGGCAGAGTTTGATGGCCAGATCAGATCTATCTTTTTTTAGTTCAGCATGAAAGATGATAAAATCATTTCCGCTGGCACTATATTTGGTCACAGTCATTGTTTGCCTTTGTAATCATTCAAAATTATATCACGAACTCTTTCGCACTCTTGTTGAAGGTGCTTTAAGTCTTTGCTATTGTCTATCACATACGTAGCAAGCCGTTTTTTCTCTTCTATGTCCATTTGTGACTCGATGCGCAACAAGGCTTCTTGTTCACTAAGAGCATTACGTTTCATTAAGCGTTTTATTTGCTCAGATTTTGGAGCATATACGACTAATGATCTGTCTATTTTGTACCTTTTATTTTCAAAAAAAAGCGGAATATCTATAAAATATGGGAATTTTCGCTTCTCTTCTTGTGAGGCAAGTGTCATTATTTTATCATAAATCAGCGGAAGAAGCAAAGCTTCAAGTTCGCTTCTCATTTTGGCATTGGCAAATACTATCTTGCCAATCTCTTTTCTGTCTATTTTTCCATCTTTTAAGATATGTGATCCAAACATGGAGATAATGGCATCGCGCTGCTCTTCTATGGTTTGATGAGCTATTTTGTCTGCATCTATACATCTAAAACCATACAGTGACATAAATGTGATAGTAGAGCTTTTGCCTACGGCAATTCCTCCGGTTAGAGCTATAGCATAATTGAGCGTCATTAAGATTTAATAAGTCCTAAATATTGTTTCCGAATATATGCTGGCATCACAAATGAAGCAACGGCAATATCTGAATTGTAATAATTAAAGCCATCAGTCAAGTCTGCTCTTTGGAGATTTATATCAGCTGTCGGATGATAAAAATTACTTGCCAGATACGCATAAGAATAACTATCATTGCTAGATACAAAACCATAAGGCATAACTATACGAAAATGTTCTCCCAATGTTTTTAGCTCTTTTGATGCATCAGACACATTTTTTGCCAAAGAACTAGCCAGAGCTGACAGTACGCCTTTGGAGCTTAGTGCACGTTTGGCAACCCCGCAAAATAGAGAATCATTTAGCATCTCATTGTTGTTGACTATGAGAATATCCAAACTATTTTCACCCATATCAGTTAGCCTGGCTATGGCATCATCAGAAGAGATCTTTATCGTGTTTATCTCTTTGTGTTTGGCTAATTCATCTAAAATCTCTTTTGATTCGCCTATGATGGCTACTTGTTTTGGCTCTGCATGTGTACACATAGGGATATGTACAAGCATTTCGTATATTGTATTATCTTTATTTTGCACTTTTTATCCTTGTTTAATTGACTTTTAAAATATTTCAATTTAAGAAATTCGATTTTATCCAAAAAGAGTCAAAAAAAGTTTAAACAGATTAAAAATATCCGATTTGATGTTATAATGGTCAAAAAGGAAGCTCTATGATAGATCAAAAATCACTACTGGATATTTTGCACTTTCGTCATGCATGTAAGCTTTTTGATGAAGATAAAAAAATATCCAAAGATGACTTAACTTTTATTTTGGAGGCTGCCAGACTCAGCCCGTCTTCTTTTGGTATGGAGCATTGGCGTTTTATAGTCGTTAAAAATCAAGAACTCAAAGAGACTCTAAAGCCAATTTGCTGGAACCAACCTCAAATTACGACTTGTGACGCACTTGTGGCTATCGTTGCCAAGCACGAACTTGTATCTACTCGGGTATATTATGAAGCTATGTTTGCTAGAAGAGGATTGGCACCTGATGCAATGCAAGTTTATATACAAAAGTACGAAAACTATATCAATGACTTGCCGTCAATTAAAGCATGGAGCCAAAAGCAGTGCTATCTAGCAGCGTCTAATATCATGAATTATTCCGCCATGATAGGAATAGACAGCTGCCCCATTGAGGGGTTTGAGAGGGACAATGTGGAAAAAGCTTTGGGTTTAGATAGCTCCAAGGAGAGCGTAGCGCTTATTGTGGCGCTTGGCTATAGAGTAAATCCGCAGACACCAAAGTTTCGTTTACCGTTTGATGACGTGGTCGAATTCAGAGAATAGTTTTAAATATTTCTTGTTATATATGTATTAATTTGTCATCCCAAACTTGTTTCAGGATCTAGGATAGGTTAAAAAACCATTTTAAACTCGTTCATACTTTGACAAGCTCATTACGAACGAGTTTTGTTAAAAATTATTTTTGCAAGTCATCATAGCCATATACATCGTCTCTAAATTGCAATTCACCATCATAGTCTACCCATGCAGTTAAATATACGATATCGACAGGTATGCTGTTTTTTAGATTTAAATTTGTTTCGGTCTTGCCTTTTAGTATCTTGTTTGCACGCTCTAGATCTACTCTGCTGTCAATAGATGCAAAAATTTTAAGCAGTTCCATTGGTTCAGCCAAGCGGATGCAGCCATGACTAAATGCTCTTATCTCTTCATTGAATAATCTTTTTGTCGGGGTATCGTGCATATATACAGCGAAATTATTTGGGAATAAAAATTTGACTTTGCCCAAAGCATTGGCATTTCCCGGAGGCTGGGCAAACCTAAAAGGTACTGTTCTGCTATATCGATATTGACTCCAATCAATAGTAGCCGGGTCTATTTTAGGTTCATCTCTATCCCATCCTCTTGTTACTTCTATGCCTTCTTTTATCATCGCATTTGGGTTTTTGAGCAATTTTGGGATAAACTCTTTTTGTATGATACTTTGAGGAACATTCCAGTATGGATTGAGGATTATGTTCGATACGCGATTGCTAAATACGGGGGTACGATGTTTTTTATCCCCGACTATTACCTTCATCTCCTTTATTGCTTTGCCATTTTCTATAAACGTAAATTTAAAATCCGGGATATTTATCATTATACTTCTTGGCTCAAAACGGTGATTTAACCATTTAATACGATCTAGATTTAGTCTGATTTTAGATATTCTTGTATCTATACTTTCCCTGAGAGCTTTTACTGTTTTTGTATTTATTATACCATTTGGCTTGATACCGTTATTTTTTTGAAATTTTATGACAGCTTTTTGAAGGCATGTATCATATAGCTTTGCTGTTTTTGGCGTGTTGCAATTTGTAAGTTCCCCAGTCGAACGCAATCTTTCTCTAATTACCGGAATTGCTGAATTGCTTTGACCTATTTTTATAGAGCCTTTCAGAGCAGGAATTTTCTCCCATCCGCCATTTTGTTTGATCTCTAAATATTTTATAAGTTCCTTTTCCATAAGAGCATAATTAAAACCTTTTGGAGTGGCTCTATTTAGAGTATCATCTAGACTTCCATTGACAATGGCATCTTGCATGATATTTAGTGGATTAAATTTGCTGCCGTATGTGATCCAGCCGCCATTTATCTCTTCTTCGTTTGCTGGATTGACTAATTTGCCCTTGAAAGCACTCCAGTTTATATTGCCATTTAATAGATAATCTATATACTCTTTATAGAGTCCGGCTATTTCAAATTCTAGCTTTATTTTTTCTTCCATACTTAAGCTCGCATATACAGCTTTGCTCTTAAAGGAGATCAAAAATGCATTTTGGCGAATTTTGAAGTCAGGCTCGATAGTTTTGTCTGCATCTATTTGTTTAAACAATTCATATGAAAAATTTGAAAGAGTATTTTCGTGTGTCCATACAGGTACAAAATACAATCTTTCATAAAACTCTTTAAAAAAACTTTTTTTTGGTTGATTTTGTAGAGATGCTGCAATAACAGTCGAAGCTTCTTCGTGGAATTCAGCCGATTGTGCAAATGAAAATATTGATATATAAATAAGTAGGATATGTTTCCAAAAACCAATACTGTGCGTGTATCGTATCAAAAGATACTCCTTGTAAAAAATTATTCGAATTATATCGCATAACCATACAAGAAATACTTGAACTTTTAATGCCTTATATCAGATTTACTTTAATTTTTTTGGCTTCTTCGTCTCTGATAGCGACAAAAGTATGGCCAACTGCAACTTCAATAGTTTGCTTTGCCAATGAATGAGTTTTAAGTTCTATCTCTTCACCCTTTAGCAACCCAAAAGATGTCAATCTATCTTTAAGAGCTTTGGGGGCATTGATGCTAATAACAACAGCTTTTTGGCCTTTTTTTAATTTATCTAGTGTCATATATTGACTCCTGTAAGTAAAAGTGTAATACGGTACGCTATATAACTAAGTATCCAAGCTGTAGTCGTGGTGAATATAAATAGATAGACTAGATACTTCCATCCGCCGGCTTCTTTTGCAAATACCATCGAAGCTGCCAAGCATGGCAGATATATCATTACAAAAACAATAAATGATACAGCAGACGCAAAAGGAATATTTTTCTTGATCTGTTCAATAAGCCCGGCATTAGCCTCGTCAACTTCATCACCAAGAGAGTATAAAACACCAAGAGTAGATACTACAACCTCTTTTGCAGCCAGCCCTGTACCAAGAGCTATGCTCATTTTCCAGTCAAAACCTAACGGTTCAAATACAGGAGTAATGGTAGTACCTACAATTCCGAGATAGCTATTTTTTAACATCTCTTGTTGATGAGCATTTTGTAGTGCTATTTTGGCTTCTTCGTTAGTTTGCTGCTCAAGTTGAGCCATAAATAGTTGTTCTTTGGCCTTACTTTTCGGATAATTGCCGGCAAACCAAACAAGCATAGAGGCCAATAATATAAAAGTACCTGCTTTTTTGACATAGCTTTTTGCTTGAGAATAGACCGTGTGCCAAATAAGTTTAAATGATGGCATACGATATTTTGGCATTTCCATGACAAACGGTTCATCATCTCCTTTGAAAACAAACACCTTGAGAGCTTTTGCTGCCAAAAGGCCGAGCAATGCACCTGCTATGTATATAGCAAAAAGCATCGTGCCGGCATTTTCTTTGGCAAAAAATGCACCAATAAAGAGTACATATATAGGCAATCTTGCTCCGCAGCTCATAAAGCCTATGATGAAAAGCGTGATAAGCCTGTCTTTTTCATTTTTGAGTGTTCTAGCTGCCATATAGGCAGGAACTGAACATCCAAATCCGGTCACAAGTGGTATGAAACTTTTGCCGTGCAAACCAAATTTGTGAAAAAAACCATCAAGCAAAAATGCTACCCTACTCATATATCCGGTCGTTTCCAATAATGCGATACCCAAAAAAAGTATTAAAATATTTGGTAAAAACATTATAACGGCACCAACACCCGAGATGATACCATCTCCTATAAGAGAACCTAGATTGCCGTCTCCAAGTACTGATTTTGCAAAATCGCTTAGCGCGACAAATACAGCATCTATTGCATCCATCGGCACAGCACCAAGAGTAAATGTCAACTGAAATAATATCCACATAAAAAACAAAAATATAGGGATACCCAGATAAGGGCTTATAAGCAGATTGTCAATCTTTTGTGTCATGCTTTTTGCTTTCATGCCTTCTATTGACATTGCTTCCATTTTTGCACCCTTGGCAAATGCGAAATGCTCATCTGTAAAAATTTGCTCTAAATCTTTGGTATCATAATGTATATAGATGTGGTTTAAACTTTCTCTTAATATAGGCAAAAGCTCTATCCAGACAGGCTCTTGGTTTATAGCATTATATATTGCATTATCCTCTTGGAGCAGTTTGACTGCCAGCCAGCGAAAAGATGGCGCGAAGCTGGGCAAATGATAATTTTTGGCTTTGAAAAAATCTACTATATTGTCAATCTCTTCTTCTATCGCATCACTATAGACGACCTTGGCATCATTATATGGTTTGCTATGTGTATCTACAATAGTTTTTTTGAGTTCATCAATACCGGTTTTATTAGTTGAACTTGTCTTGATACATGGCACGCCGAGAATTGAGCTTAGCCTTTTCTCATCTATTTTGATCCCTTCATTGTCAGCCTCATCGATCATATTTAGAGCTACTATTACTTTTTTACCCATTTCCAGCAATTGGGTTGTAAAGACCAAATTTCTTTGTAAATTGGTAGCATCGACGACGTTGACAATGACATCATATTCATCGCTTTGCAAAAAGCTTTTGGTGACTTTTTCTTCTATTGTATATTCAGTTAGCGAATATGCTCCTGGCAGATCAATAATGTGAACTTCATGATTTTGACACGATACTTCATCGCAAATGGTAAAGATAACCTCTGTCTTATCAACGGTGACACCAGAAAAATTACCTACTTTTAGTTTAGCATCTGAGATAGCATTGATTAGCGAACTCTTGCCTACATTTGGCTGACCAGCTAATGCCACCACGATTTTTTCCATATAGCAACCCCTTTATTCACTATTTTGATAATAGTTATCGAAGAATAGCCGTTTTATCCTTAAAGTGCTCTTAACTTGATAATGATTATTAAAGTTATATTATCAATCTTCTAGAGCTTCATCTATCATTTCTTTGGAACTATTATGTAAATTTACTTTGATTTTCTCATCAATAAGCGACACCCTGGTATCTCCGCCAAGATATAGCGTATGAAGGTATTGTTGAATTTTGTCATGATATTTTTTGTCAACATCAAATTTTTTTAGAAATTTTTTGACACCGATCCATTTTGGTTTTTTATGGCTCTCATCATGATCGTTGTTTAATATAATTGTTGCTTGTTCATGATGTTCTAGTTGACGTGAATAGATTCTTTTCATCTCGCCAAAAGCTTCTTTTAGAAGCTCAATTTCGCTGCGAAATACCGAAGATAATTCTTGATTGCTCTCCTTTAAGTCGTGTATTCGATTTTTGAGAGTTTCTATAGTTTCATTTTTGGCATCTATGATAGTTTGAAATTCATTTGAGAGCGGTTGTGATAGCTTCGAAGCAGATGATAATTTTGATGTTAATGGAGATTGGTTGTCAGATGATATGCTTGCTTTCGGTTTTGTTTTTAATTTACTATCATCATCTATTACAATAAATAGCTGTTCGTTTATCTCCTTAGAAGCAAGAGACCCTCGTTTAATTTTTGCATATACAGCTTGTCTGGATATTCCTGCCTCTTTGGCATAATCTGCCGGTTTGACTAATTTTGACATTGTCATCTTCTCCTTGCACTAGAGTAATGTTTCAATGATACCATAAATTATATTAATGAGCATATTGATAACAATAACAACAAAAATATAGACATTAATTTATTCTGTCAATTAATAAAAAATAATGAAAAATGTTTTAAATATGTTATCATATTAAAATTATTGACAAAAAGGATAGGTACTGGATCATACAGTTTGGATTCATACTCTTGCCTCCCTTGGATTGCTGCTTTTTGGAATGTTTTATCTTGAGGCACGTATCAAAGAGAGCGTAGGAAGATCATTTAAGATATGGGTAAGACGTGCAACGGGAACTAATATGCGTTCTTTGATGATGGGCGTAGGAGCGACGACATTTTTTCAGAGTTCATCAGTGGTATCTTTGATGGCGCTCTCTTTGATCGGTGCCGGAATTATATCCTTAGAAAACGCTATAGCTATTATTTTTGGTTCCAACATCGGTACAACTGCCACATCGTGGATCATTGCACTTATGGGTTTTAAGGTTGATGTAAAGTTGCTTGCATACAGCATGATAGCTATTGGAGGCATAGGTGCTGTAATGGCAGAAGAGTCATCTCGCCTGAAATATACATTCGGTATTATTATTGGCTTTGGTCTTATTTTTTTAGGGCTAGATGGTATGAAAAGTAATGTGTCAGTTTTTTCCAATACATTTGATATGGCAAAGTATGCTGATCTCAATCCATATCTTTTTTCGATTATAGGTTTTTTGCTTACAGCAATGATACAATCAAGCTCAGCTTCTATAGCAATAGCTCAAAGTATGCTTTTTGGACACATGATCAGCTTTGAAATGGCAGCAGCTTTTGTGATCGGATCAAACGTGGGAACAACTGTAACAGTGATGTTGGGAGCAATTGGCGGTACACCCGATAAAAAACGTACTGCCGTTGCTCACCTTTTTTTCAACTTCTTTACCGGCATAATAGCCCTTTTGCTTCTTTTTCCGCTAGTCTCTTTGGTTAATTTTATTAGTATTTGGAATGATCCGGTTGTAAATATTGCATTGTTCCATACTGTATTTAATTTTTTGGGAGTGTTGCTATGGTATCCGTTTATTGCTTTTCTGGCAAAAGGATTGATGCTTCTTTTCAAGACAAAAAAGAGACAGGTCACGCAATATATCCAAGATGTATCAGTAGACCTTCCTGATGTGGCGGTCATTGCACTAGAGAAAGAAATCATATATCTTGCAAGTAAAATTGAAAATTTTGCCTTGTTATCTATCGGAGTATCTCCAGCCAAAGCGCTCAATGAGCAAATTGGCATAGACAAGCTCTTAAAGGAACACAATGATTATTTTGATATACGATATGACAAACTATATAGAGATATTAGACTTTTAGCAGGAGAGATATTTGATTTTGCGATGATGCTTTCTGCCAATATCACAGATAAAGCCAAGCTCGAACAGATAGAAAAAATGATCAAAGCAGTGACATATCTTGCCACAGCAGCGAAATCAATAAAAGATATACTGAATGATCTTGAGTTTTTTAATGATACTCAGACTTCAGAAGAACAGCAATTTTACAAAAATCTTAGATACCAGATACTTACAAGCGTAATAATTTTTCATGCAGCCAAAAAAGGCGACATAGCAGCTATATCAGAAATTGAGACAAGTTATAGCAAAATAAAAGAGTCTTATAAAAACAGTGTAGAGATACTTTCTGATATCATAAAGAATAGAAACATTCCTAGAGAAGTGAATATAATTGCTATTAATGATATGCATTTAAGCAAAAGTTTCAGCAAGTCTCTTAGAAATTTTATATACCTTATGCA
>Ga0265293_10011065_pt1 | contig 12406 bp, 11 predicted proteins | sample Munlanlewell138R_FD_192505 | JGI IMG/M metagenome (GOLD analysis project Ga0265293, IMG submission 192505) | Leachate microbial communities from a municipal landfill in Southern Ontario, Canada - Leachate well 138R | ecosystem: Engineered > Solid waste > Landfill > Unclassified | place: Canada... | reverse complement strand
CCAGGGGGGATTGAAGTGCGGTCATGGCTAGGCTCCTTGATGATGATGAAAAGAGCGATGGAACACAGGTGGAAACAGGTTCACGCAGCGAGATCGAACACCAGCACCTCGGCCTGGCGCCCACCGGCGAGCGCAATCAGAGGCTCGTCGGCCAGCACGGCCGCGTCGCCCCCCTTCAGGCGCTGGCCATTGATGTCCAGCTCGCCCTGCACCACATGGACATAGCCCTTGCGGCCCGGGGCCAGCGCCAGCTCGGCCGTTTCCACGCCGTCCAGCAGCCCTGCGTACAGAGCAGCATCGGCGTGGATGGTGACGGAGCCGTCGGCGCCATCGGGGGATGCGACCAGTCGCAGCCTGCCACGCTTTTGCTCGGCTGGGAAGCTTTTTTGCTCGTAGCTGGGCCCGATGCCACGCTGGTTGGGCTCGATCCAGATCTGCAGGAAGTGCGTGGTCTGGTCCGGCGCATGGTTGAACTCGCTGTGGCGCACGCCGGTGCCCGCGCTCATGCGCTGCACGTCGCCGGGGGGAATGCCCTTGACGTTGCCCATGCTGTCCTTGTGGGCCAGGTTGCCCTGCAGGACGTAGCTGATGATCTCCATGTCGCGGTGGCTGTGCGCGCCAAAACCGGTGCCCGGCGCGATGCGGTCCTCGTTGATCACGCGCAGGTTGCCCCAGCCCATCCAGGCCGGATCGAAGTAGTCGGCAAACGAAAACGAATGGAAGCTCTTGAGCCAGCCGTGGTCGGCATAGCCACGGGCTTCGGCACGGCGGATGTTCATCATGACAGGCTCCTTTCGACGGGGATGCGGGCTCTGAGCGAACCCGATGGCATCCATTGTCAAAAGATCCAACCCCATTTGGTTTGCATTGAATTGATGGCATCATTCAATTCAGATGAACCAAGGAGGCAGTGCCATGGCCACCCCACTGACCCGTTCCGCGCTGTCGCCCGAGAACCTGGGCCTGATCGAGGCGGTCGCCCGCCTGGGCAGCATGGCCGCCGCCGCGCGCGAACTGGGCATGGTGCCCAGCGCCCTGACCTACCGCGTGCGGCAGGTCGAGGACGCGCTGGATGTGCTGCTGTTCGACCGCAGCGCACGCCGCGCCCGGCTGACGCCGGCGGGTGAGGAGTTGCTGCACGCCGGCCGTTATCTGCTCGAAGAGCTCGACGCCGTGGCCAAGCGCGTGCGGCGCGTGGCCACCGGCTGGGAACCCGAACTGACCATCGCCGCCGACGCCATCATCGCGCGCGCCACCCTGTTCGAGCTGTGCGAGGCCTTTTATGCCGAACAGGCACCGACGCGGCTGAAACTGCGCTCCGAGACGCTGTCGGGCACGGCGGACGCGCTGCGCGATGGCCTGGCCGACCTGGCGCTGGGCATTGCCAGCGACTCCATGCCCAGCGTCCCCGACATCCATACCAGCCCGCTCGGCACGGTCGATTTCGTTTTCGCCGTGGCGCCGAACCATCCGCTGGCGGCGCTGGACCATCCCCTCAGCGACGATGACCGGCGGCAGTATCGCGCGGTGGCGGTGGCCGACAGCACCGTCAAGGGCCGCGGGCTGACCCACAACCTGGCCCCCGGGCAAGACGTGCTCACGGTACCCGGCATGCATTTCAAGCTCGAAGCCCAGTTGCGCGGACTCGGCGTCGGCTTTCTGCCCCTGCCGCTGGCGCAGCCCTTCATCGTCGCCGGTCGTCTGGTGGTCAAGCCGGTGCAGGGCAGCACCCGGATGCTCCGGATGCATTACGCCTGGCGCCAGCGCCGTGGCACCAGCGGTCAGGGGCGTGCCCTGCGCTGGTGGCTCGACCGACTGCAACACCCCGGCACGCGACATGCGCTGCTGCACAACCATCACCAAAGCTGACTGACGCGGCGCGCCTGCGCGCTGCTACAGTGGATCCACCTTTCCTGCCCGAGTACGCACCATGCCCCAACGCCCGAACCGCACTTCGCCCTCCCGCCGCACGTCGGCACCGGCACCGGCCCTGCATGTGGCCGTGGTTGGTGCGGGCATCGCCGGCATTGCCTGTGCACGCACCTTGCTGCAGGCCGGCCACCGCGTCACGCTGCTCGAGCAGGAGGCGGCCGTGGGCGGCCGGATGACGACGCTGGCTACCCCGTTCGGCGGTTTCGACCCGGGTGTGCAGTACTTCACCGTGCGTGACCCGCGCTTTCGCCGCGTGCTGGACGACACACCCGCCCTCGTGCGCCCCTGGAGCGTGAGCACGGTGCGCGTGCTCGACGAGCTCGGTCATGTACTGGCCAGCGCACCACCGCCGAGCGAGCCGCACTATGTCGCCAAGCCAGGCATGGTCTCGTTGCTGAACCACTGGGCCGAACCCCTTGATCAGCCTGAGCGTTTCGGCGGCCTGCCCGCACGCCTGTTGCTCTCGCACAAGGTCACACGGATCGAACGCGACGCGCTGGCGCCGACCCGCTGGCAGTTGCGCACCGACGACGGCAGTGATGCGCCCCAACCCGGACAGGCGGTGCTGGGCGGGTTCGACCGCGTGGTGCTGGCGCTGCCCCCGCTCGCATCGGCGGGCCTGCTGGCGGCGTCGGATCTGGCCCCCCGCATGCGCCAGCGCCTGACCGGTGTGTCCGTGGCGCCCTGCTGGACACTGCTGCTGGCGTTCCCTCAGGCCAGCCAGCCGGGCATGGGCAGTTTTGGTCCCCACTGGAACGCCGCGCGCAGCACGCACCACCGCATCAGCTGGCTGGCGCGCGAGAACTGCAAACCGGGCCGGGGCAGCATCGAGCGCTGGACGGTCCAAGCCAGCCCGGCCTGGTCGGCTCGCCACCTGAACGACAGCGAAGAACGCGTGCGCGACAAGCTGCTCAAGGGATTCGCCGAAATCACCGGCATCCGTGCCACCCCGCCCTTTGCCATGGCGCATCAATGGCCCCAGGCGCAGACGGAACAACCGCTGGGCCAGAGCCACCTGCTCGATGCCAAACTGGGCCTCGGCCTGTGCGGCGACTGGTGCCTGGGCCACCGGGTCGAGGACGCGTTCATCTCCGGCCTGGAACTGGCACTGGCCATGGCGTGAACTACCGCGGACGGTTCGCCCCCTCGCCCACGGGGCCACTGCACGCAGGCTCGCTGGTGGCCGCACTGGCGAGCTGGCTGGATGCGCGCGCTCACGGCGGCGTCTGGCTGGTGCGCATCGAAGATGTGGACACCCCGCGATGCGTGCCCGGTGCCGACCGGCTCATCCTGCAGCAGCTCGCCGCCTGCGGCCTGCACAGCGACGAACCCGTGCTGTGGCAATCGGCCCGGGGGGCTCACTACCAGCGGGCACTGGACGAACTGGCAGGCCGCGGACGCGCCTACCCCTGTGCCTGCTCACGCAAGGACATCGAGGCCGCACTGCAGGCGCAGGGGCGAACGCGCGCGCGGCACCATGCGGCGGTCTACCCAGGCACCTGCCGCCCGGAAAACGGCGGCCTGCGTGGACGCCCGGCCCGCGCCTGGCGCTTCCACCTGGGTGAGGACACCGAGGTTCGCTGGACGGACCGCCGCCTCGGCCCGCAAATGCAGGATGTGGCGGTCGATGTCGGTGACTTCGTGCTGCGGCGCGCTGACGGCCTGTGGGCCTACCAGCTCGCCGTGGTGGTGGATGACGCGGCACAGGGCATCACCCATGTGGTCCGCGGCGAGGACCTGACGGACAACACACCGCGGCAGATCCTGTTGCAGCGCGCCCTGGGCCTGCCCACGCCCGCCTACCTGCACACGCCGCTGGTGCGAGGTGACAACGGCGAAAAGCTCAGCAAACAGAACGGCGCCCGCGCGCTGGACCTGTCGGACCCGCTGGCCGCCCTGAACCAGGCCGCCGCCGTGCTCGGCCTGCCGCCCATGACAGGCAGCGTCCCCGATGCCCTGGCCCGCTGGGCTGCGGCCTGGCCCTCTACAATCAGCGCCCACCCTGCCAGCTCGCCCGAACCATGACCGATCCCCGCCACGCCTCGCGCACGCCCCCCGAGAACGGCGCCTACCTGCGCCAGATCAAGAGCTACGTGCTCCGCGCCGGTCGCATGGGTCCCGGGCAGCAGCGCGCCTTCGAGCTGTACGGCCCGCGCTTCCTGCTCCCCTACGACGCGAGCCGTCAGCTCGACCTGGCCCAGGTGTTCGGGCGCGAGGCGCCGCTGATCATGGAAATCGGCTTCGGCATGGGCAATGCCACGGCCCAGATCGCGCAGAGCCGCCCCGACGACAACTTCCTGTGCTGCGAGGTGCACGAGCCCGGCGTGGGCGCGCTGCTCAAGCTGTGCGGCGAGCAGGACATCGGGAACATCCGCATCTTCCAGCACGACGCGGTCGAGGTGCTGGACCACATGCTGCCCGAGCAAAGCCTGGACGGCGTGCACATCTTCTTTCCCGACCCGTGGCACAAGAGCCGCCACCACAAGCGGCGCCTGATCCAGCCACCGTTCGTGAACCGGCTGGCCAGGCACCTCAAGCCCGGCGGCTACATCCACCTGGCCACGGACTGGCAGCCCTATGCCGAGCAGATGCTGGAAGTGCTCTCGGCCGAACCGCTGCTGGCCAACACGGCCGCTGGGGCGGGTCTGGGCGGCTATGCCCCCAAGCCGGACTACCGGCCCCTGACCAAGTTCGAGAACCGCGGCCTGAAGCTCGGCCACGGCGTGTGGGACCTGGTTTTCCGGCGCCGCTGAGCGCCAGCCGGCTCAATCGTCATCCGGGGGTTCGTCCGATCCCAGCGCCGCATCGACGCCCGCGCCGATGAGCTTGCCACCGACGCGCGCGGTCCCGACCGCCGCGTCAACCGCCAACCCGGCCACCCCCACCACCGCCGAGGCCGCCACATCGACGGCGGCCACCACCGCACAGCCCTGCAACAGCACGCAGGCGAGCACCACCGCCGCACCGCGGCGAAGAAGGCCAGCGCCACCGGGGAATGGGCCGGCAACGGCGGCCGGTGCGGGTGTGGATGGTTCAGGCATGGCGGTGCTGGCGCGATCGGTGGCGAAACGGCCGAGAATACCGGTTTTTCCCTTGCCCCTCGCTTTGCCATCGTGGCCCGCCCGCCCAAAAACCTGCTCATCCCGACCCGTGACGGCATCTCGCCCAGTTGCGTCGCGCTGCCAGCCACCGGAGCGGACTGCCCGTGGCCGACGACGGTCGACTTCCTTGCCGAACGCCTGCCGGCCGTCACGCGCGAGGACTGGTGCCGGCGCATGGCCAGCGGCGAGGTGCTGGACGACGCGGGCCAGCCGGTGCATGCCGACGCGCCCTACCGCGGCGGACAGCGCCTGTACTACTGGCGCTCCCTCCCCCACGAACACCGCGTGCCCTTCGAGGCGACGGTGCTGCACCTGGACGAGCACCTGCTGGTGGCGGACAAGCCGCACTTCCTGCCCGTCACGCCCACCGGCCGGTTCGTCCGCGAGACGCTGCTGGTCCGGCTCAAGCGGTCCACGGGCATCGACTCGCTCAGCCCCATCCACCGCATCGACCGGGAGACCGCAGGGCTGGTGCTCTTCAGCGTGCGCCCGCAGGATCGCGGCGCCTACCAGGCGCTGTTCCGCGCACGGCAGGTGGACAAGACCTACGAGGCCATCGCCCCGGGCCCGGCCGAAGGGGCGGCCCTCCACTCGGCAACCGTCATCCAGCGCAGCCGCATCGAGGAAGATCCGTCGGCCTTCTTCCGCATGATCGAGACCGATGGCGAGGCCAACAGCGAAACCCGCATCACCCTGACCGAGCGGCGCGGCACCTGGGCGCGGTACGCGCTGGCACCGGTCACCGGCAAGCGCCACCAGTTGCGTGTGCACATGAACGCGCTGGGCCTGCCGATCGCCGGCGACCAGTTCTACCCCACGGTACGCCGGGGGCCCGGCGAGCCCGAAGACTACGCCGAGCCGCTGCGCCTGCTGGCGCGCAGCATCGCGTTCACCGACCCGGTGACCGGCCAGCCCCGCCGTTTCGACAGCCGGCTGGCGCTGGCCTGGCCGGGCGCCTGATCAGGCGGTGATTTCGCGCGCGCTGATCTGGTACTTGAAGTCGTCCGGGTTGTAGGAGTCGACACGCTGGCCGCCGGTTTCGGCCACCGGGTACATCAGGAAGCCAAGCTCCGGACCTTGCGCGCCGGGCAGCGCCAGGTCGTGACCCATGTTCCAGCCCACCCAGTTGCCTTCCCAGCCGCCGTACAGGGCGCGGTTGACGGGCGCGACCACCGGGTGATCGGTGGTCTTGATCCATTCGGCCGTTTCCTGGCGCTGAACCTTGGCCACGTCGGCCGGGTCCATCGCCACCCAGCCCAGACCGGCCAGGTACACCTCGGCACGGCAGTGCTGGGCGCCCTTGAGGCTGGCGGAGTTGGCACCGAGCTCCTTGTAGCCGAAGGCCGACGGGGCCAGGCGCAGGCCATACACGTCGCGCGCCGGCACGCCCGCGGCGCGGCACAGGCCCACGAAGATGGCATTCAGGTCGGCACACTTGCCACCCAGGTTGCCGGTTTCCAGCATGGTCTTGATGTCGCCTTCGCCACAGCCGCGCACCTTGGGTTCACGGTAGGTATTGGCCACCACCCAGTCGTAGATCGCCCGCACCTTCTCGCGGTCGGTGCGCGCACCCTGCGTGGCCTTGAGCGCAGTCTCGCGCACGATGCCGTCGGTGGGCAGCAGGCGGGTGGGCCGGGTCCAGAAACGCAGCGACGCGGCATCCGCGGCCGGCGCATCGCCGCGCCGGGTGAAGTCGGCCTGGCGGTTGCGCGTCTGCACGCGGCTGGTCAGCTCCACGTAGGGCGTGGCGCCCGACTTCCCGAAAGTCACGTGCAGCATGCGCACACCGTACAGGCCGTCCTCGAGGAACCGGGCCGCGCCGTTGGTCTGGACGCTGCTGGTCAATGACCGCTGCCAGTCACTCTCGATCGAGGGCACCGGCAGCCAGACCTGGGTCGGGCCTTCGGGGAAGGCAATGTCCACCCGTGTGGTGACATCGAAGCTGCGCCAGTTGCCCGGCTCGGGCGCAAAGCGGCGCCGCTCGGGCGCCTGCGCCCAGGCATGGCCCGCAGGCAGCGAGATGGCACTGGCGGCCGCGGTCGCGGCGGCGCAGCGCAGGAAGTGACGGCGATCCTGGTTCATACAGAGAACTCCTGGTCTGATCAGCAAAAAGCCGAGCCGCGCACACAGGGCGCAGCGCATGGCTCACGGGAAAGCGAAGAATAACCGGATGGCGGCGCGCGCGCCGTCAGGGCCTGGCAAGCCGCTCCACCCAGTCCAGCGCGACGGACTGGCTCCAGTCCACCTCGCCCCGGACGACATGCCTGGCATGCCCTTGCGGGTCGATCAGTAAGGTGGTCGGGAAGACCTTCACCCCCCAGGCCCGGGCCACCTCACCCGCCGGGTCGAGCAGCACGGGCACGCGCCATTGCTGGGACGCCACAAAACGGGCGACCGTTCGCGGCGACTCCTTGAAGTTGACCGCCAGAACGGCCACACGGTCTTCGCCAAGCAACTCGGGCACCGCCTGCAGCAGCGGCATCTCCACCCGGCACGGTGCGCACCAGCTGGCCCAGAAGTTGACCAGCACCACTTTGCCGCGCAGCGATGCCAGGTCCGTCATGCGCCCCTGCAGATCGGGCGCCCGCAAGGCGGGCATGGGCTGGCCGGCCGGCCAGTCGGCCTTGTCCACCCCGGGCAGCTCGCCCTGGCCCTGCGCCCGCACCGGCCCCGCGGCCAGCCCCGCTGCCACCAGACCCAGCATCCGCAGGACCCGCCGGCGAGGGGAACAGGTGCCGGCCATGGCCGTCAGGCGCGCTCGGCCACCCAGACCTGCACGCTCGCCAGTGCGGCCGGCAGGGCCGCGGCGTCGGTGCCGCCGGCCATGGCCATGTCGGGCTTGCCGCCGCCCTTGCCACCCACCTGCTGGGCGACGAAATTGACCAGCTCGCCGGCCTTGACCTTGCCCGTGCTGTCGGTGGTCACGCCCGCGGCCAGTTGCACCTTGGCACCATCGACGGCGGCCAGCACGATGACGGCGGTCTTGAGCTTGTTCTTGAGCTGGTCCATGGTCTCGCGCAGGGTCTTGGCGTCGGCGCCGTCCAGGCGCGCGGCCAGCACCTTCAGGCCCTTGACGTCCACGGCCTGGCCCGCCAGCTCGTCGCCCTGGCTGGAAGCCAGCTTGCTCTTGAGCGCGGCGATTTCCTTTTCCAGCGCCTTCACCTGGTCCAGCACCTGGCCGACGCGACCGGTCAGCTCGGTGGTCGGCGCCTTGAGCACGCCGGCCGCCTCTTCCACGGTCGATTCCAGCTGCTGCAGATAGGCCAGCGCGTTCGTGCCCGTCACGGCCTCGATGCGGCGCACGCCGGCGGCCACACCCCCTTCGGCCACCACCTTGAACAGGCCGATGTCGCCGGTGCGCTGCACGTGCGTGCCGCCGCACAGCTCGCGGCTGGAGCCGATGTCGAGCACGCGCACACTGTCGCCGTACTTCTCGCCGAACAGCATCATGGCGCCGGTGGCCTTGGCCGACTCGATGTCCATGACGCGCGCCTGCGTGGGTGCGTTGGCCAGCACCTCGGCGTTGACGATGGCCTCGATGCGACGGATTTCGTCGCTCGTGACGGGTGCATTGTGTGCAAAGTCGAAGCGGGTGCGTTCGGCGTTGACCAACGAACCCTTTTGCTGGACGTGTTCGCCCAGCACCTCGCGCAGCGCCTTGTGCATCAGGTGGGTGGCGCTGTGGTTGCGCACCGTGGCCGCGCGCAGTTCGGTGTTCACGGCCGCCGTCACGGCATCGCCCACGGCGAGCGTGCCCTCGACCAGCGTGCCGTGGTGACCGAACACATCGGCCTTGATCTTTTGCGTATCGGCCACGTCGAAACGCGCCAGGGGCGTGTGGATGACCCCCTGATCTCCGACCTGGCCACCGCTTTCGGCATAGAACGGTGTGGTGTCGAGCACGACCACGCCGTCCTGGCCGGCCTTGAGCTCGGCCACCGGCGTGCCGTCCACGTACAGGGCCACCACCTTGGCCTGCTCCTGCAGCGACCCGTAGCCGGTGAAGGTGTTGCTGGCGCCGTCGTAGTCGAGCAGCTTGTCCATCTTGAACTTGCCGGCTGCCCGCGCCTGCGCCTTCTGCTTTTCCATCGCCGCGTTGAAGCCGGCTTCGTCCACGCCCACACCGCGCTCGCGGCAGACGTCATTGGTCAGGTCCAGCGGGAAGCCGTAGGTGTCGTGCAGCTTGAAGGCCACCTCACCGGGCAGCAGCTTCTCCCCTCCGGAGAGGGCGGCATCCAGAATCTCCATGCCGTTTTCCAGCGTCTCGTAAAAACGCTCTTCCTCGGCCTTGAGCACCTCGGTGATGCGTTGCTCCTGCTCGGCCAGGCGGGGGTAGGCCTGGCCCATCTGCTGCGCCAGATCCCGGACCAGTTTGTGAAAAAACGGGCTTTTCTGCCCCAGCTTGTAGCCGTGACGGATGGCGCGGCGCACGATGCGGCGCTGCACGTAGCCGCGGCCTTCGTTGGAGGGGATCACGCCATCGCAGATGAGAAAGGCCGTGGCGCGGATGTGGTCGGCGATGACCTTGAGCGAGGGGTTGGCCAGGTCGGCGCAGCCGGTTTCGCGCGCCGCGGCCTTGATCAGCGCGTCGAACAGATCGATCTCGTAGTTGCTGTGCACATGCTGCAGGATGGCCGCCAGGCGCTCCAGGCCCATGCCGGTGTCCACGCAGGGCGCCGGCAGCGGCGTGACCGAGCCGTCCTCGTGCATCTCGAACTGCATGAACACGTGGTTCCAGATCTCGATGAAGCGGTCGCCGTCCTCGTCGGGGCTGCCCGGAGGGCCGCCGGGGATCTCGGGGCCGTGGTCGTAGAAGATTTCGGAGCACGGGCCGCAGGGGCCGGTGTCGGCCATCATCCAGAAGTTGTCGCTCTTGTAGCGGCCACCCTTGTTGTCACCGATGCGGATCACGCGCTCGGGCGGCAGACCGATGATCTGCGTCCAGATGCCGTAGGCCTCGTCATCCTCCGCGTACACCGTCGCCAGCAGGCGCTCCGGCGGCAGACCATAGACCTTGGTCAGCAGCTCCCAGCCCCACTCGATGCTCTCCTTCTTGAAGTAGTCGCCAAAGGACCAGTTGCCCAGCATCTCGAAAAAGGTGTGGTGCCGCGCGGTGTAGCCCACGTTCTCCAGATCGTTGTGCTTGCCACCGGCGCGCAGGCAGGTCTGCACGCTGGCCGCGCGCGTGTAGGGGCGCTTGTCGGTGCCCAGGAACACGTCCTTGAACTGCACCATGCCCGAGTTGGTGAACATCAGGGTCGGGTCGTTGCCGGGCACGAGGGGGCTGGAGGCCACGATGGTGTGACCCTTGGCCGCAAAGAAGTCCAGAAATGTCTTGCGGATGTCGGCGACGGAAACAGGAACGGTCATGGTGTGAGGGTGTGGGTCTCTGAAAGCGCCACGCCGGCGCCTGAAACCCTCCATTTTCCTATATATGGCAGCCCATGCGCCACCGATCTATGCTTGGCGCTTTGCCGGGCCGTGGTCACAAGCTGTTTAACATGACCGACAGTGCCTGCTTCCCGAGCTCACCCACTTTCACCGCACGGAGACACCATGGACATGAAAACTTCCCCCCTGGCCCAACTCAATGACCCATCCCTGCTCAAGACGGACGGCCTGATCAACGGGCAGTGGGTCCCGGGCCTCACCCGCTTCGACGTCCACGACCCGGCCACGGGCCAGAAAATCGCCGATGTCGCCAACCTCGGCCCGGCCGAGGCCGAGCAGGCCATCAGCGCGGCCAACGCCGCCTGGCCTGCCTGGCGCAGCAAGACGGCCAAGGAGCGCAGCATCATCCTGCGCAAGTGGTTCGACCTGCTGATGGCCAACCAGGAGGACCTCGGTCGCCTGATGACCGCCGAGCAGGGCAAACCGCTGCCCGAAGCCAAGGGTGAGGTCGCCTACGGCGCCAGCTTCGTCGAGTGGTTCGCCGAGGAAGCCAAGCGCGTCAACGGCGAGACCCTGCCGACCTTCGACAACAACCGCCGCCTGCTGGTGCTGCGCCAGCCGATCGGTGTCTGCGCCGCGATCACGCCGTGGAACTTCCCGCTGGCCATGATCACGCGCAAGGTCGCGCCCGCCCTGGCCGCCGGCTGCCCGGTGGTCATCAAGCCGGCCGAACTCACGCCGCTGACCGCGCTGGCCGTGGCCGAACTGGCCGTGCGCGCCGGCATCCCTGCTGGCGTGCTCAACGTGATCACCGCCGACGCCGACAACTCCATCGCCGTGGGCAAGGTGCTGTGTGCCAGCGACGTGGTGCGCCACCTCTCGTTCACCGGCTCGACCGAGGTCGGCCGCATCCTCATGGCGCAATGCGCGCCCACGGTCAAGAAGCTCTCGCTCGAACTCGGCGGCAACGCGCCGTTCATCGTGTTCGACGACGCCGACATCGATTCGGCCGTCGAAGGCGCCATCGCCAGCAAGTACCGCAACGCGGGCCAGACCTGCGTCTGCGCCAACCGCTTCTACGTGCAGGCCGGCGTGTACGACGAGTTCGTGCAGAAGTTCGCCGCCCGCGTCAAGGGCTTCAAGGTCGGCAACGGTTTCGAGGACGGCGTGGTACAGGGCCCACTGATCGAGGATGCCGCGGTACAGAAAGTGCAGCGCCACGTCGAGGATGCCGTGGCCAGGGGCGGTACGGTGGTGACCGGCGGCCAAAAGCTGCAAGGCCAGTTCTTCGAGCCCACCGTGGTGGCCAACGCCACGCCCGACATGCTGTGCGCGCGCGAGGAAACCTTCGGCCCGTTCGCGCCCATCTTCAGGTTCGAGACCGAGCAGGAAGCCATCGACGCGGCCAACGCCACCGAGTTCGGCCTGGCCAGCTACTTCTACAGCCGCGACGTCGGCCGCATCTTCCGCGTTGGCGAGGCGCTGGAATACGGCATGGTCGGCATCAACGTGGGCATCCTGGCCACCGAGCACGTGCCCTTCGGCGGCGTCAAGCAGTCGGGCCTGGGCCGGGAAGGCTCGCACCACGGCATGGACGACTACGTCGAGATCAAGTACCTCTGCGTCGGCGACGTCCTGAAATAAGGTGTCGCAACCCGGGAGTGAAAATAATTCACTCCCGATGGGTAAAAACCCTGTTTCAGCTCATGCATCTCTCCTCCCAAGATGGGGGGTCTGGATGGTCCAGGCACCCCATGTAGAAGGAGACAACGATGACGCAGAGCAGCAGTAGTACCCGCCGCCGCAACCTCCTGAAGGGCGCTGCCGTGGCGGCCAGCGCCATGTCGGTACCCATGGTCAGCCAGGCACAGACGATCACCTGGCGCTTCCAGAGCACCTGGCCAGCGAAGGACATCTTCCACGAATTCGCGCAGGACTACGCGAAGAAAATCAACGACATGGCCGGCAACCGCCTGAAGATC
>Ga0265293_10011063_pt1 | contig 12407 bp, 16 predicted proteins | sample Munlanlewell138R_FD_192505 | JGI IMG/M metagenome (GOLD analysis project Ga0265293, IMG submission 192505) | Leachate microbial communities from a municipal landfill in Southern Ontario, Canada - Leachate well 138R | ecosystem: Engineered > Solid waste > Landfill > Unclassified | place: Canada... | reverse complement strand
AGGCCTGAAAGGAAAGATTGAAAGGTTCATTAAAGTGTATAATCATAATAGTAAGATGTACGGAGAAGTTATAATAATAACTTACAAAGTAAAGATTATCGGAGGAAATTTAAGAGCCGGTGATGATGCAGAACAGGCAAAATTTTTTGATGTTAACCAGCTTCCCGCACTTGCATTTTCCTTTCAGGAAGACGCAGTAGAACAGGTAACAGGAATACTCTTATAAAAAGATAAAAAGTTAGAGGTAAAAAGAATGAGTGATATTAAATTTTTTAAAAAAGATGAGTTGAAGGTTAAAAATGTTCTGAAAAGTTCGCAATTAAGAGCAGTCGCTAACGAACATGTAATGATTACATTATTTGATTTCGGTCCAGAGGATGAGGTTATGCCTAATCATAATCATCCTCATGAACAGATAACTTTTGTTTTAAGAGGCTCTGTAAGAATGATTTCTGGAGAAAAAAGTCAGGTGCTTAATACCGGCCAGGGTGCGATAATACCACCGGATGTTGAACATAAAATAATTGCGCTGGAAAAAGAAAGTCAGGTAATGGATGTCTTTTACCCCCTCAGGGAAGAGTATTTATCTTAAGAGCAGAATGAAAACTAGAAAGCGAGAAATTTTTATGAAAGTTTTAGCTATTGATTATGATGGAGTTATAGTAGACAGTGTGATGGATTCCCTTTTTGTTAGCCATAATGCCTATTTGAAAGTATTTGGTAGTAATAGTAAAAAGATATTCGGAGGAAAAACTTTTACCCTTAAAAATTGGACAGTAATACAAAAAAAATATAAAAAAGAAATAGAAAAATATCGCTCTCTTCGGCCATATATTCGAGGAGCTACCGATTATGGTTTAATCCAGAAGATGCTGGAAGAAGGTAAGGATGTACAAAGCCAACAGGAATTTGATGAATACAGACAGTCAGTTGAATTTGATTTTCAGAAATTTCATGATGCCTTCTACCAGGCAAGAAAAGATACACAGGACGAGAGTTTTGAAGACTGGCTTAGTTTAGAACCTCCCTATGAAATAGTACTTAAAGGAATTCGCAAATTTGTTCAGCAAGGAATCAAGGTAATTGTTGCTACTTCCAATCGACGAGAATATATCGCCAGCGTATTCCCTGCTGAATATTATGACATTCCGATTGGTGTTGACGATATTCTTGATTTTAGCTTTGGAGAAGACAAGTCAAGCCAGATGCATCATATCTGCGACAAATATAATGTTGATTATCAAGACATTTTTTTTGTTGATGACCAATTAGCTCATCTGGAGCAAACCAGAAAATTAGGAATTAATGTTTTTTTGGCAGGATGGAGTTATGCTACCATGCAGCAGAAAGAAATAGCTAGAGAAGAAAAGATCCCTGTCATTGAGAAGGAAAAAGATTTTTATTCTGTGATAAAAAAATATTTAAAAAATGAATAATTAGGAGGAAAGAATTATGAAAGTAACTGATTACCATAAAGTTCCGGCAGAAGCAGTTGAAATGGATGAGGCAAAAGGTGTTAAGGTAAGATGGCTTATTTCAGATAAAGACAACGCCAAAAATTTTGCTATGAGACTGTTTGAGGTTCAACCAGGTGGATATTCTCCTTATCATATTCATGATTGGGAACATGAAGTGTTTGTACTGGAAGGAGAGGGAGAAGCAAAAATAGATGAAAAAAGTTATTCCATAAAAAAAGACTCTGTTGTATTTGTTGAACCAGGTCAGAAACACACCTTTAAAAATACCGGTGACAGTCTATTAAAGTTTCTTTGTCTGATTCCATATAAGTAGGTTATTAATTTTTAATTTCTAAAGAAATAGAATTTTAAAAAAATGCGGAGTTTTCAATGAAGATACTGGCAGTTGATTTTGACGGAGTAATAAGTGATAGTGCTTTAAAATCATTGTTTGTCAGCCATAATGCTTATTGCCGTTATTTTGGAGATGAGGTGAAAAAGAATTTTGGCGGTGAATGTTTTACTTTTGAAAATTGGGAGAGAATGAAAAGAGAATACAGACGAGAAATGAAAAAATATCGCCTGCTCCGTTCTTATATAGAACTATCATGTGATTTTTTTGTGATGATAAAAATTATCGAAGAACAGATTGAGGTAAAAAATCAGCAGGAATTTAGAGAAATTCGCAACCAACTGAATTTTAATTATGATTTCTTCCATGAATTATTTTTCCAGGAAAAGGAAAGATGGCAAAATAAAGATTTTAAAAAATGGTTCTCCCTATCTCCTCCTTTTAAACATGTAACAATGGGAATAAAAAAATTTCTGGAAGAAGACAAAAAAGTTGTCATTGCCACATCTAATCTGGGTAAGGCAATTCATCCGGCTTTTCATTCGGATTATCTGGGGTTTTCAATTGATTTGGAAGATATTTTTGATAAGAATTATGGAAAAAATAAATCTGATCATATGAAGGGAATAGCTGGCCAATATGGTGTTGATTTTAAAGATATATATTTTATTGATGATCAGCTGAGTTACCTGGAGGAAACGCAGCCATTAGGAATAAACCCTTTCCTTGCCGGGTGGGGTTATTGTACAAATGAACATAAAAAAATTGCACGAGATAAGGGAATTATTGTTATTGAAAGAGAAGAAAAGTTTTATCCACTATTTGAAAAATTATTGTTTTAAGGATAAGGTATAAATAAAACTATTATTAAAAATGATGTTGTGGGAAAAATAAATATCATATTTAAGGAGGAATAAATGTATAAAGATTTAAATCCGAGAAGAAAGATATTAATGGGGCCGGGTCCCAGTGATGTCCATCCCCGTGTATTGAAGGCTATGTCTACTCCGCTGGTAGGTCATCTTGACCCTGATTTTCTGGAAATTATGAACGAGACCAGGGATATGTTAAGAGAGGTATTTCAGACAAAAAATGAGCTCACTATTGCTTTATCCGGTACAGGAAGTGCCGGCATGGAGGCTGCTCTGGTAAATATGCTGGAGCCGGGTGATAAGGCAATAATATGCATTAACGGTTTATTTGCCGAGAGAATGGCAGATATAGTAAAAAGGTGTGGTGCAGAACCAATTATAGTTGAAGCAGATTGGGGAGATATTATCAGACCGGAACAGGTTAAGGAAGCCTTTGAAAAAAATAAAAATATAAAACTATTAGCTATTGTACATGCCGAAACATCAACCGGAGTCAGACAACCACTGGAAGAAATCTCTCAAATAACCAAAGAACAAGGAGCTTTTTTTGTAGTTGATGCAGTTACCTCATTAGCAGGTATCCCTGTAGAGACCGATAAATGGAATATTGATGTCATCTATAGCGGTACACAGAAATGCCTTAGCTGTCCTCCGGGATTATCTCCGGTGTCCTTCAGTGGTGATGCTGTTAGATACTTAGAAGGCAGGACTTCTATTATCCGTAGCTGGTATCTGGATGTTAAAATGCTGCAAAGCTATTGGGGCAAGGAGAGATTTTATCATCATACTGCCCCGATTAATATGATTTATGCACTAAGAGAGGCCTTGCGAATGGTTTTGGAAGAAGGTTTAGAAAAAAGATTCCAAAGACATCGGCTGCATTCAGAGGCACTTGTTGCAGGTCTGGAAGCAATGGGATTGGAGATGGTGGCTGCTGCCCAGTATCGTTTGCCTGAACTAAATGCAGTCTTTATTCCGAATGGTATAGATGATGTAACAGTCAGAAAAGCCCTGTTAAATGAATATGGAATTGAAATAGGCGGAGGCTTGGGGAAATTTAAAGGCAAAGCATGGCGAATTGGACTAATGGGCTATTCCTGCTCTAAGGCTAATGTAATGCTATGTTTGGCAGCCCTGGAGAATATCTTGAGAACTCTAAATTATAAAGTTAAGGAGCAGGGTATTTCAGCTGCAAATGAAGTATACAATAAATAAGTTTAAAATTATTTTAGTAAATAAATTATTTAACTAATAAATAAACCGAACTGATAGATTACAAAAAGAGAGAGTACGATAATTGTACTCTCTCTTTTTGTAAAAATATTACTTTTCAAATAATAAACAAAGAGATATCTTCTATTCAATAATAAATCCAATAGTCTGTTCGACTGTTTTTTGGCTAAAAACATCTTTTATTACCAGTAAAAACTGGAATTCCCCAGTAGGGAAAAGGCTGTCCTGAGTAACTGTATTGGTAATCAATATTTCACTATTGGGACTATGAGATAAAAGATGATAATCCAAAAAATCTTTTTGCCCCCATAGAATAGTACCTTCCATATCGAGAATATAGAGATCCTCTTTTATATGAATTTCAAATAAATCTTCCTCAATTTCTTTTATTGTAAAATTTTTAGGTTCAGTGTAAAAATAAATTGTTTCCCCCTGGGAAAAAGAAATATTTTCACGTTCCTGATAAATTCCAAATCCCATTGCTTCCTCTTCGGTAAACTTTAGATTATTCAGTTCCAATGGCGCCTTATCACGGATTAACAGCAAGGCCTTTTCCAATGATTTAACAGCTGTGTTAAAGTCTTGTTTTTCTAAAGCTGTCAGTGATTCTTCAATCAATATCTTTGCTGAATTTTCTGAGGCAATCATAGTCGCAGGAGTGAAAATTAATAGCAAAATTATAATCGAAATACATAAAAATAAATATATTTTTTTCATTTTATATACTCCCATATTTTTAAATTAATTAAGGCATACGGGCATGAGTGATAGGCCAAAAGACTACTGATGCTCTTCCGATAATGTTTTTCTCCGGGACAAATCCCCAAAATCTACTATCACTACTATTTGACCGATTATCACCTAAGACAAAATAAGAGTCTTCAGGAACAATAATTTCCGGCATAGTTTCATAAGAACGATGTTCTATATAATCCTCTTCCAGCTGCTCTCCATTTAAATAAACTGTACCATCAACGATTTTTACTTTATCTCCCTCAACGGCAATTACTCTTTTTATATAATTATGATTCTGGTCAATAGGAGGTTTAAAAATAACAATTTCCCCATGTTTCGGCTCTGTTATTCTATATACAATCTTATTACAGATAAGTCTTTCGCTATTAAAAAGGGTATCCTCCATGGATGCCCCTTTTACCACTGTAACCTGTCCGATAAAGGTAATAATAATAAAAGCAATAATACCGGCACTGACAACTGTCTCAAAAAGCTCTCTCCACATAGATTTTACCTTTTTTTCATTTTTTTCCACATTCAGATTATCTTTACTGTTTTTCATCAATTCCCTCTCTGTTAAATATTTATTGTTTTATAACTAATAAAAATTATATCACATTTATATTATTTTCAATCCAGTTAAAATATATTTTACCAAAAAATACAAACAAGTTATAATAAAAAGTAAATTTATAATAAAATATTTTTTAAAATGGCGGAGGAAATGAATATTCTCACTATTCTATTTGATTTAGATGACACTTTAATATACACATCCAAAATTTATCATCGTTCCCGGAGAAAATTTTTTTCTGCACTGTCCGGATTGGGATTTTTAGAAAATGAAGTGCTGGAAAAATTGGACGAAATTGATATCGGTCATGTTTCCGAACAAGGCTTTACCAAAGAGCGATATTCATACAGTCTTATCAAGACCTATCATTATTTTTGCAAAAAGGCCGGTAGAGAACCAGAGTCAAAAATTGAAAAAGAAATATCTGAAATTGGTTGGAAAGTTTATCTGCAAAAACCGGAACAGGTAAAAGGGGCAAAACAGGTGCTGAATTATTTGAAAAATAAATATAAACTGATTTTAGCAACCTTAGGAGACCCGGAAATACAACATAATAAAATATCCCAGTCAGGTCTACAATCATATTTTTCTGCTATCCATGTTATGAAACACAAAAGTGATGAAGAATATACACAGATTTTAGAGAGACATCAGCTAAAAAAAGAAGACACATGGATAATAGGCAATAGTGTTCGTTCTGATTTAAACCCGGGATTAAGAATAGGTATAAATTGTATTTTAATACCTGCCGGTACCTGGAAGTTTGAAGAAGAGGATCCAATCTCAAATAATTATTTAAGATTGGATTGTTTAACAGATATTCTGGACTATTTGTAGGTTGAATATGAATTAATTAAAAGATGAAAAAACATCCTTCTTATCTCAATATTAATGAAATTGAATTTAACGAACGCATTAAAAAGGCATATCAATATCTAAAGTCTTGCATACTATGTCCTCATCAATGTGGTGTAGACCGGATTTCCGGTCAAAAAGGATTTTGCCGTTCAACAGGGCAAATAGAGATTTCCAGCTTTAATGCCCATTTTGGAGAAGAGCCGCCCATTTCCGGAATTAATGGTTCGGGAACCATATTTTTTTCTAATTGTACTTTGCGTTGTGTATATTGCCAGAATTACCCAATTAGCCAGCTGGGCCATGGCAACAAAATATCTGTATCAGAATTATCCCAAATAATGCTTGCTTTACAAAAACGAAAATGCCATAATATAAATTTAGTGACTCCGACTCATTTTGTACCGCAGATAATAAGTGCGATTAAAAAAGCAAGATCAGGAGGCTTATGCCTACCTATAGTTTATAATACCAGTGGTTATGAATCAGCTGAGACACTTCAGTTGCTCGATGGCATTGTTGATATCTATCTACCAGATATCAAGTATTCTGATGATAAACTTGCGGAAAAATATTCGAAGGCGACAAATTATTCCTTAGTTAATAAAAAGGCCTTACAGGAAATGTATCGGCAGGTAGGAAATCTAAAAGTTGACAGGAAGGGAATAGCAATTTCTGGATTGATAATCAGACATCTGGTCTTGCCGGGTAAATTATCCGGAACAGAAAAAGTATTAAATTGGATTGCTGAAAATATATCTAAGGAGGCTTATATCAGTTTGATGGCACAATATTTTCCGGCTTTTCAGGCTTTAGAATATCCTGAATTGTCTCGAAGAATAACCCGAAATGAGTATAAAAAAGCAAAAGAAATTTTTGACAGATGTGGCCTTGTTAATGGTTGGATCCAGCAAGATAACTAAAGTATTTGCAAATGAAAGGATAAGGAAGACAGTACCTTGAAAGAAGGAAAACCAAACATAAAAGCTGAATTTATATTAATAGGGGTTGTTATAATCTGGGGATATACTTTTCCGGTTATCAAGAATGTCCTGGAAAGCATACCCCCTTTTACTTTTTTGTTTTACCGATTTTTCCTGGCTTTCATAATAATCTATCTGCTTTTTAGAAACAGAATAAAAAGGATTAATTTAATTATTGTTAGAAATGGCTTTATAGTCGGCTTATTCCTTTTTTTAGGCTATTTTGGCCAAACAGTGGGGACTCAATTTACTACTGCGACTAAAACTGCTTTTATTACCGGAATTTCAGTTGTAATGGTGCCCATTTTTGCTTTTTTCTGGATTAAGGAAAGAATCAACCGTAATTCTATAATTGGCGTAATATTTGCAGTATTAGGCCTTTGGTTAATGAATTCCAATGGCACCTTCTATCATATTAATTTAGGGGATTCTCTGGTATTTCTTGGTGCCATTGGTTTTGCTCTCTATGTGATAGCAGTGGATATCTATACAAAAAAATCAGATTATATTCCATTAGTTTTCATGCAGTTGGTCACAGTTTGCTTACTATCTTTTATTGCTGCTGTTATTTTTGAAACTGAAAACCTGCATTTTAATTATGGAAATTCAGTCTGGTGGGCAGTAATAATTAATGGGGTATTTGCTACTGCACTGGCTTTTTATTTACAGAATCGTTTTCAGAGATATTCCAGCCCAACCAAGATTGCCATTATTTTCTCAGCGGAGCCGGCTTTCGGAGCCTTATTTTCACATCTCATATTAGGAGAAATTGTAGGATTCTTTGGATTAATTGGTGCTGTTGCAATATTTTCTGGAATGTATATTGCCCAAATAGAACAAATTGAAAAAATATAATTCAATTTTATCTCTCATATTTTTCAAATAAATTATTTATAATACTTTTTATAAGATATAATTAAGTAAAAAGCAATAATTTTAAAGTTTTTGCATTCCTCATGATTATTCCAAAATATGTCAAAAGAGAGGAGTAGAAAATGATTATAGAAGCTATAAAAAAAAGGAGAAGTGTCAGAAAATATCAACAAAAGGATATTCCTCCGGATATTTTAAATGAAATTATTGAGGCAGCCAGATTAGCACCATCAGCAAGCAATCGTCAACCCCGGAAATTTGTTATTGTCCAGGATAAAGAATTAAAGCAGCAGCTGATGATGGCCAGCAGAAATCAGAAATTTGTTGGAGAAGCTTCTGCTGTTATTGCTGGCTGTGCGACAAATATAAAGCACATAATGCCCAATGGGATTTATGCCTATCCTGTTGATGTATCTATTGCCCTGGAGCATATCAGTCTTCAGGCAGCTGAGCTTGGCCTTGGGACATGCTGGATTGGTGCTTTTGACCAGGAAAAAGTAAAAGAAATATTGAAAATACCAAAAGATGTAGCCATAGTATGCTTGATGACTCTTGGATATCCGGCAGACATTGGTCTTACCAGAGAGCGAAAATCTTTAAAAGAAATTATCTGCTATAATTATTATACTGAATAAATTAAACTCAGCAGGGTGCCTCTACTTGCCAGGGCTGTGCTATTCGCACGATTAAAATATGAAGGGGGTTTTAATAATGCGTAAAATATTGCTGGAAAGAACTAAAATAGGTGAATTCCTAAGCATAGAAGCTAATTTTAATAATAATGAAGACATTGACCTTATATTGTATTCAGTAGATGTTGCATCAAACTGTGTCTTCAAAAAAGAAGAATGGCGAGAATTTGTTGAGTATATTAATAAAATTGACAGGGATTATCAATTATTTATTAAAGAATCTATTGAATGAATTGAAGAAAGGATAAGAATCTATTCTCCAATATTATTTTTACCATTTATTAATTGATCCTTTGTTGGTAGGGGTTAGAAAGATTATCAATGATTTAACTGATCCAAATGCCACAGTTGTTGATATTGGTTGCGGAACCGGAGAGCTGGTTTTTTGTTTAGCTCCTCGATCAAAAAGAGTTGTGGGTATAGATGTGAATGAAAACATTTTGCAACACTCAAGAAGAAAGATGAGAAAATTAGAGGTTAGTAATGTTGAGTTTATAAAAAAAGATGTTAATGAAGAAAGTTTTTTTAGCCAAAATCAGTTTGATTATGCTATATTATCAATGGTTTTGCATCAGTTTGGTTTGACAGAGGCAAACAAGGTATTAGAATCAGCAAAAAAGGTTGCAAAATACATTATTTTGGCTGATTTTTCAAGTCCTTTACCAGACAGTATTGCTGGTCAAGGGGCATTGTTAATCGAAAAAATTGCCGGCGGAGAGCATTATAACAGCTTTAAAGCATATCAAAAAAAGAATGGCTTGAATTATTTTTTAAGAACCTGTCAATTACCGGTAATAGAAGATAAATTAGGTGGCCTTGATGTTATCAGGATTGTTAAAACTTTATCAAAAAGTATCCAAGAAGGCTAATAAATAATCAAAAAGAGGTAAAAGATATCAGTCATGTTAGAAAATATAAATGATATTAATCCGGTTCTGCAGGCTTTAGTGGCAGGGATATTTACCTGGGGAATGACTGCCCTTGGCGCATCGGCTGTTTTCTTTACCAGAAATATTAACAGGAAACTGCTTGATACTATGCTGGGATTTGCTGCAGGCGTAATGATTGCTGCCAGCTATTGGTCTCTCTTAGAGCCTGCAATTGCTATGTCTGAAGAAGGTCCCTTGCCCGGTTGGTTGCCTGCTGCTATAGGCTTTTTATTGGGTGGAATATTCCTGCGGGCAATTGATGCTGTTTTGCCCCATTTGCACCTGGGGATGCCGGCAACTGAAAAAGAGGGAGTTCCGACATCATGGAAAAGAAGCACACTGCTTATTCTTGCTGTTACTTTGCATAATATACCAGAAGGTTTAGCGGTGGGAGTGGCATTTGGAGCAGTAGCCGCCGGACTCCCTGCTTCAACTATTTCTGCCGCTATTGTATTAGCCATTGGTATAGGAATACAGAATTTCCCGGAAGGTATGGCAATTTCTATGCCGTTAAGGAGAGAAGGTATATCTACGATGAAAAGTTTCTGGTATGGTCAGTTATCGGGTATCGTGGAACCCATCTCTTGTGTTATTGGCGCTTCAGTTGTCTTAATAGCCCGGCCAATTTTGCCCTATGCGCTGGCTTTTGCAGCCGGTGCCATGATATTTGTAGTAGTTGAAGAATTAATACCTGAATCACAGCAGGGAGGTTATTCAGATTCTGCTACAATGGGCCTTATGATAGGTTTTACTATTATGATGATTTTGGATGTAGCATTAGGATAAGAGAAAATAAAAATTTGCAGTTGGTTTTCCCGTTGCTAAATATTGTAGCAACCATTATCAGAAGAATGAAAATCTAATAGCCAAGATAGTAAATACATTAATTGATCCATTTGTATTTGTCCCGGTAATCAGTTTAACGATAGGCCTTTTCCTTAATTTTTCTGAATATACCAGACCATTATTTTATGAGAAGATTATATCGTTTACTGTCCCGATGGCAAATTTTCTAATATTAGTTTCTATTGGTTTAGAGCTAAGAATATCAAAAGTAATATACTATCTAAAAGAATGTTCTGTACTATCTATAATTAAGTTTCTCATTGTCCCGTTTATTACAAGTCTGATTGCCTGGAAAATCGGATTAGGTGAAATTGATAGCGGCCTTCCTTTAAAAGTTATAATAGTTTTATCCTCAACTCCCGTTGCCTTAAATGCCCTTATTCCTCCCTCAGTTTATGATATGGAGTTAAACATGGTCAACTCATGCTGGTTATTTACTACATTTGCCATGATTATAATTATTCCAGTTCAATATTTTGTCGTAAACCTCATCTAAATTTTTATCCAGTGCATTTTCATATTTGCTGGTATTTGAAATACTCTATTTATCCTGTATTAAATATTATAAAAAAATATTAAACTAATATTCATTTGTAAATATATGTTGAAACCTGGTTCTTTAAATTATATAATAAAAATATATTGAAAATATATTCTGAATATATTAAAGAGTAACTATTATGAAGACTAATGATATTTATAATGAGTTAAAAAGGCGTATAGTCTTTTATGAGTATAAACCAAAGCAGATTTTAAGCATTAAAAACCTCTCTAAGGAATTTGGTGTGAGTGCTATTCCGGTTCGCGAAACACTTATCCGTCTGGAAGAGGAGAAGCTGATAGTAATAATACCAAATAATATCATCTATGTCAGTGATTTAAATTTCCAGGAATTAAAAGATGTTTTTGAGGTAAGATTATTTTTGCTGGGAATGGCTGCTAAACTGGCAGTTAAGAGAGCTAAACCTGAAGAGATTAAAGAGATGAAAATCCTGGCAGATAGACTAAAAGCAGAAAAAAGCAGAAAAAAGATTATCCGGTTAGATGCTGAATTCCATGATTTATTTAATAAATCTACCGGGAATGCAGTATTAGCTGAAAATCTGGAAAAGCTTAGAAATCGATTAGGTCGATTGTGGTACCTTGCTGAAGAGGGAGAAAGTTATTCATTACAGATTCCTAAAGAAATTGAAAATTTAATTATTGTACTGGAAAACAGGGATGGAGAGAAATGTAAAACAATCCTGGAAGAGCATGCTATTCATTTTATAGAAAGAATAAAAATTAACCTGTATAACGGGTATCCTATTTGAAATTACAAGTAGGGGATATCCGTTTTCTTATTTAATAGAATAAAAACAAAGGAGGAATTTAAATGAAAAATATACTGGTTATTGGCGCTACCGGACAAATTGGTTCTGAGTTAACTATGGCCTTGCGCCAAAAATATGGCGATAGCCGGGTTATAGCAGGGGGACATAGTAAATCTCCATCTGCAATACTAAGAGATTCAGGACCTTTTGTCATCGCCGATTGCCTTGACAGTCAGGGAATAACTGATATCATAAAAAAATATAAAATAGATACTATTTATCATCTGGCAGCCCTGCTATCTGCAACAGCAGAACAAAAGCCTGATTTAGCCTGGCAGGTCAATTTACAAGGTCTGATTAATATTTTAAATATATCCCGCATTTATAAATGTGCTGTTTTTTTTCCCAGTTCTATCGGGGTATTTGGTTCCAGTACTCCTAAAGTCAATACACCTCAAGATACTGTTCAGCGACCCTCTACCATGTATGGTATAACTAAATTGACCGGTGAGTTGCTCTGTGATTATTATTTTAAAAGATATGAACTTGATGTTCGAGGAGTGCGCTTCCCGGGACTTATTTCCTATGAAACATTGCCTGGAGGAGGGACTACCGACTATGCAGTGGAGATTTTCTATGAAGCTATTTCACAAAAACACTATACCTGTCCACTAAAAGAAAAAACCTATCTGG
>Ga0265293_10011062_pt1:0-10000 | contig 12407 bp, 13 predicted proteins | sample Munlanlewell138R_FD_192505 | JGI IMG/M metagenome (GOLD analysis project Ga0265293, IMG submission 192505) | Leachate microbial communities from a municipal landfill in Southern Ontario, Canada - Leachate well 138R | ecosystem: Engineered > Solid waste > Landfill > Unclassified | place... | reverse complement strand
ACCACGCTGAAGCGAAAGGCATTAAGTCAGTTTCCTTTGACTCCATTGAAATCGTTTCGGGAGCAGGAATAGAAGGGGAGGCGAACGGCCACCACTATCAATTAATCAGCCAAAAGGCATACGGAAAAGCATTGCGTATGGATATTCCGAAAGGCGCTACTTTAAGTATCCTTGTAGAAAATAATGAAGCAATCGGCGCTGTCGCATTGGGAGATGAACTGAAAGAAACCAGCAGAAACTTGATCGAGGTGCTGAAAAAATACGGAATTGAACCACTCATGGCTACTGGTGATAACGAGGAAGCTGCACAAGGAGTTGCAGAAGTTCTAGGTATTCAATACCAAGCCAATCAATCTCCGGAAGATAAGTACAAGCTGGTCGAGTCCATGAAAAACCAAAACAAGACGGTTATCATGGTGGGAGACGGGGTCAATGACGCACCTTCCCTTGCCTTGGCAGACGTAGGTATTGCAATCGGAGCTGGAACGCAAGTAGCTTTGGATTCTGCGGATATTATCCTTACTCAGTCTGATCCAGGGGATATTGAATCCTTTATCGAGTTAGCAAACAAGACGACACGTAAAATGAAACAAAACTTGGTATGGGGAGCAGGCTACAATTTTATCGCGATTCCAATTGCTGCTGGCCTCCTTGCTCCTATCGGCATTACCTTGGGTCCGGCCTTCGGCGCCGTCCTCATGTCCTTATCGACCGTTATCGTTGCGATCAATGCAATGCTTTTGAGATTAGACCCGAAATAAAACGAAGCAGGAACAAAAAAACACTGGCTGGTGTGCTGTACAAGGATATACGTACACCCACGGATTTCTGAGAAAAAACAGGACTCCATCATTTTAATCTGGACCTGATTTCAAGGACAATATCGGATAGCAATTCTTAACACAATTTTACCCGCAGCTCTTTATTTGAGTTGCGGGTTTTCTGTTTGTAAACATTATATTGTTATTAGAAACCAAATGGTTTATAATATTTTTATTAAGGCATGGAGGGACTATTATGAAAAACTCGGACATGATACGACAGCTATGTGAACAAATGAATATCAGTGTCTCCGAATTGGCTAGACGGTTAGGTCAGTCGCCACAGAACTTCGGGAAGAAGCTGAAGCGTGAAACGATAACCTTAGAAGAGCTAAAGGCCATAGCAGATGTGATGGATGTTAAGTTTGAACAGGCTTTCATTCTGCCTGATGGCAAAGAAATAAAGACAGGAAACGAGTAAAGGCGGCGGAATAATAGCCCGGAAGGATACATGGATGGTATTTATGCGGGACGTGGCTCCGATGCTCCTTGCTTATCTTTAGGGGTTAGATAAATGATAAAGAATATATTGCGTAGGGGGAAATAGTTGAGATGGCAAAAATAGTGGATCACAAGTACAGCATTAATGATGCGTTTAGGGAGTGTTTTTTCGTTGTCCCTGATTACCAACGTGAATATGTTTGGACCGATAAAGAAGTCCATCAACTGCTTGATGATATCAATGATGAAATGGACGGCTCCTCGAAGGAGTATTTTATAGGTACCATTCTAGTTTCACCCACTGATCTCACGAACCATTATGAGGTCATTGATGGACAACAGCGGCTGACTACCTTTTTCTTGGTTCTGTGCGCATTGAAGCACTTATTTAAGGGTGAACCACAGTATCAGATGATCAGTGAACTGATTTCTTCTAGCTATGTTAATAGTGCTGGCGATGTGATTACCACCTTAAAATTAGATCCCCGGTATGAAAATGCTAGTGAGCTTATGGCTAAAATTGTTGAAATCAATTCTGATCCTGTCACCACCCGGAACGCAATACAGGCCGCAGGAATTCCCTCGTTTGGTTCACTTGAAAATCTTTTGAACTCATATGATACGGTTTATCGATACCTAAAAGATAATTATCAGGAAAATGGAAATCTTAAAAAATACTGGGGCTACTTGGCAAATAATGTAGTGTTCATTCAGATTTCTACAGATGTAAGTAGTGCACTGAAAATATTCGAAACTATCAACGAACGTGGTATCGGACTAAATCCAATGGACCTTTTAAAGAACCTTCTGTTTACCCAGGTTAAAAAAGACGACTTTACCAAACTTAAGGACCGCTGGAAGAAGATAACCTCTCCACTCGAAAAAAATAAGGAAAAGCCACTCCGCTTTCTCAGATACTATCTAATGGCAAATTATCGCATTGAGAACAAACGCAGCGATTATGTTGTCCGGGAAGATGAAATATACGATTGGTTCATCAATAAGACTAACGCTGCCTTATGTGATTACCAGAACAAGCCCTTCGATTTTGTTCAGCACGTTGTGAAGAACGTTGATCGGTTCATAGACTACTCATCCGGGCGTGGAAATGATGGCCAATACAACCTGCAAATGAACAACCTTAAAAGGCTTTGTGGCGGTGCTTTTAGCTTGCATTACATCCTACTGCTTGCAGCGAGCAATTTCCCTAAGCACCTATTTGATCATTTTGTCGTGCAACTCGAAAGCTTCCTCTTCTACTACATATTTACAAAAACGCCGACAAAAGAACTTGAGCGCAATTTTTCATTATGGGCAGATGAATTAAGGCAAATCAGCAACGAGACTGATTCTAAAAAACAGATTGAACGATACAATCAATTTCTTGGAGATAGATTTGTTAAGAGTATCTCATCAAAAGAGTACGAGCTCTCCGATTATCTGAAGCGATACTCTCTCAATTCAATGCAGCAATACCGTACTCGATACTTATTGGCGAAGCTTACTCAATATGTGGATATGGCTTACAAAGGCGTTAAGACACCTGGCGCTATTGATGAATATACAGTCTTAGATATTGAGCACATCCTTCCGAATAATCCAAGTAGCGAACTGCGCAATGATTTTACAATTAATAATCCAGGTGCAGATTACGATGAATACAAGAATCGACTTGGGAATCTCACTTTGCTCGAAAAACCAATTAACATCGTTGCAAGCAATGACTTCTTTTTGAAAAAATGCGAAGAATATAAAAAGAGCAAGTACTACTTGACCAGTAGTATTCCTGGACTAACAGTTGTCGGAAACAACACATCGATAAATAGAATAAACCAGATGCTTAAGTCCTTTAATGAATGGAAAGCATCTTCTATTGATGAAAGACAAGCGATGTTGAGTAACTTGGCGAAGGAAATCTGGAAGGTCGAAGATTATAAGTAACTCATAATTGACGTAACACTTGTGTGACTTGTTTTCTATGAAAAGGAGATCGGAATTATTGGCAGCAAGGACCCATCTGACTGTGCAGCGTATTAATATTGAGGTGAAATTGAGAACGCTAACGCGTGAAGGGAGTGGTTAAAGGATGGCGAATAAAGCTGGTGAGTATTTGTCTAGAGCAGGAGCTTTCGCACTTGACGCAGTAAGAGAATCGACGAGACGCCATGATGCTGATGTAGCAAACGAAAGCCAGGAGAATGGTATTCAAATAACAACGGCCGCTTTATATGAGGCAAAGGTTAAAGACGATAATATTATCAGGATGCTGCAGAAATTCTGGGGAATTACTGATTTTGATGCGCGAGAGCGTCTTAGAATAGAAAAAACTATTAATTACCCGTGCCGGTCAGTTGCTGAATACTTGATGAGCGAAGAGGCTATGACACAAGATGAAGCTGACGATTTTATCATCAATCGGGGTGTTTTAGACTACTTGCGTGAAGAACGAAGCGCATGGAAGTTAAGTCCTAAAGAACTTGTTAGTAAAGTTGAGTCAAAGTAATTATAAGTCAAATAAAAAACAAGTTAGGAGATCTTTGCACCATGAAAACTATCGGAAACATAAATGAATTAAAGGCGAATCTTCAAAGAATTGACGATTATTTGGTTTCAAGAAAAGATCCGGAATATTCTTTTGCAATTAATCTTGTAAAGAGAGGCACATGCTTTGTGGTGCTAAAAGTGAAGGACTCTTACAAATTTTATCCGAGTCGATTCATTGGCTATACTAGCAATAGCATGGATGCGCACCTCGAAAATGAAAGTAGGGATGGCAGAGAAACAAATCCGGCTATTACTGAAATACTTGGAAGTAAGCCAGTGCCTAATACTGAATTTGATAAATATTACAAAGAATATTGTGAGACCTTAGGTTTTACTGCAAACGATAGAGGGACATTCGGTGTAGAAAGAAAATATTGGAATGTTATTACTGAGACAAAATAGTGACTAGCACGGGATGGGTAAATTTGATTTAGTAAGGGAGGTTCGAATTTGGATACAAACAAATTGAAAGCTTTATCATATGATGAGCTGCGTGCATTGTATAGGAACTTCCTACATAGCCAGAACATTTCAAAATTAACGATCAATACTGCTTATGGTGACACCTTCTACCTTTGGAGAAAAGGCAGCAAAGACCTTTTCTGGAATGCAGTGACGGATGCTGATTTTGAGAGTGTGGCAAAGGATGAGCTAATAAAGGCTCTTTCTGAGAACTCGACCGGAAACGCTAAATCACTTGCGAATAGTTACTTGTCTCATTTAAGAAGGTTTCGTTTATTCTTAGCTTCTGACGGAACTGCCGGGCCAGTTGCACCTAAGCAGGAGAAGGCTGCAAAACCTGTACCTACACGTAAGAAGAAAGCGGATGTCGATGTTCCTGTACCATCAATCGATCAGGTTGAGTTTTATCTTGAAAAGTGGGATGGCCTTGAGAACTACCATCTACAAGAGGATGCGCTTAACAAACTGTTCTTTAAGTTATGTCCGAATAACACAGACGTCACTGATATTCTTTTAAAGGCATCAACACTTAACAACTTTTATAGTACAAATATTTTTTCAATATATCCAGTGGCTAAGCATATCTGCTCTCTGGATATTGATGCGAGACTTAAAGCCGGCGATGTTACCCTGGTTGGAGAAATCCAGTATGTAACAATCAGTGAGACACTGAAGAATTTCTACTCTTTTGCGACAAAATATTGTAGCCATCATAATCCGCTCGACTACCCGATTTATGATAGCTACGTTGATGAGGTGCTTCGCCATTTTAGAAACCGTGATGGCTTTTCGGATTTCCAAGATGGCGACTTGAAGGACTATGCTAAATTTAAAAGCATTCTGATTGATTTCCGTGCCTTCTATGGCTTGGATAAATATAACTTGAAGCAAATCGACCAGTATGTTTGGCAGCTTGGGAAAGACTACTTCCCGAAAAACTACGGAAAGAAGAAGGGGAAATAATTGGAGGTTAAGAAAATGAAGATTAATAATGAATGTTGTTGTGGATGCAAAACAGAAAAGCCAGATCAAATTAAAGACAATTGTCCTGTATGTAATAATGAAGGGATTTCCGTTAGTAAAGTAACTGTAGAACATCTAGTGACAGATGATTATCGCAATGCCGTTGAAGGAGATCAATATAAGATTTGCATGAATGAGGACTGCGACGTTATTTACTATAACTTAGATAAAAAAAATAAATTCTTAAAAGACCAAGTTAGGGTACCTATCTGGTTCAAGAAAGATGCAGTTCCTAAGTATGCTTGTTATTGCAGTAAAGTCACAGAAGAACAGGTAATTGAAGCAGTTGTAAAGCATGGGGCGAAAACTGTTAAAGAAGTAAATGTCATAACTGGAGCAATGAAAAATTCTAATTGTAAAGAAAACAATCCTTTGGGGGTATGTTGCCATAAGATTATTCAGGAAGCCATTGATAAGGGATTAACCATGAAATGATTTGAGTTGATATGTTCTCACGAACAGACAAAACGATTGCTGTGTTCCCGCATACCTCGAAAACGCAAAAAGGTCGTTGACCTGTTTCCACTAACGTAAGATACCAAAATTGGCAACTGACATCATAAAAAATGACTCGGGCCACGTGGAAGCGATAATAATGATGACGTATTGTGGTGACAAGGCTGAAAACAAGGGTTAGACCACAACATATAGTGGTTTTGGAGCGTTTTTGAGGCAAAAAAACAGGTGAAAAAGTGCCGTTTTTACCCCCTGAAAAACAGCTAAAATATAGATGACATAGGGTTTTGAAACAGATATTAAGCTAAAATTGAATGGTAGGCAAAGAAAATAGGCAGTGGATGATGCATAAAATCCACTGCCTATTTTTTATGCCTAAATATACATGAAAGGAGTTTTTGAAATGTCAAGATATTTTTTTTACGGCACAAAACTTTCTGCGTTTGAGCAAATGATGATGTCAGTGCCAAATTTTGAACGAAGGAGGAACGGTGTGATTGTTATGGCAGGAGCAAAAATATTAAAGGTCGATAGCATTAATCAGTTTACAGAAAAAACATACGATCAATTATTAGAAAATAATTTTTCAAAGTTTCATAACCGCAAGTTAGATAAACGCCTGCAAAAAATGATGAGTTGTTTGGAAGGCAATTGTTTTCTAACACCATCTCACAGGTACAGATTTTTAAAATATTATCGAGAAACATTCTCCAATCAAAGCCTAGCAGCACTGTATCTACTGAGTGCAGACGAAATTTTATGGTATCGTGCTTATAGTCATATTTTCACAGATGAGATTTCTGTGCAGAATATTTCACTTCGAGGAATCAGTACAGATGGCTATGCCCTATACCAAACAGCAAAGACAATTACTACAGGAGACACACATATATAGATGTACTCACTCGCATATGCTATGTGCTAGACTGTAACGTCAGTGATTTGATGAACTATACAAAGTAAGGGAGATGAGTCTATTTTCTTGCTATGGCTGGGACTTGCTCTGTGCCGACATTGTAGTACAGCGTAAACGAGTAATTAAAATGAATAATCCAAAGAAAATCAAGCTCATTGCTGTGATCCCATTTGAGGAACAAGCTAAAAGATGGAAAGAGTCAGACAGAGAACAGTATTACAGTATTCTTTCAATGTGCGATGATGTAATTACATTAAACACACATTACCGACAAGGCTGTTATCATGAGCGAAACCGATATATGGTAGATCGATGCAGTAAAATGATTTGCTACTATGACGGCGGTACCGGCGGAACAGCATACACAGTTAATTATGCAGATACAAACGGTTTGGAAATTACAAATCTATATGAGAGCTAATACAATGAGTCACTTCGAAAAATGAGGTGACTCATTTTTTATGCCTAAACCAGAAACGGAGGAAAAAATGAATATTAGAATTAAAGCACAAAATAGTACCACAGGCTTTACTATCCCCTGCAATGAAGAACAAATTAACAAACTTTGTGAGGTTCTCGGCATCCCCAATAACAGTCAAGCTGTAATTACAGTAGTCGGTGTATATATGGATGAGCGAGCCAATGCTCTGCTGGGAAATAAAACGGTGAACCTTGATAAGCTAAATTACCTCGCAAAAAGGCTTGACAGCTTTGACAGAAAGGAAATGACCACATTTTATGCAGTGGCTTATGGTGAAAAGCTTGATAATATTGACAGCCTCATCAATCTCACCTTCAACACCCACTGTGCCAGCGTTGTGAGCGATTTTAGCGACCTTGAATCCATCGGTAAGGATATGTACCTAACCGAGCAAGGAGCAACAACTATGGAGGAATTAGACAGACTGGATGGAGAAAGCTACTTTAAAAAAGTGCTTGCCGATAATCCCAATCCAATGGTCACGCCATACGGCATTGTTTACAAGAATAAAAATGAGTATGAGCAAGTCTATGACGGTGTACATTTCCCGGAGTATCACTGGCAGGAGAACTTTGGAACGGCAACGATTCATTATAATGGAGAGCATGAGTACCTCTACTTCCCCTTTGAAGAAACGGAACTGAAAAAGGCACTGGAACGACTTGGTGCAGAGGATATCAAAGGCTGTGAAATAGAGCTTGACAGTGAAATCCTTACAGATAAAATCCTTGCTTCCATTACTGAGGGTGAACCTGTCCAAGAAAAGATGCAAAACATCATAGCCTTTTCCAAGCGGTTTGATGAAATAGGCATCCGAGAGAAACCCCATCTAGACTTCCTTGTGGAACACTTAAATCCTAAGACAGAAAAAGATTTAAATATCATCATGGACAGTATGCATGAGTTTGAAATCTTTCATGGCATTCGCTCTGCTGAAGAATATGGCAGATATATGATCTGTGACAGTGGTCACTTCGAGTATGATGATAACCTCTTTGAATATATCAATTTTGAAAAATACGGTGCGCATAGACTTGCGATAGAAAACGGAGCGTTTGTAGATGATGGCTACATTCTCTATCACGGCTATAATATGGATCTTGGTGAGATGCTAGAGGAAATCGGCATAGAAGTTGAACCACAAGAAACTCAAGTCCTCAAGCTTTATATGCCACTCAAAGGCAATACCTACTATGATGAAAATGCTTATGGCGACCTCTATCAAGTGGATTTTGAAATTGAAGTATATCCCGAAGAACTTGCCGAATATGAGGACGAGATTTTAGAAGCCTTAGAGAAGAACAGACTCCCCGAGGAAAAGGAACGAGGGTTAATGAAATACTATGATGGACCAGACTCGGTCAATGCCAAGGTAAAACGCTATGATTTTTCAGTAGAAAATGTAAGCGGTAAGCTGATGGGCGTTGCCACTTTACAGCTTAATGCGTCCCTTGATGATAATGAGCTTGAAAAGATAAAGTCTGAGATTTCAGGACAAGCCAGTGACGGCTGGGGCGAAGGGTTTGAACAACGAGAAATCAACTGCAATGGAAAAGAGGTTTACGTGAGCTTCTGGCAGAGTAAAAATTGGAGCTTGCAGACTGCCGAAGAACTTGGCATCAGTGAACCAAAGCAAGAATTAACCATGGGAGGTATGTAGGATGAGAGTGCTTGTGCAAAATGCAGAACTGCCGGATAAAAAGGACTGGTTTCACCTACCGATGGGAAAACCAGATGAACATATGGATGAAACCCATCGTCTCATTCGTATCAGCAGAAAGCTGGGTGGATATTGGGCATCCCTGCTCATTGCAGATGTGGAAAGTGACATACCAAATCTTAAAATCTATGTCCCACCTGATACTTCTCTTGAAAAGCTTGACAGGTTATCGGTGGAGCTTTCTGAGATGACAGAAAAAGAGAAGCAGCAGTTTGCAGATAAATTGAATACAGAAAACCCAAAAGCCATAGAAGATGTGATTGCTCTTGCAAAGAAGATAACCACACCGACTATGGCTTTTGGCATGAACGGAGGAATGTAAAATGCGTGGATTTCCCACACAGAAACAGGTAGAAAGAATCAAAGAGAGATACCCCATCGGCACAGTCATTGAGCTAACTGCCGATATGGAGGACAACTACAATCCAATCCCCAAGGGTATGCAGGGCGAAGTTATCGGTATTGACGATATCGGCACCTTGCATATGAAATGGCAGAACGGCAGTGGGTTGGGTGTGATCGTTGGCGAGGACAGCTTCAAGGTGATTTCAAAACCGGAAGAACAGGAAATGAATACCCCTGAGTTTGGAGGTATGAGCCTATGAGAGTCTTAAAAGCAGAAGTATACAATCCACAAAACGAAGCCATTGCAGATATTGAACTCCCAGCGAGTTATGAGGAATTACAGGACATCTTACAAATGGTGAATTGCATCAATGAGAATTGTGTAGCAGATGTCCAAAGTGTTCACGATGACTTTAACTCCCTTGAGCATAAGACGATACAGCCTTGTAGCCTATATGAACTAAATTATTTTGCTACCTTGGTGGACAAGTTGGACGATTACCGAAAAATGCAGTTTGCCGGTCTTGTGGAAGTGGAAAGCTCGGAATATCCTACAATGAAAGAACTCATCAACCTTGCACTCAACATTTCAAGTCTTGACTGCTATCATGCACCTGCCATATCAGATAAGGACTTGGGCGAGTTCTATATTGACAACGAACTGCTCCCACAGCTTGCCGGCTTTGAGAATCTTCCCGATGAACAAAACAAATGGCTATGTGAGCATTTAGATGCAGAAATAGTCGGGAAAGAAATGCGAGAGATGGAAAAAGGTGTGTTTACCTGTGCCG
>Ga0265293_10011060_pt1 | contig 12408 bp, 12 predicted proteins | sample Munlanlewell138R_FD_192505 | JGI IMG/M metagenome (GOLD analysis project Ga0265293, IMG submission 192505) | Leachate microbial communities from a municipal landfill in Southern Ontario, Canada - Leachate well 138R | ecosystem: Engineered > Solid waste > Landfill > Unclassified | place: Canada... | reverse complement strand
ACCCCAACCGAGGCAGCCACACTCCTTCCCGAATCCCGAATCCCGAATCCCGAATCCCGAATCCCGAATCCCGAATCCCGAATCCCGAATCCCGAATCCCGAATCCCGAATCCCGAATCCTAGATCTTCTTATGCATCCCATCGCAGAACGGTTTGTCGTTGCTGTGCTTGCAACCGCACAGCCAGACCTTGGTCTGTTCCGCCAGTTCGAAGCGCAGCGGTGTGAAGTCTGTGCCCTTGTGCGAGCCGTCGCAGAGTGGCTGTTTCTGGGAACGGCCGCAGGCGCACCAGTAATGGGTGCCGGCGTCGAGTTCCAACGCGTAGGGGGCCTTCTGTGGGACTTCCGGTTGTGCCATGCTGCCTCCTTCGAGCAGGGTCGTATGCGGGGCGTAACGGGTCACGATACCGTGCGCCCTTTGGTGGGTAAAGCTTGCGGGTCCTGAGGTTTTCGGAACGGCTACGGGTGGAACGACTACGTGTCGCAGCACTGGGTGGAGACGGGTGGGGGCCGATCGATCTGGTCGTGACGGCGGGTGCGTGCGTGTGCGTGTCGGGACCTTCGGGCGCAGGCAAGACCCGTCTGCTGCGCGCCATCGCCGATCTGGACGTACACACGGGCGACGTCTATCTCGACGGCGAGTCGGCGCAGCGCATCGCACCCCCGCTGTGGCGCCAGCGCGTCGCCCTGCTGCCGGCCGACAGCCGCTGGTGGGCGGAGACGGTGGCCGCGCATTTCCCCGCCGCTGGGCGCCCCGATTTCGCTGCCGTGGGGCTGCCGGACGAGGCCCTGGACTGGCACATCGAGCGCCTGTCCAGCGGTGAGCGCCAACGTCTGGCGCTGCTGCGTGTTCTGGCGAATGCGCCGCAGGTGCTGCTGCTCGACGAACCCACCGCGAACCTGGATGCGCGCAATGCCGCGCGCATCGAGGCGCTGATCGCCGCCTACCGGCGCGAGCACGGGGCGGCCGTGCTCTGGGTCAGTCATGACCCCGAACAGATCGAGCGCGTCGGCAGCAGCCATCTGCGCCTGGATCAGGGGCGCATCGTAACGCATGCCGAGGTGGCGGCATGATTCTGAGAAACTTATTTCAGCCACGGAAGCACAGGGAAAAACACGGACAAGATCATACGCTGCACGCAACCGCGCCCCTCAGCCGCTGGCGAGTGAGCCGCGGCTCCAGGACACTGTTTCTTGGCAGTCCCTTCCGTGTGCTTCCGTGGCAAATGCGGTTGTTGGCATGATCCCACTCGATAGTGTCGATCTGGGTATTGCCGCGGTATTGGTCGTGTTGATGGCGCTGCTGTCGGCACGCCTGCAGCGCTCACTGGCACGCCAGATCCTGGTGGCCGCGGCGCGTACCACGGTGCAACTGCTCCTGGTCGGCCTGGTGCTGAAGGCGCTGTTCGCCACCACACACCCCGGCTGGGTGGCGCTGATGGCGCTGTTCATGCTGCTGGTGGCGGGACGCGAGGTGATGGCGCGGCAGGAGCGCCGGCTGCGCGGCGGCTGGAGCTTCGGCATCGGCACCCTGTCGATGTTTCTGTCGTCGTTCGCCGTCACGCTGTTCGCACTGACGGTGATCATCAGCAACCAGCCCTGGTATGCGCCGCAATACGCCATTCCCCTCCTCGGTATGCTGCTCGGCAACACCATGAGCGGTGTGGCCATTGCCATGGACCGCCTCACCCAGACCGCCTGGCAGCAGCGCGCCGAGATCGAGGCGCGGCTGATGCTGGGCCAGTCCGCGCGCAACGCCGTGCGCGACTACAAGCGCGAGGCGGCACGCGCCGGTCTGATCCCCATCATCAATGCCATGGCCACGGCCGGCCTGGTCAGCCTCCCCGGCATGATGACCGGCCAGATCCTCGCCGGTGCGCCCCCGGTGGAAGCAGTCAAGTATCAGATCCTGATTATGTTCCTGATTGCGGTGGGGACCGGACTGGGTACACTGGGCGCGGTCGCGATCGCCTCGCGGCGGTTGTTCGATGAGCGCCAGCGCCTGCGGCTGGATCGCCTGCGGGAGACGCGGCCGTGATCCACGGACCGCCGGCGGACGGGTGGATCGACGCGCGCATCGAGATGGACCACAAATAGGATTATATCGATGGTTTGGTGAGCCTGCCCGATGCCGCGATGGCCTGCGCAGGCATCGCCGCTATCGTCCCGGCCCGTAGTTTTCTATTGCAACGGCCCCAAATGTGGGCGTAGCGTGGCCATCATCGCCGTGGCCCGCGACTGCGGCTACAGTACTCTCTATTGGTTCCGGGGCGGGTTCAAGGAGCGGAGTGCGAAGGGCTGTTCGTTCCTGAAGGAGTAGGCAGACGCATGCGTTGGTTGCCAGGAGGGCCGGTATCGATCCGCACCATCATCGGTCTGATGATCGGGCTGATGGGACTGCTCGGACTCGTGCTGGCCCTGTTCGCCGGCCACATCCATCGCAATCTGGTGGTCGACAACCAGCGTGCCTCTCTTGCCGGGCTGCTCGATCTGAAGGTCGCCGATCTTCTCGCCGCCAGCGCCGCGCAGGCGCGCGATCTGGGCGCCGCACTGCAGACCGATGTCGTGCTTCGCCAGGCCTTCGATGCTCGCAATCGTGCCGTGCTGAGGCATACCCTGGAACAGCAGTTCCACCAGTACTTCGCCACCGCGAATGGGTTGAAGCTCGAACAGCTGAGCATATTCGACACCGAGTACCGTCTGCTGGCACGCGCCGTGGCCGACGGTGCCGTCGAGACGGGCAATGCCCTGATCTGTCCCGGGCTGATCGAGCGCTCGCGGCGCCGTGACGGCCCGCGGCAGGCACAGGTCATCGACGATTTGTGTGCGGCACCCGGTGGTGTCGTGCAGATGGTGATCGTGCCGCTGGGCGGACTGTGGCCGAAGGGCTATCTCGCTGTGATGATCGATCCGTTGCCGGCACTGCGGTCGCTGGAGCAGGTGCTGGGTATGCCGCTGCGTATCCGCCAGTCCGACAGTAGCGCAGCCGCGTACCGCTCGCCGGACTGGCCGGAGGCCGATGCACTGCAGGCTGCCCTGATCGCGGAGACTTCGGTTGCGGGCGTCGATCGGCGTCCGCTCTTCGATGTGGCCGTGGCCAACGACCATCGCCAGCTGCACGCCCAGTTGCGCGACGTGCGCCAGTTTTTGCTGCTGGTGGCGGCGCTCATGACCCTGGCCGGCATCACCATCGCCTGGGCGATCTTCCGCAGTACCACGGTCAAGCCGTTGCATCTGCTCACCGCCCAGCTACGCGACCTCGGCCGCGAGCGGCCCGCCCGACTGTCTGTGCTGCCACCGCGCGGCGCCGCGGAACTGCAGGCCCTGGCCATCGATTTCAACCGCATGGCCAGTGAGCTGAACGATCTCCATGAAACGTTGGAGAGCATGGCCTTCCTGGACGCGCTCACCGGGCTGCCGAACCGCAATCGTTTTCACCAGCGCCTCACCGCCCTGGTGAGTACAGACCCGGACGCCCATCAGCCCTTTACCCTGCTGTTGCTGGACCTCGATCGCTTCAAGACCGTCAACGATACCCTCGGGCACCATATTGGTGATGAGCTGCTGTGCGAGATCGGCGCACGCCTGCGGGCGGCGGTGGGTGCCCTCAGCGACGGCCACGACCACCCGGGCTGTCTGCATGCCGACGGCGACGGCTGTCTGGTGGCCCGTATCGGCGGTGACGAATTCGCTGTAGTCCTGACCTGTGCACCGACGCCTGCAGATGCCCGGCGCACGGCACGGTTGCTGCTCGAAGCCATCGGCGGCCCGTGCCTGATCGCCGGACACCGTCTGATGCTGGGTACGAGCATCGGCATCGCCTGTTACCCCGAGCACGGCGAAGATGGCCATACGCTGATGCGGCGCGCCGATCTGGCGATGTACCATGCCAAGGGCGCGCGCGCAGGCTATGCCCTGTACGAGACCACGCTGGACGAGTCCGGCCTGATGTATCTCAATCTCGAGGATGACCTGCTCCACGCCATGGAGCGTGACGAACTGTTTCTGGAATATCAGCCACAGACCGATGTCCGCAGTGGTGAGATCGTCGGTGTCGAGGCGCTGCTGCGCTGGCAGCATCCCGAGCAGGGTTGTCTCGGCCCGGATGTCTTCATCCCGGTTGCCGACAAGACCGGCATCATCCAGCCGTTGACCGAATGGGTGCTCAATCGTGCGTTGTGCGACTGCGCCGTCTGGCAGCGCGAAGGCTTCGACTTCGGCGTGTCAGTGAATCTGTCACCGCTGAACCTGCACCACCCCTACATGGTGAAGGTGGTTACCGAGGGGCTCGAGACCTGGCAGGTCGCGGCCGCATCCCTGACCCTGGAGATCACCGAGAGTGGCGTCATGGCCGATCCGGAATACGCGATTCAGGTGCTTGGTGCGCTGGCGGATGCCGGCGTCGGCATCTCCATCGACGACTTCGGTACCGGACACTGCTCGCTCAGTTACATCAAGAAGCTCCCGGCCAGTGAAATCAAGATCGACCGCTCCTTCGTTGCCGACATGGGCACCGATGCCAACGACCGCGTCATCGTGCGCTCGACCATCGGGCTCGCCCACAACATGGGGCTGGTCGTCGTCGCCGAGGGCGTCGATCACGCGGTGATCCTCGCGGAGTTGAAGGTGCTCGGCTGCGATCGCGCGCAAGGCCATTGCATCAGTCAGCCACTGCTGCTGGGCGCGCTGCTGGGGTGGCTGCAGAACGGGCGCGAGTTGCGCGAACGGCAGGGCGCCTGACGGCAGGTGGTCAGCGCCGCGCCGGCCCGAACAGCAGCCACAGGATCAGACCGACCACGGGCAGCACCAGGATCACCACTACCCACAACACCTTGGTGCCGGTACCGACGCTGCTCTCCACGGTCTTGATGATCGCCCAGATGTCCGCGATCAGTATCAGCAAGCCCAGCAGGCCGCCTGTCTCGATGCCCATGGTCGATCTCCTTGCGTGTGGGTTGCGTGGATTTCGTGCTTATCCGGGATGTTCCTCACTCCTCCAGCAGCCGCCGGAAGAACTCCGGCATCGCCCAGGCTGCGCGGTGGATATCGGCATTGTAGTACACCGTCTCGAACGGCTTGTTGCGTGCGTCGGCCTCGCGGAAGGTCTGCAGCTCGAGATTCTTGCCGGCCAGGGTACAGCTCCACCAACCGGACGGGTACACCGGCTGCGGAAAGAACAGCGTCTGCGTCTGGTCGAAGCCGGCGGCACGCATGGCGTCGTGGAGGGCCTTGAGGATCTTGCCGTGATACAGCGGCGACTCACTCTGCTGCACGATCACGCCCTGTTCACCGAGTGCCCGGTGGCAGTCGCGGAAGAAGGCCTCCGTGAACAGACCTTCGGCCGGGCCGATCGGGTCGGTGCTGTCGACGATCACCACGTCGATGCTGCCGGGTGCGGCAGTGGCCATGAATTTGATGCCATCCTCGAAGTGCAGCCGTGCGCGCGGGTCGCTGTTGCCCGCGCACAGCTCCGGAAAATACATCTCTGACACACGGGTGACGCGCTCGTCGATCTCGACCTGCCAGGCCGCCTCGACGCCCGGATGCCTGAGCACCTCGTTCAGGGTGCCGCAGTCACCGCCACCGATGATGACGACCCGCTTCGGCGCCGGGTGCGTGAACAGGACCGGATGGGTCATCATCTCGTGATACAGGAAATTATCGCGGCCCGAGACCATGTACAGGCCGTCGATGGTCATCAGGTTGCCGTATTGCTCGGTCGCGTAGACCTCGATGCGCTGAAAGTCGCTCTGCTCCTGGTGCAGCTTCTTGGTTACCTTGAGCGAAAAGGCCGAGCCGCCATCGGCGTGGATTTCCGTGAACCAGTCATTGCCGAGCGTCATGAGTGCACCGTTGCATGGGGGGAAAATCGGGGCCGCCAAAGATACCGGATTTGTCAGGGCGGATAAAGACAATCTTGGCCACGGAAGCACACGGAACAACACGGAAGAATGCGACAACCTTCGTTCCTGACGGCAATCACGATCCTGAACGCCGGATGTACGCTTTTTACCCTGCCGTGTATTTCCGTGTGCTTCCTGACCATTAATCTCCCTCGATCGCCCACGCGCCTTTCGCCGGGGCCTGCTATCGCGTATCTTTCCAGGCCTATGTGGACCCTCGACCAAGCCCGTGACACCTACAGCCTCGAACACTGGGGCGGTGGCTATTTCGACGTCAACGGCCGCGGCCACCTGAGCGCGCGGCCGCGGCGGACGCCCGCCAGCCCCTCGATCGATCTCTACGAACTGGCGCGCACCTGCCGTGACCAGGGTCTGACCCTGCCGGTGCTGGTGCGTTTCAACGACATCCTGCACGATCGCGTCGACACCCTCTACGGGGCCTTCGCCCAGGCCCGCGAGACGGTCGGCTATGACGGACGCTACACCGCCGTCTACCCCATCAAGGTCAACCAGCAGCGCAGCGTCGTCGCCGAGATCCTTGCGCACGGTGGCGAGCGTGTCGGCCTGGAGGCCGGCAGCAAGCCCGAGCTGATGGCGGTGCTGGCGCTGTCGCGACCCGGCGGGACCATCGTCTGCAACGGTTACAAGGACCGTGAATACATCCGCCTGGCGCTGATCGGCAAGCGCCTCGGGCTGCGCGTGTTCATTGTGGTGGAGAAACTCTCCGAGCTCGATCTCGTGATCCAGGAATCACGTGCGCTGGGCATTGAACCGTTGCTCGGTCTGCGCGTGCGCCTGGCGTCCATCGGTGCCGGCAAGTGGCAGAACACCGGCGGCGAGAAGGCCAAGTTCGGGCTCAATGCCGCCCAGGTGCTGACCCTGATCGAGCGGCTGCGTGCCGCCGGCCTGCTCGAGTGCCTGCAGCTGCTGCACTGCCACCTCGGCTCGCAGATCGCCAATATTCGTGACATCCAGCGCGGCCTGCGCGAGGTGGCGCGCTATTTCGCCGAGCTGTGTTCGCTCGGGGTGCCGCTGGCGACCGTCGATGTCGGCGGTGGTCTGGGCGTCGACTACGAGGGCACGCGTTCACGCAGTTTCTGCTCCACCAACTATTCGGTGCAGGAGTACGCCAACAACGTGGTGCATGCGCTGTGGGAGATCTGCACCGAGCACGAGCTGCCGCACCCGGACATCGTCACCGAATCCGGCCGCGCCATGACCGCGCATCATGCGCTGCTGATCACCAACGTGATCGACAGCGAAAAGGCCCCGGGCAATGACCCGGTCGCACCGCCGCACACCGACGAGCCCATGATCATCCAGGACCTGTGGAACGTACTCGAAGGGCTGGATACACGCTCGGTGCTGGAGGGTTATCACGATGCCGTGCACTGGCTGGGCGAGGCGCAGTCCATGTACCTGCACAATGTGATCAGTCTGGAGCAGCGGGCGCGCATCGAGTCACTGTATGCGGCCATCTGTCAGCGGGTGCGCGGCCTGCTCGACGGCAACCGGCCGGCACACCGTGAGGTGCTCGACGAGTTGAATGACAAGCTCGCCGACAAATACTTCATCAATCTCTCGATCTTTCAGTCCATGCCCGACGTCTGGGCCATCGATCAGGTGTTTCCCATCGTGCCCTTGCACCGGCTCGACAGCGAGCCGACACGGCGCGCTGTGCTGCAGGACCTGACCTGCGATTCGGACGGCCGCATCGATCAGTACGTCACCTCCGGCGGCGTCGAAAGTACACTGCCGGTGCACGGCTACCGGCCCGGCGACGAGTATCTGCTGGGCATCTTCCTGGTTGGTGCCTACCAGGAGATCCTGGGCGACATGCACAACCTGTTCGGCGACACCGATGCCGTCAACGTCACGCTCACCCCGGATGGTGGCTACGTGCTGTCCCAGCCCGAGCGCGGGGACACGATCGACGAACTGCTGCGCTATGTACATTTCGACACCGAGGCGCTGAAGGCGGCCTATCACGCCAAGCTCACCGCGGCGTCGCTGTCAGACAAGGAGCGCGCATTCTTCACCGCCGAACTGGAAGCGGGGCTGACAGGCTATACCTATCTCGAGGATTGAAGGGTTGTTGTTTTGAACCGCCAAGGCGCCAAGACCGCCAAGAAAAATCTGGTGGAACCGCCAAGGCGCCAAGACGCCAAGAAAAAAACTGATTAATGTAAAAGCATCAAGATTGGTACCTGTAGTCTTACCCAGCCAGCCTTGTGGGGTTTTTACTCAAGAATGGTTTTCTTGGCGTCTTGGCGCCTTGGCGGTTCCAAACCGGGGGGCCTTCGCGTCTTGGCGGTTCAACCAGATTCTCCTTGGCGTCTTGGCGGTTTAAAGTTGACCATGCCTGATACAACCACCAAAGTCGGTGTGATCGGTCTCGGTGCGATGGGCGTACCGATGGCGCGCAATCTGGCGCGCGCGGGGCTGCTCGTGGGTGTCTGGAACCGTACGGCGGCGAAGGCCGCGGCACTGGCGGCCGAACTGGGTGTGCGCCAGGCGCAGTCGCCGGATGATCTCGCCCGCCACTGTGAGGTGATCCTCACCTGCGTGTCGGCCGACGGCGATCTGCTCGCGGTCGTCGACCGGCTGGTGCCGGGCGTGGACAGCGAGACGCTGCTCATCGATACCTCGACGGTGCAGCCGGCCACCGCGGTCGAGGTCGCGCAGCGCCTGGCCGAGGCCGGCTGCGGCTTTCTGGATGCGCCCGTGTCCGGCGGTGTCGAAGGCGCACGCCAGGGCACGCTCGCAGTCATGGTCGGCGGCGATGCGCACACCCTCGAGCGTGCGCGGCCGGTGCTGGAGGCCATCGGCACGCGCATCACCCACATGGGTCCGGTCGGCAGCGGTCAGGCCACCAAGGCGGTGAACCAGATCATGGCCGCCGGCATCAATCAGGCTGTCACCGAGGCGCTCGCCTTCGCCGAGGCCGAGGGCCTGCCGCTGGACAAGGTCATCGAGGTGGTCGGCGCGGGTGCGGCGGGTAACTGGTTCCTGGAGCGGCGCGGGCCGACGCTGGTACGTGGCGACTTTCCGCCCGGCTTCCGACTGGCGCTGCATCACAAGGATCTCACCATCTGCCAGGCCATCGCCGCCCGGCACGGTGTCAGCCTGCCGGTGGTGGAGATGACCCTGATCCACTATCGTCGCCTGATGGAGGCCGGCTTCGGCGACGAGGACATCTCGGCGCTGTTCCGCGAGAAGCGGCGGTTGTTCGGGGCGAACGGCGATTGATGGCCACGAAATCCGGTCTTTTATAAATTACTCACCGCACCATCGGAAGCACACTCATGAGCTACAAGAACGCCGAGATCCGCAAGCAGGCCAATGTCTATCATGAGGGCAAGGTCACCAGCCGTACCGTCATCACCGGCAGCGGCGAGATGAAGACCCTCGGTGTGATGCTGCCCGGTATCTACCGGTTCAGCACCGAAGCGCCCGAGGTGATGGAATTGACACAGGGCCGTTGTCGCGTGAAGCTCGCCGCCGCCGACGACTGGACGGAATATGCGGCCGGTGACCACTTCAGCGTGCCCGGCAATGCGCATTTCGAGATCGAGGTGATGGAGCTGCTCGACTACGTCTGTCACTTCGGGTAAGGACAGGGCGGGCGGTCCTAGCCCTCGCCGACGCGCAGCAAGATGGCGTCGATCTTGTTTTCCTTCAAGCGCGCGCGGGCGGTATTGAGGGCGCTCAGATCCTTGAACGGTCCGACGCGCACCCGATGCCAGGTATCGCGCTCGCTGAGGGTCACCGTCTGGATGCCGGCCTGCAGGCCGATCAGGGCTAACTTTGCCTTCAGCTGGTCGGCCTGTTGCAGGGAACGGAAGGAGCCGACCTGCAGCAGATAGGTGCCAGGTGCCTCGACCTCGCGCACGCCGGCGCGCTGCTTGCCGGTGATCTCCTGCTCCGGCACGACCACTTCCATCTCCGGCAGGATCGTATAAAAGTCGAAGCGTGGCTTGGGCGGCGGCGGGACCTTGGCATTGGGTGTCTTCCTGACCTCGCGCGCATCCTTCTGCGCGACCGGTGCCTGCGCAGGCGTCTGCGTCGTTGTCGTGGCGGTCTTCGGCGGCCCCGCGTCGGGGCGCTGTTGCAGATAGATCAGAAAGGCGACGAACAGGCCGATCGCCAGTCCCGCGGTCAGCCACAGCCAGCCCGGCGCCTGTTTGCGCTTGGACCGGCGGCTCGCTCTGTGTTTGTAATCCCGTGCCATGTCTGTGTGGCGGCCACTTGTCGCGGCCGCGTTCCATCCGATCCTATAAACCTGGAAAACCTATTTTAGCCACGGAAACACACGGAAGGCATTGAAATGAAACCGTGCCGTGAAGGCTCGGCTCAGCACCTGGCGGATGAAAAGGGTTGCTGTCTGAAGCGCACGATCCTGTCCGTGTTTTTCCGTGTGATTCCACCGCAAATGCGGCCTTTGGGATACCCGCTGCGCTACATGCTGTCGGGCGCGGAAACGCCCAGCAGGCCCAGGCCGTTGGCCAGTACCTGGCGTGTCGCCTGGATCAGGTTCAGGCGCGCATTGCGCAGCACGCTGTCGTCGACCAGGAACTGATGGGCGTTGTAGTAGGTGTGGAAGTCGTGGGCCAGTTCGCGCAAATACTGGGCGAGCTGGTGCGGCTCGTGATGGATGGCGGCGCTCTCGATCACTTCCGGATAACGCGCCAGACTGACCAGCAGCGCCGTTTCGTGCGCCGCGGTCAGCCGCTGCAGGTGGGCAGCACCTTCGACCGGATCCCAGCGCAGACCCTTCTCACCCAGCGCCCGCACCACGCTCGCCACCCGCGCGTGCGCGTACTGAATATAGTAGACAGGGTTGTCGGCCGACTGCGATTTGGCCAGATCCAGGTCGAAATCCAGGTGTTGTTCGCACTTGCGCATCACGTAGAAGAACCGGCAGGCATCGTTGCCGACCTCCTGGCGCAGCTCGCGCAGGGTGACGAACTCGCCGGAGCGCGTCGACATCTGCACCTTCTCACCGCCGCGGTACAGGATCGCGAACTGTACCAGCAGCACATCGAGCCTGGCCGGGTCGTCACCGATGGCCGCAAGCGCGGCCTTCACGCGCGGCACGTAGCCGTGGTGGTCGGCGCCCCACACGTCGATGACGCGCGTGTAGCCGCGCTCCATCTTGTTCATGTGATAGGCGATGTCGGAGGCGAAATAGGTCGTCTGGCCGTTGTCGCGCACCACCACGCGGTCCTTCTCGTCACCGTAGTCGGTGGAGCGGAACCACAGCGCGCCATCCCGTTCATAGACATGGCCGCTGTCCTGCAGCCGTTCGAGGGTGCGCGCCACCGTGCCGTCCTCCGTCAGCGAACGTTCGGAGAACCATTCGGCGTATTCCACGCCGAACTCGGACAGGTCACGGCGGATGTCGTCGAGGATGGTGTTCAGGCCGAGATCGAACAGCTCACGATAGCGCCCGGGGCCGAGCAGCGTGCGTGTACGCGCGATCAGCGCATCGATATGTTCTTCCTTGTCGCCGCCGCCAGCGGGGCCCTGGCCCGCATCGGCGGGCACGCCGGTAAACATCTCGGTCGTGCTGTGGCGCAGCGTGTCGCCGTGGGTACGGTGCAGGGTCGCGGCGATGTCCCAGACATAATCGCCCTTATAGCCGTTGCTCGGGAAGGTGAGTTCCTCACCGCACAGCTCCAGATAGCGCAGATAGACGCTGGCGGCGAGGATGTCCATCTGCCGGCCGGCGTCGTTCACATAGTATTCGCGGTGCACGCGGTAGCCCACCGCCTCGAGCAGGTCCGCGACCGCCGCACCGTAGGCGGCACCGCGGCCGTGGCCGACGTGCAGCGGGCCGGTCGGGTTGGCGGAGACGAACTCGACCTGGATGGAACGGTCCGCGCCCAGGTCGCTGCGCCCGAAGCGCGCCCCCTGTTCCAGCACGTCGCCGACGACGCGGTGGTAGGCCACCGGGCTCAGGTGGAAATTGATGAAGCCGGGCCCGGCGATCTCGACCCGGTCGAGCAGCGGCGAGCCCGGCAGGGCCTGGACGATCTTCTCGGCGATGTCGCGCGGCCTGGCCTTGGCGGTCTTGGCGAGCGTCAGCGCCACGTTGCTGGCGAAGTCCCCGTGGGCGCGGTCGCGGGTCCGCTCGAGCTGAATCGCGATGTCCACGTCCGCGGGCAGGCCGCCGCCCGCCCGCAGGCCATGCACGGCGGCGGTGAGGAGCTGTTCGAGATGCTGCTTCATGAATGAATGGCCGGGGATCGGGGACGCGGTCGTGGACATGCCGCGAAGGCGGCTATTATCCCGGCTCCCCTGATTTGTGCAACCGCCCAGGCGAGGGGGACCCTTTATGGGAACCGCCAAGACGCCAAGATCGCCAAGAAAAATCTGGTGGAACCGCCAAGGCGCCAAGACGCCAAGAAAAACTGATTAATGTAAAAGCATCAAGATTGGTACCTGTAGTCTTACCCAGCCAGCCTTGTGGGGTTTTTACTCAAGAATGGTTTTCTTGGCGTCTTG